>Ga0206811_1088_pt1 | contig 19883 bp, 12 predicted proteins | sample Alteio_BWOrgCont_53_FD_152886 | JGI IMG/M metagenome (GOLD analysis project Ga0206811, IMG submission 152886) | Enriched cells from forest soil in Barre Woods Harvard Forest LTER site, Petersham, Massachusetts, United States -... | ecosystem: Environmental > Terrestrial > Soil > Temperate forest >... | reverse complement strand
TTGCGGGAAACAAAACACGAGTTCTTGGACAAATGCCGGCCACCGTCACGTAAATAGGCACCCGGTCAAAGCCCGCCGTCGCAGCCGGGTCGATTGAATTGATCGATAGACGGAAATCATAAGCAAGATGATCGAAAAGAGAACGATGGAGTTGTTCAGCACATCGGTTATGGGCGGTGTAGTGGCGAGTTCAGGCCGGTCGAGCGGCACGCCGTTCCGGCAGAACAGGATGGCTGCCGCACTGAGCAGGCACCAGATCACGAGAGCGATCCATAGGCTTGGCTGACGGACAAGATACTTGACACGTGACGCGGGGGAACTGGTCACTCGTTCTTACCTTTCTCAGAACATGAGCGCCTGTTTGAGGACGCACCTGAATATCAAACGCCTCCTTGCAAGGGATTGCTTCCTTGTATACACCTCAACTGCTGGATACACCTTCAACGATATGCCGATACCGCCTGGTGGTGTTGTGCGAACTGCGTAGAGTGATCATCCGGGAATGCCTCAACGGACATGCGAGGGCCTTAGCCCTCGCATCAAACGCAGCGAATCCGAATGAGCCTGTTTCGATCCGCGAGGTTCTACTACCGGCCGCCTGTAATGGACACATTGCGTTGAGCGGCATGTCTTTCACGTACATCCAGCACGGGTGTGGTCCACCCAGCCAGTCGAATGCTGCGCAACGCGCGCGTGCCATCGCCTTCGTCTTCGAACTTCAACGAAAGTATGGACATCTTCGGTCCAAATTCTGCGGGAAAAGCTACCCACATAAAGGAGACCTTCGTGTTGGTTTTACTATAAAGCGTCAGCGTGTCCTGGGTCGGAATCCGTCCCACCTCATACGCACCCGCCGGAAATATCTGCCCGCGAGCTTCAAATTGGAAAGGGACGTTGACTGTCACCTTATCAAATGCAAAAGCGGCAGTCGCGCTCGTCGCAACAGCTGCAAGGACAAACATACGAAGCATCGATCGCATATTTTTTCTCCCTTGCAACACGCTACGATTTTCCTTTACCAACTGTCGTCAAAACGCCATCGAGTTCCCGTCAAATTTTCAGAAGCCGTGTACACTCGCCGCGAACAAAGGTGAGCCAGTTCGGAGCGCTTGCGTGATCGACAGGAACTGCTGCTCAATCTGTCGTTTCAAAATCCCGCGTTTCGAAGTTCTTCCGAACTACAGTAAGCGGTGAATTGAGCGTGAACACCAGCTCTAAGCGAGATGTCCACGAAGTCAAGTTTATCTGTGGGTTTTAAGTGCAAGCCTTTGAGCTTTTGTTTTGCTTCAGACCATTTCACACCGTTTAGGCGGCCAGCGAAATAAGATCCCTCTAATTCCATATTGGCAGTGATATCCACCATCACATCATCGCCACTAAAGTTCCTAGGTACTACATACAGTAAATACTCTGACATGTCGTCTCCTCTACCACTCTGTTACTTCCAGGGTACGCAATACCGTACACCACAGCGTCCTATGCAAAGGGTGACTTACTAGAGGTTCCATTACCAATGTAATGCGAGGTTGTGGATAGAGACTCGTGTACTGCCGTCAGTCACACAGTGATGGGCAACCATCACCATTCATCTTTCAAAGCCGGCGCGGTACTCGCTGGGCCGATTTTTTGCTAGTTCTCATTGCAATCTGCACAGGTGGCAATATGCCAGTGCAACGCAGAGAGCGCCTATTTCTACACGCGTCTGGGCATCCGTCATGGATTCGCTGTAGACCATGCTCACTGCATCACGCGACGCGTTCAGGAACACGAGAGCAAGTCTGTTGCCCACTTTGCAGAATTGAATCTCGCTCGATAACGTGATGGGTTCGTTGAGTTCCAGGCGTCAATGCTCGCCCTAGGAGACGGCAGAACTTAAGGGGAGTCGAACTGCCATCTCCCGAGCCGCTCCTCCCCCTAAGAGGGGTCGGCTGCGATATTGGACGTTAAGTGCCTGCGTTTCGGAACTTATTCATTGGGTCGTTGTGTTTCATGCGTTCAATATTTGCTCGCTCTTTTCTGACATCTTCTTTGCAGCCCTGGCGAACACTCGAATTGTCTCTACTGGATAGAATGCAATATGGGCCAGAATATTTGCAGAATATGCGGGGGAACGGTTTACAGGCGATCCAGCAGAGGGATGCTGGAAACGGTCTTTCGCTATATTGGCATATACCCGTGGATGTGCGAATCCTGTTCGAAAAGGTTCTACCGTAGGAAAAGGAAATAGGTATAGCCCTTGAAAGGAGACGGCAGTTCGATCCCCATCGACTTCTACCGTCTCCCGAGCCGCTCCTCCCCCGAGGGATCGGCTCTGCTATGTCAGAACGTTACAGGTAAAAATACCCGCGCAACCTCATCCGTGACTGAGCAATATTGACCACTGCGGCGATTTGCGACATGCGGAACATTCACCAGAAGCACTCCGCTGATCGTCAACGTCCAGTAACGAGGGCTCGTGAGGCGAACGAGCCATAAGCTGCAAAACTTGAGAGTCAACTGAACCAGAGAGTGCGCAGCCAGGGAGATAATCCTGGCTGCGCTCCTATTTCGTTGCACGGGCAGATCTCACCTGTTTCCATTACCCAAGAACAGCAGCCGACCGAAGTAGCGGTTAGCTATCTCGCAATGTGGGGCCACCAGTTCTTCGGCATCATGGATGGCCCAGTCACAGCCATCGGTATTGCAACTGTCGTTCCTGATGAGAAGGGACAGTTCGAGATCGCCGTCCCTGATTTTAGCAAGCAGACGAACCTAGGTGAAGGCGAGTTCCAATTCATCCTGCGAAAGACGAAGTCAGGAAACATCATCGCGTTTCTCTTAGGCTGAAGGTGCGCCCTTCCTATGCGCCTGTCACGCAATTCTTGGCAGACCGACAATAACAGCCTGAGTTCCAAACCCTATTTCCTGTCAACATGGTGGGACCGGACGCTTACTCTAGACACCCCCTAAAGGGGAAAAGAAAAGCTTTGACAGGCGAGGGAGAGTCTCAGCGGGCCTGTTCGAGGTAGTTACGAAACTCAGTTCAGGATCGCATTTGGTTATGGTGTCACGCGGAAGAACTCACTTCGACCAAGACACCGCCCGGCGCTTGCACGTAGAAGCCAAAGGTGTTTCCGCGCATCAACTCCGGCGAAGCTACCGACAGACCTATGGCTTGTGTCCGGGCATGCAGGTCCTGCACAGCAGTCCGATCCGGTTGCAGAAACCCCACGTGGAAGGCACCCGGATACCCTTGTTCCCGTAAGGTCTTATCGCTCATGAGGGTCAGGACGAAGCCGTTTTCGGAAGTCATGATGGCAAAATTGCCCGCTCCACGTTCATCGACCTTGCGAAAATCAAAAACCCGATGAAAGAAGTTCGCCAGGGCGGCAACATCGGATGTGCTCAGATTCAGGTGATTGAGAGTGTTCATGCGAATTCCCCTTGTATGGATTCGCGCGTCCCTAAGAGTCCACGCGATTGCTGAGTGGTAGATACACCACTCGCCTTCGCCATGGGTTGTCGCCGATGCAAACCGGACAACGAATTCTCGCTGTGCCAGCGAGGGCAGGACTACCAACCCGCCAATGCTCTTTTGGGCTAGTTCAAGTCTAGCAAATCAATCAATCGGTGTAGGCTTCGTTCCGCTTTTCTCGGAAAATGCTCGTCCCGTATTCGCTTCCGTGTTGAACTGAGTCTTCCGAGTCGTGCGTTAGCCGACTGTTTCGGGAAGGAAACCTCTATCTACGGAATCATCAATGATTGCGGTAGCGAGTTCTCCAAGAGGGCTTGATGCTTCGGCAATCACCGACATGACGCGTCGAACCTCGGCAGCCGAAATCCCATGTTGCGTCCAACTTAGGCCGCTTGTGTAGTAGTTGTGAAGAAGTGGCTGCAACCGGTCTATTGCGCGAGCGAAACGTGCTTCCGGAGTGACTCGAGCCTCAAATTCCTCCCAAGCTTGGTATAAGTCTGTCGCCAGAGGTTCTGGAAGCAACCCAAACACACGTCGCGCCGCAGCTCGCTCTCGATCTGCTTGATCACTCGTTCCGAGTTGGTCGTAGACGTATGTATCGCCGGCATCAATCTCAACGAGATCGTGAATCAGGAGCATCCTGATCGTCGCTAGTAAGTCCGTTCCCGGCTCTGCATACTCCTGCAAGACTATCGCCATGGTGGCCATCTCCCACGTGTGTTCAGCATCGTTCTCTTGCCGAGTACGGTCGATGAGAACCGTCCGCCTGACGATGCTCTTCAACTTGTCGATTTCAATGATGAATTCAAACCGCTGCCGCATTGCTTCATCCACGAACAGGGATTTGCCAGCCAGTGTCCTGCCTTCAAGAATCATGACCCTCTCTTATCTCACAGATATAGCTATGTGATCCTTGTCAGGATAGAAACGTTCATGCCCTCGATGGAAGAGAAAAGCGTTGATGATGTCCGCAAACCGCGAGTAAGCCAGGAAGAGCAATGAGAGACTGAACAGCATAGAAATGCTGGGAACATTACTTGAACGCGAATCCTATTACCGCGCCTTCCAGACTCACGATGCGCGTTTCGATGGACACATCTTCATAGGGGTTACATCGACTGGTATCTATTGCCGGCCCGTTTGCCGGACCCGTACGCCGAAGTTCGAGAACTGCCGATTCTTCGCATCAGCACCTGCGGCACAGGAAGCAGGTTTTCGGCCATGCCTTCGTTGCAGGCCGGAAACTGTACCGGACGTAGCCTCGTGGCGAGGTACGTTCAATACTGTTGGCCGCGCTCTAAATTTGATCGCGGGTGGAGCACTGGATGAGAGCAAGAGTAGTGTCGAAGATTTGGCATTGCGCCTAGGGGTTGGCGATCGACATCTGAGGCGGCTGTTCCAACAACATCTTGGCGCTTCACCGATTGCCGTCGCTCAGACGCGTCGCGTTCTCTTCGCCAAGCATCTACTTCACGACACCCAGCTGCCTATGACCAAGATAGCGATTGCAGCGGGTTTCGGTAGTGTGCGGCGCTTCAACGAGGTCTTTCGTGACATGTTTGGCCAACCCCCGAGTGAGTTACGGCGTAGGACCAATTCCGACACTTATGTCAAAGATCTCGTCACGTTACGGTTGTCGTATCGCCCACCCTACGATTAGCCGGGAATGCTTGATGCACTCGGCACACGTGCCAATAAATCCTTGGAGTATGTCGAAAACGGCATATGGCATCGCCAATTCGTACTTAACGGAAAACCGGGGCACGTTGCCGTGGCTCATCTTCCGGAAAGGAATGGTGTGGCTGTTACCATTCGATTCCCCGAGGTGCAAGCACTCTCTACGATTGTGACTCGCGTCAAGCGCGTGTTCGATCTCGATGCGGATATCTCTACGACTGGCAGCCATCTTTCCAGCGATCCTGAACTTGCCCCGCTCATCGCGAAGCGGCCCGGTCTACGTACACCAGGAGACTGGAATTCCAGGCTGTCGCTAAACATAACGGGGCCTCCTGCCTGGCGTCCCTGGAGCGCCTACGCTACCGAACATCTACGAATGGCCTCCGTTTAGAAATTTGTTGGTGTGATATCTGACTCTCGAAAGGAAGTGCCATGAGAAGTACCTTGTCTGGTCAAAGCATCCTCGTTTTGACAGCGGTCTGTCTTTCTTCGTCGATGGTTGGTCTTGAAATATCAAGCGTACCTATCATTTTGTCGACGCTGGAGAAAGTCCTGAGAGCGGATTTCCGCCAGCTTCAGTGGACGATAAACGCGTACACCATCGCGGCTTCGACCGTAATGATGGCCACAGGTGTGCTTGCTGACCGTTATGGACGTAAGCGCATCTTCGTTGCAGCTATCATCGCTTTCGGTGTGGCTTCGCTCATCTGTGGGTTGGCACCCAATATGCCTGTCCTCATCCTAATTGAAGGTCCACTAGCGGCGACACCGGATACTTAATCGCCGCGGTGCATAGAATTGCCGGTTAGGGCGTCATAGAAGAGGTTCAAGAGCTTTTCCTTCTCTTTTTCGGAAAGAGCGTCGCCAATCATCAAATCGATGCCCAGGGTATTAGCAAGAGCGCCGAGCGCCATGCCGGCTGCGAGCGGAGAAACAGGGGGTTTTGAGTCGCTGCAGGCAAAAATCTGCTCCAATGTTTTGGCCACCGTCGCAAAGGCTTTGGTCTGCATTTCGGTCACTTGTGCCTTCAAGTCCGGGTGGCGTAAAACGAAGAGTTTGAATTCGATAAAAAGAACGTTCCAGGTTTGATTAGTCATCGATCGCAGATAGCCGGCCTTTAAGGCCTGATATCTTGCTGTTTGCGATGACGACTGTGACGTCAAATTGCTTACGACACGTTGCGCTGCCGCCATTCTTCTCTCGGTTTCATGACCGATCAGAGCGATAAAGAGCTCTTCTTTGCCTTCGAAATTGGCGTACAAGGCTCCACGTGTATATCCAGCCTCGGAGGCAATCTCTTCGAGTTTGGCTGCCTGAAAACCATCGCGGGCAAATATTTTCTCTGCCGCCTCAATCAGACGTGTCCGGGTTTCTGCTGTTCTTTCAGCCTGAGTCTTCGGCCTATGTTTGCCGCTTTTCGTTTCTGAAGTTCGCTGCATCTGGGTTTCGATCATAAAAATCCATTCAAAGCTGAGATTTTTCTTGCATCCATACAAAGATTGTAGCATATATACATACATGCACGTACATTTATTAGGGAAAATCTACAGGTACTGCAGCATTCGGAAAGGACTGCGCTATGCGCCTCAAATTTGTTTACTCGCTACTCCTCGGCCTCCTGGTTAGCGGAATACCCGCCTTCAGTCAGCCTGTGATCTCCTCCTCACCCTCCTCGAATAAGGTGACAATTCTTTCTAAGACCCTACAAAATGGCTCATCCGAAGCAGTCGTCGTGCAATTTCCTGTCGAGACCGATGTGGATTCAGCCAAGATCTATCTCAACGGTCAGGATGTCAGCACTCGCTTCACCGGCGCGCAATGTGGGACCGGCCAGTGCCAATCCGGTGTGCTTGTAGAAGCAGACGGTTTGAAAAAGGCAAAAAATGTCCTTACGGCAACCGCAAAAAAAACAGCCGGTAATGGCGTTGTCAGCGGACGCCTTAGATTTGCCCCAGAGTCAAAGCTAACCGGACTGCAAACGCAGTCAGCGGGAAACGCTATAACCTCTTCATTCGCTCAAACAGAGACAGTCGGAGGTTCAGGAACACTTACGGGGTTTTTGCCCCCCACTGTCAGCTTCAATACGCTGGAGGCTGGAGGCTGGAAGGGCGGCACACAGGACTGGATACAGATCGGTACGCAAAAATACCCTTCTGCTGCTCCGGGGGGAAGCTGCGCAATCCTCGTAATGGTCTTTGACCGGCAGACATTGGAAGAAAAAACATCGGCCCCGGAATCTTCGCCACAGTGCGTCTCCGGCGGAACGGGACTGAAGAGCTACCTTGCGACGCTGCCCGCTGGTGATCTGGTTGTTCTGGGAACCAACTACGGTGTCAACGCCGATTCCAATTTAGATACCACTGCCATCGGCGGAACCGACTACACCAAGGCGCCTTATAACGGCAATACAACTTTAAAGACCTACCCACAGGGTTATATGGCTATCGGAGCGGTAGGCGCGGCCAACGGAAGTGCGTATGAAAACTATTCCTCTGCCAATGGGCAAAGTACAAACTACTACGCCTATGGGATGTTTACGGAGGATTCGTTCGGCAACTACAGCTTTCAATCTTCAGATGCAATCGAATATATCGTTTCTCCCAATGATCCTGTATATGGCGCGAGTGTTGTGAAGACAGCTATCCAAGCGCAATTTAATAACAGATATGCAGGGCAGAATTGGCTCGTCTACTCGCCCTGCGGTTCAACGGGATGTGCCAATACAAGTATCGATAACGGTTACTATTTGCTGATCATCGGTCGCGATACGCTGATCCCTGTCACGACTGGTTCTAATGGAAGCTGTAATGTTGTCAACACGAACCCGGTCGCCAAGAATGAGGTTTTATATGAGAACTGCGGGACATTCTTTCCGACAGGCAGTTCCAGCTATGGTACGGCTACACAGGCATATCAGAATCTGGCAACTGCTCTCAATGCAGTAACACCGGGCCAGCTCGCTTTTCTCACTACCGTCGGAACGGCGGCATTCGCAGATACGGCAAATGGCCAATTCCAGGTTGCGGCAACAGCGAACGGAACAAGCTATGCGTACGGACAGTTCGCGCCAGCACTTGAGAGTCTTGGTGGAACCCCAAAAACTACCTTATTTCTTTATCAGCCAAACACGGCTTACACTCTGGTTTCATCTCCGGGATTCGGTAATTCGCTGACTGGCGACGCTGTGGTGTCTACGAATATCGACTCAGCCCAAGGACAAACTGGCTATGTTCACGGTACGCTCGAGCGTGACAACAACGGTTTGTATCGCCCCGCAGACGCCGCGCAAGAGACACCAGCCGATGCAGCCAATAATACGGGCGCAGACTACACCCTCGATAAAGTCACATTGCAGCAACCGCAAGAGTGGCCAGAGCTTAGTGGATCGCTAACTGGCGGAAGCAGCGCCGCAGGCATGGTTTCGGCGTACCAGTACATCAGCTATCAGCTCCTCACGCAGTACTACCTTAAGGGTGCTCAGGGAGCCTACCTTGATGACATTCATTACTACTTTACTGGCGGAAATAACACCTCCATCGACTACCACACCTTCGACCCCGCTAATCTGCATTATCCCGGCGGGACACAGGGCTGCTACTCGTGGAACGATCCTGTCAGCGGCCAAACGCTGCCATGCTTCACCGCGAATGACTTCTCGGCCGTTGCGAATCAGGTAAGCGTCGAAGTCGTAGACCTGGTGAACGTTCTTCAATTCATGGTGAATGGCTCCACGAATATGAAGGACATTGTCGCGGGCGGCAACGCCAGTGTCGCGCTCGCTTTGACCTCTGCTGCGACTACCGTATATCAAAGCACGCTGGGTCCCTCGACGGCCACAACGCCCGTCACTCTGAACTTACACAAGATATTCAACCTTGCCACCAAAATAGAATCTCTAGCCGTCGCTATTGCCTCGGACGGAATTATTCCGCCCGGAACCATCGGTGGTGGTAGCGGTGGAGGCAGTGGAAATGGTGGAGGAAACAACGGACAGCCGAGCATTTTTACCGCGATCAAAAAAACAGTAACACTTGTGAAGGATATCTCTAAGGTGGCTTCAGCAGCTTCAGGACCGTTCTATACCGGTGGACACACCCCCACGCCCACCACGAATTACACATTTGTTGCTACCGTCAGCCAACTGGCCAACTCCAATCTGCAAGGAAGCATGAGCATCGGATTCGACACTGCGCTCGATAGCATCCTTTCCGACTGGGGACGTCTGAATGCGATCGGGCCGCAAATTACCAATACGAACAACCCGACATTCTATTCGCAAAACCAGGTCGCTCAGAATGCCTCTGTGAATGTGCTTACTCAGGGTGCGCAACGTGGCTTTTTCCTCGCACTCCTGCCTGTTGAGTACAACGTTCAGTTCTGGCCTTCCACTATTCTCGGCAATACGCAACCGGATATGTCCAGTATCCACGCGCACACATTCGGAACCGCGACGTGTAATCCGTTTTATCCGTACTCGGCAAGCACGAGCCCGTGGCAGCAATGGGCAATGGAATATCCCAGTTATGCAGGTGAGGATCAGCCGTTTCAGAATGACTCTTCCACGAATCCGACAGCTCTGGACTGGTTCACCATTGCATCACCTAAAGCCACCGGTAGTGGCTCTGACTCGGCTCAGTTTCAAGTGATCGATTCCGAGCTTAGTACCGTGCTCTTCTCCCCTTCCCAGTTGAACCTGCCCATGGATGTCTTTGCAGTGACAACGAATGGAAACGGGCCCCTGCCTGTCATGACCTATAACGGTCAAACCAGCGATCCTAATCTGAATTACCTCACTGCGGTTGGTTATGGTGCCGGTTCTATCGGATCAGCCGGAAACTGTGCATTCTTAGATGGTGCAATCCAGGGAACGCAAAATCTGATTTCAACGACCACGACCTACACGGGACCCACTGCGGCAGTCGTCGGACAGATGACGAATCTGCAAGCGACTGTAGCTCCCGCAAGTGGAACCGCGGTTCCAACCGGAAGCGTGATCTTCACAGATCGCGGTGTCACGTTGGGGACGGCTCCACTCGATGCTACTGGTAAGGCGACGCTGTCAACTTCCACGCTAGTACTGGGACTACACACGATCATCGCGTATTATTCCCGGCAGGACCCGTTCGACAGTTCCACGTCCACTGCCGCGACACTCTCGATCAACGCGGATGCTCCGGACGTGCAGCTCACTGCATCTGCAAGTACCCTGCAGGTGTCTTACGGTGCAACTTCTTCCGCGATCAACTTGCAGGTGGCCTCTCTCTCTGGAATGGCTGGGACGGTATCGTTCGCCTGCTCTGGCTTGCCGATTGGTATGAACTGTCAGTTCAGCCCTTCACAGGCCACATTGACCGATGGTAGTAGCGCCACCACTTCTATGACGATCTCTTCTACCAATCCAAAAACTGCCGGACTGGGTGCCTGGAAAGGTCTGAGCGCATTGTTGCTGGTACTCGTTCTCCTGAGTGGATTGGTAATTGGCAGGCGAGCCCGCTCGGTGCAGATGCTCTGTGGTCTTGTGCTTATTGCTCTCATTGGAACAGTAGGTTGTGGCGGTAGCGATAATTCAACCAAGCCGTTGCAGGAAACAGGCACTAAGACCATCCTTGTATCGGCCACGTCGGGATCGATCACAAAGAGTGTTCCTATCAATGTGACGATTCAGTAGTTCCATTGCTCTGCTTGGTCAGACCGGCATGCGCAAAAAAACTGCGCAATGCCGGTCTCTGCCAAGATACGAACGCAGGGGGAACACGGTTTCGCGATGATTGCGGAACCATTCGGAAAATAGCGGAGTAAGAATTTGAGTGCCGCGTGACAGCACGACTTTTGAGCCATCCGATTATTCCGAAACATATTGCACAAAATAGTTGCATACCGCTAATTTGCAGTGATATATGTTTTCTTCACAGTTATAAAGCGGTTTGCCGAAAGGTTTCCTACTGACAACATTATGTGAATACGGATAGACCGTCCCGCCATAAATTCATCCCAAATGTAACCGTGTACATAAGTACATAAAAGTACATAAGTACATTAAGCACCTAATCAGAAATGTAACCGCGTAGATAAGTACATACAAGTACATAAGTACATTAAGTAGTCAATCCAATGTAACCGCGTACATAAGTACACATAGGCACATAAGTACATACCGCGGCTTTACATCGCAGGCGAAGTCAATCCATTTGGAGGATAGTCAATGACAACAAACCACAACTACCAGGAAGAACTGACCTATCGTGGCGGAGCAAATAGTCTTCCGGACGGGCAAGCTCGGTCCAAGGTTTATAACGTGCTATACAGTATGAATAGACACCTGCTCTTTGTGAGCAGTATGAAAGTAGGCCTATTTCCGCGCATCTACGTCTTCATAATATTTTGGGGGCTATTTTCTATAGCAGCCTTTTCTCAAAGCACAAGCGCGAACGTAAATGGCGTGCTTTTGGATCCAAGTGGCGCAGTAATTGCGGATGCACTTATAACCGTACGTAATACAGACACGGACCTTATTCAAGCTGCTCGAAGTAATTCTTCCGGAGTTTATTCGATCACGCCCCTGCCTCCAGGACATTACACTATAACGGCGACGAAACTTGGTTTCACGACAGATACTGCGATTGTTACATTGACAGTCAACCAAGCTGCAACCGTAAACTTCAACATGACAATGGGGCAAGCATCGCAGACTGTCACCGTCAACGCGGAAAATACTCTTATAAACGCCACGACGGCCGAGATAAGTAACGTAGTCGATCATACCGCCATTGAAGCCCTGCCGCTCAACGGACGCGCTCCATCCAGGCTGCTGTTTCTTTCTCCAGGAGTGACGAACGTACTTAACGTCGGGGGCTATAATCAGACATCTAACTCATTTAACACTGAAGCCGGTGGTACAGGCAACGGCGGCCAGCAGGGCAGCACCTATGCTCTACTCGACGGTGTTCCGAATATGGACACTTATAACTTACTGATGGCCCCGTTCCCAAATCCTGATGCGACGCATGCATTCCGCGCAATTACGAACAACTTTGGCGCACAGTATGGGTTCTCTCCATCCAGCATTATTAGTATAGAAACCAACTCTGGAACAAACCAGATTCATGGAAATGTGTTTGAATTTATTAGAAACGGCGCCCTGAATGCGGCTAACTGGTTTAGTAGTGCGGTGGACCAACTTAAGCAAAATCAGTTTGGTGGATCTATCGGTGCGCCGATAATAAAAGATAAAGTTTTCGTCTTTGCCAATTATCAAGGAACTAGACAAAGTCTGGCATCAGGCACCAATACAGCATTCACCCCAACCTCTGCAATGCTGAAGGGTGATTTCAGCGCCCTGCCTGAAACACTCCGCGCGCCATTTTCGACTGTAGACGGTAAGCCGAACCAGGTAAATCCCGACTTGTTTAGCCCTGCTGCAGTAGAAATTGCAGAAAGTGCCCTACCGTTGGGGCAAACCCCATCAACCGGAGAGGTAATTTTCAAGGGTCCGACCGTTGATAGCTCATTTAATGAGGGTACTTTACGTTTAGACTACATAATGTCGCCAAACCTACGATTCTTCGCGCGCAGTTTTATACAAGAATTCAATTATCCTGGTGAAAATATTCCGGGGAATCTTCTCGATGCCCCTTTGGCGAATGCAGGAAAATTCTATAACGAGGTGATTAGCAATACATGGCTACCAAGTCCAAGCCTGGTCAACGTAGTTTCAGCAGCTTGGGTGAATATGTATGTAACCAGTGGAAACCAGCTCTTCACCAATACAGGAAAACCCTTCTGTCTCTCAAGCTATATAAATGTCGCTGATCCCCCAGGTTGCTACGTGGAAGGTCTGAGTACCGGTCAATGGGGAATACCTTTTGCGGAACCAAATGGAGACATGAGAACCACATGGTGGCTATCAGACAACATTACTAAAACTGTGGGCAATCATTTACTTACTGCAGGACTTAACTTCGCTCATCAATTTGACAACACCACAACATACTATCCGGGGCCAGCAGGGATTAGCTTTGATGGCCACGTCACTGGATATTCAAATGCAGATTTTCTTTTAGGGGACGTCTCTAGCTTTTATCAAGGTGCATTCCAAAATTCACCTGTGCGCCAGTTGCAGTTCGCGCTTTACGCACAAGACCAATACAAGGTAAGGCACAATATCACGCTGACTGCGGGTCTTCGCTGGGAGCCAGACTGGGCCGCAACTTCCATTAATGGAGGTGCAGGGTTTGTTCCAGGAGAGCAAAGTCGGCGATACCCAACAGCGCCTGTAGGACTAATCTTTCCTGGGGACCCTGGGCTGAATTCCAATCTTCGGCAATCAGGTAACGATTATTTTGAGCCGCGCATATCGATAGCCACACAGCTTAGATCCCGGTTAGTCCTTCGCGGAGGCTTCGGTATATTCACGGCGCCACTTTCCTACTCGTTTTATAACCACGTCGTTGGAATTGCACCTATTGCTCCACTCTATTCGTTTAACGCTACTGCTAGCAGCCCCATTTCATTCCAAAACCCATGGGCTGGTTTCGCAGCTACCGGAGGGAAGAGTCCATTTTCTACATCTTCTTTTGAGCCGACTCCAAATCTTCCGGCGAATCAAGCGATATTTTTAACGCCGATTTCTGTGGGCGCTTCCTTTGGCCCAAATTTCCGTTTACCGATGACCCAAAGTTGGACAGGCTCTATCGAACAGCAGCTGACAAACACCATGGTCCTCCATCTAGCGTATGTGGGCAGTCGATCGTTTCATCAAACTATTATCGTCGATCGCAATCCGGGAATTTATGCAACGGGCGGCGACCGCACGACATATCCAGAGTTTTCTTCAATCACTGCGGATGAGAGTATCGGAACGGCATCGTATAACTCACTGCAGGTTGGCTTAGAAAAGCAACTGTCGTATGGACTAGAGTTTGGCTCAAATTTTACATGGTCTAAGACTTTGGATTTGACCTCTTGGGGAAATCCATCTTTCGGTGGCGGCCTCCCGAACCCGTTTGACATTGGATTTAATTATGGCATTTCGAATCTAAACGTTCCCTTAGTGTCTGTGTCCCACTGGGCTTACACAACACCAGGGCTGAACGGGAAGAATGTCTATTTAAGAACTATCGCCGGAGCATGGGAGGTGAGCGGTATCTGGACATTTCAGTCCGGGTTCCCACTTACCATTAACGGAGGGGACGGCAACAATAACTCTGAGTCTCAGCAGTACGGGGACCGTGCGAATTACGTTCCTGGCCAACCTTTCGAGGTTCATCGAGGCATTAAAGCTAATTGGCTTAACCAGTACTTTAATCGGTTAGCTTTCGTGCCCAACCCGCCAGGAACATTTGGGAACACAGGAAAAAACATACTTCAAGGTCCCGGTATGAATACTGCTGACATAGCTTTGATGAAAAATTGGGATTTTCACGGGGAGAATAATATTCAGTTTCGTTGGGAGATGTATAACGCGTTCAATCATCCCAATTTTGGCAAACCGGATACTACCCCTACAGACCCAAACTTCGGACAAATTACCGGACTTGGCCCGATAGCTCCACGAGTTATGCAAGCAGCAATTAAGGTCTCTTTTTGACAAGCAGCTGTTGGCGATGAGCGGTAACAGCTATTGTGATGTGGCACGGTGCCACACTTCCCATCTTCCAGGGGCCTGAGCTCAGGCGCCGAAGCTCATTCTCGTCCTGATCAACCGATTAAGCTGCTCGGGGCTTGTCGTCAAAGTATTCACCGGCTTTTTGGCCGAGCGGTTCCACCCGAGCGTGATGATACAGATGCGATCTCAGCTGTAATTGGCAACATGCTGTTTTAACCACGAGCCCATAAATACAAATAGGAGTTCAGATGAAGGCGACAAGACGGACGGCGTTGAAGTTGATTGCAGGGACAGCTGCAGCCCTCTCGATGAGACCAACTGCGTTAGCGGAGGAGAATACAACTTCAAGCAATTGGCCTCGAGATGAGACGAAGCCCTACAGCGAGTTTCACTGGTCGAATAGGTTCTCAACAGCTGGCTTTTTTGCAGTCAGCGAGAGTCCACGCAAGGTATTTAATTTCAATCTCGGATGGCGCTTCATCAAAGCTGATATCCCTGGCGCGCAGGCGCCGGACTTTAGCGATGAGAATTGGGAGGCGGCAAGTCTACCGCATGGTCTCGAAATTCTGCCAGAAAACGCCAGTGGAGGCAGCAATTATCAGGGCCCTGCATGGTATCGCAAACAATTCACAGTCTCGACGTCCTCCGATATCCGAACCTTTCTCTATTTCGAAGCCGTCATGGGTAAGTGCATCGTATGGGTTAACGGAACGAAAGTCACCGAGCACTTTGGTGGTTATCTTCCCTTTGCTGCCGATGTCACTGCAGTGCTTCGACACGATAATTCGCCCAATGTGGTAGCCGTGCGCGCCGACAACTCTGACGATCCAACGTACCCGCCGGGCAAACCGCAGCACGATCTAGACTTCACGTATATGGGCGGCATTTATCGTGACGCGTTCCTGATTCAGGCCGGATCTGTTTATGTAACCTTTCCTGAAATCAGTTCTACAGTCGCGGGAGGTGGAGTCCTTGTTGGTATAAAAGATATAACCGGAAAAGATGCCGATATAGAGGTAAGAACGGAGATTGTCAATAGCAGGCCGGAATCAAGTTCATGTATTTTGAGCACCACGCTGGAAGATAGTGAAGGCCGTGAAATTCTGCGACAGCAGAAGAAAGTTATGCTCTCTCCCGGGGGCAGCTGTGAAGTTATACAGCTCCTTAGTCCGAAGCACGTACATCTATGGACACCGAATGACCCCTACCTTCACTTCATTCGGACGGATGTGATTCATGACGGAAAGATTGTCGATAGCCTCAGAACACGCTTCGGTATTCGCCTCTTTCAAATGCACGTGCAGGATGGATTGTTTATAAACAAAAAACAGATTGGGTATAAGTTAAGTGGCGTCAACCGTCACCAAGACTATGTTTATGTTGGAAACGCCCTTCCGAAGTCTGGCCAATGGCGTGATGCAAAGCTTCTCCGAGAAGGCGGCTCAACCGTTGTGCGAGCAGCTCACGAACCCATGTCCCCTGCATTTCTCGATGCCTGCGATGAACTTGGTCTGTTGGTTACAGAAGCCAATCCGGGTTGGCAATTCTATAACGCACAAGATCCACTTTTCAAAGAGCGCCTGATCGACGACACACGACAGATGGTCCGACGCGATCGCAACCGGCCTTCCATCCTACTCTGGGAAACAGCTATAAATGAAACGCCCGACCAGCCGATTGAAGTTGTCCATCAATTGCACCTGACAGCGCACGCGGAGGATCCCTTTCCCGGAGTATTCACAGTGGCAGACAGTGACATCGCCCGAGCTGCCGGTCTGGATGTTTATTACTACGCTTCAGCATCAGATCAAGTGAATACTTTCACGAGAGAATATGGCGATGGCGGTGAAGTGGATAACTTTTATTCTCAGAATGCGCAAGCGAGAGTCGATCGCGAATGGGGCGAGCTTGCCATGCTCACCCAGTTACGCATCCGTGCCGATGGATTGGATGGTGTCTTCGGTACACCCGAGAAGCAAATCGGGGCTGCTTTGTGGGCAGGCATTGATCATCAGCGCGGATATCATCCTGATCCTTTTTGGGGGGGGCTCGTCGATATCTTCCGTTTGCCACGGTACTCTTATCACCTATTCAAGAGTCAATATGACGCGGATCTTCAGGTTCCGGGCATCGAAACGGGCCCTATGGTGTATATCACAAACGAACTAACTCAGATCTCGGGTCAGGATGTTGTAGTCCTCACGAACTGCGATGAAGTTCGGCTTAGCTGGATGGGACAGGTAATTGCCACACAGAAGCCCGACGCTCAATACAAACATGTGCCTCATCCGCCCATAACATTTAAGGACGTATTCGATTTTCATCGCATGAAGAGGGAGCTTGACAGATCAAGGCAGTGGTCAACGCAGATGCCACCGCAGATGGTTGCCGAAGGAATAATAGATGGGAAAGTTGTTACCAAACAAGTGAGGTCATACGCCGGACGCACGACCGCCGTGAAGCTGGAGTTGGATAACTGGGGTATGCCGTTAATCGCCGACGGCTCTGACTTCTCGCCTCTACGGGCTAACATTGTAGATCAAAATGGAACTCTCAAAGTATTGGCTCCAGGATACGTCTTCTTTACTATAGAAGGCCCGGGAGAGATTATCGGCAGCGAATTTAATCAGGGCAATCCCATGCGCGCGGAATTCGGTACCGCGACCGCATTGATTCGATCCACAACTACTCCAGGAAAGATCAAGGTGAAAGCGTATGTGAATGGCCTAAAGGCTGATGAAATCATTATCGAATCTCTTCCAACCAAAATGATTCCCATTTACGACCGAGTCTATGCCGAGAAACCGCGAAAAGCGTCCGGTCGATCGCCGGAGATCAAGCTCTCTTCTATCTCAGGCCTCAGCACAGATATGCAAAAGCTTCAGGACCAGGTTCGCGAGCTCCAACTGCAAGTTACCAACAAAGAACAAGAGTTGATGGATATGAAGAACAAGTGCAGTCCTCAGTAAGAACTGTAATAAAGTGGATGCTCACCGGGTCTCTCTCCGCGGCAGAGTCGCGGGCTGGTACTTATGTGTGAAGCAAGGGGTCTAATTGGGGTCCCGTCAGAATTCAGACAACAGAGCTTTGTGATAGTGACCGTCAAGATATGGCAATCAAGATAGATGTCGTCATCGGATCGTTCCTCTAGGTTGCCCTCATTCAACTGTTACACACTTAGACGGTCCCGGTAGGGACGCTCATCGCTGAGCGCCCCCCGGACAGATCCGTACGTGCGCGTCTACGCATACGGCTCTTATGAAGGATGAGTAGCGTTGAAGCGGGCGTGAGGGTAGGGATGCAGGATTCGAGGTCTGGGTATCCACCTGTTGAAGACTGGAGTCAGTGACTCCCACCTCTTCTTTGCGCGTTGGCTGCGACGGACGAGAACATTTCGCCAGAGTCGATTGACGCGTTGTCTAAAGGTGCGCAACTGACCGATGTTCCCGGGAACAGCATGGTATTGGTAGTAGCCATTGACCACCTTCCGAAGCCATGCACCAACCTGACTGATACGATCATGCTTCCGGCGGAGAAGCTCAACCTTGATGGTCTTCAGCTTCGCCACCATTCGCTGTTTCGACGTGATCCGCCAGACAGTGAAGGTATCGGTCTTGTGGCGTCGCCCGCAGTAGTGGGTGAAGCCCAAGAACGTGAAGGTCTCCGGTTTCCCTTTGCCCCACTGTTTCCGTTTGTGGGCTGCATAGCGCCCGAACTCGATCAGCCGAGTCTTTTCCGGGTGAAGTTCCAAGCCGAACTTCTTCAGCCGTTCCTTGAAGTCTTCAAGGAACCGCACGGCTTCGGCTCGGTGCTGAAAGCCCATCACAAGATCGTCGGCATAACGAACGATGATGACGTCGCCGGTAGCCACTTTCCTGCGCCAGGCATCCGCCCATAGGTCGAACACATAGTGGAGATACACGTTGGCGAGCAGCGGTGAGACAACTGCCCCTTGCGGCGTACCCTGCTTCGTTTCCGACCACTGGCCGTCCTCCGATACCCCGGCCTTGAGCCATTTCTGGATCAGGCGAAGTATGCGACGATCGGCCACCTTGTGCTCGATGAACTTAGTCGTCCACTCGTGGCTCATGTTATCGAAGAAGCCACGGATGTCCGCATCGAGCACCCAGTTCACCTTCCTCCGTTCCAGTCCTACGGCGAGCGCATCAAGCGCTTGATGAGGACTGCGGCCCGGACGGAACCCGTAGGAGATGCCCTTGAAGTCGACCTCATAAATCTGATTGAGGATCGTCACCACGGCCTGCTGGACGATTTTGTCTTCCAGTGCCGCGACTCCCAACGGACGTTGCCGCCCATCGGCCTTCGGTATATAGACTCGCCTTGAAGGCTGCGCCCGGAACGTTCCGCGGTGAACCCGGCTGTGAAGATCAGCGAGACGACCTTTCAGTCCAGATTCGTACTCCTGCCACCGAACACCATCCACTCCCGGCGAAGCCTGACGCTTGAGAGCGTAGAAGCTGTCACGCAAAAGTGCGATGGTGAGGTGGTGGAGCAAGGAAGTGAATCGTTCCTGTTTCCTTTCCCTTGCTGCTTTTCGCACACCGTCCAGCCCTTGGGACATGCGGTTCCCGCTCTGTGTCGGGAGCATGCGTGGCTGACCGATGTTCTCTTTCATCTGCGCCCTTCCCTCCCCCACCTCCGCCGCAGCTATTGCTGCTTTGTTCGGCAGGTTCACAGGTACTACGGCACAGTCCGACTTCTCCAGCACGTGCACGTCCGCCGTTCGGCCTGAGGCCTTCGCGGACCGGCCTTCGTCAAGTGGCGAAGGCGCACTGGAGATCTCCCGGTTCTCGTGCATGTTGTTTCTCAGCGTGCGCGGGCTCTAACGACTACGCAGGACCGGATAGTCGCTCGCGATAACGCGACTGCCGTGTTGCCTTCCTCCATCTCACTAGGGAGTCAGCATCCTGATCTGCGATTTTTCGAAGCTCAATCACCCTGCCCACCGATGCCTCCGGCCTACGCTTCACGGAACACCTCGCGATGTCCCATGCAAGACTAGAGGTCAGGATGGAGTCGCTACTTCCTTTCCTGCAGGGGACTTGCACCCCCTACAACATGCCGGTTTATCCCGGCGCACAGTGATAAATCGCCAAGCCACTCACCGAACAGTGCGGACACACGATT
>Ga0206811_1087_pt1 | contig 19897 bp, 19 predicted proteins | sample Alteio_BWOrgCont_53_FD_152886 | JGI IMG/M metagenome (GOLD analysis project Ga0206811, IMG submission 152886) | Enriched cells from forest soil in Barre Woods Harvard Forest LTER site, Petersham, Massachusetts, United States -... | ecosystem: Environmental > Terrestrial > Soil > Temperate forest >... | reverse complement strand
TTGATGTACTGTATTCCTTTTTTAGCCAACGATATTGGCAATATTTAGTTGGAAAATTACGGTCACCGTCAGGCACAAGACACTTCGCGTCAAGCCCTGGAATTTTACTCATTCTTTCGTTGTGGAGGTCGAGCAACTCAGGCGTATAAGTTCCGATATTGACGTCGCTAAAATTAAAATGCCTGCTCACGGCATTTCCGCTGCTTAAAACGTTGTAGCAATGATTAAGAAGATCGGCAAATCCAGTTTTGTCGCTGAATATTTTGACCAACTCTTTCTTAATCCGCACACCCTGATCTTCAGTGAATTCGACATCGTGTATGGCAAATGCTTTGACAATGGCATCAGCTGTTCCCTCTTGAGGGCGAAAAGTACCGTGCTCAATGTTTTTGACAGTTTCCGGTGAAATCTTTGCGGCTTCGGCAAGATCGGCTCGTGTCCAATCTAATAATCCTCTTGCTGCTCTTAATTGGGCGGCTGTGATCATGATTTATTTTTCCCACTTGGCATATAATGTGAACCCACTAAGCAATCCGCACTCACGAAACATGATTGCTAAAATACATGCATACACTTACCTTTTATAGGGCGCCATGTTCAAGACCCCCATTTAGTTGCGCTGATACAAAAAGTCAGCTTAAGTGTTTAACCATTTGTAAACTATAAATAATTGTGCGCAACTAATTTTAGTACTTTATTCCCTTTCATGGGGCATGTATAAATTAACGAGGCGGTTCGTAGGTGGTGTTGCCGCATAAAAGCCAACAAAACAGCCAAAATACACTGCGTATGTGAGTAGAGGGTATCAAGTTATGAAGCTGGAAGAAACAATAAATACAAATAATATCAATGAATTAGATGATAGCGGTCATTTCGATGCCGTTGATTTGAAGCGATTCTCATCGGCTGTAGGTAGTCACTGGATGCAACATGCCGATAAGGAGCAAACGGAGCGCCTCGTTTCCGCTAATGAATTGACCTCACTCAGTGCTTTGATTGCGTATGTCGCTCATTTGCTCAGCGATAACGAATTTCGTATTGAGCGCCAGATTGCCGACCGTTTCAATGTGCCGAATGTGAAGTGCCTGCCATCTACAAAATTTGACGAAGCTATCCGCTTTCTCGTTGAGCAGGTACCGACCGAAGTAGAGACCGTCTAGGCGAGCTATTCATCGTTTGGAGCGGGTGAAGGGAATCGAACCCTCGTCGTAAGCTTGGGAAGCTTCTGCTCTGCCATTGAGCTACACCCGCATCAATACATAAGAGATTAACAAACTCGCGCTGGAATGTTGTAAATAAATTCCTGCCCAGCCCATTTACTTGATTAGGCCCGACAAATCAGCCTCTAACTTCTAGCGCAAAGCCGAGTTTTGGCCTAGATTGTTTATTGCCTAGGGCAGTAAACAAAGTTGGGGACAAATGATATCAAGGCCTATGCAATACAGCGCGACCACAAGACACATTAGGGTCTCCGTTCGGCCCGTTTATCTCGAGGATCAGTCGGCACCTACCGATAGCCATTTTGTCTGGGCCTATCAGGTCAAGATCGAAAACCTTGGCAAAGAAACCGTACAATTGCGTAGCAGGCATTGGCGGATTACGGATGCTCGCGGTGAATTACACGAAGTGCGTGGGCCAGGTGTGATCGGTGAGCAGCCAGTTCTGGAGCCAGGGGATGTCTATGAATATACCAGCGGCACGCCGCTTGCGACGCCTTCAGGGATCATGATGGGTGAATATCAGATGGAAAACGAACGTGGCGAAATGTTCGACATTGAAATACCGGCTTTTTCTCTCGACAGTCCCTATCAGCCGGTACGGCTTAATTAGAGCGGCAGCTTAATGGATAATTCTCAACTATCTGTCAGTTGGCAAATCAGTGAGATACCGCCCGAGGATCATGAGGCTATCGTTGCCTTTCACCGCGATAGGCGAACGGCTACTGATATTCCAATTATGCCCGACTATGCTTATGCCAATATCGCCCACGGTCTCTACGAAAACACTTGGCGGGAACATTTTCATCAAGACAAAAATAACCCTTACCGGACGGGAGCCTATAAGGCGCACATCGATGGGAAGATTATCGGGTTTGTGCGGTTTGGAACGATCACCTTTCCCAAAAAAGAAGAGTTTAAGATTTATGGATTGACGGATTGGGGAGAATTACTCCAACTCTACGTCCACCCCGATTATCATCACCTTGGCCTAGGTTGGGCTTTATTCAGACGTGCCACGCAGCAACTGGCTGTGTGGGGCGTCCGTCAGATGTTGCTCAATGTCTACGAAAAAAATTATCCGACACGGCGATTTTATGAGCGTTGCGGCATGATCTTGTCTCACGAAAAAAATCGGCGCGTCGTACGCAATAACATCACTTTCGATGTACCGTGTGCCTATTACATTTTGCCCGATGTTCAGGATTATGTTAAAAATTTGAAACCATGATTGACTTAGGTTTTTGTCAAATCGATGAGATTAAGCCAGAGGATTGTGAGGCTATCGTTAACTTCCATCGTGTTACACGCACCGTAACCGATCTCTCCCTAGCACCTGATCTTGCCGAGGCGAATATAGCCGACGGATTTTATGATAGAATATGGGCCGAGCATTTTAAGACGAAAGATAAACAGGAAACCAAGGGGCGCGCTCTCAAAGTCAACCTTGAGGGTTGTATTATCGGAATTGTTCGCTATGGCCTCATTCCAAATCTTCCCTATGAACCTTTGGTCAAGCACGGCGCCCATGGCTGGGGAGAACTACACCAACTCTACATTGATCCGGCCTATCAAAACCACGGGTTGGGCCGTACCCTCTTTATACAAGCTACCCAAGATCTGGCTTCGTGGGGTGCAGCGCGCATGCTCGTGCGCTGTTTCAGGGATAATTCCTTGACGCGGCGATTTTATGAGCATTTGAGTGCTCAATTTTTATGTGATGAGCTAAGCGTCGTTAAGCGCAACGGTAAGAACTTTGAGATCCCAACATCACATTATGTCTTACCCAATTTGTCAGACTATGTTAGGCAGACTTCATGACAATCCGATCTATTACCTATCATGCACAAGTCGTGGGGCCAAGATTGCTCGTTCTTGGCGCTATTCATGGCAACGAGAAGTGCGGCACGATTGCCATTGAACGCTTGATGACCGAGATCAATGCCGGGCAAATAGAAATTAAACGCGGTCAAGTGACTTTTGTGCCGATCTGCAATCCTCGTGCTTATGTTGAGGATAAGCGGTTTATTGAGCGCAATCTTAATCGCTATCTGGTACCAACACCCCATCCAAAATATTACGAGGCGCAGCTTGGCAACATTCTATGCCCTATGCTCGAAGCTTGTGATGTACTGCTCGATATTCATTCTTATACGATCGGTGGTGATGCGTTCGTGTTTTTGGGGGCGACGGGAACACCGGAAGATGCTTTTGCCGCCAGCCTTGGGGCTGGCACGCTCATCACCGGTTGGCAGGAAGCCTATGCGGCTACTGGCCGAAAAGAAAATGTCGCCGATGAAAACGAATCGACCGGCACGACAGAATATGCACGCCAACATGGCGCCATAGCTGTCCTCTTAGAGTGTGGGCAACACAAGGCCCCGCAATCGGCAGAAGTAGCCTATAGGGGAATTACTGGGGCTTTACGTCACTTAAAAATCATCGATGGGTCAAAAACGGAAGCTGTGGCCGCACCGCGTCTTGTGACTATGACGCATGTATTTTATCGCGATGATGAGGGTCAATTATCGAAAAATTGGGGTCATCTTGAACCCATATCGAAAGGCCAGATGCTAGCTGAATATAAGGACGGCAAAGCCATTCGCGCGCCGGAGGATGGTTTTATAATTTTACCGCACGCCAATTGTCCGATAGGGGCCGAATGGTTCTATTTTGGCACTGCCTCAGCTACGCGTTGACAAATCTTTTGAGCCACACGCGGTTTATATTTCCAAAATATTCAATTTGTAACCATAAAAATCCTCCAAGCAGCAGAGGTACAATTGGCAGTCCGTGGAGATTGAGCCAGAAAATGAAAAGCGGTAAGACCCAGACGATAAGCAACATGAGCTTGAGGCGCGACAAGAGTGGGCCATAGGATACGATGGCGAGCAGGCTTGCTGTAACCATGACGAGAGCCGGAATGCTAATTTGGAACAGATCCGACGTTGGTGTGAATTCTGCAAACACGCTATTGAAATGAAACCAACCAATGAGCATAGGCGTGGCCATGGCCATAAGGAGTACTAAGGTTGGTTTGGGGAGTGAACCTTTGCCGGCCACGGCCAATACGGCAATAACGGCAGCACTGAGGGCTGGTGTATCATAATCGAGAACATATGGCGTCGCTAAAAATGTTGCTGTTAGAAGGACAGCGCTGCGTAAATCCGAGGAAAAGGGCTTTGCGAAAGTACGCCCAACGACATAAACGGCCGCGGCCGCACAACAGAGGGCAATGGCATAGGCGGCGTCTAGCGGCAAGCCAAGTAAACGTGCCGACATAAACGGAGATAAGCTCATGGCAGAAAATACATGTATAGGGAGATTTTCAAGCGCCATTTTTTCGTAGACAAGACTTGAGTCCAAATAAAGTCGCCAAGGCTCCAACCCCCACAACAGTATACTGAGAGCAATCAAAAATATTGTGGTTGCGGCAGCACTTAAAAAGCACTTCCAGTGACGTCCAGCTATCAACGCAACAGGAACCAAGAGGCCAAGCTGCGGTTTAATCGTCAAAAGGCCAAAAAGGATGCCGGCGGCGATCGGTCGCGCCTCAAGGAGGCGCAGACCGCCAACGAGAAAGGCGGCCGTTAAAAATCCGGTTTGCCCGCCATTGATATTCTCAAAACTGGAAGGCGCTAAAGCTAGGGCCAGCGACAGGATCCAAGGTTGTGGGCGCTTATAAGCAACGGCCACCAGGTAGATTATGAGTGTCGCGATAGTCCATAGACCAAGGGCCCATGGATAAGGCATCAAGCCTAATGTAAGAAGCAATGGAATAAAATGTGGTGGGTAGCTCCAGACATGGAACATGAGCAACTTGTTCAGCATGATTTCTTCGACCCGATGGAATTCGATCAGATCGAATAACACGTTCGTTTGTCCACCGAGTGCCAACTTTGCCGCTACCCAAATATTCAGAAAGTCATGACCAATAACGTTGCCGTTGGTAATAAATAAGCCATGTCGCATAGTTATGATCTGATACTCGGCCCAGAGGTAAATGAGCGCCGGAATTAAAAGTATGGGAATTAGCGCGTAAACAGAAACAGGCCAGTTGGATAGTATACGTTTTGATGCGCCTGAACCCATTGGCTTGGCTCGGAAATAGGCCCTCATTTTATTCCAGTTAAGGGCAGGTGTTTTCTTTTTAATCCGTGATTTCATATCAACGGTACCACAGTGAGGGACACTGTAGTCATCAAGTGCTTGGATTAAAATTTGGTAAAGCTCAGGCGCTCGGGTCCGTGAGGGGTAAGGAATTCATGGCTAAATCGAGACGATCCCGGGCTTAGGCGTCAATATTTGTCGCATTAAGCGCATTTTCTTGGATGAAGTCCCGGCGTGGCTCGACAACATCGCCCATCAGGGTCGAGAAGACCTGTTCGGCGACATCAACCTGATGCACTTTCACCTGCAACAATGAACGTACCGTTGGATCAAGTGTGGTTTCCCACAGTTGCTCAGGATTCATTTCGCCAAGACCTTTATAACGCTGAATTGTCAAGCCTTGTCGGCCCTGTTCCATCACGGCATCGACCAGGGATATGGGGCCGGCTATTGTTGAAACTTTATCTTTGATGGCCAGCTTGGCTGGCGCTTGGAACCAATTTTGCAGATCGGCCGTCATACCATCCAGCCTGCGCGCTTCAGCGGCACGCAAGGTGTCGGCATCAAGCGTAAAGCGGCTGGCAACGCCGTGACGGTTACGGGTGAACAACATGCCGCCATTGGGGGCGGATTGACCTTTCCAGCCACGCTCGCCTTCTGGCATCAGCGTATCAAGACGTTTTGCGACATAAACTGCAGCTTCCTGGGCTTTGCTGGTATCGACGGTGAGGCCCACAGCTAACGCGCCGGCAATGGCGGCCTGCTCGACCACAGACTGGTTACCGACTTTGCGATTAAGCGCTAGGACAGCCGTTTTTGTAATGCGCGCCTGTTCGATAACTTTGCGTAAGATCTCGGCTTTCAGGGGCTTTCCATCATGCAACGTGACGATGGCATCCTCGATGCCGGTGTCGATGAGGTAATTCTCCAACGCTCGGTCATCTTTTAAATAACGTTCTTTGCTATTGCCTCGCTTGATACGATAAAGCGGTGGCTGCGCTATGTAGAGATATCCACGTTCAATCAACTCCGGCATTTGACGGAAAAAGAATGTTAGCAAGAGCGTACGGATATGGCTCCCGTCAACATCGGCGTCGGTCATAATGATGATCTTGTGATAGCGCGCTTTAGTGGCGTCAAATTCTTCTCGTCCGACTCCGCAGCCGATGGCGGTAATTAAAGTACCTATCTCGGCGGATGAAAGCATCTTATCGAAACGCGCACGTTCAACATTGAGAATTTTGCCGCGTAGAGGAAGAATGGCTTGAAATTGCCGCGAACGGCCTTGTTTGGCTGAACCACCGGCCGAATCGCCCTCGACGATAAATATTTCTGATTTTGCCGGATCACGTTCCTGGCAATCGGCAAGTTTGCCGGGCAGCGAGGACATATCGAGCGCACCTTTGCGCCGCGTCAGCTCGCGGGCTTTTCGTGCGGCCTCACGTGCCGCCGCAGCTTCGACGACTTTGCCAACTATTCTTTTGGCATCCGCCGGATGTTCTTCAAACCAAGTGTTGAGCATTTCCGAGATCACCGCCTCGACAATGGGTTTTACTTCCGAGGAAACTAGTTTTTCTTTGGTTTGTGAGGAAAATTTTGGGTCAGGTACTTTAGCCGACAAAACGCAAGTAAGACCTTCACGCATATCTTCGCCGGATAAGGCGATTTTTTCTTTTTTCGCAATGCCGCTGGCTTCAGCATACTGATTGACTGTGCGCGTCAGGGCTGCACGGTAACCAGCGAGATGTGTGCCACCATCTTTCTGGGGGATATTGTTTGTGAAACACAACATGGTTTCATGATAACTGTCGTTCCACTGCATGGCACACTCAACCGTGATGCCATCTTGATCTTTGCGACAGGTAATCATCGGCTGGTGAACGGGCACTTTCGAGCGGTCAAGCCACGCGATAAAAGCTTCCAGGCCTCCATCGTAATGAAGAATGACACTTTTGGGCTCGACGCCGCGGGCATCAGTTAGCGTGACGTTCACACCTGAATTCAGAAAAGCTAGTTCGCGCAAACGGTGTTCGAGTGTAGCAAAATCGAATTCGGTGTGTGTGAATGTTTCGCGTGAGGGCAGAAAGGTAACCTCTGTTCCAGTCTTGCTGCTTGCGTCGCCCTTTTTAAGGGGTGCTTCAGCTTCACCATGTTTGAAACGCATGAACCATTCAGAACCTTGTCGCCAAATGCGTAGATCTAAAAATTCAGAAAGTGCGTTAACAACGGAAACACCTACGCCATGCAAGCCACCGGAGACCTTATAGGAATTTTGATTAAATTTGCCTCCGGCGTGCAATTGGGTCATCACGACTTGGGCAGCTGAGACGCCTTCCTCGGCATGGATATCAACTGGAATGCCGCGACCATTATCACGCACAGTACAAGAACCATCAGCGTTGAGAATGACCTCGATCTTGTCGCAATGACCTGCAAGCGCCTCATCGACCGCATTATCGACGACTTCATATACCATGTGATGCAAACCGGAGCCGTCATCGGTATCGCCGATATACATGCCAGGCCGTTTACGTACGGCATCAAGTCCGCGCAACACGGTAATCGAGCCTGCGCCATAATCGTTGGGTGGCGTAGCTTCAATGGCTGCTTGTGTCATCTTCGTCTTCACTCTTAATTTGGGTTAGAAAAAAGGGGCTAAATCCCTGCAAGATCTAACAAAATGGTCCCTATCGAATCGAAAAAAGATCCTAGCGGAAGTGGGGGATAAGCACCAACTTTTTATTACACCTAGAGTGATAAAAAGATCAATGAATATAATAGCTTAGGAGCCACAGTCGGTGACGATTGGTTGATAGTTTAAAGCGTGGACAAATTTGATCAAATCCTGCGCCCGAATAGTTGTGGAAGCGGCATTATGGAGCGGATGATAATTTACAAATTCGCTCATCAGCATACTGTCATCCAAGACAACAGTGACGCGTTTTTCCTTGTCATTGAGGAGGGCAAAAGGCGTTACTGAGCCTGGCGTCAATCCTAAAATTTCGAGCAATAATTCGGGTTTAGCGAAAGAAAGTCGCGCCGCACCTATTCGCTTTTCTATTTTGTTTAAATCAGCGCGCTTTGCACTAGGCATGACGACAAGCCAGACCTTATCTTTTTTGTCTTTGAGAAAGAGGTTTTTGCAATGCAGACCAGGAATTGTACCCCAGAGTTCGCGACCTTGATCGACTGTAAATATCGGTGGATGTTCAGTTGTCTTATGCTCAATACCGAGTTGGTCAAAGAGATCAAACAACTGTTGGGGTGTTGCAGGCATGGATGTGCTCAAAGTTTTAGGGCCGGGTTTACCGCCGAAATTGGCTGATAGGATTAGCGATCAGTATTAGCAACGGGGGCCCACAGGACGTCATCAATTTTTTCAAGACCCGCACATAGCATGATAAGGCGGTCGATACCAAAGGCAAGCCCCGCGCACTCTGGCATTCCGTAGCGCAAAGCGGCAATGAAGTCCAAATCCACAGGAAGGCGCTCACCATAGAGTTTTTCCCTCAATTCCATATCTGCTTGAAAGCGGCGCACTTGTTCATCGGCGTCAGTTAATTCGCCAAAGCCGTTTGCCAGTTCAATGCCACAAATATAAAGTTCAAACCTTTCAGCCAGACGTGTGTCTTCGGCTTTGGGGCGCGCCAACGCCGCCAGGCTGATGGGGTAGTCGTAGAGAAAAGTTGGAATTTCTCGGCCAAGCCTTGGTTCAATTTTATCCGCCATAATGCGAAAGAAAATGTCTTCCCAACTATCGTCTGAGGCCAAGCGAATTCCCAGACGTTTGGCATCTTCAAATAGAAGTTTTGCCGTGGGCTGACGCGGGTCGGGGGCGCTAGCAAGCAAGTCAATGCCGCAAAATTGTTGGAAAGCATCAGCTACACTTAATTTTTGCCAATCCCGAAATGGATCACACTTAACGCCATCGCGGGCAAAGTTTTTGCATCCCGATATGTCCGCTGCTGCCCTCACAAGTTTTACACAATCTTGCATGAGGACAGATATATCGGCGTGGACACGATACCATTCACACATAAGAAATTCTGGGTGATGCAACGCCGAACGCTCACCATTTCGAAAGCAATGGCTCAATTGAAAAATTCGCGGCATGCCTGCCACGAGCAATTTTTTCATCGTTAATTCGGGGCTGGTATGCAAATAGAGCGTTTGCCTAGCGCCGTAAGGCTCTTTGAGTTCCGTTTTGAAGGTTTGTAAATGAACCTCATTGCCAGGCGAGACCTGTAGAACAGGGGTTTCAACCTCGGCAAAATCTTCGCTGGCAAAATACTGGCGCGCGGCAGTGATGACGCGTTGACGCAAGGCGAGATAAGGTTTGCGCCGCGCAAAACGGTCGGGATGCCACCAAGGGGCATTCACAGGTGATGTCATCAGGAAGGGGGGCTATTAGAACGAATAATGCATGCCCATATTAAGCACATGCAAATCAACCGGCTGATTGCCACGACCGGTAAAAACTTGATCACCGGATGTAACGCCGGTTGAAATACCTTCTTTATAATCAAGCGAAAGATCCCATTGCTCGCCGAGACGATACGTAACGCCGCCACCTATACGAAACAGTGGTGCCATATCGCCGTTCTGCATGTTGAGGCCGGTATTAATACCTGTCTGGCCATAAACAGCCATACCCATGCCACCAGCGAGATATGGATGGATAGGGAGTTTGGTGCCGAAGTCGTAATTGAAATCGTAACTGCCATCGACAAGGAGTGCATAAACGCGTTGATCGCCATCAAAGGTGGCAGCGTTGCCAAGTTTGAGATCATCGCCTATGGCATCGCTAATACCGTTCATATTAAGGGGATCAACGCCTGCGGTGGTTCCGGAATAGAAGCTACTCGAGAGGGCAAAGTTTCCTTGATTTGTCTTGCCGCGGTAGATATCGCCGTTATCATTTCCGGCGAGGGCCTGTGTGAGCGGCAGAGGGGTCGAGTTTATCTGAGTTGTTGTCGCATGAGCGTGCGTCGTGCTTAAACACGCAATTACAGCTGCGATACACGCAATCGATTTATGTAATCCATACCCTTTGAGCATTGGAAATCCATAAGAGACTTAACTAACCACCCGGGTTGCTATACTAGCCAAAACGGCGGCTTTATGGCAATTCCTGTTATATTATGTCGTTAACCAATAGTTCTCGGCATATATTTGAAAATCAATGATTTATCCACTGGGAAAGAAATTCCTGTCTGGATTTTAGGGTCTTGGCCGTGGTTAGCCGGCAACAGGCTGCTTGATTATGAAAGTAATGGCTCGGTTGTTTTAATCCATATTTTGTTTAAGTATAACGGAATATTCACTTGGAATTTTTTATGAGGCGATAGTGCCAACTGGTTTAAATCAAGCTCACGATATTATTAAAGGAAAATTCGGACAAGCATCAAGAACCGAACGGACTGTAGGTGATGGTTTTGCTCCAGAATTTACTTGGGGCTCGCTTTTGTATGTCCCTAATGGAAAGCGCGAACCGGGTTTTTTTAGATCGCTACTGTTGCGACGTTTTCACGGCAATTACTGCTCGCGCGGCAGAATATCGGTCGGCAACCAAAGTCGCAGATTTGTCCTTATCATAGGTGGCCCCGATCCTGATTATCATGCCCAACTTAGAATTGCAGACGGCTGGAAAAAAATGACTTTTCGGGGAAGGGTAACAGACTACCCCAATCACACCGAGGAAGAGGGCGTTTGGAATTGGCATAATGGCGATAACCAGCGTTTTACTGATTGGGTGCAGCGCTGCACCGATTATCCGTCAAAAAATTCTGCAAGACCTTGGCAGCTAACGAGGCAAGCTTTTCATTATCTCGTACCTTAGCTTATAAATATTCAGTCGCAGAGTGTCTCTAGCAGATATTTTTTGGTTACAGAAAGAAGACTAGGCTTAGACAATTCAGCAAGACCAGTAATGCCGATAATCAGCTTTTTTGCTCCGGCAATTCACTGGTGCTTTGCGCCAACACCTGTAACGCATCAGCAAGTTCTGGACGTTTACGCATAACAGCGGCTTCGCCTTCGTGGATGGCCTCTTCGGTGCGATCAAACTCTAGTAACCCCAAATGACCAAGACGGGGGGCTATGTGAACGTCGGGTGGATCGCCGGCAAGACGTGAGCGCGTTATGCGATCCATCATGATGTTAAGTGACGAGGTCATGACGCCAAACATACTCGGTCCATCATAATCGCGCCGAAAGACGCGGCGCGTAAGACTATCCATCAACGACACTTTCTGCTGCTGATCGGTTTCTTCGAGTAATTGCATTAAATCAAAACCTGCTGCGGTTGGTACAGTAGCGCCAGGTCGGCGCGATTTACCGATGATATCGGCGCTGAGATTGACGGCGATAACCATGTCGGCGCCAAGGGCGCGGCAAGCGGCAACAGGCAAGGGGCTGACGAGGGCGCCGTCGGCCAACCATCTACCGTCAATTTTAACCGGCGGAAAAATTCCAGGCAGTGAAAAGGAAGCGCGCATGGCTTCGGCGAGATCGCCTTTCTGTAACCAGATCTCGTGACCGGTAATGAGATCTGTGGTGGTCGCAACAAATGGAACAGGTAGTTCCTCTATTTTCACATAGCCGATATATTTGCGCATTTCATCCATGAGCCTGCTGCCCCCGATGAGGCCACCGCTGCGCACGCGCATGTCGAGATAACTTACGATTTTGCGTTTGTTGAGTGACATGGCCCATGATTCAAGTGAGTCTAACTTTCCGGCCAAATAACAGCCGCCGGCAAGGGCCCCTACCGAGCAACCGGCAATAATGTCAAATTCGAAGCCAAGTCGCTTAAGCGCTCGAATGACGCCGATATGTGCCCAGCCCCTGGCCATACCGCTACTGAGTGCCAATCCGATCTTGCGCTTTGGGGGGCGTGGAGTAAGACGTTCGTCAGGCATTTAGTGTTCCTAAAACTGAGATGAGAAGTTGCTTCAAAAAACCGCTGTGGGCCCTATGATAGACGATAATCCTTTACCTTTACTTTAATCTGGACGTGAGCTTGACCCAAACTTCATCAGTAAAATCCGGGCTTAATGCAATAAATGCAGGGGCTTCTGCCAATCTTGCTATGCTGCAACGCGGCAAACCAGCCACGACACTGACGCTGATAAAGCGGCTCTTTCGGGGCTATCTACGTCTGCATCTGGGCGGATTTGTGACCGCGACATTTTTTATGATTCTGACGGCAGCGATGACAGGGGCTGCAGCTTACATAATTAAACCAATTACCCAGGGACTAGGGAGTGGCCGTGGTCCTTACTACATGCTTGGTCTTTGCGGGCTTGTTCTTTTGATTTTTACGCTTCGTGGTATTGGCACTTATTTTCATACCATTATTATGAACCGTATCGGGCAGCGCATCGTCACAGATGTACAACAGCAAATGTATCGTCACTTGCTATCATCTGATTTGGCGTTCTTTCATGCCAACTCATCGGGTCAGCTCATTTCGCGCCTGACGAATGATGTTGGCGTGTTGAGGCAGGCAGTCGGCGAATGCATGACAAGTAGTATCAAAGGAGGGTTTACGCTTGCCTTTCTCGTTGGTGTCATGTTTGTCAATAATTGGCGTTTAGCGCTAGGTGCGTTTATCGTTTTTCCAATCTCTGCATGGTTTGTTATCCGCGTTGGAAAGCGCATGCGCAAACTGTCAACCAGTGCGCAGGTGGAAACCGGCAACTATATGTCTTTACTCAGTCAAACCTTTCAGGGCATTCGCCATATAAAAGCTTATGGCATGCATAAACTAGAAAATGAGCGCATGCATGAAATAACTGAAAATATATTTAAGTTAACTGTGAAAGGGTTTCATGTAAGTGCAATGACGAACCCCATGGCTGAGATTTTAAGTGGTGCGGCCATCGCCATCGTATTTATGTATTGTGATTGGCAGGTGGCACACAATCTTACAACCACAGGTGCTGTCTATTCTTTTATTGTCTCATTTATCCTTGCCTATGATCCGATTAAGCGAACTTCCAAGGTGAATGCTCAATTCCAATCGGGCCTTGCTGCTGCGGAGCGTGTCTTTATTTTGCTGGATGTTCCTCCCACCATTGTCGATCATCCTGATGCAAAGACGCTCGCCGTAAATGACTATTCCGTAGCCATGGAAGACGTTGTTTTTTCTTACGCAGACGGAACGCAAGCACTCAATCATCTCTCGGTAAAAGTTGCCAATGGGCATACAGTTGCCATTGTCGGCCCCTCTGGCGCTGGCAAGTCTACGATCATTAATCTTATCCCGCGTTTCTATGATGTTCAATCTGGGCGCATAACAATTGGCGGTATTGATGTCCGTGATGTGACATTGGAGAGTTTGCGAAGCCAAATTGCCCTTGTCAGCCAGGAAACAGCTTTATTTGATGATACCGTCCGCGGCAACATCGCTTATGGCAAGCCTGGAGCGTTGATGGAAGAGATTGAAACGGCAGCCGTGGCAGCTTTTGCTGACACATTCATCTGCGCTCTTCCGCAAGGCTACGACACAATTGTGGGCGAGCACGGCGTCAAGCTTTCTGGTGGCCAGCGTCAACGCATAGCCATTGCCCGCGCCATGTTACGCAACGCTCCAATATTGTTACTTGATGAAGCCACGTCAGCACTCGATAACGAGTCTGAACGCGCCGTTCAGGCAGCTTTGAAACGCTTACAGCAGGGTCGTACTACAGTTGTTGTAGCCCATCGTTTGTCAACGATTGTTGATGCCGATCTAATTATTGTGCTTGAGCATGGCGCGGTCGTTGAGCAGGGCACGCATACGGAGCTACTCTCCAAACAAGGTGTCTACGCTCGACTCTACGGCATGCAAACTGATTTTTCCTGAGAGGAATTGATGAATAAGGGACATTTTGTCCGGCGCATTGTGGGATGGGTCTTAACGCTCGCGCTTGTCTATGGCGTTTTCTGTCTGGCGTTGGGAGCCATGCAAAAGCGCCTCATGTATTTTCCAGATCCCCTCAATTTTGTTCCTTCGGAATGGGCATTGAAGGAACTTCAGCCACTTGAAGTTAAGACCGAGGATGGGCTAACGCTCAAAAGCTGGTACAGCCCAGCGAAAGAGCGCGATAAGTTTACGATTGTTTTTTTCCAAGGTAACGCAGGCCATCTCGGCTATCGCAACTATAAAGTGCGTCCCTGGCTTGATGCTGGTTATGGCGTCTTGATGGTAGGCTACCGGGGTTTTGGTAATCCTGGGTCACCATCAGAGTATGGTTTGTACGAAGATGCACGTGCCGCCATCCAAGCGCTGCATCATCGTGGTGTTCCGGAACAAGCGATGGTGTTTTACGGCGAATCCATGGGCACGGGCGTTGCGGTCCAAATGGCAACGGAATATGACGCTTCGGCATTAATTTTAGAATCACCTTATACGTCTGTGCCCGACGTTGCTGCTGACCGCTACCCCATGGTGCCTGTGCATCTTTTAATAAGGGACAGGTATGATTCGTTAAGCAAAATCAAGGATGTGCATATGCCCTTATTATTGCTCCACGGCGAAAATGACCATGTTGTGCCGACAAAATTCGGTAAAGAGCTTTTTGAAGCTGCTAATGAGCCAAAGCAAGCAGAGTATGTAGCTGATGCCGGGCACAATGATGTCTATAATCTACGTGTTCAGCAGATGATATTACAATTTATAGCAAAATTGCCTACGGACGCCCTGCTCGAGACTAGTCATTGAACCACACACCGGCCTAAATTATCACCCGCATATTGTATAACAACATGATGACCCTTACCGCCGGGAATAGGGCAGCTAACACTTGTCATACCGACGGCGTATTTATCGCCAATCTGTATGACGTTGCCGAGATTGGGGGGCAGCGGCAACATATCGCACATAGATTGTATAAACACTGAAACGTTTTCTGCTGTGCCATCAAATCTAGTTTGCGTGTTTAAGTTGCGGTCAGTCAGAAAACCATAACTGTTTATATCTGAGTTGATGTATCCCTTACCCGCTATGTAGCAGTGGGTTTGAACTGTTTCAGGCGCGTAACTAAGCGTCCGGCTGATTTTCAGCAGATCCTCTTGGCTCCAGCGTGAGCTCGGATCTACTGAGATATCCATTCTGTGGGGTAGTCGAGGATCGTTATCGTCTAAGGCAATCGCAACCACCGTAGTTGGTGATCCAGGATTTATGCGTGGCGGGCCCGCATCCACCGATCCGGGTATTGGCGTAAATTGTCCGTACTGAAGTTGTGGTTGGGCATCTGAGCTTGGTGCCGTTACACTTGTGGTATCTTTAGATGTGTCAACGGTGGGGCTCGTTGTAGTGCTAGCGTCAGGCGTTTCCTTCGGCTGTTCTGGAATGTAAGGATTAATAACAGGCCTGTTCCCGTTGCTTCCGTCGGTTGGTGGTAGAAGCACGTTACCAGTTGCCTGAACCGCTTGATGGCTCATCATAAGGACAAAAAAGGTAACAGTTACAGCTAAATAGTGCTGGCGCATTTGATTCTCTTTTCCATCTATCAATTTTTAGGTATGGCGGTTAAAAAAGCAATAATTCTTTGGTGCAAAACCGGAATATATGATGAAAAAAGGAGAAAATTGGCATAATACCCTGCTCTTTGGGGTGTTTATCGTTCTGGCATCGTTAATGCTATTTTGGCCCCGTATGCTTGGTGATTTGCCAAAGGGCGCCCCGTTATTTCCACAGTCGAGCATGGATATAGACTTAGCGGGTGGAAAAAAGATTTCCTTTAAGATTGAAGTAGCAACAACCCCTCAACAGGAAGCATTCGGCCTCATGTTTCGAAAGTCGTTGGCAGATGACGCCGGCATGTTTTTCGTATTCAATCCACCTCAAACCATAAGCATGTGGATGAAAAACACCTACATTCCACTTGATATGCTGTTTGTCCGTGCTGATGGGGTTATTACAAAGATAGTGACGAATGCCCAGCCTTTTGATTTAACACCCATCACTTCCAATGAGCCTGTCGCGGCTGTCGTTGAAATTAGCGGCGGTGAGGCGGCGCGCGGCAATATTCAAGTTAATGACAAGGTCAGTCATCCTCCATTTTTGGGACCTTAAGCTTAATTTCTGTATATTTAAGGCAAAGGTTGCCCGAGCAGCGAGTTTCCGTTACTCATAGCACGGCGGGGCGTAGCGCAGTTTGGTAGCGCGCAAGTTTTGGGTACTTGAGGCCCCCGGTTCGAATCCGGGCGCCCCGACCATATATCCAACACACTAGGTTTAATCTTCAAGCCGCCTTTCGGGTGATTGTTTTATTTCTTAAAAGTTGCAAATTCCAAGAGAAACAGTGATTTGGGCGATGTATTAGTTAAGAGTTAATGTATTTTCTGTACAATTTCTTGTTGGACTAGAAATTAAGAAGGAGAAATTTCCTATGCCCATCGCGCTGAGCAAACGCTCACTGCTCTATTGTGTAGCGGCAATTTTGCTGAGTTTGTCCAACGCCGTTTATGCTGCAGGCACTACTCCTCCAACAAACATCGAAATGCTGCCGCCGACGAATGCGTCAGGAGTTTGTCCCTCTGGGTATAACCAAGCACTAATTTTCACGGGCAATCCCAATGGCGCGATCAACTGTGTTCCTCTTTCAATGGACCCCGTTACAGGCAATTTTACGAGCGATCTTGTCGTAAACGAAAATTGGAGTCCTGACCAAGCTCTTGAGATCAATTCAAATCAAATATGGAAATCGGTCACCAAAGGCGATTCTACACTCTATTTCCAATACAACAATCCGGGCGGAGCGGTTGAGATCGGTGGCTCTGGTTCCGGAAACAATTTGATCGTAAATGGTTTTCTAAATATTATTCCGGCTGGAACCGTACCGACCGGATATCCAACTGGATGGGGCGGAGGTATTCACACATGGGACCTTTATGCCAATGGTTCGGTCGCTGTCGGTGATACGTCTGGAAACATGAGTGCCTATATCACGAACGGTAACAGCGGACAGGTCTATGCCAACAGCGAGATCATAGTCGGCAGTGCGGCAGCGCCGGTGACAGGAAATGGTTGTACACCAAATGGAGCACTTGCCAGTGATAGCACAGGAAAAGTCTATAATTGTATAAGTGGCACGTGGAAGTCTTTGGGAGGCGGATCTCTGGTCTTGACCGAAACTGTTTCTGGTGGAACAGGGAATGTTACTTCAGCGAGCGCTCATGCACTTTGTGTGCAGTCTTCTTTCGCTTTCTGGGCCCCAGGTCACCTTTATACTATCAATCCTATCACTGTGGAGAATTCCAATGGCACCTGGAGTACGAGAAATAATAGCAGCTCATCAGGTGGAACATCCTGGAATGAAACACTGAGTTGCTACGATATTCAGTAAAAAAATTTGCCGTATCGCTCTTATGGGCTGCAAAGACGTTTGCCAGAAATCAAATGATAGATGCAGTGCGTATAACGATGGCGTAGTTACAGCCTTTGGCGGTTTCGATTGCGGACAACTTTTTATGTGGCAAGACTGAATAGTCGTTCGATCTTAGCTTGGAGAACTTCAGGGGTACTGGGCGCACTGTAATGGTGAACCTTATGCTCACTATTATCCGAATACGTTGGATAAGGTCGAATTGAATATCTAATACATACTTTCAGGTAATTCAGGTATTTCTTTGGCTTGCACGATCTTCCATGAGGCGATACCTTGTTATCCGTGTATAGCGACGAGGCATACATATTATTAAGGAGAAAACACGATGTTGGTGCGCATTTATCGACCAACCAAAACATCCATGCAATCAGGCCGGGCAAGGCAGAGCTGGCTCGTAGAACCAATGCTGGCAACACCACGTACACCAGAGCCTCTGATGGGGTGGGTAAGTGCTGGTGATACTTTAAGCGAACTTCAAGGGCGGTTGTCTTTTCAGTCTCAAGAGGAGGCGGTTTCATTCGTTAAGCGCCATGGCTGGGACTACACTCTTGAAGAGCCGGCTGAAAGAAGCATTCGTCCACGCAATTATTTAGACAATTTCCGGATCATTCGCCCCGAAGATGAAGAAAAAAAGCAGTCTTTCTAAGGGAATGCGGTGGAAACCAATTCTTAGGTTTCAAGTTCCATCATCCTACTCAAGTGCCCTTAGCTCAGCTGGATAGAGCAGCTGCCTTCTAAGCAGCAGGTCAGAGGTTCAAATCCTCTAGGGCACGCCAACCAGGGATGAATCGGTGTACTGGCAACTGACGTTAAAAATCCCGTAGGCCTTATGCCAATCTGATTACCAAACGAACCAAATTGCCTGTGTTGAGTTGAACGGGTAGAGCGAACTCATATATCCTGTTTTTCTCCACCATGTTTACTTTTCAATCAGGCACGGTAATAGTTAAAGCCTATCAACTCAAAACGGCCTCTAGGCTATCCTCAGATGAAGCTCATACCTTCCATCCTTATCCTCCTAGGCCTTCAATCCGTCGCTTTTGCCGCTGATAATCCAGCGGTACAATGGACCGACTCTCTCAAGGTTCCAGAACAAAATCTGCCTAAGCTCTCAAGCCTTCCTAACCGTCCCGGAATTGTTGTTGGCTTGCGCCGTATCGGAGAAACAAAAGGGCCTTCGGTCGGAATATATGATCTTACTGACGGAAACCAGTCCATTTGGGACTTACCGGCAGCGCTTTTCAATACTGTCCCTCAGCCTGATCACTTAAGTGAGAACTTTATTTCGCTCAGTTATGCGCAAAATGCGCAACAATACCTGCTAGCAAGAGGCGGTGAGATTGACCTAATCCAAAAGAGCGGAAGCTTTTCACCTCTTCATCTGCAGATGCCCGGTAAGCTCAAGCCCTATCAAGGCATGCACGATTATGCCCTGTCATCCGACGGTAAGTTCGTTGCTTATAGCCTCTACACCCGAGATCAAGCAGATAAGCAGCCAGACGGTTTTGGCAAGCTTTATATGGACTTATTTTATCAACGCACAGAAGGTTCACAGCCAATCAGTCTTGTCAGCGGCCTCGACATCGACAATTACATACCGGCTTGGAGTCCCGATGGAACGAAACTTGCTTACTCAACACGAGATGGCGGCTTCGGCATTGTCGATCTAAACGGCCACAAACTTTCATCCGTTTCATCTCCGATTCAGCAAATCGGGTCTCCCCAACCTATTATGGAGATCAAATGGTCTCCCGATGGACGTAAAATTGGCTTTTTGCTCAAACAAAAACTCTATGTCTCCGATGAATCCGGGGTCAAACCGGTAAATTTTGGGCGTGAGGATGTTCAAGTTAATGATTTCGCGTGGTCACCTCAAGGCGACCAATTGACTTTTCATTCCAATTTTGAAGCAGGTGCGCAATGTGTTCAGAATTTAGCTCATAAATATGAAACAGGCGGGTTTCCTTGTCTCAAAATGTTTTTCTTGTATATGGCCAATACGGATGGGACAAATCTGAAGAGAATTACTAACCAAGCAGAATACTGGCCGCGTGACATTTTTTGGACAAATTAATACGCGTTTTACATTTCCTGTTCACTCCCAGACTATTGCTAAAGGTATAAAAAGGCGCACTTAAGCCTTTCTGCGAAAGGCAGCGTCACCAACTCGCGCCCAACGGATTTGTATTCGCG
>Ga0206811_1086_pt1 | contig 19992 bp, 18 predicted proteins | sample Alteio_BWOrgCont_53_FD_152886 | JGI IMG/M metagenome (GOLD analysis project Ga0206811, IMG submission 152886) | Enriched cells from forest soil in Barre Woods Harvard Forest LTER site, Petersham, Massachusetts, United States -... | ecosystem: Environmental > Terrestrial > Soil > Temperate forest >... | reverse complement strand
CCATGAAGTTGTGTGACTTCGTCGTTCCGGGTGCCATTGTTCCGGAACTTCCAGCAGGGACCAAAGAAACAGCCATTCGAGCAATGGTCGCCAGCCTTCAGAAAGCCGGCAGCATCAAGGCCGAAGACGAAGAAAACATCGTTGCCGCCATTTTGAAACGAGAAGAGCTCGGTTCAACCGGAATTGGGCGCGGGGTGGCCGTGCCGCATACGAAGCACGGCTCAACCGACAAGCTGATCGCGGCCATCGCGCTTGCCAAAGATGGCGTCGATTTTGCGAGTCTGGATGGCGAACCGGTCTATATCGTGTTCCTGCTGGTCTCGCCTCCGGATCGTCCCGGCGACCATTTGAGAGGGCTGGAAAACATTTCGCGGCATTTGCGTAACGATCATTTCTGCAAGTTCCTCCGTCAATCCAAAACCAGCGAAGATATTTGGGAACTGCTGACCGAAGCCGACAACAACGAACTTTAATCGTCGAATCGTTGTTTTGTCCGCAGCGCTCAGCGGATTGTGTAGACCTGCTTCCAAACGTCCACGTGATGAATGATTCATCATGTCCGATGCAGTCATCCATCGTCGAACGGTCACAGTCATCAATGAACAGGGACTTCATTTTCGTCCCTGTCAGTTGATCGCGCTGGCGGCACAACAACATCAAGGCTCGGTTGTTTTATCGCGCTGGGACTCAGGGTACCGTGTCTGCTCGTGATGGCGACTTGCACCGAAACCTTCTCTTTCTGTGGAACCTCAGCTTTGATCGATTTTCAAAGTTCTCGTGGCACGGGCTGCAATTTCGCAAGAAATCCGGCACCCGTGCCTGTCAGGTTGTCATCGATCGGTCACTGAATGTTCATCTGGGTTGTCGGTCACATTCCCGAACTCAACACCTGTTTCGCTTCCGATAAAATATCCCCGAAGAGGACGTCCGCGGGGATTTTACGCTTTTGATTGTATTGTGCCCGGCATCTCCGTCAATCACACGGCTGTGGACGGACGACGATCCTGCCAGATCAGCACAATAATTGGCCCCGAGCAGTGTAGCACCCGGAATCCGGAAGGAAAACCGCTCAAGGGCGCAGAACGGGTCTTTGCCCGAAAGTGATCGATCTCCGGAACGAGACAGCGCGATTCGGGTGAGGCCGATTTGCGGAAATTTGGCTGGCCAGTCGGGCCAGTGGACCCTGAATATGGTTAACTCCTTATCTGGATTGCAGATGGGACTGACCATTCGACTGGCCACGGACTGGCAAATTGGCCAGTCCATCGCCAGTCATTCATTCGTGTCTACTCTCAACTTTCACCTTTCCACACTCTCGCGCAACGTCCGATATTTTATAAATCACCGCCCGTCACGCGAGACCGGGTTTCCAAACGTTTGGAAACCCGGTGAGATGCTCAACTCTCAGCTTTTTCGTTCTTGTCAACTCTCAACTTGCACGTCTCTACTTCCTCGCGCAGCGCACCAAACGTTTGAGGAAATCTAACGGTCAGGATTCGTTGCTTTATTTTCGGGGCGAAAACAAATCCAGTCCATCTTGAACTTCCGTTATCATTAGCGCCGAACATGCGATCAACTTGACCTGCGGTCGCTGGCGGCTCAAAGTGTTGGCGTGTTGATCGAAAGCCCATCGGTCATTGCGGGCAAGTTATCCTGATCGGCAACTGAAGTGCGTGTGGGAGCGTGCATCTGATGGTAGTCGAGCGGTGGACGTGGGACGAAATTCGCGTTCCCATAGTGCCGAACCTGCGGTCAACTTGACCCGCAGTCGCTGGCGGATCAGAGTATTGGCGTGTTTATCAGAAGCCCGTCGTTCTTCGCGGGCAAGTTACCTTGGTCGTCGGCAGCTAGGGCAAAGTGGATGGCGGCTCGAGAGGACATGCACAGCTGTGTTCGGTCCCTCGTCTGGAGCGGGGAACTCGACGCGGCAGACGTCGCCTATTACATTAAGGACCATTTCGGCCAACTTGACGACATTTGCAAGTTTTGGCTGCTTGAAGTGATCCGAAGTGAATTCGAGTTGAAGCAGAAAGCAGAAGAGACTTGGCCCAAGGTAACCGACTTCGATCGCCTTGATCGAGCGTTCACCATGCTTGAAGCGCAGGGAATCATCGCTCTACACCGCGCTGGGTTCGACCAATCCGATGGAATGGAAGAAGTCGAGGACGCTTTCCACGAATCCGGCCGCAAGAACTCTGACTGCGCTGGATACTGCTTCTATACAGAGCAGGACCAAGAGGCGGCCTTGGATGGAAGTGGCCTTTACATCGGTTTTGGGCATCTCTCTGGACATGAAGCGAAGGCCGTTAAGATCGGAGAAATGTTGTATGCCTCGCTGGTGCGCGAGGGATTCAATGTCGATTGGGATGGTACGTTTGAATCGAGGTTGTTTCTCAAGTGGTTCCGTTGGCAGCGACGTAGCCCGTAGCAGGTTCAGCGCCCAACAAAGCGGTCAACCCGCCGCGCGGAGGATGGGTCTGCTCTGACGGCAGAGTGGCCAGGGCTGGACCAACGGAAAGCCCCGGTCGAAAGTCGATCGACGTTGATAGCACGCTCGGTATCGGCAAGCCGAGGTTTCGCGAAGACGCGCCAGCCCCGGGCACCCAGACGTTCATGATGGCCGTTGGGCATTCGAGCGCCGAACGATGCGGTCAACTTGACCCGCAATCGCTGGCGGTTCAAACTCTTGGTGTACTGATTGGATGCCTGTCGGTCATCGCGGGCAACTTACCTTGGTCGGCAGGAAAGGACAGTGCGAAGATGTCGATCGTCGAACTCATTCACCCGACGGAGCTGTTTCGCGACTCCTATCGAGATCTTGTCGCTGACTTTACAAATTCAGGTGAACCGTTCGTTCCATTCGTACTTGGGTTTGAGAATCACGACTTCGATGCATTTCTACATCGGTTGGATTCCTGCGCTCGCGGAATTGGTGTGCCTGGCAGCTTCGTCGCGCATTCCACTTTTTGGCTAGTCGCTGATCGTGCCACCGTTGTCGGGGTGTCGAATATTCGGCATTCGCTCACAGCGGCACTTCGTCGCGAAGGTGGCCATATCGGATTTGGAATCCGCCCCGGGGCCCGCCGTCGAGGACTTGGGACAACAATCCTGAAACTGTCACTGGATCAAGCCCAGGACCTGGGGCTCAATCGCGCCTTACTAACATGCGCCAAGACAAATGTCGGCTCCGCCAGAACGATAGTTCAAAACGGAGGCCTTCTGGAATCGGAAGAACACTTGCTCGATCGTGGTGAAACGGTTCAGCGCTATTGGATAGAATTGGGAAACCGTTAGGGGGCACAGTGGTGTGCAGGTTATCCAAAAGATTCTGGTTCCGACTGATAATGTCTGCGACGATTTCGGCTTTTCGTCGCGGGCAAGTTACCTTGAACGGCGGCACGAAATGAATCAGCTTTCTCTGAATTCGATTTCCTTCCCCGTCCGCAATGGAACCTTGTCTTGCCATCAGGACAATTCGGGTCGCCAATGTTGGAGCATCCAAATTCAATGTGATGAATCGGCACAGTTGGACTATCGCAATTGGCCGCTTGAGCGACACGAAGACGAACTCGATTGGCTTGCCGGCACAGAACCTTGCCTCTACGCTCAAATGTTGCCCATACCCGTGAGCTCCCCCGAGGAACTGCCGGGTCGGACATTTCCATTCCCGCAATCTCCGGACGATGAGCCGGCAGAATGGGATCGCGGAGCTGGATGGCTTTTCTTCTGTCTGTATCTATTCGAACACGAACTTGCGTACCCAATGACAGTCACCTTCGTCGAACGACAACAGGACCGCTATCGGGTAAACATTGTTGGTACATTCTCGTGCAATTCTGTCAATCACGAGCTTCGAGCTGACGCTTGGCTCGACTGGGTTGAAGGAGAGGCGAGTTAACGGGGCAGCATTGCATGCAAGGTGCTTAAGTCCACGCTTCGCCCCGCGGTCGCCCTCGTGTGGAAAATACCGGGATCTCGACGACAATAGCTCCTGACGTCCTGAGCCCCGGTATTCTCCCCAAGGTCTTACGGTTTTGGCGGAACGGAATCATACACCACGCCGGGAGCCGGAAGCGACGTCGTTACGGGGACACAATTGACAAAGTACAATTGTTTGCGGCCACCGACATCTTCAAGAGCGCGATACTGCACCTGAAACTGGACCTTGCTGCCCGGCTTCAAGTTCAAGCCCTCGATGAGACGTTCGTCTGTCGCCAGTCTCAAATTCAAGTCATCCTGGCCCTTGAGAATGACGTCAACATGGTCCGACGACGGTTCACCAACCTCGACAACTTCCCCAACAATGTAAAACGCATGGAAGAACAGTTTCTCGCTCGTGCCGGTCGGATCAGTTTTGAAATCTTTGGCAAAATCATCGGCTTTCACGATCGGGACCGGGTTTGATCCCGCTTCTGCAACCCACCACAAAAAGTCCGGCTCAGGATCACTGAAGTCGAATTGTTTATAAGTGCCAGGCATTCCACGCAGCGTGACCGTTTGACCAATTCCATACCGCGCCGGGAAATCAGGCGATTGGCCTTCAAGGGCACAGGAGATGGAGATCTTTTTCGATCCCTCGCTGAGAATATGAAAGGAGGGTTTACCGTTCAGGCCTTTGGATTCGATCCGCTCGATCTTTCCTGACACTTCGATTGCTTTCTTCGCCAGATCGTCAGTGATCTCAGTGGGTTTGAAATGACCCATGAAATCCATTTTTTCGGTCAATTCGTCCGTTGACATCACGATCACTCCACCCGCAGGTGGGCCAGGTGCGGTCACGGCGGCAGGTATCGAAGTGTCGGATGTCGATGCGTTTTTGTCGGTCGTTTGCTGCGATGTTTGTGGCGGTCCACCTACGTCAGCTTTGTGACAACCCACCGCACTTAAGAGGAACGAAAACGTCGCGAATCCAAAAAAGATCTGCTGCATGGGTGATGACAAAAATCCGTCACGGCATTTCGGCCAACGTTTCGAGTGCCCGGATTCCAGGAGCCCTGAAAGCATCGAATGGATCGATTCTTTCGACAGCCCATGACGGATGACAGTTCCCAAACGCATTGCTTATCCTCTGGAAGTTTCCTGGGTCCAACCGAAGTGTATCGATCTCAAGGATCGAAAAAAAGACGCAGGAGACACACCATTGTTGACATAATCCCACCGGAGGAACAGTTGCATGAAGCGATCCGATCCCGTCGTTCGGAATTCTTGTCCATTGACTCAATGGTATTTCCGGCGACCTTTCCGTCGCATTTCGCCCTTTTTCTGCGCTGCAGTCGTCCTGGCCCGTTCCGTCTTCACATTCGCCGAGGAAGTCAATCCGTTCGGTTTGCCACTTCCAGAGGACAGGGCCACTTATGGAAGCGTGATGTTACATGGGGGCGGCGACGGACTCGCACCGGATCGTAAAACGGCGACGGCCATTCGCGAAAAGTTCCTGAGTTTGGCCATGGTCCGTGGAAACAAAGCCCGCATCGTCTTTATCCCGTCCGACCAGGAGCAGAAGGAGGACGACGAAACGCAGAATGCCTACGAAACTCGTTTGGAGGGCGCATACAAATGGTGGTATTACATCAAGGATCGAAGGGACAAGATCGAGTCGTTTGAGTGGCTTTATCCAAATAAGGATGGATGCCAGCACGATTCGAAAGATTGCCCGCACCTTGATTTGCTGGAGAATGCAACGGGAGTCTGGATGCCTGCCGGTGATCAGGAGTGGCTGCCCCAACTCTATGCCAGCAACTATCCGATCACCACAACTCGCTTCCAGAACGCTCTTCGCAAGGTGATTGCCAAAGGCGGGTGCGTCGGTGGTCTGGGCGGTGCCATTTCAAGTTTGGCGGAAACAGTGATCAATGGCGATGTCGATTCTGCCAGCGGGTGGAGACGGGCTCGTTTGGGATTCGGTCTGGCGTTGTTCAATGGCGCGGTCGTCGATCAGAATTTCGACAGTCGTCGCGGCCGGCTTGAGCGGATGACGGACTTATTGCGAAACGGACCGCGGCTGAATCGTTTCAACGAAACGCCAGGGGTCGAACGGCGGACGATTGGCCTAGGCGTGGAACGCTACACAGCCATGATCCTCAACCACAACACGGTTGAGGTCATTGGCAATCATCTGGGACATGTTTTCCTGAAAGGCAATGGCGATCGAACGGTCATCTGGAAGACGCTGGCCAACGGGCAGAAATTGACAATACGGACTGGCTCTGACAGACAGCCTGACGCTGGTCCAACTCTTGAGGAGAACGAGAACCCGTTCGGCATGCCGAAACCCGAAAACAAATCGAAAACCTGGGGCCAGGTTGTCTTGCATGGCGGTAAGCTCACGGACGAAATCAGAGACGTCTACCCACAACTGGCCGCGTCACATCCGGATCTGATCGCGCATCCGGGGCAACTTCCTCGATTGATGCACTGTCCAGCCGCCGACAAAGACGACTGGCTTGCCGCGATCAAAGGAGCACGTTCGCCAGAAATACGCGAAGCGATACACGATTGGCACTTGCGGAACTCTTACTCTGTATGGGCCGACATGGCACCGGATCGATTCGAACGGGTTGACTTCGCTTCCCCCCGTAGCCTGGATGCAAACGGTCGAGCAAGGGACGAACATTTCATCAAGGAAGTTGAGAAGGCTCATGCAATCTGGTTCTCAGGTGGCGATCAAAAGAATCTCACGGCGCTATTCGGAAACGCCAGGGACCCCTCGGCATTCCAGCAGGCGGTGATTAATATCGTTCGTCAGGGCGGTGTCGTCGGCGGGACGTCCGCAGGCCTGGCTGTGATGCCCACCGTGATGATCGCGGAGGGGAAGGCTGAACCATTTGAACCCGAGAGCGCGAAGATGGCATTCGGATTCGGTGTCCTGGAGAACGTCTTCGCCGAACAACACTTCGATGCCCGAAGTGGTCGAATTGAACGTCTTACCGCGCAACTGAGGAATCCAGCGTGGCCGGTGCCCGATTACAAGCATTCCTGCGCCCCGGAGCAAATGATTGCGATTGCCGTGGACGAGGAAACCGCCCTGACCATTTGCAACAATCGCGTTCGCGTCATCGGAGAAAGAACGGCACACATTTTCCTCCTGGCCAACGATCGAAATACCGTCATTTGGCATGCCCTGAAGTCGGGCGACCGGGCGATCATCAAGAAGAACGACAAGGGCGAGCATGTACTCGATGTCGAAAACTGGCGACTCGATTAAAAGCGCGGGGGCTGCGATTCAGCAAGATTCGCGTGCTGCAATCCCGCACCATAGCCGAAATCGAAAAGGCCGCCGTTGCCCGGAAGGAAGAACAGACTGCCTGGAAATCGCCGACGAAGCAATTTCAGCAGTGAATTTCACCTCTATCTTTGGCTTTCCAAACTCATCGATCCGGCACGGCGATATCCTGTGATTGAATCAATTCGTCGTGCCACCTCCCCTGGTGTGCCACGGACTTCAGGCGGTACCTTCGAGAAAGTGATGGTCCCGTCCTCGCTCGCCGTAACAAATTCACCCGGATCTTTTGGATTGAACGCCACAGATTGAACACTGGCACCATGCATGATTCCCGGACCAATCGGAGATCGAGTGTTGCAATCCCATAGTCTTGCAGTCTTATCCCCACTTCCTGTCAGCAGCAACTTGCCCGAAGTGTCGAATGCCATTGATTCAATCGAGAGGCGGTGGCTCAGCGTGCGGCCCTCAAGACTGTTGGTCACCCGGTTCCAAAACCGTACTTCACCATTGACGTATCCCATCGCAATTCGATTCGGCGAACTCGGGTCAAATCTTACGCCGAGCACCCAATTTCCAGCTCCGCCATTATACGATGCAAGAGGCTTTCGCGGGGAATTGTTTCGCCTTAGATCCCATAGTCGCGCGACGCCATCCCAATCTCCGGTAACAACGAGGCTACTCTTCGGTTGACCATCGATTGAGCACACAAAGTTCGGCTGGGAACTCTCTCCAAAGAGAATCACGTTTTCACTTGCGACATAAATTTCGCCACGAAAGTCCTCCACTCCAGCCCCGAGTACCAGTCGCTTCTGATCTACAAAGCCAATTGCCTGCACAGCGTTGTCGAAATCGATTGCTTTGGATGTTGCGACGCCATCTTTGAGATCCCAGAGCGTAACATTCCCTTTGGGGACTTTGCCACTTAGATGGCCACCAGCAGTAAATAAGTATCGGCCGTCGTCGGGTCGATAGGCGCACGCCCGAAGGTGATCGCCTCCCCTGAATATTTCTCGATCAGGATTTGCGCTTCCGCACTCACGTATTCTGAGAAAACCTGTATCGTTTTCGGCACCGCAAACTGCCAGGAATTTCCCGCAAGGGCTCCAGGCGACTTCACGCAATCGCATATCTGACCCGGTTCCAGGTAATGGCTTGACATCGCCTTTCGGAGTGATTGGACCAAGAAATCGCACGACGTTGTCTTTTCCAATTGTGATCAGATCTCCGCCGTTACCGAAATTTACTCGAAGAACCCAGGCAGGGTGGATGACGGATCGTTCCACCTGCTCTCCCGTCCGGGCCGATATAAAGTGCACTGCAAGGTCTCCGCATCCGCAGGCGACTGTTTCACCATCATGGCTGAAAGCGACTGAATTGACGTATCCACGAAACTCAACAGACTTTTCGTCTTTCGTCCGTGTTGAGTCAAAAGTAAGTCTTAACAACCGCGCCTTGAGATCCTTGCTGCCGATTGCAAGAACGCGTTCGTCGGCTTCCTTGTCATCCCGACCAAATTTCAGATCCAATATCTCGGTGCCATAACTGCCACTCCAAAGCGGCTGCAGGTCTTCCGCGCGGAACAGGCTGACGGCATCGACCGCCGGGCCGCCCGTGTTATCGAGTTCCGCAGACGTGGCAAGTCCTCGTGCGACTCCGGCGAGCGCAAGTATCTGCCCGTCCTTACTGAGTGCCATCGACGAGATTTTCCCGGGCACAATCCTTCTCACGACCGGAGTGGCCGCGGCCTCGTTTAAGTGCCATCTCTCGAGGTGACCTGATTCCGTCCCAACGAACATGATGTCACCTGATCCCACGGTGATCGCTTTGATACGCGACAAAAAGTCCACAGATTTGCGCAAATTCCCTGACAGCGCATCAATCAATCGCACCTGTTTCTCCGTGCCCAAAGCGACCGTCATCTGATCCTCGGAAATGGCGAGCGCACCAACCGGTTGACCGACTCTTTTGCACCACAAAGCTCGTCCATTGGCACCATATGAAGTGAGTCGGCTTTCCCGAGTGTTTGCCTGTGTCACGACCAGCACAAGATCTTGAATTCCCGACTGTGAAGCGATTGACGTTATTGCGGAGAAGTCAACTCGATGATTAATCGGGATTGCCATCTTTTGATGGCGAATTGTCGATGACCATGCAGTAATGTTTCTTCGAAGGGCCGATGCCACCGGATAGGTTCCGGAATGTTCCGCCATTTGAAGGCCTTTCGCGAACGCGACCAACCCGTCTTCCACGAAGTCCAGTTCACAGAGACTAATCCCATGGTCCAGCTCGGCCTGAGCGGCAACCGCCTCGTTTTCATTCGCGTGCCGCAATTCCCGGATAAATGCCGCCGTCATCGTCACTGCGACGAGAACAGGTAACAGTATTTTCAGAAGTTTCCAGGGATGTTGTGACGCCCATCTTCCTGTTCGCTCATACAGAGTGGGGCGACGCGCATGCGCCAACGGGCGGGACTCCAGAAAATGCTTTAAATCATCCCGAATCTTTCCGCCGCCATCATAAATCCGCCACTTCGGATCAGGGTCAAGGCCCCTCTCCAAAACAATCCTTAATTCGTCTGGAATATCAACTCCAACTTCGACCTTTTTATACTTCTTTGCATGAGTGGCAAACGTCCGGACGCCTTCAAACGGCGGCACTCCTTTGTGCAAAAGCCAAAACAAGACACATGTGAGCGAATAGCAGTCACTTGCCGGAGTGTGCTCATGGCCGTCGAGTACTTCCGGAGCCAAAAACGGATGATCTGTCAGCTCGAAGCGTTGCGGGTTCAACGTAACATGATTGACGTCAATAGATGACGGGCGAGCCAGCCCCAGGTCCACAACCATTACGCGAAGTTGCTCCGGGTTCCCGCCGACCATAATGTTCCTCGGAGCGATATCCCGATGGACGCAGTCCGATTCATGGAGGGTCGCAAGGCCTTCAGCAGCTTCACACACCACTCGTGCGCACCATCGGACAAAGTCGTTCTGGTTGCTCGGCAAGTTGAAGGAAGCCTGGGGGTATCGTGTCGGAAATAGCGTGAACAATGAAATCCCGTCGACGAATTCGAGCACGGCACACGGCACCGTCACTATGGCTTTAACGTCCTCCTCCAGATCGATGAAACGGGAAAACTCATCTTGTTCGATACCATCGCCTGAAGGTCTCATGAATCCTTTGCAGGTTCCTTTATCAACGAGGCGAGGCAAGTGCGGAGAATTGTGACGGCCGAGGAAGTCCAGTTCTTTTTTAAAGAGAATGAATGGATCGCTTTGTTGTACTTCTCCCTTTTGATTTACCAAATTCAGGTTGAGCAGCTTCGGTATCTTGATGGCTACACAAAGTCCGTCTCGATTTGTGGCACACAAGACGAATGCGAAACTGCCCTCACCAATGCATGTATGAATCGGGTATGTCCAGCGAGAGGCGATGAGGCAGTAAGGAGCGTCACATCCAAAGCCATCACCGTCCAAAATCAAACCGGAATTGCTGAATCGTTCTTCGAGGTCGGGATTGCGCTGTGGTAATTCTGCCATGATTCACTGTGCGAATGCAGGAAAGAACTGTGCTGCAAACAGAGGAGACAACAGAATCTCGCCCGATCATCCGGTGCCTTCACAATCTTGCTGATCCAGTTCCTTAATCCTGGCCACCAGCGAGCACCAACGCTGCCTCGCGGCGGCATGGGTAATCTTGAGCAAATCAGCAATATCGCGCAGCGTCAATCCGCGGTCTGATTCAGCGTAAAGAAAAAGCAACTCACGTTCCCTGGAGGAAAGGTCCCGCTCCGCAATAAATCGGATGTGCTCTGCTGCTTCCTGGCATTCGCGATCGTATTCGTCGTAAAACCGCCTGACACATTGCTCAATCGCGGCTTCATTGTCATCGAGTGAAACGGTTCTGGGTCGAGCTGCGGGATCAATACAAGACGAATTATGAAAATTCCTCGCGGTTGTTTCAATCCATTGGCGAGCTGCATATTTCGATTTGAGCTTGTCGTCGCTTCGAATCATTTTAAAGAACCTGAATTTCACTTCCTGAGTGATCTCGTCGAGCATCTCTCGGGAAACCCTGGTAAAGCAATTACGGACCCATACGGTGATCTTGGAGTCCAATTTGCTGCAGGCCGCCTCGCTCTCATTGCCCTTTAAGAATGCGGATACAGCGGTCCATGTTCTCATCGGCATATCAAACCCTTCATTTGCGGGGTTCCCGAACAATTCGTGTGATCCTATCCATCGGCTGTCCTGTTGGTTGCGAAATTTTTTAAAAAAACCGGAATTCGGAGTCACACTTTGTCTCTTCGTCAGTCTTTTCCTTTGGAGGGGTGAGGTGGACTGATTTTAGCCGCCGAAGCGGCTTCGTCATCTCTCAATCCGATTGTCGGGTTTTCTGTATCGCATTTGAGGAGAGACTGAATGTTACGGCGCAATTTTCTTCTGCTCGGAGTCGCTGGATTACCGTTGGTTGCCGGATGTGGAGCCCTGACCGACATTCCCAAACAAGTCCAAAGCGCGATTGATTCCATCAACGAGTTCAATCATGTTGTCGATCGGACGCCGGAAAACCTTCGCGTCGCCGCTGACAAGGTCATCGACAAATTGAAAATTGAAGGGCGGGACTTCCTCGCACATGACGCTCAACGATTCCTGGATCACGCTCTTGGCACGCTCGGAGGTGTTCAAAAAGGATTGATTTCGTTCATCGATGCAAAAGTGAAGGCGTATCTCGAGGCGCTAAAAGAAGCACTGGAGGAGGCGCTTCCCAAGATCAAATCCGAACGATCTCGTGACAAGATTCTGGATCTCTTGCGTCACATCAAGATCAATGTGAAGCCGCTGGATCCATTTGTGGATCTCGTAAATCCGAATACTCTTTCAGTGACCCGGCATCAGACAGCGTCTGGCCAAACGAAAGAAATCGAGTTTAAGGGAGGCCTGGTCGAACTTTCCGGCTTCGGCTTCGTTCGCCCCGAAGATGAGAAAACGGATTTTCGGATTGAAGTCGCCGGAAACAACAACACTCGACTCCTGGACTCCTCGTTGCTCAGTGTTTCCAACCCATTTAGCCTGCTCATGAATCTTAGTACGTTCAAACCGTTGGAGGGAGATCAAAAACTATCACTCTTCTGGGGCAAAACCCGCTTGACCGAGGTGCCATTCAACTGGATCAACGTGTCGACGCCAGTCCCGACTGTAATCAGTGGTGCAATTGTCTCCCGTACAGGTGACGAAGACCGTGAACAAGGTCGTGGCTATCGTGTTTACATGTGGCTTGTCGACAATCAGGGCAACAATGGTCGACCGATTCTGGCAACTGACCATTTTTACGACTGGTTCGATGGCCCGACCTACCCAAGAGGGTCCGAGAACTCAATCGATTTGTCCTACAATGTGCCAAAGCAGAGTGGGAGCGCTATGGCTTCGTTCCCTGCTGGCAGCACTGTTTCAGTCAGAATCCTGACCCATGATGACTTAAACTGGTCGGCTTCTTTCCGGTTTAGATTTGTCGTGCGAACCGAAGGCCGTCCTGATCGGATCGTCGATACGCCGTGGACAGAAGAGGCCAGGTTCAGAGATTGCAAGCCAGCCGAAGATTATGGAAACCCGCGGAGGAATTTCCGCTTCAAAATAACCGTTCCCGAGGCGTAAGACGCGGATCCTTGCAAAGAGTGAGTCGCTCCGATTAACGGAAATACCTGAAAGGACACAACTTGAGCAAGCAAATCGTTGATGACTCAAAGTGGCGTTGCAAAGTGTTGACGCTTTTCGGGGCGACTACGTTTTCTATTGGCCTGGTTCTGCCCTTTGTACGAATTGCGCCGGGCCAAAAACTTGGACCGGTTGAAGGATTCGCAATTTGGCTTCTTTCCGATGACGAGAGTTACTCTCTGTTTGGTAGTATTGTGGGGATCTGGGAAGAGAGTGCGTTTCTTGGAATTGTTGCGTTCGTGTTTTCGATTCTTCTCCCTCTGTCCAAGTTCGTCGCACTTGCATATTGCATCTACAGTGAGAAAGAAAACACAGGTGGATTCTGGCAATCGTGGACCGAACGCGTGGGTTCGTGGTCCATGCTGGAAGTGTTCCTAGTTGCGCTAACGCTGCTGCTCATTAAATCCTTACCGTTCGGTACTGCGATCGAGCCACGGTCCGGGTTTTACGCATTCTGGATTTCAATCGTTGTCACGATGCTTGCATCGCGACAACTTCCGACGAGGCACGTTGAACACGATTCGCCGGCGGTCCAACGATGAACATTCCGCGAATTCTTCCACGCGCTTGCTCGTAATGCTCTGGCGGAAGCTATCTCGTCGGCATGGAGAGCAGAATGGTCTGGATATTCCGTTCGGATGCTGCGCTCACAAGCGGACGGGATCAAACGGGATCAATCGTTCGAGACTGGAAAAGTGTCGAGAAAACAAAGGTGCCCGGAAGAAGGGAGGGCAGACGCGGTTGTCAGGCACGAGACAGAATGGCATCGATTTTCACTGAAAATCGACCGCCGACGAAGCGGCCTGACGTTCCGGCGTGCTTGAATGATCGTCCGTTCGGGGCAGAGGAATCGATTGGACCGGTCTGGATCTGGAACCTGACTGCGATAACGTGATGGCTTCCGTCGAGATTTCATTGCCTGTCGAAACCCGCGCCGTGGCCCGACGCGGGTCACTCTTTTTCAACAGTCCGACCGATGTCGATGAACCGGTGCCCAAAGCCGTCTCGATGCGGGAATTGTCGGTACGACTGTGGCTGATCGAGTCGTACGACGGAGCGCTGCTCTTTGGTTTGCGCTCTTTCAGCTCAAGTCCAAAAAATGGCACGCGCGAGTTGCTGTCGATGTAGAAACTCTTGCCACCAACCGTACACCCACTGGCCAACCCGGCGAACGCGGTGGCAGCGCAAAACAGAACTGCAAACGGACGGTGAGCGGCCTTCATCGGACTGCCCCTGGCAACATTAACAGGATTCGGGTGACATCGTTTGATATCAGGAACCCGATTCTGCGGAAAGACGAGTTTTTCCTTTCGATTGCAACAGGCGAGCGGGGCGGCGCAAGCCGGCGCAAGCCCCCTGATTCTTCGAATTCCTCAGGCAAAGATCCCCTCTCAGGCGAAGATCTCTGTTCCGAGCGGTTGATTGGGTTCCGGCTGAGCGGGCAGCCATCGTCCGTGCGGCAGGCGAGCCGGAAGCGGCTTCACGCAGATGTATCCCATCCAGCCGAACCAGCCACACGTTCCCACCAGGATGGGCCAGAACCAGCTTGATGATCCAAAAACATCTCGTTCGCGACGACGACATGCCCAGCCTGACGCGACCCCGATTACAAACGTGATCGCCAGCCATCCTTTCAGATCATGAAACGACGCGTAAAGCCGCTCGAAGTAGGTCTGACTGGCCGTCCATCTTGACGGCTGAAAGTAAGGCGAGACGGCCCAAGCCACAAATGATACGACCGGCGATGGAAGACCCAGCGAGATTCCCGCAAAAAAATCCCAGGTGGATTCTTCGACCCATCCTTGCAAATCCGCTTCTTCCCGCCGCACGACCTGGCCTCTTGCATCGAGCCATTTGATGACGGATCGCTGAGAGTGAGTCTGTTGATCTAATAGCAGATCCTGTACGAGGATCTGCTCTCCGTCAGGCAACTGGTAGAACGATACACCGCCGGATTCCAGTCCGGGTTCGAGCTTCACGACATCTGTATTCATCGATTCCGGATCGATGAGCAGTAACTCGTGGTCGGTGAGGACGATCAATTGCAGATACGATTTGCCGTCTCGTTCGATGGTTGACGAAGTCAGGGACCGCAAATCGGGCCGGTTTTCGAGCAACTTGCGGATGGTGCGATTGCGCAGCCGAATTTCATAAACCGTCCCTTGCGACAGGACCCAAACCGCATCCGCTGTGGCGTTCGACGGGTTGAGTTTGCCCAGGACGCCATTTGTCGCTGGCTCGAAAGCATATCGGTAGAAACCCTGTTCTTGCGTACTGGCAATGCATCCGTCGAGAGTATAATAAGGTCCGGAACCGATCGAAAACGATTGATCGGCCGCAGGCGTCTGTACGTTGAGTCCGTTGACATCGAGATAGCCGATTTGACGCCGGGAAAGTTGATCGTATCCGATGAAAAAGGCGGTGCCGGGTTGATTCGGCGGGGCGATGAGATACCAGTTGGTTGCCGGTGTCTGAAAATCGGAAAATGAAATGATTCGGTGTTCCCAGATCGTCGGGAGAGGGACAGCAGTCTCGTAGGGAAAATGCAAATAAATCGGCCTGGCGAACTTTTGAGGCATCCCGTGAGTGTCGGAGATCGGTGTTCCATCCAACCGACGGGAAGCAATGGTTCGATAAGGATTGGTCATGCCGCTTTCGATAACCGCTTCGCCTTTTTCCGTAATCTCCAGTTTCTCCCAGGATCTGGAAATGGGCCAGATCGCGTGCTTTACGCTGATCCCGAAAGACGCCAACACCGCATGCACGACGGCATAACCGATCGTCAGCGAGACGAACATCGATAAAGAATACGTCAGCGAGTTCCCGGGCTTTGTCCCCTCGCCCCGGCCTTGCGGGAAGAGGGTTAGGGTGAGGGGATTTTTCATGAGTCTTCCAAACCGCAAAATGTTTCTGCCAGGTTCAAATTCGAAGGATTTGTGACGTGTCGAAAACCGCAAACCGCGCGAACGACACGCCGATTCGTAACCCGTCGTGCGACGCGCATCGACCGCCCGCGGCGGCTCAGGGAAACTCGCGAACTCGTGCTGTTTCCAGAATCAAACACAGAATCGATGCCATCAGCATGACATAGGTCGCGTAGACGATGGGCATCCATACGGGCATGTACTTCAACCCCAATGCAAGCACGAGGGCTGCGATCAGGGGCCAGGTACGGGATCCAATCCAATGCGCCGGTCGCAGTCCGGACAGAAACGCACCCAGATAACACACCAGAGCGATCGCCACGCTGCGCCACCAGTTATCCGTCATGCCCCAGAAAAAGGGGCTGGCATGAGTTCCCGGCGCCGCGGCCCACAAGCCGTAGATGAGCAGAGGCAAAGCGGTCACCCCCAGGAGTATCAGGAGGCCGGCAGCCAGCTTGCCGAGAAAAATCTGCGTCCGTGGCATCGGACGATGTAGCAGGAACAAAGTCGTTTGCCGCCACGATTCCCAAACGGACTGATGCAATCCCAAAACAATCCCGGCAACAATGGCGATCACCGTGAAAGTTGTCTCGCGGTTCCCCTCGTAAGAAAAGAGAAACGGAATTTCCTGCCCTCTTCCCCGGCTGAGGAACGGTACGAGTGGCAGGTCCATGCCGGAACCCAGAATGTGGATCTGGGCGATCAGTGCCAGTCCTGCATACAAACCGCACTCACGCAGTTCTTTCGACAACATCGCCTTCCACACGTTTCGTCTCCCGAGAAAACAGGGGTAGAGATCGTTTCGATCCACGGGTGTATTCAATAAAAGCATCTTCCAGATTCAGCCCCACGATGTCAGTCCAGCGCGGCTCCAGAGATTCCACCACGGCTTGTTGGGCCGTTCCCCAGTTGATGACGACCAGTTCGAGTTGCAATCCCACTCGTCGCCAGGACACGAGTCCTTCGCAGCCGGGGAAATCCGGTGGTTCGTCGTCGAACCCCACGACGACCTTGCGCACGGATTCGCGAAACGTGTCCGTCGGGCAGTCGACTCGCAGCACTCCGTCGACCATGATCCCGATGCGCGTGGCCACTCGTTCAACGTCGCCAAGGACATGAGAACTGAAAATGATCGTTCGCCCGCGGCTTTGAATCAGTTGAATCAGTGCCTCGAGGAATTCGCGCCGAACCACGGTGTCGAGCCCCAGCGTCGGGTCATCGAGGATCAGCAATTCGGGGTCGGGTGCCATCGCCAGCGCCAGCGAGACCTGCGCCTGCTGACCTCGTGAAAGACGTCCGCATTTCTGTTTCCGGGACAATTCAAAATGGTCGAGCACCTGATCGACCAGGGTCTGATCCCAGTTTTCATAAAATGGCCGCGTAAATTGAACGATCTGGCCAATCGTCATCCACGAGTACAGCGGATGCCCTTCCGCCATGTAGGCGATCCGGGAACGGACCTGAGGAGTCAGCGTGGCAACATCGTGGCCCAGCAACAGCACTCGCCCGGAATCGGGTGGTGCCATTCCGGTCAACATCTTGATCGTCGTCGACTTCCCGGCACCGTTGCGGCCGAGAAATCCATAGACGCAGCCCGTCGGTATCTTCAGATTCAAATCGCGCACAACCCATTTGGGGCCGTAAGCCTTCGAAAGATGTTCGACGACGATCGCATCGGGAAGAGTTTCGTCAGACATGACAATTCATCTCGAAGGTTTCAGGCGAGCGGGGCGGCGTAAGCCCCCTGATTCTTGTATTACTCGTTTTACAGTTTTTCCGGACAGCACTTTGATCCCGAAGAATCAGGGGGCTTGCGCCGCCCCGCTCGCCTCGTCGATGTTTTGCGCGATCCCATTCAAACACCCGCCTGCCACTGAAACTGAGCCACTCGATCCTGGACAAGCTCCCGCACTTCATCGGCGGAAAAACCGAGCAGTACGGCTTCCGTGAAAAAACCGTCCAGCAAAGCGGTCAATCTTTCGCGACGAGCTTTCTTCGTGAGGTCCGAGCCTGGCAGCGCGACAAAGACCCCCAGTCCGTGGCGAGTTACCAGCAGTCCGTCGCGCTCGAGTTCGGTGTAAACCCGGGCCACCGTGTTCGGATTGATCACCAGCCGACGCGACAGATCGCGAACCGAAGGAAGTCGCGCATTGGCCTGCAACCGCCCGCGAGCAATCGCGGAACGGATCTGCTCCGCAAGTTGCCGATAAATTGGCGTCCGACTGGCGACATCTACGTTGAAGTCCATGACACGACATCCTTACTGTACTACGTCACATAGTACAGTTGATTTTCAGTTTGTCAAGCGGATTCCGTGACATGGATCCGAAAATCCTGAGTCTGCAAAGACAAGGCACTGATCTGATAGAATCGAACCTCCATGATCCACCAACGAAAATTCGTTTCCGGAGAATCCTGCTGTGCGAAAGCTTCTGGCATTGGTTGCATTCGGTGCGCTGGTCGTCTTCGATTCAGATGTCTTCGCTGCGGAAGACAACCCGGCCGCCTCGCAATCGGCGGCCGAGCGCGCCGCGAAAATGGTGCCGACGGTGATCAAGGCAAGTTATCACGGCGGTGAGTTAGTCGAATTGCGGATCCATGACCGGATGGCGTATCTCGTCAGGCCAACGGGTATCGTTGATCCGAAAAAGCGATGGCTGTGGGAGTTTCCTTTCTGGCTGGGGGTGAATGACGGATTCGGCAACCTGCAACATCGCAACTACATCGAAAAGCTGCTGGCGGCGGGCTTTCATGTGGCGGGCATTGATGTGGGCCCATCGTGTGCCAGTCCCGCGGCGGCGAATGTTTGTCAGGAATTCTACGAACGGCTCGTCACCGATTTCGGATTGTGCCGGCGGGCGCGGATCATGGGTCAAAGTCACGGGGGGTTGATTGCGTACGGCTGGGCCTTCCGTAACCCCGCGTGCGTCGATCGCATCGCCGGGATCTGTCCTGCAACCGACTTCCGCACCTGGCCAACATTGCCCAGTGTGATCCCGTTTTCGAAACAAGGATTGGGATATGATTTGACGCTTGAGGAACTGACCGGCCGGATTGCCGAATTCAATCCCGTCGACAACCTCGAACCGCTCGCCAAAGAGAAGGTGAAGATCCTGCACATTCATGGCGACAAGGACGAACTGGTCCCGATGAGTGCGAATTCGACCGAACTGGCTCGCCGCTATCAGGGGCTCGGCGGCTCAGCAGAAATCGTGGTGCTCGAAGGCCTGGGCCATGGAGGCCAGGTGCTGTATGAATCGGTACCGCTGCTCAAATTCCTGATGGAAGAATGAGTTTGACGCACGCTGGTCGTCTTACGATTCGGTCCAGGTCCGCAGCCGCCAATCGATATGGCCAAGAAAGCAGAATATCGCGGCTGCCATCATCGCCACGGTGATGACGAAACTTATTCCGCGATCAAAGCTCAACCAGACAACGATCAGGATGGCCAGCAATAACAACACCAGGACTCCGACAGCGGATCCGGCCCACCATATTTTCGCATTGAGCTGGTTCAGGATTGAGATCTGGACGAGCAGTACTCCCATCAATACCGCGACCGTCATGGCCATCACTACAGCAATGGCGTCGGTCAGACATGCAATCAAAGCGGCGCTGGCGATGGGTAAAACAATCGTTCGTCGCCCCCAGGCAGCCGCCTTGGCCTTTTCGTACAACACCACGCGAAGATCGATGGGAAGCAATACCAGACTGGGCCAGGTTTGCTGCCGAAACTCGGCAACCAGCAACGAATCAAATTGAAAAGCCACAATCCACGGAGCGACGCAGACCGCGATCAATCCTGCGGGGAGTTGGTAACCATACGCGGCAGAAAGCAATGACGCCGACGAAAGCGATGGAGCTGACCGTTGCCCAGTAGACCGGGGATGATGCGCCTCGAAGGATGTATGTGTCCTTCCAGAAGAATGGCCGATCGGTACATCGCGGCCGGGACATTGCCGGAATGAGTGATTTCTTCGTTGTCGCAACAGATTCCGAGGTGTCGGGATCTCCCGCCGTACTGATACGAAAGCGGTTTCGCATCACCACAGACGCCAGGCGAAGGCAAGTGAAGCCGGTCACCAGATGCAGCCAATACGCGGGATGCTGGCTGTTGTCAGTGTCAATCCTGACT
>Ga0206811_1082_pt1 | contig 21018 bp, 13 predicted proteins | sample Alteio_BWOrgCont_53_FD_152886 | JGI IMG/M metagenome (GOLD analysis project Ga0206811, IMG submission 152886) | Enriched cells from forest soil in Barre Woods Harvard Forest LTER site, Petersham, Massachusetts, United States -... | ecosystem: Environmental > Terrestrial > Soil > Temperate forest >... | reverse complement strand
TTGCTCGTGCCCTAATTGCCCGCTTGTTACTCGTCCCGCATGAATTAGAGGGAAATTTAAAAACCTCCTCTTTGCCAGCTCATATCCTACGACGGGTACAAGAGCGCATTGAAGCGGACTTGCCAAATCAAATTAGTCTGCAGGATCTCGCCATGGAAAGCCGTTACAGTCGTACCCATTTTCTGAGGCTCTTTCGTGCGAGCACAGGCCAAACTCCGTATCAGTATGTCTTGAATCGACGGCTAGAGCGCGCGAAGTCGCTTTTGCAGAAAACGTTAATGCCATTGGTCAGCATAGCAGCGGCGTGCGGTTTTTCGAGTCAGACGCACATGACTGACCTCTTTCGGTCTCACATTGGCAAAACACCACTGCACTATCGCCGACATTCATAGTGATAACCCAGTATCGTAGGCTTTTCCTAGAAGACTACGCCTCCATGAAGCCGATATCGTCTCTATAGGAGTAAATGACCCATGGGAAACAATCTTCCTATCAATGCTGCTTATCCTGATCGCGTACAAATCATCGATGCTTTATATCGACTTGTTGCAGGAATCGACGATAATGATCCAGCCCTACTCACGAGTAGTCTAACTAGTGATTGTCACGTGGATTATCAAAAAGCGGGTCAAATCATGGGGCTGAGTTTCCCGGTTTTTGACGACCGCGACGCAGCCGCAGGGACAGTCCTTGCGCTAGTAGGTCCTCTTGATACCCTTCATAAAGTATCCACTTCCCGCGTTTGGGTAAACGGCGACACAGGGAATATGACTGCGGCGGTAGAGGCTCAGCATTTCCCGCACAACAACCGCTCACGACATCTGATGATGAATAGCCGTTACGAACTCGAAGTCAGGAAAGAGGATGGTGCATGGAAGATATCCAGCCTTGTTTGTAATTTGGTTTGGTTCGATGGCGACCCTCAGGTGCTCGTGGACCATTTGCCAAAGTAAGACCACCCGGGACCGAGCCCGCTTCAACGAGATCACGAGGTTCGAGAAATTGCCAGCCCGATGTCTCCACGGAGACATAACAGGCGTGGCCACCATCAGTGCTTGCGCCAGGAGTTGATCATGAAAATCGGTTTCCTTACTCATAGTGTCCCTGGCCATCTCCATCCCTTTACTGCTCTTGCTCGCAGAGTTCAAGCTCGCGGACATAACGTTGCGATGATTGGATTTTTAGACGGCGAGCCTTTGGTTCGAGCCGCGAAGCTTCCATTTATCCCTTTTTGCGAACAGGAACACCCAGCAGGAGCGATACGCGAAATCGTGGATCAATTGAGTAAGTTGAAAGGGCAGGAAGCAGTTGAGTTTACGTTCAATGCATTTGCTCAATTCCTGGATGCAGAGTTGAAGCACCTTCCTCGCGTCATCAAAGAAAACCACATTGATGCTCTGGTGATCGATGAGTCTCACGAAGGTCTGGAACTTGTGCCCATGCACATGGGGATACCGTATGTGCATTACTCGGCTTCCATGCATTACGATTTCACCGGCAACACGCCGTTATGCATTTTTGGCTGGCCACATGAGGACACACCCGAAGCGCTGGCAAGAAACAAGGAAGGCGTGAAGAATTTCGCCGCGATGCGTGCGCCTCTTCTCGAAGTGATACGCGCTTACGCCCATCAGGCTGGCCTCAAACTTGACTGGGACGATCCTTTCGCACGAATCTCCAAGCTGGCCTGGCTGACCCAAACGCCGAAAGAGTTCGACTTCAAGAGTTCTCACTGGCCGTCGCAGTTTCATTACACTGGTCCCGCGCATGACGGCCTGGGCCGGATAGAGTCGGACTTTCCATGGGACCGCTTAACGGGCGAGCCTCTGATCTATGCTTCGATGGGAACGCTGCAGAATGGTCTTGAGCCCGTGTTCACGACGATTGCGGAAGCGGTTGGTGAACGTCCGGGGACGCAGATTGTGATGTCCGTCGGTCCTATCCTGGAGGTCGCGCAGATCAAATCTCTGCCGAAGAACGCAATCGTGGTAAACCACGCGCCGCAGATCGATCTTCTCAAACGTTCTACCTTATGCATCACGCATGCAGGCTTGAACACTGCGCTTGAATCGCTGGCGCAGGGTGTTCCAATGGTAGCGATCCCGGTTACAAATGATCAGCCTGGTGTTGCGGCAAGAATCGTCTACAGCAAAACGGGACTCGCCTTGCCATTGCCGGAACTGACAACCCCAAAACTCGCGTCGCTCATCGATGAGGTTTTGACGAATGGTATCTATCGGAAAAATGTTCAGGCCATGAAGCGGGCAATCGCGAAAACAAACGGCCTTGAAAAGGCAGTGGACTTGCTCGAAGAGGCATTCCAGCTCACAAGGGAAACCGTCGCGCGGTAGATCCCACCAAAAACCGGCGATTTCTGAAAGACGATTAGAATTTAAGGCACAGTGAAACAGCGCTGCGCCTTTCTTCTTTTTGCTCTCTTTATGACTGCACCGTGCGCGTGTGCCCAGAATTCGCCTGCACTGCCTTTTTTTCATGTTGCCAACAATACGCGCCTAACTCTGACTGAAACTCGCAATAGCTGCGATCCTTTCGTCACTACCGCAGTCGGCGTCAGAAGCGGAATTCCGATCCTTACTGTACGCGCTGTGCCGTGACGTAGCTACCTATGCATCGAGAGGTGGTCTCCGGCGGACTAGCTTAGTACGCGAAATACCCGCCGACTATGCCTCTGTTTTTAGGTAGACGCAATCCCCCAGTAGCTGGAGCAACTCCCCCTCCGAGTTATGGCTAGCGAATTCTAGAGCTAATTCCTTCGCGCGGTCCCGATAGACCGGGTTGTTGAAGATATCTCTCGTAGCCCTACGCACGGCCTCCGGAGTAGCCTGATTCGTTCTTAGATCGATCCCGACGCCAGCCCATTGAACGTGAGCAGACACTTCTTCTTTATCTTCAGTCATTCCGGCTGAGATGATCGGAATGCCGTGCGACAACGCCATGTTGACGGTGCCATAACCTCCATTTGTGATAAGCAGATCGACGTTTGGCATGATGAGTTCGAAGGGCAAAAACTTCGCGATATGTGCGTTCGTTGGAATCTCAACAGGAATAGATTCAATCGGTTGTCCTCCTGTCGTTACAAGGACGATCAGGTCGTCAAAGTCGGATAGGCCCGTCAGCGTCGGTCCTACGAGTTGCTCAAAATCCAGGTTCGCAAATGTTCCCTGCGTAACCAAGACCAAACGCTTCGTCTTGTCGAGTTCAAGCCACCAGTCTGGGAGTGGAGCCTGTCCTGCGGGCAAAGGTAGACGACCGATGTAGCGCACATGCGATAAAAAGGACGATGTGTCCGGATACTCGAAACCCGCGATTCCTGGGTGTAGGTAGAGATCGGGAAGAAGACTCATGCTCTCCAATGCGGGACATGGAAGAGGAGGGCAGCCGAGCTTGGCAAGTGCCTTATCTATGGCGGCTTGGACCGGGTTCAGCATCAAACGTTCTCTTTTCTCGCGTGCTGTTCGTCGTTCTTCTTCGGTTAAGCCCGAATGATCAGGAATGTTCTTTCCACTGCACAAATTCAGTACGCTGATGCCAAGATGCACAACGGCGGGGCGTTTTTTCCGTGCTCCCATAAGCATCGGCAACGTCCCCCAATACCAGGAATCAGCTAAAACGACATCCGCAGGAAAGTCACGCAGAGCCAACTCCAATCCCGCCGCCTGCACGGGGATCAATCTTGCAAAAAAGTGTTCGAGATCAAAGCCCGTCATCTCCATTCCGGGAATCTTATGCGCTCTTTCGGGAAATTTCGTAACGAAGCGCCCGACAAATGTGTTCGCTTCCGGAACCTCCGAAATGAATGGCACTTTGGCGGCTTCCACTATCGGCCTCAGTTCCTCCGACGTCTGGACGATTACTTCGTGATTATGCCTGGCGAGAATTCCAGCCATGGACAGCAGCGGATTTAAGTGGCCCGGTACCCCGGATGATGCAATCAATACCTTCATAGGTAGCTTCCTTTAGCTAGGTTATGAGAAGAGAAAAATGCTCTAGTTCTGCGAAGAACGCAGTCGGTTCTTCCAGCCCTTGTACCGCGCCATGCATCGCGAACGATCGCACACAAATTCCACGACAGACTTAATTCACCCTCATATATGCTGTTCAATTTGCGAGGCTTGCCGGCAAGCCGGCGATGGGCTGACTTACCAACGATGTGGAGATGTTGACGACGTGTCCGAATTTCTGAAGACGCATTCTCGCGACCGCGAGCTGCGACACGAAAAAGAACCCAAACAGATTCGTCGCGAACGCGACTCGAAGGTCTTCCGTTGTGTACTCCATGAATGGCTTAGGAAGAAAAACGCCCGCATTATTCACCAGCAGATCGATGGTCCCAAAGTGTTGGATGGCAGTAGCCACGACCCTCTCAGCCGTTTCCAGGAGGCTGATATCGCCATCCACTAGTTTAATGTGGTCTGTCTCGGCTGTTCGCGCAGCGGTAATTCGCCGCGAGTTGGCGACGACGCGGTAACCATTCAGGCTCAGCTTCTTCGCTAACTCGAGCCCTATTCCGCTGGAGGCACCGGTAACGATCGCTGTCTTGGCTCTTCGGACGGGTAGTTCGGGGACGGATTTGAAATATGAGGACGCAATTTCATTCTTGTCGCCCGTCGAAGACGAAATCTCCTCCCGCGATTCGTTCCGCTCGATGTACAGGTCTTTCTCTCTGGCGATCATGATGTCTGCTAATTGGGGTGTAGGCCGCTGCCCAAGCATCCAGAAGTTCGGGTGTCGCAGCGTCCCCTAGTACGGTTTTGACCGCCCCTAAAAGGTGTTTGCCGACGATCGGGTACTGCTCAGGACGAACGTTGAGGCTGATGTGCTTGCGGCCGATGCTCGTAATTGCGCTTTCCAACATATGCAAACGATCGATATTGCTGGCATATGCCAGAACGGTCGCCGCGAGACGTCTCGGATGGCTTCCATCGCTCTGATCCCGAACGTTGAACATCGACTCAAACTCAGGGGGTTCTTTCGAGCAGGTGTCGATAGAAAACCCGGGTGATCGTCTCCCCCTGTTCTTGGAGCACCGGTACAGTTGACTGAACAATTTTCCTTTGGCGATCGAGCATAGTTCCTCCCACGGGGCAATGAGCTGGAAATTATGGATTCTTCTGTTTTCTTGAGAGACCTCGCTAATCAGACATGATGAGTTACCCCTTTTCTTCATCAAAGAGTAGCGAACGTACGCTATAAACTACCGGAGCGAGATGCCAATCGCTGCATTCTCGTCAGAGGATGCAAGCCAGTATTCATGCTTCTCTGCGACGCTGAAGAGCTGCTGCATCTCCTCCGGACTTGGTGGTGCGGGAGGCCTGTTCGGATCGAATGGCCGTGCGAGCTCGCGGAAGAAGCTGTAGAGTTCCTGCTTGCTCACGGTGATTGAGGTCATCGGGCTAGGAGAAGTATTCCGGAGTGCGTGCCTGACATTTCCCGGGATAGAAACGACCTCGCCGGCAGTCATTGTATTCCAGCCCTCGGACGGACCCTCGGCCTGGAATACCTCAAGCGAACCATTCAGCACATAAAATATCTCTGGATCGGCGTGGCTATGGAGTGGAATAACGACTCCTGAGGGGACTGTTCCGCGCATCACGCTGATCTGGTCGTTGATTTGCTCGGGCGTGGAGAGAAACTGAAGCAAGACCCCGAAAACAATGAATGTCTGCTCCTCGGCTCTGCTGCTCGTACCCGTCTTTATTTCAGATGTCGCGTTCATTGAGAAATCTCCCTATGTGGTCGAAGTACCTGCAAGTCGATGAAAACGCAAAAATGAACGCGCGATGGGTCAAAACATTCGCTTCTGTATCCAATCGTTTGGGTCTTTGTAGGGTGTAAAAACATCTGATCCTATGATGGATGCCGAACTCCTTGTTCAGAGGATCGCCAACAAAATCTCGTTGGAACCGATACGTCAGATTTTCGAAAAACAGGTGTTAGCGAAGATTCTGACCCCGGGCGAGTTTGAGTTCGGTCTTGGATCGCACAGCCTGTCGAGATACTGTTACGCGCCTGGAGAGATGATTCTGTGTCGGAGGAATACCGAGGAATGGGTGCGTTGGCACAGTCCCATGCAAATGCTGCTGATCACCGTGCCGGACCAGACGTTCCGTTCTGTCGCAGAGGAGATGGGTGGGAGAGCGCCGGAGTTGAACGGAACGCCGCTCCTTAAAGACGATCGAATTCGCGCGTTGGTGGCGGCAACTGAAGCAGATCTTGCAAATGGATCTCCAGCCGGGAGAGTCTACACGGATTCAATCGGGCGCGCTCTGGCAGCCGCGCTGATGCATTCGCAGGGAGTCTTGCGGAGCTTGACACGTCACTACCGTGGAGGTCTCTCCCCAGTGCAACTCCGCCGGGTGACCAGCTTTGTTCATGAGAACCTCCATGAAGACGTGAGCTTGATGCAGATGGCCGAGGAAGCAAAGTTGAGCTTGGCATACTTCTCTCAAATGTTCCGTCAATCGACGGGAGTTGCTCCACATCAATTTGTTTTGAGGGCACGGGTGGAGCGAGCCAAAGAGCTGCTGGTAAAGGAAGACGCACGCGTCCTCGATGTAGCCATTGCATGTGGATTCCAGACCCAACAGCACTTTGCAAGAGTGTTCCGTGCTCTCTGCAAGATGAGTCCCACGCAGTTCCGTCAAGCGAGACTCGCCTAATTCTTCACCGCCAACGAGAGGGTGATGCTCAGGCAGCAGAATTAGCTGACGCCGACGCTTTTCTGCTCGACGCGGAGTTATACGCAAGCGAGTTATACGCAAGCATGGAGGGCATTCTAGAGTGAGGCTCCTGAGTCACCGGCAATTCGGAAATAACCGTAGCAATTGACGGTCAACCCGAGGACGTCGCAGTAAAAATTTGTGGCCCGGTCGAGATCTGCTACCCGCAGATTCAGATGGCCGATTCGCGCTCTGGAAGGAGTCTCGCGCGTGTCGTGGATTCTCGATAGATCGAGATCGGTCATGAAGCTCATAGCTGTTCTCCTCACTCGTGGATGTCTCGTTGCGAATGGATCTATTAGAGAGCCGGAATTCACCGACTTGCCGGCCCAATGGTCAACAATCACTCCGTTCAGGCAGACCGCGATAGTCCATACTTCGAGAGCTCTCTTACCGGACAGTACCAAGCTTGCCGAAAAATGCTCTGAAGTCTCTCTCCTAAACTCGCTTGGCGTTGCTCCGACAATTTGCTGAAAGACACGCGACAAATGAGAGTGGCTCGCAAATCCACACTCAAGCGCGATAGCTCCTTAGCTCTCGTTCCTCGCAAGCGCAGAACGTATTGGTGGAGAGTGTGGCCAGTTGCCTTCCCAAACATTCTGAGAAAGTGATTGCGGCTGTAGCTGTTCTCTATCGCTAGCTGAATAATTCACAATATTGAAAAGAATAGGAAAGTGAGTAGCCACAGTGCTTTCAACAGTAGACGCGTTTTCAAAGTAAGTACCTCATCCGAATGCAGAATTTCGTGAATGTCTATTTACGTGAGAAGCAAATAATGGGCCAAAATCGTAAGCCACTGAAAACGAATGGACCCTTGTCGAAAACGCGTTGATTCAACCGCGAATAATCCAAAAAAAAACGAAGTACTGTTGCTATTTGATGAGTGCTCTGCGAATCGGAAGCTCTATGCGTTAAAGCGTGACTTAGGCTGCCTCTGCTTCTCCTGATCGGGTAGGTAAGCGGGAAGTTATCTGATCCTGGCGGAAGGCAGATTTATCAGTAACTAGTTGAGATAGAGCTGCGAATCGATATTATGGCGGCGACGGCTACTAGCCAGACTAGGGAGGATCGCTGCCGTTCGTCCGACGCGTAGATTGTCGACGAAGAGCGAGCTCTTATGTTCAGCACGACTTACATCGCGCATTCACTGACATGGTTGCCGATGGCACTGTGCGAGCATTATCTGTATCTACACTGTGGATGTCTCGCAATCCCAGATTGCCTCAACGATATCCGAAATGCACGTCTGAACGGAAACATCTCAGAATTCCAACACTCGCATGTGCGTTCCCCAGTGTGCCAGTTGGATACTCAACGCAATTCGTACCACCACAACGATAAGAGATATTGCGCATAAAAACTGGTTCGTCCAATTGAGTCATCTCTGCCGAACCTTTCGGAAAGTGGCACGAGTTTTCACCTAACGAATGGCAGCGTGGTCATCATCGCCAGTGCCACGCATCTTTGCCAAGTCGTAAATGAGTCTACCAACACCCTCATCCTTTACCTTAGTTCACTCAAACGTTATGGAGAACCGCAATTGTTATTCGGAAGGGCGCTCGCGACGCTCCATCACGATATAGAGGAGAGCGTGTCGTACTCTTCCTAGATTGGCATCGAACTTCGTGAAGTTTCCGTGGTGTTTCTTCTAGGAGCGTCGACTAGGAGTGTTGTTATCCGCAGCCACCACCGCAGCTAACCCTACAGCGATGGTATATATGTTGTCCATCATCTTCAGCATGCATCTCGTAATCGTGCATTCATGCCATCCGCTGATATGACTTGGTTCTTTCACATAGCCTCTAGACGAGCCTGTAGGGGCAACAACGCTGCGCCAATAGGCAATCTCGCGGCGTGCACCTTCTGCGTGTGTTACATCATTATTGATGATCGCCATGGCGCAAAGCCGCATGGCGGAGTTGATATTGGCTCCCATTGTCACGCGATAGCATGGTGGCTCGTATACGTTGCAATCGGCGAATCCGACTGAAAGGAATGAGATCTTGTATGCGTGTTGACATACATCGAACAGATCAACAGAAATCGTGCGAATTGCTTCGCCAAAATCCACCTCCGTGTCAACAGATCGGATTGACTTACGCATCTCCAATGTCGCACAGCAAATCTTTTTATTAAGGCAAACCAACCTGTCTCTCCCGAAACACACATGTTGCACATATTCCGGCCTACCCGATTCATGAGCTTTAATGGCATAGTCCACAGTTCGTTGCGAAAGTCGTGCCATCTCGATCAATTCGGTGCGAAGGGTTTCCGTTTGGGTCTTCATTGGTCGCTTCTTCCTTTTGCGGTAGACAATCAATCCTCATTACAGTGAAGTAGTACCTAAGATCTTCCCAAGAGGGCACTGTCACGAATTGCAAATGGAGTGCCACTCGCAAATTACAGATAATGTTAGTAATTACACATTGACGGCATACCGTTTCACCAAAAATCCCCCAAAAGACGCGTGACATGTCGCCTTCGACGACTCGCCTCGATAAGCGTGACATACCAAAGGCTCGACACGATGAGTGATGACTGTGTAAAGCGAGTAAAGACTTCAGAGCCGAAATCTGGGCATAGCCAAAGATTGTAAAGGTCGTACGCGCGCTCGCGCTCCGCAAACTTTAACTTGGCCGCACAGTTTGCGGCTCATGTCTTCAGGAGCGTGTAAAATCTGTTCTCTCTCCGCAATTGTGGAGAAGCACTTAGATGAGGCGAGCAGCGCCTGGCGTAAGACGAAATAATTGGCAATTTGGGGCCAGCCGCATTGCGATTCGCAGGGCCATTGCAACCTTATCAGCAGTGGACCGGTGGAGATCCGTCGCGATCTCGGTACATTTGTCGTTACGTCGAAGATCACGCAGAGTTTAGCCAGGCTGACAGGCTTTTGCGAAGACATGCAGGCCGTGTATAAACGCGGCCTGCATGTGCACCTTGAAGGAGCAGAAGGTGTGATATATACAAAGACCTCCAATGGCTCTTACTCTAGCTCGAACGTGGAGAGTCGCTGAACCATTCACAGAGGCGACCTGGCGCACGACCTAAGATGAACTTAGGGAAGAAACAGCGCGTTTTAAGCGAAACTTTGATGTAGGTTCTACCTTGATATACGACCACCGCGCTCAGTCCGGCGATATAGATTCTCAACTTGGCATCACTAAAGCTGGGATCGTCCTACCTCCGAAGTCCACTGATCAATTGTGCAATCAATGCGGGACTGCCAGTTAACGTGCGATGACAACCACTGCCTACCTAACCCCATCTCCGTCGAGACGACGAGTCTTTCCTCGTTTCATCTGAACCGATACTTGTTAATTTTGAGCGTCCTGACTTTGTAGTCCAAGGTCGACGCGGGCATATTTAATCTCGTTGCGGCACCCGATGGGCCCGATATTTTGCCTCCGGTCTCAGCTAAGGTTGCCTCAATGATTTCTTTCTCGTTAAACTTTGTGGAGAGCGTTTCGTTTGGAAGACGATGCATTTTCGATGTCGGATTTGAACCGCCATCGAGCCATTTCTCATCTACAGTGAAGTCCTCTGTTTCGCAGACGATCAGAGACCGTTCGATCACATTCTGCAGCTCGCGAACGTTACCCGGCCAGGAGTAGGACAGCAACCGATCCATAGTTGTTTTCTTTATTCTGCGGATCTTCTTTCCCGCTTTCCTCGCGAAACGGTCGAGCAGGGATTCGACCAGCATAGGGATGTCTTCCTTGCGTTCACGCAGTGGAGGGATCTCAATCGGAAATACGTTGAGTCGATAGAAAAGATCGCTGCGAAATGTGCCATCAGCAATAGCATCCTGCAAGTTGCGGTTGGTGGCAGTGATCACCCTCACATCAGTTCGAATCAGCCGATTTCCCCCGACTCGTTCAAATTCACGCTCCTGAAGGACCCGCAGAAGAGCGATCTGCGTCTCGGCCGGAAGCTCACCGACTTCATCGAGGAAGATCGTACCTCCATCCGCCAACTCGAAGCGCCCCAGCCGCCGCTGCTGCGCTCCGGTGAACGCTCCTTTTTCATGACCGAACAGCTCCGAGGCGATCAGCGACTGTGGAATAGCCGCGCAATTTACACTCACAAAAGGTCGTTCGGACCGAAGTGAAGCTTTGTGGATGGCGCGGGCGATGAGCTCCTTCCCTGTACCAGTCTCTCCCGTAATCAGAACCGTGGAATCAGTCGGCGCAACCTTGGAGGCGCGGCTGAGCACCGTTTCCAGCGCCGAAGAACTTCCCACAATCTCTTCAAACATAGAAGATTGCTTGATCTCTTCCTTCAGAGCTACGTTCTCTCTATGAAGTTCATCCTTCAACTCTCTGATCTTCTCAAAGGCTGTCTGAAGCGCCTCTTCCGCTCGTCTGCGGTCTTCAATATCAGTATTGGCTCCATACCATTTCACGAGCTTGCCTGCTTCATCGCGTAGCGGAAACACGCGGACGAGAAAGTAGCGATACTCACCGTCAGCACGGCGGATGCGCGCCTCAAACTGATAGGGCTTGCTGGTAGCAAGCCCCTCATTCCTGATCGTAACCACTCCCGCGATGTCATCAGGATGAATTGCAGTAAGCCATCCGCCACCGAGTGCCAGGTCGCCAATCAAACCTGTATATTCCTGCCAGCGTTGATTGATGAGATCAACAGAGCCGTCAGCCGAATTACTCCACACCATCGCTGGGATCGTGTCGATCACAAGGCGCAGGCGGTCTTCTGATTCCTGACGCTCTTTGTAAAATCGAGCGTTTTCTATAGAAATAGCGGCTTGCGATGCCAGCAATTTCAATACCTCTACCCGTTCTGGGGTGAATGCATAAGATGTCGTGGAGTTTTCGAGATAAAGCACGCCCACGACCATCATTTGCTTCACCAGCGGGATACACAGAATCGAACGGGCACGCTTCTGCGCAATATAGTCGTCGGAAGAGAAGAGATTCGGAGTTAACGCGTCATCCAGGATCACTGTCTCTTGGGCCCGGATGACATAGTTGAGGACTGATTCGGGAAGGTCCGAGGATATCGGGGTTCTTCCGACGAAACGGACCGTGATCCCCTCGCGGCCAGTTATTGCCTCTGCCTCGATCCTTTGCTCATCGTCTTGCGGGAGAATCAAAAGGGCTTGTTCTGCCCCGGCATGTTCAACCACGATCCTCATGAGCGTTTGGATCAATCTCTCGAGGACGATCTCGCCAGATACTGCCTGAGAAACTCTAACGACCGTTGCGAGATCCAGGTGCTCTACTGGCGACCCTATCGTGGACGTGGAGCCGAGCATCATCGGTTCTTCCCGGAGGTGCGGGTGAAGCCGGTCGAGTTGCTGCACTTTGCCATCTGCACCCCATCGGAGATAGCACTGCCGCGCGTTTCGCAGATAAGCATGAGAGCTTGTTTGGAAGCCATGCCCAGCACAGAACCATGCGGCGAGTTCGTTGGCCAGGCCCTCGTTCTGGATGAAACCCTGCTCGCGCGCCAGCCGAATAGCATCCTCGTAGAGGCGCATTGCGTCCAATTCGCGGTGTTCCAGACGCGCGATCTCGGCAGCAACGAGCGAAGCGCGGTTTGCGAAATTCTCTGGGCAGCTCTCTGCCCATATAACGAGCTGTCCGTAATGGTTAACGAGCGCGTCGATGTGCTCTTGGCGTCGATCAACCAGCGCAGCGTCAGAGGCCGCCGCGGCACGTGCCAGAGCGGCATATAAATGATATTCCGCATCCTCCAGGAACGACTTCGTAGCCCAGAGAAGATCATGAGCTTTGAGAGCCGCTTCGACTGCACCTGTGTGATCTCCGGCAAAAAAAAGAGCTTGCAACTTATGAATCCAGTAGCAGCAGGCGGGAAACGATAGGTGCGGCTTTTCTGTCAGGTATCGCTCGAACCTGATCTCGTTTCCCTCTTCTTCGTCATTGAAGACGAAATCTGATGTTGGCTCGCGAAGGGACCGGATAAGCGCAAGCTGCCCGATGAAGCTGTCGACGACAAGACCGAACTGTGCCTTCCTGGAGAATGTGAGACCGTACTCAGCTTCCTGTTGCACCTGACCTAGTGGAACCCCTGAAACAAGAAGGTTCGTGATCAAGTTCTTGGTGCTATAGGCAGCGAAGGTCAGGTCACCCATGCCATTCGCCGTTGTGAAGCTGCGGCGCATCCAGTCGCAGCCGGATGGTGCGTGTTTGGTCCAAGGCATAAGGAGGCCGAAACACATGTAGACACGGGCTTTGAAGCGATCCAGGCCGCGCCTGTCTACCAGATCGACGCCGAGCTTACCAAAGCGGAACCCTGTTTGGTAGTCGTTGAACCGATGTCCCAGAACAATTGTAAGACAGGCATAGGCGTAGCATGATCCGTCGCAGTTGCCATGTTCCAGACTGAGGTTCGTCATGCGAAGGAGGAGAAGATGGTGCAGATTCCCGCCAGTGAATCGGGCCGGAGGAGCGATTTCTACGAGGACATCCATCGTCGCACGCCAATCCGGGTCGTTCATCAAGGACAAGTCGATCAGCTCTTCAATCGGCCGGTTTCCGAGCAGGTACCACATCCGATCACATTCCCACCGAACTTCCTCGTCCGTCGGATGCGGAGACCACTCGATGCCAATACTCTGCAGGTACTCAAGACCAACCTCTATAGCACGATCCGACCGATCTAAAGTCGTATAGAGAGCCACGCGCAGGCGCGTAACAGCAGCTCGGTCGACAAGAGCTATCGCATGGGCCGCCAACGTCGACAATCTTTCTTCCGCGGTAGCCGTCTCGCCGATTAGGAATTCGCATTCGGCTCGGCTGAGTTCCATCGCGAACATGAGTGCGTAGCAGCGCTGCCAACAATCCTCCCCCAGCAAAACCATTCCGATACTGACATAGACCAGCGATGAGCCATAGGCCGTTGCCGTTTTAGCGCGATTTCCCGCAATCAAATTCAGGCCAGCTACAAGTTCACGCTCTTGTGGCGATGTTATGAGTTCAACACCACGGTTAAGTTGATTCACGATCTCGAAGATATTTTCTTCGCGCTTTTCCACTGGAGTATTTTCTGTCAGCAGTCTGCCAATCCGCAGATGGATAGCGGCTCGCTCATCTTCCGGGACAAGAGCATATGCTGCTTCCTGGATCCGGTCATGCAGGAATGCGTAAGAGTTATCTCGGCGGGAGACAATCCCTATGTTCACAGCCTCCCAGAGCGCTGAGTGAATCTCTTCCACTGACACCTGATGGACCATACCTAGCGTTGTTGTTTCCGCACTACTTCCCAAAGACGCAAGCTGTTTCAGGACTTCCCGTGTAGTCACTGACAGCCGGTTCAGTTTGACAATCATCAGATCGACGACATTGTCCGTATAACTCTTGGCCCGAATACGTTCCAAATCCCATGACCAAGCCGCTATCTCCGGCGTATATAAGATGAGGCTTTCCTCAGCCAGGGCGTTGAGAAACTGCATAGCAAAAAAAGGATTGCCCGCGGTTTTCTCATATATCAGCCCAGCCAGAGGCCCAGCCCGTTCCGGCGTGCAGTGAAGCGTATCAGCGACAAGTCGATCCGTGTCGCCGCGATCAAGGGGCGCCAATACGATCTCGTCCATTGCGATTTCGGCCTCGCGGAACACCTTCAGCGTGCGTACCAGCGGGTGAGTGGGATTGACCTCGTTGTCCCGATAGGCGCCAATCAATAAAAGATGCTGTATCCCTGGTTCCATCAAGAGATATTCCAGTAGCACAAGCGTTGCTGAATCCGTCCAGTGCAAATCGTCAAGAAAAAGCACGAGCGGATGTTCCTCTTGCGCAAGCGCACCAAGGAACCGTCGCAGCACCCCCCGGAAACGCGTCTCCGAGTCATTACGTGCAAGGCTCGCAATAGGAGGCTGTTTCCCAATGATCAATTCCGCTTCAGGGATGAGATTCACTATGAGTTGACCGTGGCCGCCCACGGCTACCTGAAGCACTGTACGCCAGTTAGCCAGTTCTGTATCACTCTTGCCGAGGAATCTGAGAACAAGGCTGCGGAGCGCCTGGCACAGAGTAGCGTATGGGATGTCCCTCTTGTATTGGTCGAATTTTCCGGATGCAAACAGACCGCATGCTGGAACAAGCGCTTTCCGCAGTTCGCTGACCACCGAGGATTTGCCGATGCCTGAATATCCTGAGACGAGTACGACCTCAGGCCTCCCAGAAGTCAAAACGCGATCAAATGCGGCGTGTAGTCTGCTGACCTCAGACTCGCGTCCATGGAGCTTCTCCGGAATAAGCAGACGGGCCGAAGTGTCGTGTGAGCCAAGTGTGAAAAGGTCAATCCTTCCGTGCGCCTCCCAGTCCTCGAGACACTTCCGCAGATCCGCTTCCAATCCATGCGCAGTCTGGTATCGGTCTTCTGCATTCTTCGACATGAGCTTCGAGACGATAGCAGAGAGCGCTGCTGGGATCCCATCTACTCTCTCACTTGCCGGCACTGGATGTCTGGCAATGTGGCAATGGATCCACTCCATCGGATCAGATGCCGTAAATGGCAGCGCTCCCGTCAGCATCTTATACAGAGTTATGCCTAAGGAGTACAGATCGCTTCGGGAATCGATCGACCGGTTCATACGGCCAGTTCGCTCAGGCGCCATGTAAGGAAGCGTTCCGGCAGTCATTGGAGGAGCCTCCATAGCCTGTCGGTCGCGTACGATGGGCGATTCACGTTCAGAACCTGCTAACCATGCGTTACCCGACGCCCTGTCCACTAGTATGTTTGAAGGGTTGACGTCATTGTGAAGGAGACCTTGCCCGTGGAGGTGACCAAGGGAAGACGACACTCCGATCGCGACACGCAGAAGCCGGGTTAGCTCCCACGTCTTTCCAAGCGTCCCGGCAAGGAGTTCACCTGTTTGATATTCCATCAGAAGTGCCTGCTTTCCATCATGATAACTATGCGGTAACAGGGGTAAGTGTCCGGACAGCCGACTCTACGTTCATGTGACGAGAAGCGCGTCTCCAAAGGACGGAATCACACCCATGCTGATAAGACCGCCTTCTCAATCTGCTTCCAGCCTATCCGCCAGCAATTCCGTTTCCGCAGATTTTTAGTCATTGCTGTTGCTCGTTGACTTTCTTCACGCGCCTCAGTGAACTTCCCCATCGGTGAAGATGTGCGCCTTCATGTCCTTGGAATCCGCGATCAATGCCTGACTATCCCGAAGCAACAAGTTATCCTGCCAAACCAAACCATTTGGGGGAATGCGGCTTAGACGTGCCTGGGCAGGAATAGCATCAGCTTATGCATGAGATGATTGGCATTTGAAACGACTTGATGTCTTACGCTTCGAGGGATGCCTACATCGCAAAGAAGAGGCGCGGCGCTCTTGGCGGCAGCAGCCGATATGGCTAGAAACAGGAATATAGTTAGCCACATTAAGTGGCCATCATTCAATATAGACATAAAATAAACACCCATTAATGATGTTGAACAAATAGCTAGCTCGCAGTCCTTTTATCCGAAGTGCCGGCGGTATTGATCTGCCGGGTCAGATAAATCGACGTTAGCGCTAATAATGCCGGCATTCCCATAGCAAAAAGAGCAACTAACTGAAGTGCTGGAACACGATCGGCAGCGATGTAGCGAACTGCATATAACGCATACACTATGATAGGTAACACCGAGAATCCTCTATCTGCGATCGCTCTTTGCTGCTTTCCATGCGAGAGAATGCTCATCGTCCAATAAATAAGGAACGTGGTGAATATCCAGCCGAGATAGTTCTGACGGGGAACGCCAAAATAGATTCCGCCCTGCTCCCATACCCATAGGCCAGCCGCCGTATTCCCTGGATCCATCACCATGTCCCATGCAGTCATCACCATTGCCGCGATAAGAGCTTTCGTTGAACGTCCGAGAAGTGAGTCGCTATTTATTGAACGGGCTAGCACGCCCGCCACTCTCCAAGACGGATATATCATCATGAACCATGCCAGCGGGATAATTATGGGCACAGAGCCTAGCTTCGGACCCAACATGTTGTTGTAGTGATAATGCCCATAAATAAATCCCGTACGGACACCGGCCTCCTCGAGAACATAGGAAATGAAAGCAGATATGGCGAAAAAACAAGCTGTCCGTTTTTGGCCTTCTAGGACAGCACAGTGAACCAGAGAAAAAAGAACGAATACGATCGTAAATCCAACATGGCCTATCTTCGGAAGGTGCACCCATGGCTCGATAGCATCTGCGAGTATTAAGTACGAAGTTATCGCGACCAACAGCCACGCCATTTTTTTTAACATATCTTTTAGCAAGTACTCCTATCTATTTCTGGTATGAATTTGCGAAGTAGCGGAACCGTAGGATCTTCCATGCAGGTCTGGTGGTTCAGCCACGATGACTGGCACATCGAGCGCGGTGGGAACCAGATTTGTTTAATTGCTACACGGTCCTCGACGTTCTCTCCGAGATCTGGCTCACGACGCTCGCAAACGCCAACTCTCGCGCCGGAGAGAGGTTAAATGCTTGTTCCAGGAGATCTGCCGCCACTTCGAGTCCGTTTGTCTTAGCGATTGCTTCCCGCATCTTGTTGGTGTTCTGTCGATACTCTGGGTTAGTTAAAACTTCGTCGATGAAAGTCGAAAGCCTGGGAGTTGTCAACTCTTGTAACGGCACGTATGAACCCGTGTTCGTATAAGCAATCCGCGCCGCCACGCCAGGCTGGTCGGTCGAAACCGGAATCGCGACCATAGGAACCCCTAGTGCTAGAGATTCAAGCACGGTGTTGAGTCCCGCGTGCGTGATGCATAGTGCCGCACGCTTGAGAAATTCTATCTGCGACGCATTCTTCACGACGATGCAGTTGGCAGGTAACGAGTTGACCTTTCCGGGTTCGAGAGACTCGCTGATGGAGAGAACAAGCTGCATTCCGGGCCTTGTCCCGACCGCCTCCGCGATCGCACTGAAGACAGATTCGAGACCGTTCTGCAGTGTTCCCATCGAGGCGTAGATGAGGGGCTCACCCGTCAAGCGGTCCCACGTTTCTTTTGCAGTGGTTGCAGGGCCAAAACCTGAGGCTACCGGGTGCGGTTTAGTTGGCATGACGTACCGCTCTTTCAGGGAGGATGTTGGGGTTATGGGCGGCGCAGCAGTGGATTGCAGAGTCATACATCTGAATCCTAAAGTGGATCGAATATAGTTCCTATGCTCGAACGGCTACAAAACTCTATTGATCATCCAAAACCGGCTTCCCTCCCGGCGACGTAATCTCCCGTATTCTGTCGCCTCTCAATTCCTCCACTTGCGTATCGTCGAATCGCTTTCACGGCAGAAATAGATACTTTGGGCCGCGCAAGGGTACATTGAGGGTCATACATCTGAATATTAAGGTGGATCGAAGATAGTTTCTATGCTCGAACGGCTACAACACTCTATTGATCGTCCATACCGGCTTCCTCCCGGCGACGCACTTTCCAGCATTCTGTCACTTCTCAGCCCCACCACTTCCATGTCTGCGATTGTGGTTACAGGGGGGGGCTGGTCAATTGATGCCCCTCCGCCTGATGGACTGGTATTCATAGCGGTAAAACGTGGGTCATGCTGGCTGGCAGTCGAAGGAGCTCATGAACCGATTCACGTCGAAACAGGCGATTGCTACTTAATAAAACGCGGACATGCGTATCGCCACGCCAGCGATCTTTCACTAAAACCGATCAACGCAGCAGCAATGTGGAAGCCATCGTCCGATGGAAGAGTGTTTCTTGGTACGGTTCATGACACGGAACTGATTGGCGGACAATTCAACTGTGATTCGCTGCAGTTTTCGATTTTGCTGGACATGCTGCCACCGGTAATCGTGATTCCTTCAAAGTCCGATCGTGCCTCCGTCATTCAGTGGTTGTTGGACCGATTGATGAAAGAACTGATAGATGACAACCACGGTAGTGTTCTGATCATCGATCATCTTACCCACATGCTTTTGATAGAGATATTGCGTGCTCATTTAGCGTCTGGAGAAGATTTCCACGTGGGTTGGTTGCGCGGACTGGCTGATCCAAAGATCGCGATTGTCCTCAACCTTATGCACCGGCATCCGGGTCACAGGTGGACCCTGAAACACTTTACGCAAGCAACGAGCATGTCACGGTCGGCGTTTTTATCGCTCTTCAAAAGTAGAGTCGGAACTGGGCCTCTCAACTATCTGTTACGGTGGCGGATGCAGCTAGCCGCCAAGCGCCTGCTTGCAGGGAAAGAATCTGTCAACACGATTGCTTTGTCGTTAGGCTATGAATCGGAAAGCTCCTTCGGTAATGCATTTAAGCGAGTGACAGGGCAATCTCCCAGAAGTTTTACGGCGGCAAATTTTGACGGAAATTTTCGAGACGGCCGTCCCGTTGCCTAATATCTCTGGTCTCAACCGGAGCACATCCCTCTACACATCTCTTTGACCTTTGAATGGACGTTACGATTCTCTTATTTTGGATAATCCGGCGTTGACCCTAAACGTCTGGGTTGAGATCAACTCTCGCTTCGACGATTGGGTCCCATTCCCTTTTGGCTGAGCTTCTGTCCGGCAAAGATGTTCACCTACCTGCTTGAAACATCCCAGTAGAAGCAACGAATCCTGGGTGAAAATGCGTGGACGATCAATAGAGTTGTTCGGTCGATCCAGCATAGAAAACTGATTTCCTTCACCCTATGATTTCGCAATAGTGGAGGAATTAACGCCTCGTGACGTCTACTGCCGTACTTTCGAATCATCCGCCACTGGTTCGACGTGTTCCTGGTATCAACGTCTGCGCTACTTGTTCATGCAGACCTGAGATAAGAATTTGAGGGTGAAATTATGCGAATCGGTTTTCTTAGCCTGCCTGTACCTGGACATCTTTATCCCATGGCAAGCTTGGCCCGTAAGTTCCAGTCACGCGGTCATGACGTAGTATTTATCTCCCTGGTTGATACTGCGCCTTTTGCTGAGGCGGCGGGACTACCATTTGTACCCTGTTCGGAGACGATATATCCAGCCGGCTCGATCGATCAGTTCGTGCGCCGTCTGAGTCAGTTGTCAGGTGAGGATGCCCTGCGCTTTACCGTCAATACGATGATGAAGGGATATACCGCGTCATTATTCAAGTCCCTTCCGGATACACTTTCCAAAGCTAGAGTGGATGGGATTGTCCTTGATCAGTATCAGCCTTATGTTGAATTGATACCGATGCACCTTCGAATGCCCTTCGTCCATGTATCCAACGCGCTTCACGTTGACTACACGGGACGCACTCCTATCTGTTTCATGAATTGGCAGAACGAGACTGGAGTTGATGCTATTGCCAGAAATATCGAGCGAGTCCGACGCTCCAGAAAACTCCTGGAACCTTGCACGGCAATAGCCCAGTCTTACGCAAGTGAAGTTGGACTCTCCGTTGACTGGAATAATCCACATTCGACTCTTTCTCCTCTTGCCTGGATTACCCAGTGCCCTAGGGAATTCGACTTTGGTCACGCTCCCGATTTTCCCCAATTCCACTATGCCGGACCATTCCACGATGGGAATGGTCGGATGGACTTCGATTTTCCTTGGCAGCAACTTACAGGCGAGCCGATCGTCTACGCTTCGATGGGCACGCTCCAGAATGGATTGGCAGACATTTTCCGTTCGATAACGCAAGCTGCGATTGGCTTGAAGAAACTACAGTTTGTCCTTGCTGTTGGTGGCCAGCTCGATCCGAAGCAGCTCGGGGCCGTCCCTGCGAATGTGGTCGTGGTGAGTCACGCGCCCCAAATCGAGATTCTTAGACGCAGTTCTCTGTGTATCACTCACGCGGGATTGAACACTGTGCTTGAATCCCTTTCCAGCGGTGTGCCCATGGTTGCGCTACCCATAACCAATGATCAACCAGGTGTGGCGGCGAGGATAGCGAATAAGAAGGTAGGCGTTGTCATATCCCCGGAACATGCATCTCCGGGGAATTTTGCAGCAGCGTTTGATCGGGTGCTCGGAGATTCCACTTTCCTGGCCAACGTGCAGAGAGTGCAGGAATCAATGCGCAGGACGGACGGTCTTTCGGTCGCCGCAGGCATTCTGGAACGAGCATTTGATCTGGAGAAGAGCACACAAGGGGCGGCCTAAGATCGCCTCCCTTATGCGCCGTGTGTTCCCGGGAGTTCTGAAGAACAAAAAAAGGAGATCCAAATTAGTCACGTTCAACTGGAAAGCGCCGCCCAGCACGAAGTGGTATTGGCGGTGCTGGCGCATCTGGAAAACGGAGAAAACAGCGAAGCGACCGCTTATTTTGCCGGGAGCTTGACTTCAATGATCACGGTATTGGGCTGG
>Ga0206811_1081_pt1 | contig 21075 bp, 21 predicted proteins | sample Alteio_BWOrgCont_53_FD_152886 | JGI IMG/M metagenome (GOLD analysis project Ga0206811, IMG submission 152886) | Enriched cells from forest soil in Barre Woods Harvard Forest LTER site, Petersham, Massachusetts, United States -... | ecosystem: Environmental > Terrestrial > Soil > Temperate forest >... | reverse complement strand
ATCACCGAAAATCGAAGCAGTTTCCTGCCGGGACGCTTCTCACGTCCAGGTTTTGCAACTGTGCCGACTTTTGGGGTCTGTGCAGCCCGGATGGGGATCGTTGCGTCTTCGAATTCTGTCATTGGACTTCCATTCGCGGACGATTTGATGAATTCCGGCAACGGAACGGAGAGGTCTGGCGGTTGCCAAAGCATGCAATAGGCCACGGACGAACCATTCAAGGATCGCTCTTTGCATCTATCGTCCGGCATTCGAAACGACTTGAGCCAATTATTCACCGGGGATGAGTTCCAGTTCAACGGGCTTCGCCGCACCGAACTGGACGTAGGTCACCATCGCCAGAATGCCGATCAGCGCAATCACTTGAGTCGAACTGATCTGCTCGCCATCGGCCCGGCCCCACAAGACCGCACCAATGGGAATCAGGTTCGTCGTCATTGCTGCGAACAGCGGACCTTGCTGCTGAACGAGGCGGTTGAAGAGAAACGTCGCAATGCCAGTCCCCACGACTCCCAGAATCGCCACGGCGAGCAGCGCCGTTCCAATCTGGTCGAAGTTCACGGTGCGATGGTTCTTGACGGTCAACGAAAGCGGTAGCAGAACGGCACTGGCCGCTAACAGGCAAACGAGCGTCAATTCCAGAGGTGGAAGATGCTTCAATGAGAGGCGGATCAGGCTATTGGCGATCGAGTAAGTCAAAGGCACGCTGAATGCCAGCAGGATGTCGCTCATCGGAATGTCTTGCCGTCCGAGATCCATCAACAGTGCCAACATACAAACCAGAGCACCAACAACACCGACGGTCTGCCGGGGCGTCGGCCAAACGCCGAGAATCGGGATCGAAACAAGAATCGTCAGTAACGGCGTGAAACCGACTGTCATCCCGACGAACGCGCCACCATGTCTGGTGACCAGTTCGGGTTGAAGCGAATGCGGCCAGACGAATCCGAGAAAGACGACACCCAACAATGGCCAAAAGTCGCGACGCTGAACGGTAGGGCGATGCTTCAGTACCAGAAACAGCAGCGAGAGTACCACCGCGCCACCGATCTCGCGACCGGCCCCCACGCTGACTGGCGAAAGACATTCCATGGCGCGCTTCATCAGAATGAAGCTGCTGCCCCAGATCAGGCAGATGACCGAAAACCAGAAATATGGCATGTCTCGTAAGCCCGTTTCCACAAATCTCGTCCGCACAGGCGAGCGGGGGGTGTTAGCCCCCTGATTCCTGTTTTTTGACAGCTCATGATGCTGGTGAAGAAGGGAAGCCGGAAGAAGGAATAAGAATCAGGGGGCTAACACCCCCCGCTCGCCTGGATGTCCCAGCTCTGGCCGTCCCATGCGATAGCCTGTTCCAAAAGCTGTGTCACGCCATTCGAAAATGTCTGAAACAAAGATTCACCCTTTTCCGCCGAGGCTTCACGCGGCTGTCCGATATGCCCAGGTCCCGTGCGATCCTTTGTGATCCAGCCTCGATAGGCGGGTTCAAAAGCGAAGCCGAATTCGACCGCGTCAATGTGGCCGATCGGCTTGACCAGTTGCGGTGCGATCCGCAGGATCATTGATGTTTCCCATTCGCACGCATGTCCCATTTGCGTCTGGACAAGATCCGCACGGGTCTGGTTCGGATTGCCATTGTCCCAATAGGTCGCGAATAGCAGGAGCAGGTCTTTTCGAGTGCGGTGTCGTTGTCGAACTTCAAAAATCGCCTGTTTGCCGGGCGTGGAATTCCCGCCATGGCCGTTCAACAGCACAATCCGGCGAAACCCGTGAGTCAGCATGTTCTCGACCAGATCGTTCAGGAGATCCAGGTACAGTCGGGGGCTGGCTGACATCGTCCCGGGAAAGTCCATGTGATGGTGCGAATTCCCCAGCCACATCAACGGAGCGAACAAAACCCGATCCTGCATCGATTCGCCGACTCGCCGAACAACTTCGCCCAGCAACATGCTGTCGGTAAAGACGGGCAGATGCCGACCATGTTGTTCCAGTGCGGCGATTGGGATCACGACCGGCAGATCTCGCGAAAGTGACTCAACCTCGGGCCAGGTGAGATCGGTTAAATTCATGAGCAGTTTCCAGGAGAATTGCGCGAGTCCGCCCCTTTCACGCGTTGCTCAAAAGTCGGGCGCGCCCGTAGTACAACCGGGCTCGGGACGCGAATCTCGCATCGACAGACTCTAGTGGCAAAAGTCCGTGATGGCGAGTGACGGCGACGATCAATCTGTCGATGATGCGGGCGTCGAGGTCAGATTATTCAGTTGCGAGAGATTGGGAAACCGATCGCCATACAGCCATCGTTCCCACCAGCGCGCATGGCGCAGACGCAAATCGTCTTTGGCAACCGAGCGTTGTTTGCCGCGACGAGTCACCAGTTGCAGCATATCGCCCGAAAGAATCTCGCTGACAGCCCAGAATTTGTCGACCTGGTACGAGTAAGTCTCGCCGCTCTGCGCTGGATGAACGTCAACGGCGCGCGGTCCTGGATCGGTACTTTGCTTCGTGACGCGAAAGATAACCGGATCACCCGGTTTGAAATCGTTCTTCATCTCGTTCCGCCGTGGCCAAAAGTGCCAAGCAAACTGGAGCGCCTGTCACTAATACACGATAAGCACGACCGCCTTGCAGAACAAGGTGTTCCGTCGAAATCTGCTCGAGAATATCAAAAACTTGTCGAATTGGGCGGATTTGGTTTCGCAATGCGCGGTTTGGGTTTGCCGAGCAGAAGGTACGAGGAAAGCAGTGTCAGTGGAGTGACGACCCACCAGAAGCGGAAGGCGCATTTCCATGCTCTTGGCCCGCTCCACCTCATTATCGCCTTTCTTGTCGGCTTTGAGTAGACCCTCCAATCGTTCGGCCGATCCCACTTCATGATGTGGACAATTCCATGCGACATGTAGACATCGTATGAAACATCGGAAACCGGAAATCGCACCCCCTCAATCCACGTATAACTGCGAATCCAGAAGAGACATGACATGCACGCCATCGCAAGCGTCACGATGCCAAGCTTTCGTCGCCATCCCTGGAAGAAGATGCTCATGGCGGACTTTCACAATGCGGATGTGAAGGACGACCGCCAGCCGTGATCCATGCGTCCGAAACGGACCGGGTAAGAAGGCGTTCAGCTTCGCGAAACGCCGCCCGGTATAGTCGGTCGTTTAACGCTCGTCCCAATCCTTCATCAGGAAATCTGACCGCAACGATTCCATCCAGTCTGGCCGCATCCAGTCTGTGAAGTGCCTGAAAGAAATTGGCGGCGGCGGCCACCAGATCACCTGCGAGAGACAGGATTTCGACCGCTTCGAACCGGCACTTCGCGCCGTCATCGCGTAACGCCAGCAAACCTGTCCTCGGCCAGATGGGCGACGAAGGCAATTCACTAACGACGACCAGGGGCGTCTTCGGAGCGTAGTGGCTCGCGAGCATCCCTGGTGCGGCTGGTCTGTCCGTCAATTCCAGTTCCTGATGATCGACTCGCCCAATCAGCATTTCAATCTCTTCCAGGGGGATGCCACCAGGTCTTAATAGCGTCGCTCGATCGCCCTTGATTCCCAGAATCGTCGATTCGACGCCGACGCGGCAGGGACCGCCGTCCAGGATCGCATCGACGCGGTCACCGAGTTGCTGTCGAACGTGCTCGGCCGTCGTGGGACTGAGCCTGCCAAAGGGATTCGCGCTGGGGGCCGCAACGGGAATGTCTGCCAGACGCAAGACTCGACGAGTCAATTCGTGATCGGGAACACGAACACCAACAGTCGGCAACCCCGAGGTCACCAGATCGGGAATGGCATCCGTTCTGGGCAACACCAGTGTCAGCGGTCCCGGCCAGAATCGTTCGGCCAGTCGGCGGGCAATCGGCGGAAATTCACTGGCGACGCGCGGCAGCCAACTGACATCCGCGAGATGCACGATTAATGGATCAAAAAATGGACGTTCCTTGGCGGCAAATATCTTCGCCACGGCGACCGAATCCAGGGCATTGGCACCCAGCCCGTAAACCGTCTCTGTCGGCAACGCGACCAGCCCACCCGCGCGTAGAACTGCAGCCGCGTACTCAACAGAAATGTGTGGTTTCGGGGACATCCTGGCGATTCTCACTCACTTCGGCCGCTCGAATCGCTTCAGTAGCGATCCGCTGAACGCCATGACGATTCCGGTGACAAGGCCAACGCCATGAGCCCAATTGGCAATGTTCGAAACGACACCCAGCACACAAATGACGTGCCAAACCAGCATCAGGGTGACCGTCTGCTGCGGCATGTTGAAGCCGCTGTCAGGGACCAGTTTTCCTTTAACCCAGATGTATCCGAACAGGCCGTACACAACGCCGGACATCCCTCCGAACCATGGGCCGCGTGCCAGAAACTGGCCAAAGTTCGACAGTATGGCGATGACCAGAACCATGCCCAGAAACCTCGGCGTTCCCAGGCGATATTCAATTTGCATGCCGAATTGCCAGGTGGAAATCAGATTGAACACCAGATGCATTTGGCTAAAGTGCAGAAAAACTGGCGAGATCAACCGCCAAACCTCACCATGCAAAATCGGCTGCAATGTCCCGTCGGAAGAGAACCACAGCCATTTGACACGTGGATCATCATGTTGGGGATCCAGTCCCGTGAAATAAGCCACGACGAGAGATATCGCGATCAAACCGAATGTCAACGGGCAGCTTTCGCCCGTCGGGCGGCTCCATTTGTCAGACAAGCTGACGGTCCGTAGCCGGGCGGCTCGCTGCGCGCCGATTTCTTCGCGCAGCCTGGCCTTCGCCAGTTGTCCCGCATCGAGATACCGCTGATGATCGGGCTCGGTCAGGAATCGTGGCAGTTCTTCCCTGGCGGCCGCAACGCGATCGTCGTCGTGAACCCAGACTCGAAATCCCTCCGCGCCCGCATCGACGGTACATTTGATCCCGCCCGCGCGCAAATAATCCGCGAAGCGTTCCGCCATATCCAGCTTCGCGATCGAGCCGACTTGCCGCATGAGTTATTCAACCGGTTTGGACGAGTTGTCTCGTCAACTTCACACCTGAAAGCTCCAGTCACCAGGCGAAGATAACAAGTCCGGGAGACGTAACAAAGGTGAGTGGGGTGAACGAGTCTCGAACCTGGCGACCGTCGCTGACGACAAGACCATCTGATATCTTCATGCGAGTTCGCTTCGTGGCAATCGTTTTTGCCCAGGTTGTCGTGGTTCCAGCGTTTGGTGATTCATGCGAGTTCTTTCCGGCATTCAGCCCACAGGTCGATTTCATTGGGGCAACTATTTTGGAGCGATCCAGCAGTACATCGCCCTGCAGGGGAACGAGCAGTCGTTTTATTTCATCGCCGATCTGCATGCCCTGACCACCGTCCGAGATGCGAAACAGTTGACGCAAAACACTTTGGATGCCGCGATCGACCTGCTGGCATTGGGTCTCGACCCCGCCCGCGCGACGCTCTTTCGTCAGTCCGATGTTCCCGAAGTGACGGAGTTGATGTGGCTCCTGCTGACTGTGACTCAGTTCAGCCTGTTGGAAAAGGCGACTTCCTATAAGGATAAAGTGGCGAAAGGGATCGCGCCGGATGCGGGCCTGTTTACATATCCCGTGTTGATGGCGGCCGACATTCTGCTTTACGACAGCGATGTGGTTCCCGTCGGTGCCGACCAGATTCAGCACCTCGAAATCACGCGCGATGTCGCTCAACGGTTTAACAGCACGTATGGAGGCGAATTTCTGCATCTGCCGACTGCGAGCGTCCTGAAAGAGGGTGCGAAAGTCCCGGGAACAGACGGCGAGAAAATGTCGAAGAGCTATGGCAACACGATCGAGATTTTCGAATCCGAAAAGGCGGTTCGCAAAAAGATCATGTCGATCAAGACCGACTCGCTGCCGGTTGAAGCGCCCAAGAATCCGGAGACCTGTTCTGTGTTCGCCCTGTACCAACTGTTCGCAACGCCCGAACAGCAGTCGGCACTCGCCGTTCGTTACCGCGCGGGAGGCATGGGTTACGGCGAGGCCAAGCAAGCCGTATTCGACGCCTCAATGACTTACTTCGCAGCCGCTCGAACCCGGCGCGCGGAACTCGTCGCGGATCCCGGCGGTGTGGAAAGCGCTTTGCAGGCAGGGGCGAAAAAGGCTCGAGTCAAAGGCCAGGAAGTGTTGCACAGGGTTCGGACCGCCTGTGGATTGGGAATCCGCTGACCCTTCGGGCAACGCTGTGACGGACTTTTTGCCAGCCCTTCCAAAGAGCTGTGCCACGGCTTCGGAGTCGGCGGAGAAGCAGTGTCTTCGAGAGTCCAAAAGATAGTGCTTGAGTCCAAAAAGACACTGCTTGCCGAAGACGGCCAGCAGTGGCACGCTTGAGTCGAACCGTCAGGTCGTCGGTCCCGCCTTCTTCCGTGGTGATACGCCCCAATATTCTTTCGCGTCAGAAGTGACGAGTTCATTAAACGCTCGAACAACCATCTCGCGACCGTAATCGAGTCCGTCGAACAACGAGGATTCGTCGCGATCCGTTGGGCCGCTGGAAGTGATTCGCAGCCAAAGTGACTCCGTGTCATTTGCGGGTTCATTGGCGAGTTCGTGCGTCAATTCGATGGTCAGCGATCCTCGTTCGGCCTCCAGCGGAAACTGCCAGAGCCCCGCAAATCCTTCCGGGCCAATCCTGAGCTTATGCATGGGACTGGGCTGCCACAGACGAATGAAGGACCAGTCATCCGGCGTGGTCCAGACGGTTCCCTGCGGAATACGATTAACGTAGCTAACGCTCGATCGAACCGGGCGTCCGATGCGGGGCATGACGTCTCGAATGGCATCCAGAGTGGCCACGAAACCGTCTCGAATGGTTTCGTAGCGCGGGTAGATACTGCCATCATGTCCCAGCCAGCCAAACGAGAACTCTTGCATTCCAAAACGGATCGCGCGGTCATTCATCACATTGCGAAGCTGACGCCCGGTCCGCGTCATTCCCGGGGCATGATGATCGGCGGCGATCGGTTGCCACGACGCAGTCCATTCGGGACCCAGACGATTTCGCCATTCCGCCGGTTCAATCTTTGTGAAGTCCGCCGGTTCGCAGAATTCGACTCCCAGCCAGGCTTCGATCAGCGGCGGATGCGCGAACTCATGCGGCAGTTCGGGGGTCCCGAAACGGAATCCGGATCGTAAAGGTGTCGTACCTGGCACAGTGGCACCCTCATCAACAACGAGCGGCAAGAAAGAGCGAGAACGAGTCAAAACGAACCCATTACTTCACGCGCGGCCGAGTCTACCGATCCGCAACTGCGGATTCCACAATGGAAAACTCTCCAATTCCAGTCATCGATGCGCACGATCGACGATTTTATCGATCCTGACGAAAATTCACGTCGATTGGGGAGATGCAGACTACGAACTTAAGAGACGATAGGTGAGTTCGCGATCATGATACGCGCTTTCAACGGCTGTTGCGACCGTCGCGACGAGTTCCCTCTTCGTGATGGGCTTCTTCAACACTGTAAAGGCCTGGGCCTCGGCCGCGTCGTCGCACAATTCGGACGTGTAGTCGGCCGTGATGAGAATACACGGAGCGATAATGTGGATTTCCTTCAACTGCCGCAACGCTTCAAGTCCCGTCAATCGTTGCATGTGCATGTCAAACAGAGCCAGATGAACTTCCTCGTGACTGGCCAGTTCCAGAGCTTCCTCGCCGGATTGTGCCTCGATCAACCGAAAAAACGGCTCGAAAATCTCGCACAGGGTCTCACGAAACGCATCGTCATCGTCGGCAATCAACAACTGATATTGTTCGACAATCATGGACTCTCACCAGATAGCACGGAAGACCATAGACGCAATTTCGCCGCTTTGCCCCTCAACGACTTAACAGAATCCCGAACCCCGGTCAATCGGAACTGTCGATTGAAACGGGGTTCGCTTCGGTTATCGGATTCGCAAATGTCGTATTTGAGGCGGATACGCCATGTGGCCCGTCCGTTGTTCGGGGGATCACAATCCCATAAAGTCCGGTCGGACCCCAAAACAATTCAACGGGCAGCAAAGAGAGTCAAACGCATGATGCTGTTATTACGTCATCAGGCATTGCTTGTACTCGTTGCCGGATTGCTGTTTTTCGTCAACCTGGGCAGTTATGGGCTATTCAACGACGACGAATCCCGGAACGCGGCCTGCGGTGCGGAGATGTATCGTCGCGGTGCCTGGATTGTTCCGACATTCAACGGAGATCTGAAAACCGACCAGCCGATTTTCGTCTATTGGTTAATGCTGATATCGTTCCGTCTGTTTGGCGTTTCCGAGTTCTCTGCGCGGCTTGCGTCTTCGGTGCTCGCCGTTGGTACGACATTGCTGACGTATCACCTGGGTCGCAAGTTGTGTTCGTCGAGAGTCGGTTATTTGGCCGCAATTGTGTTGTGTACCTGCCTGTTATTCTCGGCCTACGGTCGCGCGGCAACACCAGATTTGACGGTGGTCTTCTTCGTGACAATGGCGTTCACGAGCTACGTCTGGATCGTGGCGCGGCAGCGCGGCGGGAATTTCAACGGTCTTAAAATTCCGAATGTCAAAGCTCCTGAATCCGACGCCGGGAACGCTTCGCCCGAGGTGGATGCGCCGGTCGACGGTGGGACCGTGGCCGTTTCGACGATTCGCCCGCAATTGAAGCCGCTTGTTCCTGCCACATGGCAACTGGCGTCGCCCATGTTTGCGGCGATGGGACTGGGCGTTCTGGCGACTGGCCTGGTGGGAGTTGTGCTGCCATGTGCGGCCATCCTGCTGTTTCTGTTAATCTCGCTGCGACGTGACGATGTGGACAACGGAATGCTGAAGCGACCGGAAGGTTCGCGGTGGCGACGCAGTTTTGTCGTGACGGCTCAGGTTCTTCGCCCACGTCAGATCCTCGAAGCGAGTCTCGGTTTGAAACTGCTGACTGGAACGGCAATCGTGGCCGCGATTGCCGTACCGTGGTATCTGACGATTGGCATCGTGACTCACGGGGTTTGGCCAGGCGAGTTCTTTCGGAATCGCCTGGAGCAAATGGTAAGCTTCCGTGGCGGACACAACGGATTTCCGCTCTATCCGCTTTACCATCTGGTCGTGATCCACTTCTGCTTTTTTCCCTGGTCGGTCTTTCTTCCTGTCGCTATTTACCAGTTGTGGCAACGGATGACGGATGACGATGCGACGTGGCGACAGAGCGACCTGCTGGTGGCGTGCTGGACGGGTGTCTGGTTCGTCTTCTATTCGCTCATCGGCACGAAACTGCCGAGCGATTTACTGCCCATGTATCCCGCAATGGCCTTGATTCTCGCTCGATACTTTTATGACTGGGAATGGGACGAGGTTGACTCGGGCGTGTACTCGTTCAACATTTGCTGCAAGGCATTGGGAATCGCGGGCGGAGTGATGATTCTGGGTCTGTGCGTCGCCGCGTACCTGTACTTTTCCAGCCAGCAGTGGATTGCCCTGATTGGCGTCATTCCCGTCATCGGCGCGTTTGTCGCGATCAGGTTCCTCGACCGGGAACAGCGGCCAGGGGTCATCCAGACTCTCGTTGTGACAGCATGCATGCTCGCAATCCTGCTGATCGGGATCGCGCCCGCGACAATCAGTTCCCATCAGGATTCGCCAATCTTCGTGGCCGATGCGCAACGTTTCGCGGGGTCGAAAGACATTGATCTTGCCACGTATGACTACTTCGAGCCCAACCTGGTGTATTACGTTGGCAAGCCTGTTCACAAGCTGGATACGGCGCGCGACGTGGCGGATTTCATTTCCAGCCATCCGCACGCCTATGTGATCACCAGGGCCAGCAAACACAATGACTTGCGAGATGAATTGAGGGGCGATGTCGGCGAACTCTCGCGTCACCGCAATTTTCTCGGTCGAGAAGAGCTGATTCTTCTTGGTCGAAATCAATAGTCATCCGCCTTCTTTCTGGAGGCTCACGTCGAGGCAGACCGCTTCGTTGGCGTTGCGCGCCAGCAATCGGCCTCGAACCAGCGCCAGGTGATTCCAGCAAAAACCGGTGTTAAACAGTTTGAAGGTTGCCAGAACCTCGGACTTCTTCGGAACTGCGGGAACCAGCAACAGATCGCCATCCTCGCTGATGATCAGCAAGACATCGTCAACGAGCAACAACTGGCCATACCCGTAACGTCCCGACTGCCATTTGATGACTCCATTTTTAACGTCGAGACAAGCCAGTCGTCCATCGTCGAGGCCATAGAGATACCCGTCGAGAACGACGAAGTCGTTGAATTTCGGCCGGAAGCGATTTGAGAACCACCGTTGTTTCGCTTTCCATTCGCCGCCAATGCCGCTGATGTCAATTCGAGCAGTGCCGATACCATAACCAGTACCGAAAATCAGTGAATCGTCCTCCAGTTTCCAGGGACTTGTGGAATTAACCCTGGGTCCATTTTCAAGTGGAAAGAACCACATTTCCTGGCCGTTTTCCAGGGAATGACTGGAAAGACCGTTACCGTTCGGAACGAGTACCTGCCGGGTTCCGCCAATCGTTTCGGTCGTCGGACTTCCATAGCTGGCGGGGTGTTTGCCGTGTGACCAGACCAGTTGACCAGACCTTTTGTCGTAGGCGGCAACGCCCTTGTCATAGGCGATTTCCCCTTCTTTCGCCGTTCCGCCGGGTATGACAATAACCAGATTGTCGACGATCAGCGGCGAACCCGAGATGCCCCATTCCGGGGGCTTGCCGGGAACTTTTCCATCTCCGGCGTCTTCGAGAATATTCGTGGACCAGACCGGCTTACCCGTCGCCGCCTCAAGACAATTCAGGATGCCCGTGCCGCCAAGGGAATAGATCAATCCGTCGTCATACTGTGGCGTGGCATGAGGTCCCGACCCACCGTTCGCATCGACGATGGCGAGGATCGTCTTGTCTTCGTGAACCCACAACTGCGACCCGTTGTCAAAATCATACGCGACCACACATTCATTCTCGTCGCGCTGCTCCTGTGTGAACGCATAAGTCCCAACGACGGCAAATGACGACCAGGCGCGGCCGACGGGATGCCGCCAGATTTCGCGTGGTGGCGCGGTTTCCCAATCGCGACGCAACGAGCCACCTTGGACAATGCCGTCTCGCCGTGGTCCACGAAAACCTGGCCAGTCCCCCTCGACGGCCACGAGGGGGGGCGGGCTCGCGGTGGTGGTTTCCTCGTTTGACGCAGCTTGTTCCGTAGTGACCGCTGGCTGATTTTTCAGAAATTTCCGAGCGACATCCTCAGCCGACGGGATCGAACGCGAAACGACTCGACGCGGGACCATTCCGCCGTCCCATTCGAGCCGGTAGACGCAGAAAAATCCGACAACCATTGCAGCCACGCTCGCCACACTCCCCAATCGGATCACCCACGACCAGCCGGAAAAGAAGATCCACCAGATCGTCAGTGCGAACAAGGCCGCGGGCCACACGAAGAGAATTGACATATTGAAATGCGTCGGATCGTCCCACCACAGCGTCCATAACACCGCTTGAGCCACGCAGGCAATCATCAAAATGCCAAGGCCCCACATCCAGCGCCCGCGAAGCGCGGCGGTCGATGGCTGGATCGGGACGGGAAGACTGGAGTCAGCGGATTGCTGGATGCTCACGGAATAATTCCTGATTTGGGTTCAGACAAGTCATTGAATACAAGAGTTTAGCCACGGATAACGCGGATGCCACTGATAAGATTCCGGAACGGATCTTGCGGGTGTGGGCTGCTGCTGGCCGTGGTCTTCCGGTTCATTGCGGGCGGCTCGCGAATCCGGAACTCACCGCCTTGTTCATCTCCCGACGCGATCCTAGAATTCGCAGTTGTTTCCCGAATCTCCTTGTATGAGCTTTCAAACCACACATGGCTGACGATTTCTACAAAACGCTCGGTGTTTCGAAGAGTGCTTCCGCGGACGAGATTCGCAAGGCGTATCGCAAACTCGCCCGCGTGAATCACCCCGACGCGAAGCCGAACGATTCAAAGGCGGCGGATCGATTCAAGCAGATTCAAGAGGCATACGACGTCCTGAACGACGCCGAAAAGCGCAAACAGTACGATCAGTTCGGACCGGATTTTCAGCAAATGGGTCGAGGCGGCCCGGGCCCTGGTCCCGGCGGTGGGTTTGGCGGGTTCAACAGTTCGGCGGGACCGATCGATATCAGCGAACTGTTTGGTAATGGGGGCATTGATCTCGGCGATTTCTTCGGAGGTGGCAGTCCGGGCTCGGCGGGCGCTCGACGCGGCAAGCGCGGTGCAGTTCGAGGGGAAGACGTTCGGGCGACGGTGAAGGTGCCGTTTGAAATCGCGGTCACCGGTGGGTCTGTCGACGTGCGACTCGATCGCGGTGGCCAGGTAGAAACGCTCGGCGTGAAAGTTCCTGCCGGAGTCAGCGAAGGTCAAGTCGTTCGCTTGTCAGGACAAGGTAATGCCGGTTCGCGCGGTGGTCCGGCGGGTGACTTGATGCTTCAGATCGCTATCGAGCCGCACGTCTATTTTCGACGCGAGGGGTCGAATCTGCTGATCGACATTCCGGTGACACCGTCCGAGGCGGCTTTGGGAACGAAAGTCGACGTACCGACACTCAGCGAAGGTCAAGTACTGTTGAAGGTCCCGCCGGGAACGTCCACGGGAACGAAACTGCGACTTCGAGGCAAAGGCGTGCTGGACCCGCAGACGAAACAGACCGGCGATCAATTCGTCGTGATCAAGATCGTTTTGCCGAAGAAAATCAGCGAGAAAGAGAAAGAACTGTACGAACAACTCGCCAAACTCGAAGCCCCGGCCCGAGAAGGTCTGTGGTTAAAATGAACCCAACGACTGGCAACGATCAGAACGTCGTATCTGGGATGAGGAAAGAGAATCCCCTCACCCAACTATCAAGGCTGCGGGGCGAGGGGACAAGACGAAAGCCGCCGGTTGCTCCTCAACAGGCGATCAGAGAGTCATGGATTATCCTCGTCAGCTATGTTTTGTTGGTTGGAACCACTGCCGCGCAAGAGGGCGAACCAACATCCGCCACGCCGACGGATGCCCGCCCAGGCCAGGCGACCTCGACCGAAGCCGATGCGACTCCGGCCTTTGATCATCCCGCTTTGGGAATTGAGGCGAAAAAAAGAGAGAAGAAGAAAAAGGCGATGGTCGTACTGGCCGCAGTTGCCGGAATCGCCATCTCCGGCGTAGGTGCGATCGCGGTCACGATGCTCTGGGCAAGACGCCTGCGACGATTGGCTCGCGATCCTGGACCGCCTCAAAAGACGGCCGGAAACGATTTCTGGTTCCTGAAACCGCCCCGGCTGGTCATCACCGACCCCGAGGCGGATCAAAGCCATCAACATCCGCTTCCGCCTTCAGCATCAGAGACGCCGGAATGACCGGATTCACATTTACGAAGGCACAGCATCTCCGTGCGAAGTCGGACTTCGAACGGGTTTACGCGTTGAAGTGCAAGGCTGCCGACGGCGTGCTGTTGCTCTTCGCGGCGCGAAACGAGGAACGCCTCACTCGAATTGGACTGAGTGTCTCGAAGAAGCATGGCGGAGCGATCGTCCGCAACCGGTTGAAGCGATTATTGCGTGAAGCGTTCCGATTGATGCAGCATCAGATTCCCCCTGGACTCGATTTGATTGCGATTCCGCTCGCGAAGGAGAAAGCGAGTCTGGCGGCGTACCAGGAATCTTTGGTCAAGGGCACTCGACGGTTGATGCGCCGACTCGATCAGGTCGTAAAGCCAGATGAGGCGACTCAATGACCGGTCTTCACTGGTTGACCAGGCTACCGGGCCTGGTCCTGATTGCAGCAGTCCGGTTCTATCAATTGGCCATTGGGCCATGGCTCGGAAAACACTGTCGCTTTGAACCGTCGTGCAGCAACTACTTCATCCAGGCGGTCGAAAAATATGGTGCCATCATCGGTGCGTGGAAAGGAACTCTCCGCATTCTGAGATGCCACCCGTTCCATCCTGGCGGATACGATCCTCCGTGAGTCTCAGCCGCAGCCAGGCAACGCCATGACGGAATTTTCGGTGTGCCAGTGCCGCTGGGCACCGACTGCAGCCAACCATCGTCGGGATCAAATTGGGAGGATCCACGCAACAAACGTAGTCGAGGTGAGCCGGGTGGCGTAAGTCGGCGTAAGCCCCCGGATTCTTCGCTTCGTTGCGTCAGTCATCGTTACTAACCGGGAAAGAATCCGGCTTGCGCCGCTCGGCTCACGGCGTTCGCTCATTATGTGCGACACTCCGCGTGCAAAATCACACCCGTTATTTATCGCCGGTCGAAATGCCGATACTGTCCCATCCCCGAACCAAGGCGTTCGCCAAAAAGCGACTGGACCAATGCCGTCATAAGTGTCTGGCCTTTGATCGAAAGATGAATGCCGTCGACAGTCGCACCACTCGTCGTCAGTACCGTTGCGAAGAGTCGCTTTGGGATCATACGGACTCGGTGCTTCGCTGCCTGACGCCGCTGGGCTGTGCCGTATGCCGCGCATAAAGGAGGCAACGGTAATTCGAACATCACCACGGTTCGTACCGGTTGAACGACATCCGTCAGAAGCTTGTCGAAGTCCTTTTCGAACTTTGCGACGGGTAATCCTTCGAGCATATCGTTTCCCCCGATCTCGATGAACACGAGGCCCGTTTGACCGGAAAACATGGAATTCTGTTTTCGCGCGGATTCAATTGTCGCTCCCGGTTGGGATGCGTCCAGAATCTCGACCTTGGCAGCGCGTGACAACTGTCGCGGCCAGGTATCTTCGCCATCGTTCAATCCGGCGGTCACCGAATCGCCGATCACCATCACCCTGGAAACCTGTTCCGCTGGAACGAACCAGAGATGAAACGGGAGTTCGATCGCCATCAACGTCAGCAGCCAGGCGAATGGGGCGAGGAATAACGACCAGCGAGAAGACGAGATTCCGGGCCGCGATTCGGGCAGATCTGCATCCGGCGCAATCGCTGGTGGTGTGATGCGAGCCGTTCGGAATCTCAATGGACTGATAGCATAGATCGCATAGATCATCGTCGCAAACTGAAGCCCGATCGGCATCGGTAGTGATCCGCAGGCGATAAACATCATGCCGATCGCGAGCACGGCGGCGATGTAGAACGGGCGGATTGCCCGTTTGCGACCCGGAAAGAAAATCAGCATCGCGGTGACCGCGATGCTGAAGGCTCCAAAGATTCCTGCGCCACCACCGGCGAATACGAATATTGTCCAGCGAATCAGGGCGTTCGGTTCTGTCATGGTATTTGTAGTACGGACGCCCCGTCCGTGATCTATTCGTGACCTCGACAACCAAAAAAATGCTGTTGACTCACGGACGAGGCTTCCATGCCGCGTTTCTCACGACCGCCGAAACCGATGTCACTTGCTAAACGCGTAGACGTCGTCGATCCAGTCCTGCGTCACCGTCTTCATCTGCCCGACGGCGTCAGCGATGGCGACATCGATGATTCTGGTTCCGGCCAAAGCCACCATGCGGCCAAACTTCTTTTCTTTCACCAGACGACCGGCTCCCAGACCCAGCCGGGTACCGAGAATGCGGTCAAACGCCGTTGGAGAACCGCCTCGCTGAATGTGCCCCAGAACAACGTCGCGGGTTTCGATGCCGGTCTTTTCTTCGATCAGTTGCGCAACCAGTTGACCGATGCCGCCGAGCTGTTCGTGTCCGAAGGCGTCGATCTTGGCGGTCTGTGTCACGGTCTTCGTCCCGCCGATCAGTTTGGCTCCCTCGCTGACAATGACGATGCCCCATTGCTTGCCCGCTTCGCGTCGCTTTTTCAGCATCGCGCACATCTCGTCGATGTTGACGGGAATTTCCGGCAGCAGAACGTAATCGGCACCGACGGCCATCGCGACTTCGCAAGCAATCCAGCCCGCGTGCCGACCCATTGTTTCGACGACGCCAATTCGACGATGTGATTCGACCGTCGTACGCACGCGTTCGGTCGCTTCCACGGCGATGTTGATCGCCGTGTCGAAACCAAATGTCACATCGGTACAACTCAGGTCATTGTCGATCGTCTTGGGACAGCCGACGGTATTGAGCTTGTAGTCCGCATAAAGCTTGCTCGCGACACCCAGCGTGTCGTCGCCACCGATGGCGACGAGTGCATCCAGGCCCAGCTTCTTGTAGGTTTCGAGCAGCTTGGGGACGTCGCGATCCTTCTCCTTGTAAGGGTTCGTCCGCGACGATCCGAGAATCGTGCCGCCCTTGCCGATAATATCGTCGGTGTTCTCGATCGTCAGCGGCATGGTGACGCCGTTGATGGCTCCCTTCCATCCGTTGATGAAGCCAACGCATTCGCCCCCTTCATTGTGGATCGAACGAACCACTCCGCGAATCACGGGATTCAAACCGGGACAATCGCCACCACCCGTCAGCAGTCCAACCTTCATGAGAATTTCCTTTGGAAATAGTTTTCAGTTTTCAGTGTTCAGTTTTCAGTAAACATAAATTGAGCGATCGCGACGCTCGTCTTCAGATTCTTTTTCTGTTCTGAAAACTGAAAACTGAAAACTTTTACTTGGCCAGCAGTTGCTGTTCGATGAACGTCGTGTCCATCTTGCCTTCCACGAAGGCCGTATGATTCAGGATCCGCTTCAGCAGCGGGATCGTCGTCTTGATTCCTTCGATCGTGAATTCGTCGAGGCATCGCTTCATGCAGGCGATCGACTCCGTGCGTGTCGGCTTGTGGACGATCAGTTTCCCGATCATCGAATCGTAGTACGGTCCCACCACGTAGCCTTCGTGGATATGGGAATCCCACCGAACGCCGTGACCGCCGGGCACGCGAAGTTTCGTGATCTTGCCCGGTGACGGACGGAAATCGTTGTCGGGGTCTTCGGCATTGATGCGGACCTCGATCGCCGAACCGTGACAGGGGATGTTGCGTTGTTTCCACGGCAACGGCTCACCCGACGCGATCCTGATCTGTTGCTGAATCAGGTCGATGCCGGTCACCATTTCCGTCACGGGATGTTCGACCTGGATGCGGGCGTTGACTTCGATGAAGTAGAACTGATTGTTCTTGTCGACGATGAACTCGACCGTGCCCGCGTTCGTGTATTTGGCCAGTTGAATCAGGCGGACCGCGGCCTTGCAAATATCTTCGCGGACGGATTGGGGCAAATTCGGAGCGGGTGATTCTTCGATCAACTTCTGATGCCGTCGCTGTGAAGAGCAATCTCGCTCCCACAGGTGAACCACTTCACCGTGCAGGTCGGCCAGGATCTGCACTTCCACGTGCCGCGGGTTTTCGACGTATTTTTCGAGGTAGACTCCCGCGTTGTTGAATGCCTTTTCGGCTTCCATCGCCGCGGCTTTCAAGCCGGCTTTGAGCGAGATGTCATTTCGAGCAACTCGCATTCCCTTTCCGCCACCACCCGCCGTCGCCTTGATGAGTACGGGGTAGCCGATCTTTTCCGCGATCACCAGCGCTTCGCCCTCGCTGGTAATCAGGCCCTCGCTGCCGGGAACCAGGTTGACCTGCGCCTGTTTGGCGAGTTCTTTCGCCGTGACTTTGTCGCCGAGTTTGGCCATCGCATCGACGGACGGTCCGATGAACTCGATTTTGCATTCGCGGCAGACTTCGGCGAAATGTTCGTTTTCGGACAAAAAACCGTAGCCTGGATGAATGGCCTGGACATTGCCAATTTCCGCGGCCGCGATGATGTTCTTGATGACGAGATAGCTTTGATTCGCCGCGGCCGGGCCGATACAGATCGACTCGCTGGCGGCTTTCAGATAGTCGGCACCGCGATCGGCGGCGCTGCAGACGGCGACGGTTTCGATTCCCATCTCACGACAGGCTCGAAAGACTCTCAGGGCGATTTCACCCCGATTCGCGACCAGGATACGCTGGAACATTGAACGAGACGATTCTGTGTTCGAAGACGAAAGTCATCCGGCATGCGGCACACACGAGACAAGGTTGCGACGCTGGCGAAACTCTGTCAAACCGGGCGGCTCGACCATCACATGCCGATCAATATTTAACGCGGCACATGCCGATCAAGTCTTGTAACGGAAAAGAGGAGTATCGAACTCGACCGCGTCGCCACTCTTGACGAGTATCGCCGTGATCGTGCCGCTGACACCGGCCTGAATCTGATTAAACACTTTCATCTGTTCGATCGTACAAACGACCGTTTCCGGGGTGACGACCGAGCCCACCGTGACGAACGGAGGATCGGTCGGCGTGGGAGTCGCGTAGAATGTTCCAATCGTCGGGCTCTTGATCGCGGGCCCGCCGGCATTGGGATCCGCAGCGACAGCAGCCGCCGCAGGTTGAGCTGTCGCGGCCTGGGCCATCGGCTGGTTCATCGCGGGAGGTGGCGCGTAGTACGCCTGCTGCTGAGGCATTTGTTGCAAAACCTCGCGGGCTCCGCGTCGCAGTCGCCACTGTTCGTCGCCTCGGCGCAAATGGACTTCGCTCAGTCCATGCTTTTCCATCATCTCGACGAGTTGCTGGAGCTTGTCGAGATCAAACGGGGCGTCTCCGGAAGAAGAGGGTTCAGCCATGCGTTTCCTTTTTATCGGTTTCGGGGGAGTCCCACGTGTGGCCCGTTTCACGAGATCACGCCTCCCATCTCTCGGGACACGGAGGTCAGCACTTCACAGCCGTCCCGCGTGACCAGTACGTCGTCTTCAATTCGCACACCACCCAACCCGGGAAGATAGATCCCCGGCTCAACGGTGACTACCATACCGGGTTTCAGCACGTCTGTGGAGATTGGACTGAGGCGAGGCCCCTCATGAATATCCAGTCCGATGCCGTGACCCAGTCCGTGACCAAAGTATTTTGCGTAGCCTGACTGATCGATGACCTTCCGTGCCACTCCGTCGATATCCTGGCAATTGACGCCAGGACGAATCGCCGCAATGGCTGCCTGCTGGGCATTCAACACAACTCCATATATCCTGTGGAGTTTGGGCGGGACTTTACCGGTGGCCCAAACTCGCGTCAAGTCACTGTGATACCCCTTGGGACTCACCGCGCCCCAATCGCACAGAACGAACGGAGACTCGTCAAACCGCCGTAATCCCGCCCGGTAATGAGGCAGAGCCGAACGATCTCCAACCGCGATGATCGGCTCGAACGCGGCTTTCAGTGCGCCGAACCGGCGCATCCCATGTTCCAGCTCGTGCGCCGCCTGACGTTCGGTCATTTCCGGCAACAGCAACGACTTCATCAACTGGTAGCCCTGTTCCGCCTGTCGGACCGCCTGTCGAAGTTCCTCAATTTCGTCGGCGTCCTTGATTTGCCGCAGTTCTTCGACAAGTCCCGACTGGGAAACGAGTTCCAGCGGCGAGAGCTTTTCCACCAGTGAGTCTCGTGTCGCAACAGTCATCGACGAGGCTTCAAGGCCCAGGCTCGAAAGTTTGAATCGGGTGAGTTCTTGCACGAGGAACTCGTTCATGGTTGTCCGGGACGTGCGGATGTCGGCAGCAATCGCGGGGCATTCATCCTGAAGCTGGATCTCGAACCGGCTGTCGCTGAAAATCTGGAGCACATCCGGTCCAATGACCAGATACGAATCGTCACCTGTAAATCCCGTCAGGTACGTGACATTTTTGGAATTGGACACCAGCAAAGCGGAAACGCCCGCCTTGCGGATGGATTGAACAAGCTTGTTTCGACGAGTAGCAAGGCGATCGGTGGTCATAGAACGAAGGTTATTTCAAACTCCCTGTTTCCGCAACAATTCGATGTCGGTCCTTTCGGCCTGCGCTGTGAAGCATTTTTCGTCGGGAAAACCAGAATTGACGGAGACTTGAGTGCCACTGCTTGACCGTCTTCGGCAAGCAGTGCCGAGTTGCCATCGCGCGTCGAAGGCGAAGGCACTGCTTCTCCGATGACTCCGAAGCAGTGGCACGTCTTTTCGGCATGTTCGAAAAAATGCTTCACAGCGTAGCCTTTCGGTCCCAACGAGCCGTCGATGACATCCCGGTCGACATCGACGGCCATCTCAGTTTCACCAGATTGTTAAAGATCAAATAGTGCTTTGTCACGGCTTGATTTTGGGTTGTGTGCCAATGGCGGTTAAGAGCAACCGCAATTGGCACCCCAATTTTTCAGCACCCACCGTGATTTCCTCCGCCGGAATCTGCTTTTTCACGAGAAGCCCTGTTTTCTCGAAAAACGATACAAATCATTACGCGCCAAACACGCGCCAAATACAAATCATTACGCGCCAAACTGAGCTTCCTGTCAGCGATGTGACATTCCCCTACTAGTGCGTCATCCACGCTAAATGCTGGGGTTGGTGTGCCACTGGCGGTTGCTTTGAGCCGCCAGTGTCCTGGTATTTCTCATGTGTAAAATGCCACTGGCCGTTCAGAGCAACCGCCAGATGGGCACCCCACTTTTTAGCCTCGACAATGCACTGACGACGACAGATTCGTCTCCGCGACTGCGCACGGCTTCGCCTACAAACGGGGTCTGACCCCCTATTTCGTGCACGCATCGAAGTTAGCCGGCGCAACCGGGAGGGGTCTGACCCCGTTTGTAGGCGAAGCCGTGCGCATCTGGTGCATCTTTGGTGATTTGAAGGGTTTCGCCGAAGATGCGCATCAAGTATCCGGCTGCGCACCTTCGAAGGTGCGCATTGCACATCTTCGAAGATGCGCAAACCACGGGACGCTCCGGTCCATTCGTAATCAATCCGTTGTCATTCCTGATGAACACCTTGAGCAACTTGAACACCTTCCCGTTTTTCAAGCAGTTTTCGCTGTTTTTCATTTGTTCATCCATGAGCATGTTGAGCACCTTGAGCGTGGCACGAACGCCTTAGTTCGTGCAGCAATTGAAGGAGATTCCCCACGGAACGGAATTCAACACAAAGACGCCAGGGCGCGAAGACGCAAAGGAGGAAAAATGAAGTTTGTTATTCCCCGTCGTCTTCTTTGCGCCCTTGCGGCTTAGGGTCTCTGCGTTAAATTCTTCTCCCGTCCACCATCCTCCAATCAAAAGCCATCACTGACATTGCCCAACAGATGAGCCAATTACGTCTGCTCGAAAACGATTAAATGTCGTCTGCGACAAATATTTTTATCGCATTCTACACGCCATTTCGTCGCATCACAATATCG
>Ga0206811_1080_pt1 | contig 21486 bp, 13 predicted proteins | sample Alteio_BWOrgCont_53_FD_152886 | JGI IMG/M metagenome (GOLD analysis project Ga0206811, IMG submission 152886) | Enriched cells from forest soil in Barre Woods Harvard Forest LTER site, Petersham, Massachusetts, United States -... | ecosystem: Environmental > Terrestrial > Soil > Temperate forest >... | reverse complement strand
TTGAGAACCGGTCCCACGGCCCAACACGATGAACAAAGGAAAGCGCGTTTCAACGGAGGGCCCCGGATTAGAAGCATGCTTAAGAGTGGTGATGCAGACATCTGATCGCTGGCTGCGGAGTTTTGGTATGGTTAACTGATTTGTGGGCAACAACAGAGTGATCGACTGCAGAGCAGCGACGAAGAGCTATGCCTCTCAACCAGTCCTCCGAGGCATAGACCTCGTTCTAGAATGTGGCATTTGTGCGTTGCTAGGGGCGAACGGTGCTGGCAAATCCACGCTGATACGTTTGCTCTCAGGATTAGAGCAGCCAGACAGTGGTTCCGCGTTCATCGGTGGACTGGGTTACCGGGATCATGCAGTTGAAATCCGGCGGAATTTGGGTGTGCTCCCCGAGGGGCTCGGGCTGTTCGAGTCTTTGACCATCATCGAGAATCTGATGGCAATTGGACCTATTTATGGACTCACGAAAAGCGAAACAGCAGCTCGAGCAGCGGACCTGCTAGGACTGCTCGATCTTACACAAGGACGCCACACCGTTGCACGCAATTGTTCGTTCGGCATGCGGAAGAAGACTGCCTTGGCCATGGCCCTCCTGCACAAGCCGAAGGTTCTGCTGCTGGATGAGCCGTTTGAAGGTATTGATCCCGCATCGTCCGCGGTCATTGAGATACTGCTTGGCCAACTCTCCCGCGATGGCACTACGATCTTGCTCACCTCGCACATTCTGTCCGTCGTGCAGAAGTTAGCCACCCGCGTAGTCATTCTTCACCAAGGTCGAGTTAAATCAGATTTCAACCCATCCACGACAGACGAAGGAGTTGAGGAGGTGTATTTCAGCATCGTTGGCGAACCACAGCCGGAGGTGCTGGATTGGCTCAGATCCTAGCCCTTCTGTTGTTGTTGAAGAAACTGATGTTGAAGGAACTGGGCAGCTTTTCCTCCGTGCGTTTCAACAACTTCGTGTTCTCCATCCTTTTTATTATGTCCGCGCGAGAAAGCGGGGCACCGAAAGTAGCATTCTGGAGTACGCTCTTCTTTCAAATTGTCCTCCTTGCGCCTCTGCTTGTTACTTTTTCCGTAGATACACAGCATAGGTTGCCCCCGGAGCGAGTCGCTACTTGGCCACTGACACGTATACAACAACTCTTGCTCAGTTCCGTAAGTTTTGCGTTGAATCCATTATTTATGGTGCTGTTTTTTGGCTACCTATTCTGGATGGGCCTAGCCGCGGGTCTCTTTTTTGTTCTACTGGCACTAATCGTCCATGGGACGGTATACGCCGTTGGCCGTCTCCCGTTCGAGCTAAGGACGCCTGCAGGTCTCAACATCTCAAGGACGCCCGTGAAGGTCGGCGGAATCGCGCAAGAAATGTGGCGGGAGCTGCTGGGAACCCTAGACTTTTGGACCGCGTTGCTTATAGCTGTTAGTGGAACCCTTTATCGACTGTTCGGGCGGGCACCAGAGCCCGAAGCATTTCTCGTGCTGTCGTTATTCGTGGGTATTGCAATGAGCACGATTGGGCAACGCATGCTCCGTCTGGATGAGGGGCGAGCATTGCTGCGCTATCGTCTCCTACCGATAGCAGGGTGGAAGCTGCTCGTCACGCAGGACATGACTTTCCTGATCCCGCTTGCCGTCATGGTTTCACTCCTAAGTCTACGAACAGGCATTGCATTTGGATTGGTCGCTATCGCGGTCGGGCGATACCCGTCGCTGAGGCAGCGGGCGAACCAGCGTAGATGGCGTTTCGTCGGAGGAGATCCACGTTTCGGGGTAGCACAGGTTCTCTTGGGTGGATTAGTTGGAATCGGAGCGGCAAGGGCGGGACTCTGGGTCTTGGCCGTTGCCTTCGCCATCTACGTGGTTTCTATATTCTGGGGCGATCTCCTCTGGAAACGCTCCCTGACGGCTTAGTCGAAAAACACCTCCCGGGTAGGATTGTCGGCTACTTGTCTCTATGCGAGATCTTCGCTCGGAAGGCAACCCGGCCTAGCCAATAGCAGACCTTAAGCGAGTTTTCTGTTCCGTTGCTCCCGGAATGCCTTTGTTGTCAAGATGGAGGCTGGCTATGAGATCGAGTAGACTCAGATCGTCTCGGTGTCAGCGTTTCTGGGCTTGCGCGATTGCATCCGCCGAGAATCGTTGCCATACCCAATCTCGGCTCGGATAGCCTGTTGAGGCAAGAGATACAAAGCTGCCTCTTAGGATGGATTCCATTTTCCATGCAAAGCAACAGCACTCCCGTGCTCCAGGAAGAGATTGCAGGCCCTGCGTCGGCTTTTGCCCCGATCCAACGTCAACAGCGCTTCGCAAGTATGGACGTGCTCCGTGGCATTGCTCTGCTGGGCATCCTCATCGCCAATGTCTCCGACTTCGGCCTGCCCGGCTGGGACTATCTGGTGCCTCTGAGTACGTCCAAGCCTGTCTTCACTGGTCCGCACGCCGCCGCGAATACCGCTATATGGTTCGCACGCTGGCTGATCATGGAAGGCAAGATGCGCGCGTTGTTCTCCTTGCTCTTCGGCGCGGGCGTCATCCTGCTCACCGGCCGCATTGAGCAGCGCCAGGGACAGGGAAGGGCAGCCGATATTTACCTTCGGCGCAACATGTGGCTGGTCCTGTTCGGCGTCCTGCACGGTTATCTTCTTTACCATGGCGACATCCTCTACTTTTACGGACTCATCGCGCTCCTCTTTCTTTATCCTTGCCGAAATCTTCAGCCGCGGACGCTGGCCATCGCTGGCGTATGCCTCCTGGTGTTGAGCACGTGCATCAATCCTTTTGCCGGAGGAACGGCGATCCGGGATCTTGTACTGCACGAGCGAGTGGTGGGCGCAGAGCATGCGCGGCAGGCGGGGGAGACGCTTTCCGCCTCTCAACAAGAAGATCTGAGGTTATGGCAGGCCCGCGAGCAGAGCTGGCGACCGGGTGCGGATGCGGTGGCAGCGGATCTTGCGGCAGGGCGTGGTGGCATCATCTCCAACTTCCGACGGGAAGTACCGGCAGTGATCGCCTATGAGCGCGATTACTTCTATGGACTGGTTTTTCTCGACATGCTGCCCATCATGCTGCTCGGCATGGCGCTGTCCAAAAACGGCTTTCTGACAGCAGGCCTGTCGGCACGTAGCTACGGATTGACCGCCCTGGCCAGTACAGCGATTTCCGTCCCACTGGTCGCTGTAGCAACATGGAAGAGCTATCAAAGCGGCTTCGACATGCTTACTTCGGAGAAGTGGCTCTTCCTCACGTATGACCTTGGCAGGGTATCTGGAATGTTAGCCATAGCCGGTCTCGGACTCTTTTGTGTCAAGAAGGGCTTGTTTCCTCGCTTTCTTGGCTTATTGGCTCCCGTTGGCCAAATGGCACTGAGTAACTATCTACTTACCAGCCTGTTGTGCAACATCCTCTTCTTCTGGGGGCCTTGGAAGCTCTATGGTCTGCCGGAGTATTACCAGCTGTATTACATCGTCGCCGGCGTGTGGGTGGTGAACCTGCTCTGGAGTGCGCTTTGGCTTCGTCGATTCCAATTTGGCCCTGCGGAGTGGTTGTGGCGGTCGCTTACCTATTGGAAGATTCAACCCTTGCTCCCTCCTGCTCCAGCGGAAAGAGGTCAGTAGATGAAGTAAACCCTTCCCTAGGGCGGCTTGTCCGTAGCCACAAAGAGAAAACACGCTGAAATGCTTCGCCTTCCTGTACGACGGCTCAAACGGAGCCCATAGCAAGGACGAGTACGTTTCCACCGGACAAAACTCTAATTGCGAAATCGCATGGCAACGAAGCCCTACAATGGGTTTGAGGACGCTAGAGCGGTTTTCCTGTAGGTGTCTGTGGATGACTTGAGCAGGGTAAGATTATTGTATTGCTGAAGTCGAAGTCCATGGATGAATCGAGCGCTTACCATGAATCTGCAATCGCTCGAACCCGCGATCGCAACTCACATTTCTAGAGCACGACAGCCTCGTGCATGGCGCTCCGCTTGGCCCGTCATTGGTTGGTTTGCGGTGTGCTTGTCTGCCCCGGCTGCGTTCGCGCTCGATCCCAGCAAGCAGATTACGCAATATGCACATACCGCATGGGGAGCGCAAGACGGACTTTTCGGTAGCGCTATCCATGGAATCACCCAGACCAAAGATGGCTATCTATGGATAGGAACGCAGACCGGACTTTTGCGTTTCGATGGGGTCCGATTTGTCCCCTGGAAACCAGCGAGTGGAAGTAAGTTGTCGTCACCCAGGATCACCACGCTTCTGGGGGGCGCGATGGGAGCTTATGGATCGGCACGGACTCTGGGTTGAGCCGTTTGGTGCATGGTGATCTGATCCAATATCCTGTCCGGCCAGGAAGAGTCGGCGCAATCGCGGAGCGCGCCGATGGAGAAATCTGGTTCTCGCTCTATCAAGCAGCCGGGGAAGCCTCATGGGGAATCTGTAAGGTCGTCGGAACGCGAACGCAGTGCTACTTCGGAAAGACCAATGGTTCTCCGCTGGTCGAGGACGGCTTCGGGTCTCTTTGGACAGGCTCCGGGGCAACGATTACGCGCTGGAAACCGGGCTCATCCAGCACCTACGTTCCCCATGGGCTGAGATTGATTCCGGCAACTGGTGTGGTCGACCTCGCTCCGGCAAGAGATGGTTCGATGTGGGTTGGAATGCAGTCTGGCGGGCGCGGGGCAGGAGTGCAACGATTCACAAATGGCACCTTTAAACAAGTCCGGGATTTTAGTGCAGCGCGACAGTGGGCCAAGCTGGGCGTTGCTCAGTTGAAGAGGATCAAGCCAGCGATGGAGACGTCACGCGGGGAGTGATTTGATGCGCTCTGTTCAGCACTGCCGTTGAACTTCTGAATACTTCTTCATCTCAACATACGCAGAGACCCTTGCAGATTTGAGGAGTCTGCCTATGGAGACACAGGGCCTTTTGCTTCTCAAACGACTTCGCAAACTGTATTGGGATCACAACGTCCAACCAGAACGGTTTAGCAAAGCGAATTTCCCGAACCGTCTTGCGGGGAGACCTAGTCAATCGGGCGGGGTTGCAAAAATTGGAGCGAAGGGAGTAAGAGCAACGCGATTTGAGATAGCTTAGTTTTAAGCCAGTGCGGCTTCCAGATGTTGCAACACCTCAGTCATGATGGATGGTCCGAGACCAAAAGTGCGTTCTAGGAGTCGAACCTCTCCACGTATTCCGGCTGATAGCATCCAGAGTCTTGCTTGTCCTTTGCGTAAGGCATGCATCAGCTCAAATCCTTTAATCGTGGCATAAGCTGTCTTCATCGATTTGAATCCGAGTGCAGGCTTGATCAACCGTTTCAACCTGCCATGATCGGCCTCAATCACATTATTTTTATATTTGATCTGGCGATGTTCTGTTGTATCGGCAAGTGTGCCTTCGCGTTTGAGTGAAGCGATGGCCTTTCGGTAAGTGGGAGCTTTGTCGGTGTAGATTACAGAAGGTCTCTGCTCTTCTTTGAAGCCCTTCAATGCCTTGTGGAGAAACCGTTTGGCGGCTTTTGTGTTGCGTGTTTGTGAGAGATAGAAATCGATGGTATGGCCTTGCTCATCCACAGCCCTGTAGAGATACGCCCACTTGCCACCTACCTTAATATAGGTCTCATCGATGTGCCAGCGCGCTCTCCATCCTGGGCGACGCCAGGCCCAGCGCAGGCGTTTCTCCATTTCAGGGGCATAGTGTTGTACCCAGCGATACAACGTACTGTGATCGAGATGAACGCCACGCTCTTCCATCATCTCTTCCAGATCGCGATAGCTGACGCCGTATTTGCAATACCAACGCACTGCCCAGAGAATGATCTCTCCCACAAAGTGCCGCCATTTGAAATCGCCGCTCATCTTATCTACGCCTCACCCGGAATGGACCTGCTCGCAGACTCCATCTTCGCATTTGCGACTACGCAACCGAATTTTTGCAAAAGAACCTTCGAGCGAAGGCGGCCAAGTGTTTGCCGAATCTGACGCGGTGATAAAGGCGGCCAAGTGTTTGCCGAATCTGACGCGGTGATAAAGGCGGCAGGCTACCTCGGCGGCTGGTGGCGCCGATTAGCAGTCATCGGTTCGTTCTGCCCTTCGTTCATCCTGAACGGAGTCTATAAATTTATCGCCAAAAACCGTCGCCGGCTCTCATCCAAAGCGTCCGTCTGCCTAGTTCCCAGTCCTGAACAGCGTAAACGCTTCTTAGCTTGACAGAGTACGAACGCATTCGAAAGTGCGGGAGCGTACACAGGAGATCGCGCCGGCAAATACCCGCCGCGCCCACGGCGAAGCAGTGCGGCAGTTCTCCGCCTTCTGTAGTGAGACAGGCATTACTATCTTGCCCAGTCGGATAAGAAAGCTTATGTTAACTCGGTCTGTAGGCGCTCTTTAGAAATGTCATGTTCCCGCCCATTAGAAATGTCAGGTTCTAAGCTATGTGGGCAGCCAACTGACTTTGACCTACGACCGTAAGCGGATCATCCTGGAACGAAACGCCAAGTCCGAGGATCTAGGCGGCAAGTATGTCGACGTCTATGACTTCCCAGAGGGCCGGTTGGAGGTGCGTTCGAAGGGCCTTCTGCTTCCCTACAGCGTTTTTAGCAAGGATCAGAGGGTCAGCCACACTGCGAAGGGAAAGTATTGTCGCCGCTTGGTTCAGCATCAGTCGGATACTTTCAGAGCCCAGAGTCTTCCCGGTTTGTCTCAAGCTGTAAGGTGAAATGCGTGATGAAATTGCGGACGCGCGCCGCGTCAATCTGCTTTCCGCCTTGACGTCATAGATTCGCCACGCAGCGAATACCGGTGAGATTCGCCATTTCGCAACCCTTTTGAAATCAGGCAATCCTGCGACGCTGCCTTCTGGCACTTGGCATGCTCAGTTAAAAAGCGTGGACGTTCTTGGATACGCGACGAACTGTTTACTCACCCTCATTGATAATCCTTTACTACTACTACGCGCTGGTGGGTTCCGAGCCGAACAGCGAGCGCTGCGCGAACGCCTGAATGGCGAGACCGGAGAACTGAAATGGTTAGCGCGGGCGACATGGGCGGCATGAAAACTGATCTGGCCAGTTTCTTCAGAGAAGCTGCCTCCCATTCGCCCCGGGCCGAAGAGGCGCCGCACACCGCTGGCCATACCAGACCGCATGCTGTTGACAGCGAGTTGCTCAATCGGGTTCTGGTCTTCGATGTTGGGGGAAGTCACATCTCCGCAGGGGTCTGCCAACACCGGGAATTAGCTCTCGAAAATGTCGTAAGTTCTCCGCTTCCTTCACGGCGGCTTGCACAGGATTTCATCGAGCTCTTATTTGCGCTATGTCTTAAAGTTGCCGGCAATCCCGATGCCATCATCGGTGCAGCGCTTGACTTCCCAGGTCCGTTTAACTATGAAGTGGGCACCAGCCTCATGCACCATAAGCTCGAATATCTGTGCAACGTAAATCTGAAGACGGCCATCGCCCAGCGTTTCGGTTACGCTCCCTCACAGGTTCGCTTCGTCAATGACGCCGCCGCTTTTTTGTTGGGTGAGCTTAGCTGTTTAACGACTGCGCAGTTGCACAAGACTGTCGGTGTCACGCTGGGCACGGGCATCGGTTCCGCCTTCACCATCGAGGGGCAAATCGTAACTTCAGGTCCGGGAGTTCCTGACGGCGGCGAAATCTGGAACCTGCCTTACCAGGGCAGCACTGTCGAAGAGCGGGTCTCCGGAAAGGTGCTCGCCGCAGACTACCAAAGTCGCACAGGTAAGCAATCTACAGTCGCCGAAATCGCCATGGCAGCCGCGAGCGATCCGGCAGCGCGCGAGGCCTTCGAACAGTTCGGAACTCGCCTGGGACAGGCGCTGAATTACGCTGTGGCGAAATTTTGCCCTCAAACCATCATCCTCGGCGGAGGCATATCCCGATCTGCGGATCTCTTCCTGCCTGCCGTTGCAAGGGAATTGGACGATTCAGGAATCAGCCTGACCGTCTCCCGTTTGTCTGATCGCGCTCCATTGGTGGGTGCGGCCGTAAGCTGGTTCAGCCAGGGACCGGGAAAACACGCGAGCGCGTCAGTGACCTGCAACGCTCTCCCGAGGAGCGGCACCGCCTATGGAAAATCCATGGCACAGATCGCGCCATTTCGTCTTGCTCCTTTCTTCAGCCCTCGACCCTGGGGCAGCCTCGACCTCTCCCCCTGGTACACGCAGAAGCTGTCTGCGCCCATAGGGGAGTCGTGGCTTACCGGGAAAGACTGCGTTATTGATACCGGCGAATTCGCCGGACTGACGCTGGAACAACTGGTTGACAAGTATCCGGCCGAGATTCTTGGGGCGGAAGGCATGCGCAATCACGACCGAGAGTTTCCACTTCTGGTGAAGCTGTTGTTCCCGCAGGAGAAGCTCTCGGTGCAGGTTCATCCCGACGACGCGATGGCTCAGACACTGGGCTTGCCACACGGCAAAACCGAATGCTGGTATGTGCTGACCACGAAGCCGGGAGCAGTGGTCGCTTTGGGTCTTCATCCGGGCGCTACTCTTGAAACCATCCGCCAGGCGGTTGCCGATCATACGCTCGAGCAGCTGTTGAATTGGCTTCCCATCTCCGAGGGGGACATGATCTACGTGGACGCTGGCACCGTCCACTCTATCGGGCCTGGGTCTGTGATCCTCGAAACGCAACAGTACTCGGACTCAACTTACCGGCTCTACGATTACGGTCGTCCCCGCGTGCTAAACGTCGACGCCGCGCTGCGGGCTCTGAAGTTGAGAACGGATGCTGGCAAAGTTACCCCGGTCCATCATCAAGGCTACGACGAGTTGATCAGCAAGCCATATTTCGTCATAGAGCGGCACGACTTGGCGAAGGGTGAAACGCGCCGACTTGAGAACAAAACGGGCACGGTGCACTTGGTGGTGGCGTTCCAAGGAACTGCGCGACTGCAAGCAGACGGGGCCTCCGCCGTTGAACTTGAGCCCGGCCGAGCGATCGTGGTTCCGGGTTCCGTGGCGGAATTCACGCTGATAGCGAAGGAGGATTTCGTAGGGGTTCAATCCATGCTCCCAGGCAGAATGCCGCAACAACAGCCTCAATGAGGCTTTCACGCGAGTGAAATTGCGGCGCAAACAGGGAACGGTACACAAACACTTATCGTAGGCGGGGCGATCCTTCCGGTAATTCAGGGAGTAATTGCTGACCGCGTCGGGCTTCACCACGCCTTCGTGCTTCCCGTTATCTGCTACCTGTACATCGTGTTTACGCTCTGAGTGGATCGAACTCCTGCAGCTAGACTCCAAGCAAGTGTTGCGTCGACCGTCTGAGCCGGCACACGTTTTCGGTAACTTTCCCATTCCTTCCAGTCTCCGGATTCGTAGTTAGCAAAGGTTTCTTTGACGTTGCCGAGGCAGCTTTAGATCTTCGCCCTGACGTAGCTGAGGAGTTTCTGAAATGGTTCGCAAAAAGATGAGCCGTACGAAGTGCGGATCGTATTTCCTACGAAGTCCGGTTTTCAATAAGTGGCTCTGGCATCCGATCGACGGCGGGCAAGTTAATGGCATGGTCCGCCGCTTTACCCAGCCGAAGCTGGGTTTATAAGAGGGCGTACGGAGGAGAGTGCCATGGAACTGTTCACACTCGGCATCGATTTAGGGAAGACAACCTTTCATTTAGGGGGATGAATCGCCATGAATAAATTAAACGGAAAAGTCGCAGTGGTCACAGGAGCTTCGAAGGGTATTGGAGCTTCCATAGCAGAGCATCTGGCAGCAGAGGGCGCTTCGGTTGTAGTGAACTATGCCAGCAGCAGAGCGGGCGCAGACGGCGTCGTAGCTCGAATCACCGAGAAGGGCGGAAAGGCGATTGCCGTTCAGGGGGACGTCTCCAGGCCGGAAGATATCCAACGGCTCTTTTCAGAGACGAAGAAGGCGTACGGCAAACTTGATGTGCTCGTGAACAACGCCGGAGTCTATGAATTTGCCCCGCTGGAAGCCATCACGCTGGAGCACATCCAGAAGCAGTTCAATCTCAACGTCGCTGGTTTATTGCTCACCACACAGGAAGCGGTCAAGCTGATCGGGCCGGATGGTGGTTCGATCATTAATATCGGTTCCATCGTTGGCCCCATGCCGGCTCCGCAAGCCTCCACCTACAGTGCAAGCAAAGCTGCGGTAGATGCAATAACGGTTTCCCTCTCTCTGGAGCTTGGCCCGCGTAAGATCCGGGTGAACTCGCTTAACCCCGGCATGGTCGAAACCGAGGGCTTGCGTGCCTCCGGGCTCCACGAGGGTGCATTTCGAGAGCAGCAGGATAGGGAGACGCCTCTTGGCCGGATCGCCCAGCCGGAAGATATTGCTCTGGCAGCCATGTTCCTCGCCGGCGACGATGCCCGCTGGATTACCGGGCAGGTTATCGTAGCTGCCGGCGGAAAACGGATGTGAGCATTCCGACCGAGCCTAGTCACGGTGTTCCTTTGGTCTGCTTCTTCAGGGTCGCAGCCCATAGTTCACTCCGTACCGAGCATATTGCGATGAATTTCAAAATGCTATCTTAGCGACCGGTTGAGACCGCCCCCGGTTACAGGTAAGTTGCCGCCATGGCCGATCGGGCTGGGCAAGTTACCCAAAAGTGAGATGAGAAGGTCACCTCGGAAACGAGAGAGACGATGCGCATGAAAAGACATCCGCAGTACTTCATCTCAAAAGATCCACGGAGGGGTTTCAGGGCCGGGATGACGATTTGAATGTTCATGTTCGGCCCCTGGTCGCCGACCATCAACTGGTTATTGGCGCTGTCAAAGTACAAGGCCGAAGGTCGCGAGCTGGAACCCATGTTGATCGTCTTCAGCATGCTCCCCGACGGGGAGAATTCCTGAATTGTGCCCTCGTTCTTCTGGGCGACCCATATGTTCCCCGATCCGTCGAGCGCGATCGCGCCGGGATCCGTGAGGCTCCAATCCGATTGCCACACCCCAGCGGTTGTATAGCACCGCACTAGATTGTCGGGATGATCGCTGACGTAAACGAGCGTGCCGGCGTCGGCGATCCCCGTGATTACGTCCGCGAGCCGCTCGGTCGTGTCCGTACTCGCCGACCACGTCAGATCCCGCGTCCCGGTGCTCCGGTTGTATCGGCCTATATAGCCGCTGCCGCCGAGGCTGGTGTTGAATTGCAGCGCGGCGAAGAGATCGGTGGCATCGCCGCTCATCGCCCCGCCCATGGTTTCCCCATGACGGCCCAGGGTGCCTAATTTCTGGCCGTTTGGTATAAGTTGATGCCGCCCTGGCTTTCGTCCCAGTCGGACGAGGTATAGATGACGCCTTCTGTTCCAGACACGCGCCATAGATGTCGATTCAACGACTAAGTTCGTTTCATACAATAAAACTCTTGACAGTGGATGTGACCCTTTCAGTCGGTTCGTGCTTGAGCCTCGTCTCCGGTGGCGGTGACGAGTGCTTGAGGTAGTGAATATCTGGATGTATGCAGTTCTGAAGAGTATGTAGAGCGAAGTTGGTTGGCTCTAGGTTGGCGCATTTAGGGCAACGCACTCATCGAAGATAGCCTAAGCGACTAAAGACCGACTAGTAACGATAGATGAGATGAGCATGTCACCTCGGAAGGGAGAGACTGTTTCCCATGAAGAAGACGACGCATCACACGGTGGACAGTGCACTCCTGACCTCAGCGGATGACGTCATGGTGTTCATTATTTATCATTGACATTTATCTTTGGTGATGCCCGTATGCGCGCATCGATGCCACGTCTGTTGAAGTCGATTCGCGGATGCCCGTACGAACACCAACGCGGTGTTCCGATGGAACAGAGACCAGGCATTATGGAGATGTCAGACTATGTGCGGGAATGTCTGCGTGAGGATGAGGAATTCGTCCTGTACAGAGCACGTGCAAGCGCAGCAGAAGTGCCTTCTGTTCTTCTGCTGACCTTTGCTTCCATATACCCTCGACTGGAAAGCCTCAAGAAGATAGAGCACGAATATTCGCTTTGCCATGATTTCGACAAAACATGGGCAGTTCGACCCTTTGCGCTCTCTGAGTGCAACGGACAGAAAGCGCTTGTGCTCGAGGATCCCGGTGGTGAGTTTCTCCATCGTCTCATTCAAGGCCCGATGGAAATAAAGCAGTTTTTGCGCATCGCCATTGGCCTTTCAACTGCACTCGGCCAGTTACACAGTCGGTCAGTGATCCACAAAGATCTGAAACCCTCGAATGTCCTTGTCGACGCCGCGACCGGCCATGCTTGGCTCACGGGTTTCGGAATAGCCACGCGTCTTCCGCGCGAACGACAATCCCCCGGGCCACCCGAGTTCATCGCTGGAACCCTGCCCTACATGGCTCCGGAGCAGACAGGACGAATGAATCGTTCCATCGATTTGCGCAGCGACCTTTATGCTTTGGGCGTCACGCTGTACGAGATGCTGACCGGGAGTCTCCCCTTCATCGCTTCTAATCCGATGGAATGGGTGCACTGCCACATCGCAAGACAGCCAGTGTGGCCCGGCAAACGGGCGCCAAATATTCCCGGTCTCGTATCGGCCATCACCATGAAGTTACTCGCGAAAACCGCTGAGGAGCGATACCAGACGGCTGCGGGCTTGGAGCGTGATCTTCAGCGGTGTCTCAAGGAATGGCAAACTCGTGGCCGCATCGACGAGTTCCGACTGGGCGAGCACGACACGCCGGACCGGCTACTGATTCCCGAAAAATTGTACGGGCGAGCATCCGAAATCAATACCCTGCTAGCGTCTTTTGATCGTGTCGTAGCCAGAGGCAGGCCGGAACTGGTTCTTGTTTCCGGCTACTCCGGTATCGGCAAGTCCTCCGTTGTCAATGAGCTCCATAAGCCGTTGGTACCGCCGCGTGGCCTTTTTGCATCAGGCAAGTTCGACCAGTACAAGCGCGACATACCTTATGCAACCCTCGCACAGGCCTTCCAGAACCTCATCCGTCCCATCCTGGCGAAGAGCAAAGAAGAGCTAGGCCGCTGGCGGGATGCGATCCGAGAGGCGCTAGGTCCGAACGGTCAGCTTATAGTGGATCTGGTCCCCGAATTGAAACTCATTATCGGCGAGCAGCAACCGGTTCCTGAACTTCCGCAGCAGGAGGCTCAAGGGCGCTTTCAGCTGGTATTCCGTCGATTTATTAGCGTGTTCACGAGGGATCATCCGCTCGCCCTCTTCCTCGATGATCTGCAATGGCTTGACGAGGCTACGTTAAATCTGATGGAAGATCTACTGGCGCATCCGGACGTGAAATACCTGATGTTGATCGGCGCCTATCGGAACAACGAAGTTGGTCCTGGGCATCCGCTGACGCGCAGGCTCGAGGCGATCCGCCAAACTGGAGCGCGAGTTCATGAGATTATCCTCGCGCCCCTCACCCCTGAAGACTTGAAAGGGTTAATCGCGGATTCTCTTCACTGCGAGCCGGAGCGCGGCGCGCTTCTAGGACAACTGATCCATGAGAAGACGGACGGCAATCCATTTTTTGCGATTCAGTTTATTTCTGCACTTGCCGAGCAGGGGTTACTCACCTTCAATCATAGCGAAGCGAGGTGGTCTTGGGACTTGAATCGGATTCACGCCAAGGGCTACACGGATAACGTTGTGGACCTCATGGTTGGGAAGTTGAACCGTCTGCCAATTGAAACGCAGAAGGCATTACAAGAGTTTGCCTGCCTCGGGAACAGCGCCGAGAACAGTGCGCTTTCTATTATTCACGGGACATTGGAGGACGAGGTCCACGCGGATCTGTGGGAGGCTCTCCGTCTCGAGTTAATTGTACGCATGGAGGGCTCCTATAAGTTTGTGCACGACCGTGTCCAGGAAGCAGCCTATTCATTGATTCCGAAAGAATTGCGTGCGGAAACGCATCTTCGCATAGGAAGGCTGCTCGAAGCGCAAATCTCCCCCGACAAACGTGAGGAGATGATCTTCGAAATCGCGGGTCAGCTCAACCGCGGCACCGCGCTGATCACCTCTCGAGAGGAACGCGAGGCACTGGCCGAACTGAACCTGATGGCAGGCAAGCGTGCGAAGACTTCCACGGCCTATGCCTCGGCGCTCAACTACCTTATCGTCGGTGCGGCATTCTTGGCAGACGACCGTTGGGAGCGCAGGCATGAACTTGCCTTCGCGTTGGAGTTGAACCGGGCTGAGTGCGAATTCCTGACTGGCGAACTGGCGGCCGCAGAGGAGCGATTGACTGCGCTTTCTTCCCGGGCCGCAAACACGCTCGAGCAGGCTACGGTCGCGTGCATGCTCGTGGATGTATACACCGCCCTTGATAAGCCCGACTGGGCGGTTGCCGTCTGTCTGGACTACCTCCGACGTTTGGGCGTCGAATGGTCGCCACATCCGACTGCAGAGGAAGCGCAACGCGAATACGAGCAGATCTGGTCCCAGCTCGGCCACCGCGCAATTGAGGATCTCCTTGAACTGCCCTTGATGAGCGACCCGGAATCCCTCGCGACTCTTGATTTGCTGACCAAGGCCTTGCCGCCTGCGATGATTACGGATGCGAACCTCCTTTCCCTGGCTGTCTGCAGGGCGGTTAATCTCAGCCTCACGCATGGCAACAGCGACGGATCGTGCTTCGCTTATGTATTCCTTGGCATGATTGCCGGACCCCGTTTCGACAATTATAAGGGTGGTTTCCAGTTCGGCCAGCTCGGGTATGCGCTGGTCGAAAAGCGTAGTCTGCATCGTCATCGGGCCCGAACATACATAGCGTTCGGCAGTTTCGTTATGCCGTGGTCGAGACATGTCCGAGCTAGCGCTGAATTGTTGCGTAACACATTCGAGGTTGCGGACAGGATGGGTGACCTCACATATGCGGCTTACAGCTGCAACAACATGAACACAAGGCTTCTGGCTGCGGGAGATCCGCTGGTTGAGGTCCAATGTGAAGCCGAGAATGGCCTTGAATTTGCCCAGAAGGCTCGGTTCGGCCTGGTCATTGACATCATTACCTCGCAGCTCAAACTTATACGGACTCTTCGTGGGTTGACGCCGAAATTCGGCTTCTTTGACGATGGACTGTTTGATGAGCTCCAATTCGAGCGCCATCTGGCGACTTACCCGGCATTGGCGCTGCCAGAATGTTGGTATTGGATCCGAAAATTACAAGCGCGTGTCTTTGCGGAAGACTATCCTTCTGCGATTGAGGCGTCATTGAATGCCGAACGACTGCTCTGGACATCGCCCTCGTTCTTTGAAGTGGCGGAGTATCACTTTTACAGCGCTCTTGCTCGGGCTGGGGCTTTTGATTCTGCAACCGAGGACCCTCGACAGCGACACTTCGAGGCTCTGGCCGATCACCACAGGCAGCTTGAAATATGGGCGGAGAACTGCCCAGAGAATTTCGAAAACCGCGCGGCACTGGTGGGCGCGGAAATCGCACGGATAGAGGGGCGCGAATTCGAGGCCATGCGCCTCTACGAGCAGGCCATCCGCTCGGCTCACGCAAACGGCTTCATCCACAATGAGGCGCTCGCCTACGAACTCGCTGGGCGCTTCTACGGGACACACGGTTTCGACAAGATCGCGGACGCGTATCTGCGGGAAGCCCGGTACCGCTATGTCCGTTGGGGAGCCGACGGCAAAGTAAAGCAACTTGATCAGTTATATCCGCACATTAAGCAGGAACAACCCCCTCCCGCCCCTACCAGCACGATCGTGGCGCCGACCGAGCTTCTGGATCTAGCCACGGTGATCAAGGTCTCGCAGGCAGCCTCGGGCGAGATGGTTTTGGAAAAGCTGATCAACCGGATCATGCGCGCAGCCATCGAGCATGCGGGTGCTGAGCGGGGTCTCCTGATCCTTCCGCGAGGCGATGAGTTGCAAGTAGAGGCGGAGGTCACGACCAGCGGAAACGATGTCTCGGTGCATCAGCGTAATGCCTCTGTCGCCGCAGCCGTGTTGCCTGAGTCCGTCGTTCGTTACGTGATGCGCACTCGCGAAGACGTTATTCTCGGCGATGCCGCTGCAGAGAATCCGTTTTCATCCGATGCGTACATTGTTCAGCATCGCCTACGTTCCATATTGTGTTTGCCACTAATTAATCAAGCAAGACTCAGCGGTATGCTCTACCTTGAAAACAAGTTAACCCCGCACGTTTTCACTCCTGACCGGATCGCGGTATTGAAGGTACTTGCCTCCCAAGCAGCAGTCTCGCTCGAGAATACGCGGCTTTACCGCGATCTCGAGGATCGCGAAGCGAGGATTCGTCGCTTAGTCGATGCCGACATTCTTGGGATTTTCATATGGAAGCTCGACGGCGCAATCGTCGAGGCCAACGATGCATTTCTACGCATTGTGCAATACGAACGTGAAGATCTCGTCTCGGGTCGCGTGCGCTGGACAGACCTGACGCCAGCTGAATGGCGCGAGCGCGACGAACGGGCGCTGGCCGAACTGAAGACAACTGGAAGGGTTCAGCCATTCGAGAAGGAGTATTTCCGGAGGGATGGTGACCGTGTGCCGGTGCTGATTGGGGCAGCTCTGTTCGAAGAAAGCGGCAATGAGGGCGTCGCATTCGTTCTCGATTTAAGCGAGCAAAAGCGGGTGGAGAAGACCCTTCGCAAACACGACGCTTACTTAGCCGAATCCCAGAGGCTGGCCCACACAGGCAGTTGGGCCAGCGATGGCACAACCCACGAGTACCTGTACTGGTCCGAGGAAATGTTCCGAATTTTCGGGTTTGATCCGCGACAGGGCCCTCCGAAGCGGGACCAATGGCTGCAGCATCGACTGCATCCAGAGGATCGCGACAAGGTCAGGCGGGAGGCCAGTGATCGGATGTTCCTCCAAAAGGTAGATGCCGACCTCGAGTTCAGAATCGTGCTGCCTGATGGAAAGCTCAAACACATTCGTGGCCTGGCCCATCCAGTAGTGAGTCCCGATGGAGAGCTTGTTGAAGTAGTCGGCACGGTTGCGGATATCACTGAACGCAAAGACGCCGAGGAGGCGTTGCGCCGAAGCGAGAGTCATCTCACGCAAGCTCAGAGACTGGCACGTATCGGAAGTTGGGTTTTGGAGGCTCCTACAAGGAATGCGCTACATATATCAGAGGAATGGTATCGGATTTACGGCTTCGATCCGCAGGATGGGATGCCTACCTGGAAACAACTGTTGCAGCGCATCCATCCAGAGGACCGAGGTCGGTGGCAAGTGACAATCGACCGAGCAATTGCCGAAAAGGCGGATTTTGATGTGGAGTTCCGGATTTTGCCTCCGTGCTCTCCTATCAAATACCTTCATTCCGTCGGGCACCCTGTTTTGGATTCGTCAGGGGAATTGCTACAATTCGTCGGCGTTGCGATGGATGTAACGGAACGGAAGCGTGCCGAGGAAGCTTTAAAGCGGAGTGAAACCTACCTGGCGCAAGCGCAACGTGTGGCAAACATCGGGAGCTGGGTTTTTGACACAGTTCGAATGAGACCCGTGCACCTTTCAATGGAATGGCATCGTCTCCAGGAATTCGATCCTAAGGACGGTATGCCCACCTGGGAACAAAGGCTGCAGCGAATTCATCCCGAGGATCAGGCTAGATATGAAGAGGCATTCAACCGAGCAATAGCCGAAAAATCGGACCTGGACGCGGAGTTCCGAATTCTACTTCCGGACTCGACCATCAGATATATTCGTTCCGTCGGCCATCCTGTTTTGGACGCACTTGGCGAAGTAACACAGATGGTGGGGGTGATAATGGACGTGACCGAAAGCAGACAGGCTGAGCAAGAACACGAGAGATTACGGCAGGAACTGGCGCATCTCTCGCATCTGAACCGAGTTAGTACGATGGGGGAGTTGACGGCCTCATTGGCCCACGAAATCAAGCAACCAATTGGGGCGGCGGTTACAAATGCTCAAGCGTGTTTGCGATTTCTTGATGGGGAACGATTTGATCTAATCGAGGCGCGCGAGGCTGCTTCGGAAATGGTCCTCGACGCTACACGTGCGGCCAACATCATCGACCGTGTCCGCTCGCTTTACCGAAAAGACTCTTCACATCATGAGACGGTTGACCTAAACGACCTGATTCGAGAGATGATCGTTATGCTGCGCGACGAGGCCCATCGGCACTCCGTAACAACGTGCACTGATCTCGCCGAAGGGCTCCCCAAAGTAATGGCCGATCGTGTGCAGTTGCAGCAGGCATTGATGAATCTCATGCTGAACGGCATTGAGGCGATTTGCGGCCCTAGCGGCCAGTTGACCATCCAGTCGCAACTGGCCGAAGACGATCAACTGCTGATTTCGGTCACCGATACCGGAGTGGGATTGCCCGCCGAGGATATCGACAAGATTTTCCAAGCATTCTTCACAACAAAGCCCCAAGGTACAGGTCTGGGGCTGGCAATTACCCGTTCCATTGTCGAGTCACACGGTGGCCGCATTTGGGCCACGACGAACGCCGAACGGGGGGCAGCGTTTCACTTTACGCTCCCCAGCCGACTGGCTCCGGTTGCATGATGTTTTTGCGGGTACCCATCGCGCACGATCAGCCGTGTATATCCAAATTGCGCCTTGTTCACCGGGTGCTGAAACAGCATTCGGCTCCTAGAGTGTTTGAAACGGCGAAATTCCTTGATCGAACCGAATTTCTGCGCTTCTTGATGATTCTCCAGCCGGCCGAACGTCCGAATATCGCCTGCCATCTCCCGGCGCATAGCCGTACTGGGATCATTCGGTTCATCTCCGTGCTGTTCTTCTTTGTATCGACTTTAAGTTGGGGAGTCGAACCGTCGACGTATATCTCTCAATATCGGCACACTGCGTGGACGATGAAGGATGGGCTCCTACGCGGTCAGCCCAATGTCATAAGCCAGACGAAAGATGGTTACATATGGATCGGAACGGCGGCAGGGTTAATGCGGTTCGACGGCGTACGTCTGGTCCCATGGGAACCGCCCACTGGCAGTCAGCTTCCATCCCCTAACATTACAGCTCTATTGGCTGCGCGTGACGGCAGTCTATGGATTGGAACAGATGCGGGTTTGAGCCATTCGACGCACCAGAATTTAGTTACTTACCTCAAGGAGTCCAGCCTCGTAAGTTCGATCTTAGAAGATCGCCTCGGAACAATCTGGATAACCCGCTCACGCCTTGCCAACCCCGCTGACGGTCCTCTCTGTCGGGTCTCCGGCTCAAAACCGCAGTGCTATCGCGTGCCTGACGAACGCTCGATCGGCGATTGTTGCAACACTCTGGTGGAGGATCCTTCAGGAGACCTCTGGATGGGGACCAGTACCGGACTACTGCGCTGGCGCAATGGATCACTGACTATACGTTCCAACAAATATCTAGTACCCAACAAAGGCTTCGATGGCGTGGAAAGCACCGTCCCGGCTTCGGATGGATCGCTGTTGGTGGGAATTGATCATGGTGGACGCGGAGTGGGTCTGGAACACTTTGCGCAAGGTTCTTGGCAGCCTTTCCGCCAACCTGGTTTGGACGGAAGCAAACTAGCAATTGCGTCTCTTTTTAGGGATCGTGATGGCGCGCTCTGGGTTGGAACATGGGATCGAGGAATATACCGGATTGGCGGCAGCAGAGTGGATCACTTCAGCAGCGCAGACGGCCTTTCGAGCAACGCGATTTACAACTTCTTTCAGGACCGTGAAGGCAATATCTGGGTGGCAACCTCGCAAGGAGTGGACTGCTTCCGGGACATTCCGGTTGTTAGCTTTACGATGGAAGAAGGTTTGAGTTCAAATAACGTGGCTTCTGTTCTCGCCGCGCACGACGGCACTGTATGGGTAGGGACCGCGGCGCTCGATGCAATTCGTGGCGGAACAGTATCTTCAATTCATAAGGGCCAAGGTCCCCCTGGGAATGAAGTCACATCTTTATTCGAAGATCGCTCGCAACGGTTGTGGCTAGGCGTGAGCGATAGGCTCTGGACTTACCGACGCGGAAGTTTCATCGAAATCACGCGGGCAGATGGCAGCCCTGTCGGAACTGTTGCTGGAATCACGGAAGATGGAGAAGGCAACATCTGGGCAGTGACGATCGCTCCTTCCCGGAAACTCGTTCGCATTCGAGGTGTTCGAGTCGTTGAGGAAATACAGCCGCCCCGTCTTCCGGCCGCTCATGCATTGGCGACTGATCAGCATGGCAATATTTGGCTAGGTCTTATGAATGGGGCTCTTGCCCGCTATAGGGACGGTAAGGCTGAAATCTTCTCATTCAATCGCTCTAGGAATCTGCGAGTCAGACAGGTAATCGTAAATGGCGATGGCTTAGTTCTAGGCACTACTGCAGGCGGACTGATCGGTTGGAAAGACGGAAGGCTGCAAACGATGACCGTACGCAACGGTCTTCCTTGCGACGACATCTTTTCCATCGTTTCCGACCAGAATAACTATTGGTTGTACACGCGATGTGGCTTGGTCGGGACTAGTAGCACGCAAATCCAACAGTGGTGGGGGCACCCATCAGTGTTGTTGAAAGTCAATATTATCGATCAGTCCGATGGAGTTCAACCGGGGGAAGCTCCGTTCTCACCGCAGGCTTCCCGATCCCCTGATGGCAAACTCTGGTTTGCTAACAATTCAGTGCTACAGATGTTCGATCCTGCTCACACGAAGAAGAACTTGGTTCCTCCACTGGTGCACGTGGAGCAAGTCACTGCTGATCGAAACGCATACAATACCAATTTAGATAGGGCTGGACCTCTGCGATTGCCGCCACTTATTCGAGACCTGGAAATTGACTACACCGCATTGAGTTTTGTGGCACCGGAGAAAGTTCGCTTTCGCTACAAGCTTGAAGGAGTGGATGGCGATTGGCACGAGGTGGGTAATCGCCGGCAGGCATTTTACACCGACCTCCCTCCGCGTCATTACCGGTTCCGGGTGACAGCCTGTAACAACAGCGGCGTATGGAACGAGGCAGGCACATTTCTGGATTTCACCATCGCGCCAGCATATTACCAGACGAACTGGTTCCGTGCACTTTGCGTTGCAGCCTTCCTTGCACTGCTTGGGACGGCGTATCAAATACGTGTTCGCCAACTGCGGAACGAAGAAAGAAGATTTCGGGAAGCGATTGAGACCATGCCGGCTCTAGCGTTCGTTGCTATGCCCGACGGCCAACTAACATTCGTTAATGAGCGATGGATCGAATACACGGGATTGACAGAAGAACATGCCTTAAGGTGGGGTTGGCGGGTTGTAATTCATCCCGAGGATCTCAGCCGAGTTCTCAAAGAGTGGCAGGATGCCCTGGGTTCCAGTAATTCGTTGGAGTATGAGGCGCGATTGCGTCGTGGCGTGGATGGAAATTTCCACTGGTTCCAGACGCGTGCCGTACCTGTGCGCGACAAACGAGAAACAATCATTAAGTGGTATGGAGTGATAAACGATATTGAGGATCGTAAACGTGCCGAGCAGCTCCAGGCTGACCTTGCTCGCATCGGCCGCGTGAACACGATGAGCCAATTCACCGCTTCGCTGGCACACGAGATCAAACAGCCGATTGGGGCTGCAGTAACCAACGCC
>Ga0206811_1079_pt1 | contig 22014 bp, 17 predicted proteins | sample Alteio_BWOrgCont_53_FD_152886 | JGI IMG/M metagenome (GOLD analysis project Ga0206811, IMG submission 152886) | Enriched cells from forest soil in Barre Woods Harvard Forest LTER site, Petersham, Massachusetts, United States -... | ecosystem: Environmental > Terrestrial > Soil > Temperate forest >... | reverse complement strand
TTGGTGGAAGAAGTGGTCGCATCCGATCAGCTGCTCGCTCGAGGCGAGCAGATTGCGCGGACGATTGCGACGCAGGCTCCGCTGGCGGTGGAAAAGTGCCTGGAGGCGGTGCATGCGGGGTACGATCTGCCGCTGCGGCAGGCGCTCGATCTGGAGGCGTCGCTGTTTGGGTTGTGCTGTGCGACGGAAGATAAGGCGGAGGGGACGAAGGCGTTTTTGGAGAAGCGGCCAGCGGTTTGGAAGGGCCGCTGACGGTGAGGTCTCTGAAATGCGCGGCATAATAAGCGCGTGGACAGTTGCCATTTCGGAGAAAAAGCAGATCCTACCCCTTCCTCTTCATTGCACTCAGGGTCAGGGGCAGGATGACAGCTTTTGTTATTTCGGGTCGCTCTTTTGTTATTTCGGGTCGCTGAGGAGGCCTTCGATAGATTTCGTGGTGGGGAAAGAAACCGCAGGTCCCTCCACTCCGCTGCGCTTCGGTCGGGATGACAATTTCAGGGAGGGAGTGTTGCGGAATCAGTTTCGCGGGTGGGTGACGGGCATCATTTTCGCTGAACAGATGCGTGAACTTGATATTCTGCCAAGTGGAACACGGAACGCATGACGCTTAGAACTACCTCCTATACGCTTGGATTCACCCTTCTTCTGCTGGCCACGCTGACCGGATGCGGGCACCGTGACTCTTCTGAGGCCAGCACCCCCGACTCTGCGACGCAGGCCCGGCAGCAAGCGCAGGCGGCTGCGAAAAAGGTCGATGATGCACGGCAGGAGTTGGAGCAGATTCCGCCACCGGCCAAGAGCCGCTACATGGCGATTCACACGAAGGAAAGCTGGAACAATCCATTTCTGATTGTGAGCGGCGCAAATGTGACACTCCGCGTGATTTCACCGGACCAGACACACAGTGCTGCTCTGCCGAGCGCTATGCTGAAGCCCGCCAAGGCAAGACGGCAGGAGCTGGAGCTGCGGCTCTCCGATCTCACCGATGCGCTCAGCGCGCTTCCCGAGGAAGACTGGCCTTATGGACGAGTGATTGCCGTTGAGGAAGACCCGGCGGAGACGCGCGCCAACCGCCGGCAGGTTCGTCAGAATGTAGAGTCGACGATGCAGGTGCTGAATAATCTGGGAGTGGTGATCTACGAGTGGCCGACGAACGGCCTGCCTCGCTAATCTACACGATTTTGAGAGCGAAAGATTCGCGGCGGAAGCTGCGTGCCGCGGCCTTGGAAGACCGGTGGACGATGCTCAGCTTTTCGCGGTCGAGGATTTTGCGCTGCTGTCCGCGCGCATGGTTGGCCCAGGGACCGATGGGGTCGAGCTTGAGGTAGGCGGTCCAGTGGCGGAGCGCTTTGCGGCGCTGCCCGGTGCGTTCAAAGGCCAGCGCCAGGTTGTAATGCGCGTCGGCGTAGCTGGGAACGAGGCGGATGGCTGTGCGGTAGGCTTCGATGGCCTCGGGCAGCATCTGCAACTCGTCAAGCACATTGCCAAGATCGAAGAAGGCGAGCGCATAGTCGGGGTCGGCAGCGGCGGCTTGGCGGTAGAGGCGTTCTGCCTCAAGAAAATGCCGTTGGTTGTAGTGGATGGTGCCGAGATTAATGCAGGCAGGCGCGTGCGAGGGATCGAGTTCGAGGATCTCCGTGTAGAGATTGCCAGCTTCCGGGATCTTGCCGCTCTCTTCATAGCGGACGGCTTCGAGAAAGAGATTGTTGGTCCGGACTTCACGCTGCACGGGGTTGAGAACCGTCGATCCGAAGACGGAGGGGTTGCGGCTGGCGCCGGCATCGAAATCGAAGACAAGCTGGCGAGTGATAGGGTCCACGGCCGTGCCGGAATGGCGGAAAATCAGATGCGAACCTTGCCTCGCTGTACCGGCTTCAAGCAACGGATTCGTCATGCCGGATACGGAGCGCATGGCGATGACCGAGGCGGAAATTCTGGCCGCGGAGAGGCGAGTGGCACGCAGATCGCGCAGTTTGCGCAATTGCACCAAATCTTGAAAGCTGTAGGACTCAGAAGGAGAAATGAGCCCGCTGCGCTCCCATCCGCGCAGTTGTCTGGGATGGATGCGCAAGATACGCAGTACGTCCTGACGGCTATATGGGGTCACAGGGCGAACCGTTGCTCCTCGGGGTCTTTTTGTGCCATCATCGGCACCCACCCCTGTCTCTTGAGCCGATTATGCGCATCGCGAGGTAAAGGCACAAGGGGCTATATGTGAAAATCCGTGGATAAATGGTATTTAATTGGATGCGGGATGGAATTTCTGTGGAAAGAGTAGCGCATTGCGCGAGGGCAGGCTCAATGCTAACCCTGGAGCCGACGACCGGACTTGAACCGGTGACCTGCCGATTACGAATCGGCTGCTCTACCAACTGAGCTACGTCGGCCTATTATTCAGTTTGTTTAGTTTACCAAAGCACTGGGATTCGATGCGGCACACTCAAGTTGCCGCATCGAATCCCGGACATCCCCGTGAGATTCCGGCGATGTACCTGCCATCTCTTTGATTTTAACCCACGCGAACGGAGGATGTGTTCGATGATACGTTCGGAAAGATTAAACGAGATCAGAGCTCCCACGAGTCTGGGGAACCCTGCAACTCCATGACCGCTTTGACCATTTTCTAGCTCACTTTCGGAGAGACTAACCCCCGACTACCCATTCTGGAGCCGCTGCCTATATTCTAAATTCCAGGTTCCAGATGAGTAGAGCCCGTTGGATAGACAGGAAGATCAAGTTTGTTCTGGTCGCCTTGTTTCCTCTTTTTCAGGCTGCCGCGTCCTTTTCCCAGACCGCTATACAACAAAACCAAACGCAACCAGCCCCTCGGGCAAGAGTCATTGTTTTTGTGCATGGCCTTCACGGGAGCCGCGAGTCCTGGCGAGCCTCGAATGGCGCCTATTGGCCGGATATGGTTCGGACGGACCCGCGCTTCGCCTATTCCGACGTTGAAGTCGCGGAGTATCCCACGCCTGCGTCGAATGGCAGGATGTCCAGTGTGCAGCTGGCCGACATCCTTTGGACCCGCCTCAAGCAGGACCACGTCTGGGAGCATCGCGAAGTAGTTTTCATCGCGCATAGCCTGGGCGGCATCCTCGTCGAAGAAATGCTGTTGAGACATCCCGCAGATGCAGCGAGAGTCAGGTTCATCGTGTCGTATGGAACCCCGCACGAGGGCTCGCCAATCGCCCGGATCGCTTCCATCTATGACAGAGATCCGCTCCTCAATGATCTCAGCGATGCCAGCAATAACGCCTTCCTGACGCAGTTGGAAAACAACTGGCGAGGGCACGATTCCGTGAATGGCATTCATCGATTCTGCGCTTATGAATCCCAAGACACGACGCCGGAAAACGGATTTGGCCGCTACCTCAAGACCCATGCCCGCGTGGTCAGCTACTTCAGCGCGACCTATGGATGCGATGTGACCACGCCGCCGCAGGAGATCCGTGCCGATCATCTGCACATGGTCCGGCCTCTCGACCGAACATCGAGTGCCTATGACTTTTTCTACCGCGTGTACCGCGACAATCCAATCCTTGAAGAACGGCTAGTCACTCGCGAGAATGTGATTGCGGGCCTGGAAGCAGGATGTGATCGAAGCAACGCGAATCCTGACTTGCAAGTCCCGATCGCTCTCGATAGCGCGATGCAGGAAAAAGCGGTTGCGGCGACTGCTTCCTTAATCAATACCGTGGACCTCCGGGATGTGAATCCGAATCCACCGGTCGTCACCAGGATCGATTCGGACGGCGTGGCCCATGTCAATTACAGCTTTAGCGGGCCAGGCAAGAAGCTCTTCGTCTGCCTCGGGACTGCTCACGCATCCTTGAAGGTTCAATTTTCTATCGACCAACAAGTACCGATTCGCGAGCCGCAAAATTGATCCTGGATTTGGGCCGGGACTAGTTGGCAACACACCTGTCTGATCTGGTACCTGTAGGAATGAACAAAGGCGGGTGGAAGGCTGAAGCGTTATGAAACGCACTGCCAGCCCTCCATATGTGCTTACTTAGCCTCGTTCTTGCTCGCGGGTAGGCAAGGCGTCAGAACTCATTGCCCCGCCGCCCGATTCAGGCATTGTCTGTTCGCGCCAAACCCGGATGACGTCTAAGAGTTCGGGACGAGAGAACTTGGTGAGCTTAGTGATTGGCTCTCCCGCTTTTGCATTCATTGGACGAACCACCGTCGCTTCATTTACACCAGGACGGATGCGGAGGAAAACTCCGTGTTGTCGCTTTGGTCCTGGAAGGGGTGGTGTCGAAGCCATTCGCAACTCACCGGCTGGTCTCATATGTGGCACTGCGTAGACTGCGCAGTTACCGTCCTTGAGTAACTCTCGTACTACATCTTTCACTAACTCAGACTGATTGGCATTGAATTCAATACCATGTACATTCGGCATCGAAGCATACCTCCGCTATAGTCCGATCCTATATCTCAACCGCTAAAGAAGATGTAAAGTACTAGCTTGTAACATTTGCAATGCATAGGTTTCCGGGCGCTTGTGGTTTTGATCGTGCAAACTTTCTCGTAAATGCGACCTTACTGCCAGAAGTGATACGAATGAAGGCCCCACTGGCTGAAGCACCTACCAGAAATCAACAGTATTGGGCTGCGTTATATAGATCCAACCGGATGCTGATATGCAAAGGATTCACCTAGCCAAGGGGGCACAATTGGCCTACGGAGAGAATGCGTATCTATCCCAGTATTGGTTGAGCTACTTATTGTCGCGAAAACAATAACCAAAATAGTTATGGGTGATCAGATAATTCGGCCGAGAAGGACTATCCTCGAGCTTTTTACGCAAAGCACTGATGATGACACGCAGGTGTTCCCGGTGCTGCTTCGACTCCTGACCCCAGAGTGAGGCAAGCAGTGCTGCATAGGTAACGGGCGTCCCGGCCTGCTGCATTAACACCTGAAGGGTACGAAACTCAATAGGCGTCAACGACACTTCAGAGCCCGATTTTTCGACTCGACGCCTGGCCGAATCGAGCACGATGTCACCTACCGCAAAACGCTCGGTTATGCCAACAGTTGGCGCGTGAAGGCGTCGGATCGCTGATCGAAGCCGCGCACTGAGTTCACGTTCTGAAATTGGCCGGATCATGTAATCGTCAGCCCCAGCCTCAAGAGCTTCCACCTTGTTTTCCAGGCAGTCACATGCGCTAAGGATCAGAATCGGAAGACGGGGATAGATGCCACGAAGCTGATTGCAAACCGCAATGCCGGCCGCTCCGAACACGGGGAAATCCAGAAGAATCGCCTCGTAGTCGACCATGCGTAGACGTGTCATTGCGATTTCACTGTCTGGCGCTTCTCCCACCTCAAATCCAAGTACTTCAAGGGTTCGGCGGAGATCAGAACGTAGAGACGGTTCCTCCACTGCGATAAGAACTCTTTCCGGACCGCTGCTCATTTCACTTCGCTCACTAATAGACTGGTTCGTCCAGGTAGCCAACCTATCGAGAGTGGGATAGGTCGGCCACCGGGTTTTCTGGTCTGAAAGACGTTAGAAGTCGAGACGAAGTGCCACTTGACCGGTACGGTTTCCAGCGTTGTTTGCGGTCTGCACCGAAGTCAGCACGCCAAACGTGCTGGGATTGCTAACGTCGGTGGCCGGGATGGCAAAGTTCGCGCGGTTGATAACGTTGGTGAATGTGGATTCAAAGCGCATCCGCACACCTTCGCTGAGGTTGAATACCTTGGCCATGCCAGCCGCGACCGCGACGGTTCCTGGGCCTTCCAGAGAACCAACCGCAGCATTGCCGGTCTGACCGAGAGGCGTATTGGTAGTGAAGGCATTGACGTTGAAGTAGTTCGCAGCACTGCGGTGCTCAGGGGTAGTCGAAACACCTGGGACCCGGTCCGGCCGTGCGGTCGTCCCGCGTTGTGAAATGCCGACGCCTGACGTATCGTTGCTTGGACTCATTGTTGGCGTTAACCATGGACCCGTCTGTAGGAGCGAGATGGTGTTCAGATTCCAGCCACCGGCAACCGCGTTCAAGAAACGGTTGTTGCTGTTCCACGCGCGACCTCGACCAAACGGGAGTTCGTAGGTTCCAGTCACCAGTAGTCGCTGACGCGGTGTACCTTCCACGTTGCCGCGGAGAGCATTCACGTGGAATCGGTCCGAGACCGCGAAGCCGTAGTAACTCTCGATAGCGAAAGAGGTCGGAGCATCTCCCTGCACATCACTCAGACTCTTCGTCCAGCTATAGTCGCCCTGGAAGGTCAAGCCGTGGGAAAGGCGATGCGTAACTCCAGCCTGTAAGGAGTGATACGAAGTAGAACCGATGTTTGTGGATTGAAAAATTTCCGACCAATTCTGGAATGGCGCGCGAGGGTCAACCCAGCCGCCGCCTGGGACATTATAGCCCTGAGTGTTCTCAAGAATCTGGTTCAGATCGATGGTTACATTCTGCCGGTGCCCTTCCATCCCAACATAGCTGACATGCGCAGCTGTAGAGGAAGTAATCTCGTGTTCCACAGTAAGGTTCCACTGGATCACTTGCGGGTCGCGATAGTTGGGATCATCGCCCTGTTCCAATTCGCCGCCGCCCAATTGCACGGATTGACTTGGTGTCGAAGCCATCGGAAATTGGAACTGCGGCGCGCCGTTGTTGTTGTTCTGGTAAGTATGAACAGCGGCTGTCGGGTTGCTGGACATATTGAATGCGAGCGGTCCAAGATTGGTTACAGTAAAGACACCGAAACCAGCACGAACCACGGTCTTGTTGTCCGAAAAAGGGCGGTAAGCAATGCCTATGCGCGGATCGAAATTGTACGCATAGTTCTGCCGCAAGCTCTGCGGCATATGGGCCTGGCTTGCCGTTTCAAAGTTAGAGCATGGCAGATTCATGTTGCGATCAGGGAGCGAGCACGAGTTGAACGATTGCAGGAATGCCGGAACCGCACCCATCCCATTCGCCAGCCGATCCGGAATGATCACTGTGTTTGTGGCGGGGTCAAAGTTCGCCATATTGCCAATCGCATCCTGGAAGCCGGGAAGATACTCGTAGCGCAGTCCGACATTCACAGTCAGATGATTGTTGACCTCCCACTGATCCTCACCATAGAAGCCATATTGGTGCGCGGTTCCGTCGTCGCGTGGTCCGGTGACGGCGAAGTAGGTGGTGTTGGGTAGACCAAGCAGCAGATCGCCGAAGGAACTGCCAGTAAAGATGCCCTGGTTGAACGTAAAGAGGCCGAAGTCATCGGAGGCAGTCTCAAGCGATGGGGTGATGTAATTGACGATGCGATAATCTATGCCCGCGCGGAGGGTATGACGACCCCTGGTAAAGGTGATATTGTCCGTCAACTGTTTCGTATTCGACTGAAGCACGCCAGTAATATCCCGGCCAATGGTGGAGAACCCTGTTCCGTCGGAGAAGTTAATACTTGGGAAGCCCCCTTGTGTGGGGTGGTTAGTGGTATTGATCTGTCCGGCTGCGGAACCCGTCGAGAATCCCAATCCATTCAGTGCCTGCGCGCCCTGAATGGGGAAGTCCGGATTGATCAGCGAATGGGTGAAGCCAAAGCGAAACTCGTTGACGATCCTTGGCGAAATGGAATAGTTGTGCGAAACCAGGAAGCTGCGGTCATGCTCCACATCGGCATCATTCGGCAGCAATTGGTTGAACGTATTAGTCAGAAGATTCTTCCAGCTAAAGCGCGCATAAATCTGCTGCTTGCTGTTGATGTTCTGGTCGATGCGTACATCGAAGCCATTGCTGTTCCCGGGAATTGGAACCAGCGCCTGATAGTTATAACCTAGAGTGGCGCTATTGAGGCCCGGTGTGGGCAGTGGATAGTAGTTGTTCAAGAGCGCTGTAGCAACCGGGTTGATGCATTGAGTGGGAATCGTGTTATTCGTGAACTGGCCTCCCGAACATGCTGAGCCTGCGGGATTGGTAAGCATGCCGCTTGCATTCGCGATAGGAAGGCCATTCAGATTTCCGGCGCGCTGTGCAGCAGTAGGAACCAGCAGGAACTCGGGTGTGGAAGTGCTCCTGCGATTGCCTTCATAGTCAAAGAAGAAAAATGTTTTATCTTTGCCCTGATAGAGGTGCGGAATCGTGACGGGACCACCGAGACTGCCGCCAAAGTCGTTATAACGCTTTGGAGCTTTCGTGCCGAATCCGTAGACATCCGCATCCAGCGCATCGTTCTGCAAATACTCAAACAAGCTGCCGTGGAAAACGTTCGAACCGCCCTTAGTGGTAAAGGTAACGTCCCCCACCTGGGCAAACTCCGCGCTGTTATTGAAATCGGTGGCCTTGACTTCCGCGATATTTTCCATCGACGGATAGGCATTCTTCAATGCGCCGTTGTGGAAAACATCGGCGGTAGAAACACCATCGACTGAATAGTTCACCATGTTCGCCGTGGCGCCAGCCAGAGCAATGTTCCCCTGGTTGTCCTGGACCACGTTCGGCAAAAGAGAAAGTGACGACAACGGGCTGGAAGTGGAGGCGCGGGAATTCAACGGCAACTGAACCATGGCCGAATTATCCTTCGAGGCATCGAGCGTGGCCTTGTCCGTGCTGATCATCGTGGCAGTAGCCGACACCTCGACGGTCTGCTGTTGACTCTGCACATTCATCACCACGTTCACACGCGCGGTCTGGCGCGGCGCCAGATCAAAAGCAGCGACATGTGCATCAGCAAAGCCAGTAACCTGGGAAGCAACGGAATACCGTCCCGGCTTGAGGTTTACAAATTGAAAGTCTCCGGTAGAGCTCGAAGTCGTTACCCGGTCACTGTTGTCATCCTGGCTGTGCAGCGTCACCGCTGCGCCAGGCACTACTGCATTCGTTGCATCCTGCACTGTCCCCACAACACTTCCGAAGGTAGACTGGGCATGAGCTGATGCGGCAAATACAGCCACGAACAACAACGCAGCCCAGATCACTTTCGTAGTGCTAAAAATTTTACATACGTTCATTTTCTATACTCCTTGCGCGGGTAAGCGAGAGCTGCCCGCAAGTTAAGGATAGGAACGTATAAGTGGAGAAGGCATATGTGCGAGATAGAGAAAACGTGTGAAATATCTAAAGAAGTCGTAAGCCAGAAAGCCCATGCGGAAGAAAGATTGTCGAGTCTTTCGATTGATGCGTTTTCGATAGATTCACAATTCGCAAAAAGGGCTGAAATGGAAACTTCAGACTGAGGTAGTAAAGTCCTCGGCAACTGGGCCGCAAAAACGATAGCCTACTCTGGGCTCAGTCAAAATGTACTCTGGTCTGGCTGGATCGGCTTCGATCTTTTTCCTCAAAGTTTTGACATAACTTCTCAAATAGTGCGACTCATTACCGTAGTTAGGTCCCCAGATCGTGCGCAGCAGTGTGGTGTGAGCCACAGGGCGGCCTTGATTCTTCATCAGGAAGGCTAGTAGTTCAAACTCTTTAGGAGTAAGGTGTAACGCCTCACCCGCTCGCCATACTGAATGTCCTTGAAGATCCATCTGGAGATCTCCAGCTTTTAGTACTTCCGGTTCTTCCTCTTTTTCGGTTTGAATGCGGCGCTGGATCGCATGGAGTCGTGCGATCAACTCGCGCAACCCAAACGGTTTGGTCAGATAGTCATCGGCTCCGGCATCAAGTGCAGCTACTCGATCTTGCTCCGCGTCGCGTACCGAGAGGACGACGATACCGATGCGCGCGTTGATGGAGCGAATCATTCTGCAGGTAGTCATGCCGCCCATTCCTGGCATATTCAGATCCAGCAAAGCAAAATGAAAGGCAGAGTGCGAGAGCATATCCACAGCATCTCCACCGCTGCAGGCTTCTTCCACGCGATGACCGCCGACAGCGAGCGATTTGCGCAACGTCTTGCGGAATGTGGGCTCATCATCGACAACTAATATGTTCCAAGTCGGCAAAGACATCTTTCAGTATTCCTTTGCTGAGATAGGTATGGTGATACAGAAGATCGATCCATCTTCGTTTGAACCTTCAAGGGCGAGCGTGCCACCGTGCGCGAGGGCAATTCTGCGTGCGATATCCAGACCGAGTCCTGTGCCTGGTGCGGAATCGCGCAACTGCTTTCCCCGGTAGAAACGGTCGAATATTTTCGACTGTTCTTCTGTCGGGATATGACTTGGGTTCCGGACACGAATGGCAACCGAACTTTCAGTCACCCGCGTGCTCACTTCAACCTCGGACCCAGGTCGCGAATACTTGCAGGCATTCTCGATCAGTTGCTCCAGCGCCAGATGCAGCAACTCCGGATCGGCTTCAACCCCGGCAAGATTGCCGTTATGAATAAGTGAGAGCTTGTGATCGGCGAAATGCTGGGACTTGAGGTTGATTTCTTTGGCAATAAGGCGTGCAACGTCCACTTGTTGCAGGCGCGGTCGTACTTCCTCGCGATCGAGCGTGGCCGTGCGCAAAAGGCGGGTTGTCAGGCTGCCGAGCCGGGCTGTTTCCGTCTCCACCATATCTACAAATTCCAGATGATCGGAATTGAGACCACCGGTCTCACGCAATCCCCCGATCGCAGCGAGAATGGTGGCCAGCGGCGTCTTGACAGCATGGGCAAGTGCATCAAGCAACATCGTGCGCAGGTGTTCGGCCTGAGCAGCGGCCGCAGTCTGCGCTGCATTGTGAAAGGCTCGCACTCTTTCCAGCATGGCAGTTTCAAGCGCGGACAATGAGTCGGGCGTGAATTCCTGATGATCGGGCCATTCAAAACCAAGCGCTCCGGTAGCTTTGCCTGACCCACGCAGGCAGCGAATGGAGATGCGGCAGAGGGAATCATCGCAATCTTCTCCTGCGAGATAGCCCATGCGGGTCCGCGCTTCCAGATCGTATCGTGGCTCGCCAACGATATGCGAGATTGCCGTCTGATCTTCAAACAGGCAGACAGCCGGCAGTGTGAAGACATCGCGAAACAGCGTAAGCAGTCGCGGTGAGTCAATTTCCTCTGGATTGAGCGCGAGCAATTGCCGCGCCAGTTCATAGAGCCGCTTCATCTCCTTCCGTTGAAGTTCTGCATGCCGTGCTTCGCGGCGCACTCGCTTCATCAAATACGTGATGGTCAGAGTCGTTGTCAGAAAGGCGCACAACGCGACGATGTTGATCGGGTCTGCAACTCGTAAGGAGAGAATCGGCGGGGCAAAGAAATAATCGAGCCACGCGACGGCCGCGACAGAAAGAATCGCCGAAGATAGCAGATTGCCGAAAAACGACAATGAAACGACAATAATCAGACAGAGGAAGCTTGCTGTAGCAAGATTCAAGTGAAAAAGATAGCCAGTATAAGTAAGTGCTCCGAGAACGAGGGCACCCAAAATGCTATGTGCAACAGCTCGCCATATTTTTATGCTCCCGCTCCTATTCATCGGTAAGCCTTCGTTCCAACTTCTGTGCGCACTCTGAACCCGTCGGCAACGATCCTGCCTGTTACGGGAGTCGGCGCAGGCACCGGAGGCGTTTCTGTTATCAGGTTACCTAGCGAGACATGAAGGTTTTGTATGTTCCTTATAAGGAATTCATATGGACGCCATAAAGCCATCCGGATACCCGTTGAAGCGGACACGAAATCCCCTTCGCTTCTCTTACCGCATGAGCGAATCGTTCTAAATTTTGAAGAGAAGGCGCTCCAGGAGAGGTCCGAGAGTGAAGACGGGAAGATAGCTCAGTGCCGTTACGATAACCATGAAAATGATGAGCAAAAAGCCGAAGGAAAAAGAGTCGGTTGGCAATGTTCCGATGGAGCGAGGTGCAATTTTCTGCCTTGCGAAAAGACCGGCAAAAACAAGTGCTGGAATGGCCATGCCAAACCGCCCTATCATCATGGCAACTGCCGTCGAGATGTTGTAGAAAGCTGTATTGGCGCTGAGGCCGCCGAAATTCTGCCCATTGTTAGCGAAAGAAGAGGCAAAGCCAAAGAAAATCTCCGTAAATCCATGAGGTCCGCTGTTGGTAGTAAGACCAGCAAGCCCGGCTTTCGTTGAGACGGCAATTGCAGTCAGGGTCAGGATCGTGATCGGGCAGGCAAGTGCATATAACACGACCATCTTGTTCTCGCGTGGCCCAATCTTTTTGCCAAGATATTCGGGGGTGCGGCCGATCATGAGCCCTGCAAGGAATACGGGAATCGCGGCGGTCATAACCATGCTGAAAAGTCCCGTGCCGAGCCCCCCAAAGACGATCTCGCCCAAAAGGAGATTGATTAAAAGAACCAGCCCGCCGAGCGAAGTAAAGCTGTCGTCCATTGCATTGAACGATCCGGTCGCGCCATTGGATGTCACAATACCGGTAAGGACCGAGCCACTGATCCCGAACCGCACTTCTTTCCCTTCCATGTTGCCCCCTGACTGAAGCTGACTCTGCCGAGAAGCAACGCCATGGACCAACGGATTACCATGCTGTTCGCTGAAATGCAAAGCACCCAGCCCGCAGCTAAAAAGGAAGAGCATTACCCAGTACAGGAGCCAGCCCTGACGCGGCTGGCGCACCATTCTACCAAAAGTGTTAGTCAGCGCCGCCGGCAAAAGCACAATGGATAACATCTCTAGAAAGTTCGTGAGCGGTGTGGGATTTTCATAGGGATGAGCCCCGTTTGCGTTAAAGAAGCCTCCGCCATTTGTCCCGAGATTCTTGATGCTCTCAAGTGCAGCAATCGGCCCTTGCGGTATGACCTGCTTGACTCCTTCGATCGAGGAGGCGGCCAGGTAATGGTGAAAATTCATAGGGACACCCTGCCAGATGAGCAGCATCCCTCCAAGAAATGCACCCGGTAATAGAATCCAAAGCAGGCCGCGAGTGAGATCGACCCAGAAGTTCCCGAGCGTCTCGCTGGCTTCTCGCGCGAGACCCCGTATAAAAGCGATGCCCACCGCCAGCCCAGCGGCCCCGGCCAGAAAGTTCTGTACGCAAAGACCCACCATCTGGCTGAAATAGCTCATGGTGCTTTCGCCCGAGTAAGCCTGCCATGTGGTCGTGGTTGAGAAGCTGATCGCTGTATTGAAGGACAGGTCGGGAGAGAGTGGCGTTGTGTGGTAGTCCGGGAAGAACCAGGGAAGGAAGTGTTGGAACCTGAGAATGGCATAAAGAAACAGCGTGCAGATTAGGCCCAAGACCACGAAACACGTTGCATACTGTCCTGCACTCATCTCGGCCGCAGGGTCGATTCCTGCAAGACGATAGATCCATCGCTCCACCCGAATCCATAGGGGATCCAGTACAGTTTTTTGCCGGGAAAAGACCCGATCCACATAGCCACCCAGTGGTTTCACAAGAACTGTGACGATCACCACAAATAAAAGATATTGAGCTGCACTATATAGATTCATGACGATGCCGGCATACAAATATCCACCAAGACGAACTACGGATAGTGTTTCACCGCACCCATAAGGAAGTAATTGCCATGTAGTATTGGATTCGCGTCTGTGCCCATTAGGGATATTGGTGCAATTCGCCTAGATGGTAAGGGGCTCGCTCGTAGCTCAAGGCGCGCCCCTTCAGGATCAATCTGCATTTATATACTAGGACGCGATCTGTTCTAGTAACGGATCAGCATCACAATCAGGAAAGCCAAAAAGAGCGCAAAAAGGAAACCGAATGGGACGAGGACCCCTTCATACAATCCACTCCATCGATCGCGCTGCTGTATCCCATCTTCTGCACGAATATTTGGTTGATAAGTCGAGGTAATATCTTCTAGTTTCTGGTATTTCATGATGCTTTTCTATGTAACTCCCCTCTGCCCTGTCAGCAGGTGCTGCCAATGGCGGATCAAACATGTAGTTGCACGAGATCTCCTGAGCGTGGCGCCCGCATAAAGTCATCCGAAGCCCTGTCATGAAGGGCGGGCACTTCTCCAATAGCCATAGCTGTTTCATCGCAGCTATGGCGTCGTGCGCAGCGCAGGCAATCCTTTAATACCTTGTCGCGCAGGGCCTGGTGTTCGACGGCCCGGAAGCGGAAGTGTTCGAAAAAATAAGGAATGCGCGTGAAAAGGCAAACGCATTGGATGCCACTTTCTTCTGCTTGATGGAGGAGGGATCGAACGAGCAGGCCGCCTGCGCCATGTCCCTTGATCTCTGCTCGAATAACAATCGAGCGCACCTCAGCAAGATGCGGGCCGTAAACATGAAGAGCGGCACAGCCGATGAACTCATTCAAGTCTGTCTCGACGATGGTAAAAGTCTCGATGTTCTCACAAATTTCCATATAGGAACGATGTAGGAGAGTTCCGTCATACGAGAAGCTATCCACAAGCTGATAGATGGCGTCGGCATCGCACAATCGACCTTTACGCGTTCTCATAGCGATTTTTCTCCGGTGATATCTTCGGGGATTCGTGAAGCGACAAGTAACTCATCGGGAGGAGAACATAGGCAGTGCGCCGGCCACCTCTGGCGTGGCTGGAAATCCTATCGATACGGAGCGCGCCGAAGAAGATGAAGAGAAACACAAGAGCTATAAGTGGAGGAAATCCGCATACCAGGAATGTAGTCATACAGCACAGTTCTTTTCTTTGCCTGCGTGATGCGCATCAGGCAGATTGGGATGAACGATTGAGGCCGGGACGACGGCGGGTCTAGCAGCCGTAGTGGCGCCCCTCGCTCTCGGGCTCCCAGGGGATAGGCGCAAAAGTGCGCTGGAAAAACGCGTCGTCTACAACATATCGTTCGTGATTTTCGCCTTCTATGATCCAGTCACCGGGGTGAACGTTACGCTCTCCGAGATCGGTAACGATCGACGAGGCTTGTGTGCATTGCGTAGCGTTCACAAGGAGTGGCCTGCGTGTCCGAAAAGTATTCATCGGGTACTTCTCCTGCCGGCGCCATCAGCCGACAAAATACATTTCAGCACTCGGTTCATAAAAGAGGCATACTGAGTCCGTAAAGAAGGCGTAGTCGAATGTACGGACTGTTAAGTGCACAGACGAACCAGGCGCTCTGAAACGAAGGAATGGCTGAATGGATTAGCCTGTAAGGGAGGCCGAATGACGAAGCTAATTGCAGAGCAAGTGCCGGGCTACACCTACGGAACGGATGCGGTCGCGCCCTCTCCGATCACGCTTCAGGAACTGGAGGCTCTGAAGGTCAGTGTAGGCTTCACAGAAGAAGATCAACGTTATCTGCTGCTGGCAGGCGAAGTCCTAACGGGTCAGACTCGCGAGATCGTACTTCATTGGCGCAGCGGCATTATCGCTGGCATACCGAACCTGGCGCGGCACTCACGCTCACTCGCAGGAGAACCTCTGCCTGACTACCTCGCCAAAAGTAATCTTCGCTTTGAGCAGTGGGTTCTCGACACCTGCCTTCGTCCCTACGATCGCGACTGGCTCAACTATCAGCAGGAGATTGCACTGCGGCATACGAGTTTGAAGAAAAACAAGACAGATGGTGTGGAGTCGACTTCGCACGTCCCGCTGCGCGACATCATCGGATTTATCGCTGTCATCAACGAGACGATTAAGCCCTATCTCACCGTGAATGGACACTCGGCAGATGAGGTCAACAAGATGCACCAGGCGTGGTGTAAATCCATGCAGTTGCAGATCGCCTTGTGGACAGGCACCTACGCCGACACGAAGCAAGCCCCAAACGAGTGGTAAGCAAGAGCTTGAGCGCGCTGACACTTTAGTCCACCTAGACAGCTCTCAAACGAGCCCGACTATCAGAGGTCCAATTCGATCTGCGTCAGCGGAGACGAGCAACAGATCAAAATTTTCCCTTCGGCCGGCCTGTCAAGAGGCTCGGGTGCGTAGCTGACCTTTCCGTCGATCAACCCTGATTCGCACATGTGGCAGACACCAGTCCGACAAGACCATCTGACAGGGACGTCGCAGGCCTCCGCGAATTCGAGGAGACTTCCATACTGGGAGTTCCAGGGTGCCGAAAGGCCGCTGCGTGTAAAGGAAATCTTTGGGCCGGTGCCTACGCTTCCGGAGGGCGGATGCGGCGGCACCGATACGGTGCTTGCGATTCCGGGCGTGATGGAAGATTCAGCGCCGAATGTCTCGGAGTGGATATTGGAACCAGGGACACCCCATGACTTCAGCTCCGCAGTAAAGTCGGAAAGAAAAGCAGTTGGTCCACAGAGATAGAAGTCCGCTTCTTTCGGTACTTGAAGCCGTTGCAATAATGCGAGATTCAGATGTCCCGAGGCATCATAGTCCTGACCTGGCTGATCAGCATCCTCTGGCTTGCTATAGGCGACGCATGCATGGCTGTGCGGAAGACTATTGAGCAAAGCGCGCGCTTCCGCCGCGAATGGATGTTCCCTTCCATTGCGGGTACCGTAACACCACCAGACTTCTCGCGTTGAATCCGTGCCGGTAGCCACGAGCGAATGAAGCATTGCCAGCAGCGGCGTCGCTCCGATACCCGCACTCAGCAGTACAACAGGATTGTTGCCCGGAGCCAGCGTAAAGCTGCCTCTCGGCGCGCTTACCTGAAGCATATCGCCCGTCCGAATGCGGTCATGAAAGAAGCGGCTGCCGGCGCCAGAGGCTCGTTTCACGCTGACGCGATACGTTCCTGCGCCCGGCGGACCCGACATTGAGTAGCTTCGCAGGATTGGAGCAGAGTCCTCATCCAGTTGAAGCTTGAATACCAAAAATTGGCCGGGAAGAGGCTCCGGTAACGGGCTCCGCTCCTCCGATTCGAGAACAAAGGAGAGCACGTCAACACTCTCCTGCTGAACCGCTGCAACTCGCAGTGCCCGAAACCCGCGCCATGCGGGAGGGGGCACGGAAGATGGGGAAAGGCCAGCATTGCCACTCTGGTCATGCTTCTTCTCAGCCGCGACCAGCGCTTCGAGCGATCCTCTCCAACCCGCACTGAGTGAAGGGATGCGCAGAGCGCGTTGCAGCTGATCTGGCAAATGGCCGGGCAAATAAAGCAGCCCATCAATTTCCTGGACGGTGACATGCTCCGGGCCGTCGGCAACCTTCACGATCTCGTCGCCCGCGCCGATCTCTCCTTCCTCAATCACACGGCAATAGAAGCCCGGACGTTTATGCGAAACCAGGAGCGATGGCATCGCCGGGTTATTCATCCGTATACCGACGCGATAGCAGGTGACGCGTGGCTGCGTCACTTCAAACAACGCGCCGCCGATCCGATAGCGATCTCCGACGCAGACCTCGTGATCGGCAAGACCATCGACTGTCAGGTTCTCCCCGAACTGGCCATACTCGAAGTCGTGACGCTGGAGGTGCGTCTCCCAGTAGCGATAGGAGTCGAGTTGATAGACCATCACAGCACGATGCTCTCCGCCGTGGCCTGCGAGGTCGCCCTGGCCATCACCGTCAAGATTGAGACGGCGCGCCATCACCCTACCTGCTACGGGTCGCTTCCAGACAGCGGTGTGGACCACTTTGCCTTGCCATTCGACATCGGCGGGAAGACCGACGTTCACGGAGACAAGCAAACTCACGAGCACCTTCCTACCAATTAACGCTACAGGAGACTCTTCTCTCGAAGCAGTTATATCGACTATTCGATGCTACGGCTGTCACTCGGAAACTCCGTCAAGCACAATACGAAGTTCGGTGTAAGCGCGAACCAACTGATCCAACCGAAAGGAGCGATTAAGTCCGCTGGGATTCGGCAAAACCCAGGTCCTCGATCCTCCAAGCAATGCGTCTTGTTTGCCCCAAGATACCAACTTTCTGCCGAAAATCGCCGAGAACGCTGGCTTTCCGAGGAACGCGACATATTTCGGCGAGTAGCGTGCAATCTTTGCAGACAAACCCGAGGCTGCGCGCTCGAATTCTTCCCGCGAGAGCTCGTCTGCGCGAGATGTAGGCCTCTCGACCGCAGTCGTAAGGCCGCATCGATAAGCCAGAACTAACTCATCATTTTCCGGAGCAATCCCTTCACGCGTGAAACCAGCGAGGTGGATGGTCTTCCAGAAGCGATTTCCGCGTCCTGCAAAGTGATGACCCAGCGTCGCCGCTCTAAGGCCGGGATTGATACCGCAGAACACCACGCACAAATTCGGCGCGAGGATATCTCGTAAACCAGGTACAACGTTCGTCGACTCAGTCAATATCCTAGCAACCATCACGTTCTCAAATGGAGCTGCTCTTCGCCGCAATCACATCGTCAGTACAACACGAAATTCTGCGTTGCCGCTCATCATGCGGGCATATGCTTCGGCAGCCTTTTCCAGAGGATAGGTTTCGATCATGGCGCGTACCCCGCGCAGTTCGGCAAAGGAAAGCGCGTCATCCGTATCCGCCGGGTTTACCCCTGCCCATCCTTGAATCGTCTTTCCTCCCCTGATGAGCTGAGTTGGAGCAAACTCGATAGGATCGGAGGCTACGCCGATCAGGAGTAGCTTGCCGTTCGGACCCAAACCGCCAATCAGTTCGGTCATTGCCTTGGAGTTCGGCGCTGTCGCGATGATGACTCTTGCGCCGCCTAATTTTTGTAGTTCCTCCGCTGCGTTCTTCGCTTTGCTGTCGATATACACATCGGCACCGAGTTTCATTGCCAGCGATTCAATGTGCGAGCCGCGCCCGACCGCAGCCACATTGTAGCCAAACTTGTTGGCGAATTGAATTCCGAGGTGGCCGAGTCCACCGATCCCTTGCACCGCGACCAGGTCGCCTGGCAGTGCGCCCGCACGCCGCAGGGCGTTGAAGGTGTTCACTCCAGCGCACACCAGCGGCGCCGCATCGATATCGCTAAGACTGTCCGGAATCGAAACTAATGCTTCGACCGGAGCTAGCATGTACTCCGAATAGCCGCCGTCATAGCTGAGTCCGGGATTCTTCTCATTCCGACAGAGTCGAAAATCTCCGCGCCGGCACTCCGGACAAGTGCCGTCATGGCCGCCATGCCAGCCAACGCCAACACGCTGGCCGCTTCGCCATTCAGTCACCCCAGTCCCGAGCGCATCCACTACGCCGGCCACTTCATGACCGGGAACCCGCGGATAGGCGATTCCTGGCCGGAGGCCTTCGGCGATGATCGCATCACTGTGGCACACACCACATGCCTTAACCTTGATGCGCACCTGTCCGGGGCCTGGATCGGGAATCTCCAGTTCGACGATTTTAAGACCAGCTCCAGCCGCGGCCACCTGGGCGGCTTTCATGGTTGCTACTGCGGCTGCGGTTGTCATAAATCCTCCTATTTCTTGTTTGCTCGAGTTGATGGTTTCGTGATGGCGGCACATCTCAGGAAGAAGCTCACCCTACGCGCTAACGGACTGCGGGAATCGTCCGCGTTTATCCGAATCAAATCCCGTTAACTGCCTTGATTAAGCGTGAAGCGCAGAAGCGAAGCGATTTTCCCCGCACGCTTTTGCTGTCATCCCCTGGTGGCATCCCATCAATTTCGATTGCAATGTATGGCGATAGCAAATTGACCATCTGGTCAGTCAACAAAGAGATGCTTCAACGCGGATTAATAACTCGTCGTTTAAATATTGTAGCCGCGCGTTTCTGATTGTTCGGGGCTTTCTCCGCGTGTATCCTTCGCCCAGAATGCAAAGAGGCATCAAACAGACCTCAACGCTCGTCAGGAATACTTCGTTAGGGAGAGAATGCGCTAGTCGATGTTGGGATCAGGTTGCCAATGGGCATTGAATTCAGAGTTCGACGACGATCGCTTTCCCGGGAACTTTTCATCGTCGCGCGGTTGCTCGTGTGGCTGACGATCCAGTTATACGTCCTGAATCTGGCGCATGCCCAATATGGATTTGAGAACTGGACGGTAGACAACGGACTGCCTGAGAACGAGATTCGTGGCATCACGCAGACGCCCGATGGCTATCTCTGGATCGCCACGTTGAACGGGCTGGCACGTTTCGATGGCGTTCACATGACCGTCTTTACCAGGAAAACTCCGGGGCTTTCGTCGAATCAATTTGGCACGATCATACAGGGCCGGGGAGGCGACCTGTGGATCGATACTGTAGTGGCTGGACTGGTCCGCTACCATGAGGGCTCATTTCGCGCCTACGGTAAGCAGCATGGCATTCCGGGCGACATCAACGGATTGACCGACGATGACAGCGGAAACCTCTGGATGCTCTCTGCCGGGCGCATACTTCGCTGGGACGAGACTTCAGACCGATTCCTGGACATTGCGCCGGGCAGCCCGAACCGATTGTACAGGAACTTCCGCTGGGAATCGCGAGGCTTCTGGACGCGGGACGATAACCGCCTGCATTGCTTCATCAAGGGTCGCTTCCGCGATTACACGCTGCCACCAACAATACTCAAAGATGAGTTTTGGGGGGCGGTGCTCGATCCGGCCGGGACGATCTGGATTGAGACGGTTGGCGGTACGCAGGTGCGCATCACGCCGGACAACGTCAGCCACATGGTGAAACCAGGCAACACTCCTGACATAACGTTCACCACCGCGCATGGAGATTCCTGGACTATACATGTCGGCCCCCGGTTCAGGCGAAGCGTTAACTTCGTCAGTTCCAACCAGGCTATTTCAATCCCTTTTACTAACCTCTATGAAGATCATCAGGGAAATCTCTGGATCGGCACAATCGACCACGGCTTATTCCGGATGCAGCGGCAGTCGATTCAGACTTACACCGTAGAACAAGGCCTGGTGGACCGGGACACATACGCTATTTATCAGGACCACGCCGGCGCAGTGTGGATCGGGGCGTGGCATTCAGGAATAAGCCGCTTCGCAGATGGAAAATTCACGAATTACACCATGGCCGACGGTCTGCCAAATGAACTAGTGACGGCGCTTTTCGAAGACAAGGAAGGACATTTTTGGGTCGGCACTCACGGGGGCCTCACAGTCTTTGATAGCGGACGTTTCCGTCCAGTCGCCAATCCTGCGTTTGTTCGGGATGATGTGGTTCAGGCGATCACCCAGGACCGCGAAGGGACGCTTTGGTTCGGAACCCGAGACGGGCTGGCGCAATATCGCGATGGCGCTACCAAATTTCTTACTCGGAAAGACGGTCTCGCGTCTGACGGCGTTTATGCGATCATCAATGCGCGCAATGGCGATCTGTGGGCTGGCGGAAATGGCGGCCTCACGCGCATTCGCAATGGTCAGTTCACCCGCTGGACCGAGAAGGATGGCTTGGTGAGCGGGAACATCTGGACGATCTACGAGGACAAAGATGGGGTTCTGTGGATAGGAACATACGATGGTGGACTTGAGCGCTTTGCCAACGGTAAGTTCACTAGCTACACAGTAAAGGAGGGCCTTTACGACGATAGCGTCTTCGGCATCCTTGAGGATTTTTACGGATATCTCTGGATAAGCAGCGACCACGGCATCTACCAGGTGAGCAAAGCCGACCTGAACGCCTTCGCGGCAGGCAACCTAAAGACCATCACCTCAATTGCGTACGGTAAGGTTGACGGCATGCTGACTATCCAGTGCAAAGGTGGATTATGGCCTTCCGCCGCTAAAACCCTCGATGGAAAGCTCTGGTTTCCAACCCTGGATGGTGTAGCAGTCATCGACCCAACCACCATTGCCCACAATCGCGTTCCACCTGCGGTGAAAATCGAATCCGCAGCGATCGACAACGTGCCGGCTCAAATCGATGACGGGCTCCGCATTCCGCCCGACACAGCTGATATTGAGATAAATTACGCCGCCCTGAGCTTCATCCATGCTGCCCAGACCCATTACAGGTACAGGCTCGAAGGTCTGGACGATGATTGGGTCAATGCAGGAACCCGCCGCGTCGCCTACTACTCGCATCTTCCGCCCGGCAAATATGCTTTTCACGTGATCGCCGGCAATAGCGACGGTGTCTGGAACACTGAGGGCAGGATACTCAACGTCATAGTGCTCGCGCCGTTCTACGAGACGTGGTGGTTCGAGATGCTTATGCTTCTTTGTATCGGCGCGCTTGTTGCCGCCGCATGGAGATTTCGCGTGGCCCAACTCCAGCAGGAGCAGGCCGCCCAGCAAGCATTTTCGAGGCAGTTAATCGCTTCGCAGGAAGCAGAGCGCAAGCGCATCGCCGCTGAAATGCACGATAGTATTGGGCAAAGTCTCGTGGTGATCAAGAATCTTGCCCTCTTTCTTTTTCG
>Ga0206811_1078_pt1 | contig 22053 bp, 22 predicted proteins | sample Alteio_BWOrgCont_53_FD_152886 | JGI IMG/M metagenome (GOLD analysis project Ga0206811, IMG submission 152886) | Enriched cells from forest soil in Barre Woods Harvard Forest LTER site, Petersham, Massachusetts, United States -... | ecosystem: Environmental > Terrestrial > Soil > Temperate forest >... | reverse complement strand
GGGACTGCTCCAGTCAAGTGGGTCGCCATCACGCACATTTTCGACATTGGGCATGCCGCTACAAAGACTCTGAATGGCGCACGTCGTTGACATTTCATGAATTTCATAAGTTTTAGCCTCGGGCTTATAAAACCGGCACGAAATCATGCGACTGTGAACAACGTTGGGGGCATTGGGATTATTAAAACGGTTCAACATGGCTTTTTGATTAGCGGCTATTTTTTGTAATTGAGCCGGGGCGTTTGCCGCATCATTCCAGGGGTAAACGGTGCCGTTAACAACCACACCCTGATCGGTAATGGCGTAAGTTCGACCCCTAAAGTACCACCACGGAGCCTGGCTGCAGTGCAAATTCTGATCGAGCATACAAACCATCATATTATAGCCGCGTTTTAGTTTGCCGCACTCTGTAATGATTTGGAAAGTTAGCACACCTGTGCTTTCGATAAAGTATCTTCCCTTGCCCGTATAGGTACAGTCGCCGCCAAAATCGCCGGTTGGAAATTTCATGACATAGCTATTGCCAGTTGGATTGCCGTTGGCCATCACAGCAGCAAATCTTGGTTCTGGCGAAGCTGCTTCAACTGTAAAAGGCCGGCCGGTTTTATCTATGCTAGCAATTTGTGAAAGTGTTGGACTAAAGATACCATCTCCAGGGTTTGCTAGAGAGTGTGTTGTACCGCCTTGTGTCCATGAAGGAGCATCGAGAGAAGTAACAACATCTGTGTTAGATCCGGACGGTTCTGCCGATGCCGCAGACATAACCAGGACAGCGAACATGATAAGCAGAAGTGAGTAGAGATATTTCATGGCAATACCCTCAAACGTGGAACAATCTCTTTCTATATATACAGAAAATCACTGGCAAGAAAAGTGAACATTGATATCTGGAGATATTCTGGTCAACGCATTGTGATCCCATCCATCTTGAGCACCTCAGAGTTGTCCTTATAAGCATGCCAGGTAATCCCAGTAGAGGCTTCATAACCGCCTTCAAAAGGAAGACCATCGGGTGCTAGGCGAGGCGGCTCCGGTGTATATTCTAGCGGCGTTGCTAATTCCGAATTGAGATTAGCTCGAGACCTGCCGGGCGTAATTAACGGGAGTGGAGCTAACGGCAATGGAGCCGGCGGCATAAAAGCAGCTTCCCGTGCCGTGCCGACTTGGGCCAAGGGAATGCTTGCTACTTTCTCTATACCTGGCTCTGTCCCTGGTATTGTCCTTGGGTCGAGGCTAGGCGGCTTTAAATCTTCTGCCTTAATCTGTGGAATAATAATGTCTGCATTATTGTGCGTAGTGTCAGCCTCAACTAACGCAAGCGGTGCTAGCGGCAAAGGATGAGCTGATGTTGCGTCCTTCGTATTGGTAGGTATCTCATCATAGGCTGATTTTACCAACGAGGTTGCGCCAAAAACCAAGTAATTTTCAGCGCTCAGGGCAGCGTTGGCAACGGTATCTGCTTTCGATAGAAATTCATTTTCGGGATAGGCCTTGTGGGCCAGATCAAGAAGTACTTTAGCGATCTGAGAAAGAAAATAAACGAGCGCCAGCTGAAATCCACGGCGCAACAATTTTGGAGATTTTGTCAACAGCCACCAAAATGTCGAGGGTGAAGTTTTTGTCCCCAACAACAAGGCCATTTTCACTTTTTCCGATAGTGGCATGGGTTAACGTCCTTTTGTATGTGATGAATGGAGCGATAAAAAACCCCACAGAATTTTCATCCTGTGGGGTTTGGCTTTGGCCACTTATTACGGCGATGCGTTGGCACCTAAATATTTTCGACTGGGTTGTGCACCGTCAGCACGAGCTTCAAGTTTCGATGCTTGGAGCGGTCTATCCCAAACCAGATTAAAATTACCGGTATCACGATCGGGAAAGAGTGCGGCATTTAAGGGTTGCATGAATGCCGGCGATTCTAAGCACACAGAGTGATAGGTCATTCCGTCTTTTTGCTTTTCAAACGCAGCACCGACTTCGTAGGCGTTTCGCGCCGGATCGGCAATTATTCTAAAATACGGTTTGCCCTCGCGGCTTGTTTGGGCCTCGAACATCACGGAGATGACGCCAAAGCCAAGACCATGAATTTTACCATGCATGATGCCATTACGGTCTTGTATGAATGTGCCTATTTTCATAATTCATTCCTTTGTAAGGTGTGAATATAATCTCAGCCGCACCATGCAGATGAGATACCACTGGCCTTATCAGGCCGATGATTTCTGGCTGGTGATTGTAGGAACTAAAAAATCTAAGCGTCGAATGGGCCCGATGTTGGGTAAAGGCCGTACGCGGCTAGAACATCATCGCGACTGTTATCTATTGCCCAAGCTAAATGTTCGGCTCGCTCGAGTTCCGCTAAATTATGAGGATATTTAAGTGTCTTATACGCATTCCTGGGGCGCCTATCGGATTGCATCATAAAAGTAACCTTACGATGCATGGTTTTTTGGTTAGTCTCTTCAGTTGTCTTAGTTGACAGTAATAATTTGGCAAAACAGGTGCGTAATCTCTTTTGGATCACATCGAGCGGCGGAAGATATATCGTATCAAGCTCGGGATATTTACGTTTTATGTCTTGAAGCTTAACTTTATGAATGCGACGTACAAGTCCATGAACATCGCCAGCTTTGTCGATGAGGACACAACAATTATATTTGCCCTTGGTTATGATGTAATCACTCTTAGCAAGCGTGCGTATAAATTCGGCGCTTGTTAGTGATTGTTTATACGCATCGGTTACTTCATCGCGCATTTTTAGAGGATCGATACCGGTGCGTTTGCCGCGCTGATATTCCCAGTAGCGCAACACTTGTCCCTTTGCCGGCGCATTCTTCAAACCAAATGCGGCTATGGGCCTTAATCCTAATTTTTCCTCGAGATCTCTTGCTATGGTTCGCTGCCTTTTGTTCATTTGAACCAGCCAAAGGGCAGTCGTACGGCGCTTAAGGCTGATAATATTAAAGACGATATGAAAATGTTGTCTTCCATCTTTATTGTGTTCTACGACTACGCGCAGTTTTTTTGAAAGTCCGAGGTTTTTACCTAAAGTGGTAATCGTTACTTTTAACTGATCGTCGCTAAGCGTTTCATTTTCTGGCAACGCGACAATGACATGATAGAGCGCGCACTTTAGTCCTTTGGCCTTAGCCTCCGTTGCCATGAGCTGCAGCGCGTGCCTTAGACAAGAGGTCGTTAGCTTAGCTGATGGGTAATTTCCTATCTCGCGTATGTGGATTGCTTCGTTTGTTCCTTGCCGCAACAGATAATCAGCTAGGCGTTTAGCACCAGTGCAGGCTGTGCCTTTTATGATCATCAGTTATTGTTGGGTTGAGCAGACTTATTCAGTGTCGTCTCAAGGCGACGGCCGCAACGCTTTACTTGATGTAAGGCTGATGTAACAAGCTTGTCGTCAATATGGCCATGGTTGAGCAATGTAGCTAAGCATCTTATTTTAGCTGCGATCTCGTCCATTTCGTGGCCCAAATGAACAAGCGTCCATAGTGTTAGCCGAGATCGATCTTTACGACGTGTCATGCCTGCTCCTTATTGGATCCACGATGGGGACGCTCGTCGGATCCTGTCTCTAAGAGAGATATTTTCTTGGGTACGAGGATAGGTACTTTATGGCGCCGCGAAATGGCCATTTCTATTTGACCAAAAAGTTTAAGAGTTTTTAGTCCAAGGCGTTCAAATAAACGCAAACATGAATCGATCCCAAACACATCGCGACTACTTTGGCTAAGTCGTAAGGCGATTTGATTGATAAGATCACCAATTTTATTGAGTTCATAAGTGACGCCAGTGAGTTTATTTATAATATCGCCCAGCAATACGACATCGAGGCTCGGACGGCGCCTGATCCTCATAGTCTTGATTTTGCCAAATAGACGAAACCGTAACAGGGTAGATATATTGAGACCACGACTGTAAGCAGCTTCTTTTAGCTCATCGTGTTCGTCTTTAGTCACGCGTAATGATAATTTATGGTCGGCATTGGATCGGTTATTCGGTTGGTCGTTATTATCATTTTTCATAGCGATTTCCCTCGCTCTAGCTCGCCTCAGACAAAAAGAAACTAGCCTTACCGCCGTCATTGGAAGGCATGACAATGAAACCAAGGCTTGGCGCCTCGCTACCCCAGGGCGCAAACAGCCGGCGTTTTGAGGTATAGAATGAAGCCGGAAGCCAGGGCAGGCGGATCACCATCGTGAGGCCCATGGCTGAGATGTTGACTTTGAGAATAACGATAACTGGGCACTCCCTATCAAAGCCAATAACGATAGGTGATAGAAAGCAGCGTCGGCGTAACCAACAAGGCAAACCGTTCGGTTTACCCATGCGATTTAACGTGAAGATGCCGATATAAGGACTACCTTTAATATCAGTCCAAGCTACGGCACGGACACCACCGTCTGCTGTCATCCATTCAACAAATATTGGCTCAGCGCCGAGAGGCGTGCTTTTTTTCATGGTACAAGTTCTTTCATAAGCAAGGCTGCATGGGTGTCTTGGGTTACTTCCGGAAGGCGTGGATCTTCTTCGGCTACAAGTGTCGCAACCGGATCTACATACGCCCAAGGCGTCGATAGTATTTGATGGGTTAAACCTAGTTCTGGCGGCGGTTCGACAAAGAGCAGCAATTCATGTGGTGACACAATGACAAGAAAAGGCACGCGGTAAGCAAACGAACCATCACCCAGTACGGCTGTACCGCGGTAGTGGCTGGCATAGAAGGCTTCTCTTGGTGTCGTAAGACTACCTGTGTGATCGAACCCAGCCACGGCCAAATAAGGCTCACCTTCGCCTGTTGTGTAAGCCGTGGCTCTGATACCGCCGCCATGAACATGCCAGTTCACAGTCACTGGTGCATGGGCTTTTGGATAGGATAAGAGCCCACTTTTCATGGACTTACCTTGTCGAGAGAAACACAATGCCAGTGCGACATCTCGATCGCCGTTTGTTGGCTCTCTATCTTTTGTTTTTCAACAGCGCTTTTAGGCGCGTAGGTTTCAGGTTCAGCCGGGTCATCGATGGGTGGTGCCGGCGCATCAATGCTAAGGGCGTAGCCAGGAGGGCACGACAATGTATTGGTATCCGCTGGCTGATGTGTTTGGGCATTGGTAAGTGTTGGGCTTAAGACAAGCAGGGCCATTAGAATAATCATTCTCATTTGTGATACTCTCTAGTTTGTGGTTGATGGGCTGGTTAATTAGTCTGGCATTCAAACCAGGAAGCACTGTTTGAGCAGCCGCAATCGTAATGAAAGGCGACGATATGAAATCCTGTATCGCACCAATAATTATTACCCGTCCAATTACCGTCCCAATGCAGTTTACCGTTACCGCTTACAAACGCTTGCCAGTTAGCGCCATCGCAATATTGAATGGAGCTACCGTTCCACCGTAAAGTTCCAGCAATCGTGCAAGAAGCTGTTGTGTCATAGCGTGCGATGCCAGCTCCCAAGGGTTGCCAATAATACTGACCGGCATCATTGGGTATACATTGCACAGCACCTTCAATCAGGTTTTGGGACTTAGTTGTTATAATGCTTGCTGGGACAGTTGGGCTGCATGCCGCACCTACGATGATTTGTGCTTTGGCCAATGTGGAATAAAACAAAATAATAAATGTCACAGCAAGCATAGGCTTTTCAAACTTGAGCATCACGATTGCCTCCATGTTTTTTAGGTTCACGAATCCCAAAGGGAATAATCTGCGGCCAGCAGGTGATGGGCGAACGCAAAGGCTTGCCGCGAGCTAAAGGCCGCTAGCTAAGACAGATCAAAATGATGTGAGTTGATGGTCGCAATTATGTGGGCGTAATTTTTTGACTTTTTTGTCTTAGGGGCGAGGCGGGGTTTGAGATCTTACTAAATATTCCGCAACTCTCGCGACGATATCTGAACCCTAGCAGAACGACATGGGTATGTCAACTGAAATAATCATAATAATTACATTTAATGTAACATGATGTAATATCAAGAAACTCTTGCCAAATTCACACAAAATTCCATAAGATGGCTAATTTATTTAGTCCGCGCCGTAAGGTCTCAAGCCGGTAGGTATCACCGGCACTGAAGTCGTGACCGCAAACATTAATGACAACGGATTTTTGAGCAGGGGAGAGTATGGCATAGGCTTGGCGTAGCAGTTTATCGCTGGCAATAACGATTAAGGTAGCCATCTCAAAATCGCCATGACTGCCAGCCCCGCTATCATCAACCTTTACTTTAAGTACGGCACGCAGATAGGCTCGGCGAAACTTCATGCCCGCCTCATAATCATTCTCATTTAGCTTTTCTTGCAGAAAATACCTATCGAGGGCGCATTCTATGGTGGCGCGTTGCCGTTTGATAATAATGCGATTGTAGGCATCTCTGTCGACAACTTCTGTTCTAACGCCGCCTTGTTGCAGGTGGCGTTCTGGGGTCGCTTGCTCACCTGAGCGGGCAGGCAAAGATTTCCTCTTGCGCGGCGGCCGTTTAGACATCGAAGATTTCCTGCCTATACCGTTGGGCCCGCAAGTTCAAAGCCATGCATCATGCAAGGCTTTTGCTGGACCGTGATCAATGTTAGCTCTGCAAGTTGCTGTACTACCCATTTCTTGTAACTTGCATAGTCTATGAATTAGCATGCTTGAACGTAGATTTTGTGATAACGAAGCTGTTCGTATTGCATATTTGGTAATATGGTACAACAATCAATTGCCCATTTTTGGTTTTTTGTCAGTTATGGTTAATACGGTATTTCTCATTTGGAAAAATAGTTGCACATCTGGTAATACTGACGCGCAGAACATTTATGGGCAGTCTACGATAAGCTAGATAGAAGTGAGCAATGAAAAAGATGGTTAACCAAAAGAATAAAATTAAGCGCCTACGCGAAGAACGCGGCATTTCGAGCCGGGCGCTGGCTAAGAAACTGGGCACCTCAGCCGCTCAGATGAGTAGGCTTGAAAGTGGTAAATCGGCTTTAAGCGTAAAATGGATTTTAAAGATTTCGGCAGCGCTCAATGTGCCCAGCAATGAGATTATGGATCTACCTTTGGAAAAGAAGTTCTCATCAACTTGTGATGATAACCTTCTGGGCTCTGCCCTTGGGTGGCTACTTGAGGCGGGTGATCAATATAAGGTGAAACTGAAGCGCCAAGTGCTCTCGAAATGGGCCGGCTATATATATAAAGAGGCTGTTGAGCAGCCGCTGAATTCTAAACAAACTCGTTACCTGGCTTTTACAATTATGAAAGTCCTTAAAGACAGCGCTTAATCAGCAAATTTAATATCTCCATTTAATGTCCCCTTGGGAATGACACTAAATGAAATGTCATTAAGTGATGAACTTAAGGCGATGTTCTGTATCGATCTGCTTTGTCTTGACAATAATCAGATAAGCACGAATATTAACCATAATTATTGAAAATAATAAGATGTGAACCTAAGTGCGCGCTACCCTTAGAAACATAAGCCTCTCTTGAGCTTATGTTATCTTTACCGGCGATGAAATTAAAGAAAGTCATACTATCGTCACAAAATCCGCTATAAAGCCAAAGCGTGCACAAGCTATCTAGGCTTTGATTAAATCGGCTCGAACCTTAAGGATTTTTTATGCCGCTCGATGTAAAGAGTGCAACTGCAAAAATCAACAGGACTGGAACTAGTCCTTCGCCATCATATCCTTATGAAATGGCAGAAAAGCGCTTGGCCCAAACTTTAAATGAGCTTCACGCGCAGCCAAAAATCGATAAATCTGAAACAAACACAGCACCACAACAAGAGCCACATCAAGAGCCACATCAAGGGCCGCAACAAGAACCGCGCTTGCCGCGCGATCTTACCAGCCAATTATACGGTTTTATCGTGGCCGATCAGTTGGCCCTCGTTCTTGGCTTTTTATGCGCATGGACTGTGGCTGCTGTCATCAACACTGTCTTTTTTGGGCGCCATGAGCTTAATACGCTGAGCACGGGCGGGATTGTGCGACTTTCACAATTTGTGGTCTTAGCTTGTGGCGTGATTATGTGGTTTGAGCGCTCGGGGCATTATCGTTTAAGAATGCCATTTTGGATGGAGACCAAAAAAGTCGTTGAAACCATGGGTTTTGCCATGCTGATCAACGGCTTTTTGCAATCGGCCTCACGCACGGATTTTTCTCGTCTTTGGTTGATGTCGAGCTGGATCTTCGCTGCGATTGGCATCATTTTGTTCCGATCTGTCTGGCGCCAGGTTCTGCGCTACCGAGGTACATGGCGTGTACCAACACTTTTGGTCGGCCATGGAGAGACGGCTGATGAAGCGCGCCTCGCGCTCGCCTCTGAACCAAGCCTTGGTTATGATATCGTGACGCAGATCGATGACTTAGCACAGTCTTTCCAAGCGGCTGATTATTCATGGAAGACGCTCTGTACGATCCATGGCACGGACTATATCGTCGTAGCGTTGGATGGCGAAGCCTTGGTGCGCGCTAAACAGCCACTGATGCAACTCATGCGCGAGCAGATACCATTTTCGGTTTCACCACCGCTGCATTATTTGCCGGTTCTCGATATGATGCCGCTTTATTTCTTCAACCGCGACGTGACGCTTCTGACGCGTAACAGCGGGCTTGATCGTCCGTTTCCACGCATGATTAAAAGAACATTTGATATCGTTGTTTCGGCGACGACGCTTTTGGTTTTGAGCCCTTTGCTTTTGATCTTGGCGTTGTTGGTGAAGCTGGATGTTGGCAGCGCGCTCTATAGTCATAGGCGGCTTGGCCTCAACGGAAAAACATTTTCATGTCTAAAGTTTCGCTCAATGCGTATGAATAGCGAGGCCGCCCTCCAGCGCTATCTGGCAAAAAATCCTCAAGCAGCTGCCGAATGGCAAAGCACGCGCAAATTGCGCCGCGACCCACGTGTCACCAAGCTTGGTGCCTTTATCCGCCGCTCAAGTCTTGATGAGTTGCCGCAGTTGATCAATGTCTTGAAAGGCGAAATGAGTATCGTAGGGCCCAGGCCTATCGTCGTGGCCGAAACCGAAAAATACGATAACAATATCGTGGATTATTATCGCGTTCGTCCGGGTTTGACGGGCCTCTGGCAGGTGAGCGGGCGTAACAACGTTTCTTATGGGCAGCGCGTTCGTATGGACAGCTGGTATGTACGCAATTGGTCGCTGTGGCATGATGTGATGATTATCTGCAAAACATTTCCTGTTATCTTCAAACGTCACGGCGCCTATTAAGCGGTATCTAGGTTATCTCAGCTAAAATTAACCATAGCCTTTGAAGCCATACGTCCGAGAAAGCCCAAAATATTTCAATCAGCAAATGCATGGCCGATTGCTTAAGTGGCATAGTCCATTCGCGATTGAATAGGCATTTATGGTTTAAAGAAGGCCTTTAAAGCCCTATAATTCCATGACTATTTCTACAACTGTTCCTCAGAGCTCTGACGAATTTAGATAACTAATTTATTGGCGCAGGTAGCTGCTGAAAGAGATTAACCAATTCACTGAAAAACATTAGAAATTTATAGATTTTGGCGCCGGAATCCCTTGCCAAGAATGCGCCGGCATGTAACTTTTTGTGCCGAAGACGCCTAGGAGCCAGGAGGGTTCCATCTAAAATTTTAGGACCGGAGACTATTATGACGAAACTAATCTCACTTCTCGCAACAGCTGTTGTAACCGTTTTTGGATTTGCAAATGTTGCCGAAGCATCAGGCATCGATATTGATTTAGGCAATACAAGTTCCGCTGTCACATATGCATCAGACGCAACCTTGTCAGCTTATAATTCAGCGAACATTGATCTTCTCAATACGTCTAGTCTAACTTTGACCGGTGGTGCTCAGATTGTTAATCCTCCAGCCACTGTGAGTGGACAATATGTCCAGCCATCGGGTTCAATTTATGGAAGCAATGGTGGTAGCTTCGTATCTGTGTATGGCGGTACGTCAGCCACTTTCGGGATCAGTCTTTCCGGCAATACAACGAGCTTTAGCTTCACGTGGGGAACAATTGATACCTACAACACCTTAACCCTTACGAGCTCGAACGGCACAGTCTACACGATAACAGGCACAGAACTCTTGAACCAGATGCCTGGCTATGTTCCTGGTACAGTAAACTCTGGGCTACAAAGCGATGTTGATTTTATAGACACAGCCGGCACGTCAATCCTATCGGCGGAATTGACTAGCTCGCAGAACTCTTTCGAGGCCGCCAACTTCGGCACGGCTGATGCGCCAGCGGTTCCCTTGCCGGCTTCGTTGCCGCTCTTTGGCGTCGCATTGCTAGGTTTGGTGGTTTTCGGTAGCTACCGCAGACAAAGTCAGAAAATCTAAATTTATTCTGTTGAATTAGAGAAGGGGGCTTTTGGGCCCCCTTTTTTATGTCCCTGCCTCACCTAAGTCTCATCTAGATTAAAGGCCTTGGAGCGTCTTTTTTGCCTGATCGAGGCCGGGATAGCTCGCACCTTCAACAACAGCCTGCTGTAATTCTTCCTTGGCTTCGCTGGGTTTACCGGCTTTCAGCAAGATCAGGCCATCGTGATAGTGGATTTCGGGTGGCAGCTTGGTTTTCAAGGCCTTCATTTGTTCCATGACGGCTTGGGCCTTATCAAGATTACCTTGGCGGTAATAGACCCAAGAGAGTGTATCGAGCATCAAGGGGTTATTTGTGGATGAAAAGCGCTCGGCAATCTGCCGCGCCTTCTCGAGCGCTGCCGTATCATTATATTGATAATCGGCGATGATCTCGGCCAGGTTGTTGGCGGCGATGTCGTAGGCAGGATGACGCTGAAGAAGATCTTCATAAAGGGCAATCGCTTCATTATATTTGTTCAGATCTGTCAGCGCTGACGCTTCCATCATCGAGCCCCTAATATCGCTGGGATCTGCTACCACGGCTTTCTGCAGAATAGCGATGGCCTCATCAGGTTTCTTATTATCGATATAAAGTTTAGCCCTGTTGAGATAAGGATCCTGCGTAACGGCATGAGCGGCAATAGCTTTATCGAAGGCAGCTGCGGCGGCTTCGGGCTTATTAAGTTTGACATAGCATTCGCCCAAAATCGTGCTGATGTTTGGGCTCTCGGTTTTGAGACCCTCGATATAATGGACAGCATTTTCTAATTTTCCTGTGTTCGAAGACACGTTGACCAAGGATATAAGCGCGCGTTCAGCCAAAGGCGACGATGGATTGGCGTTAATGACTTGCGTATAGCGGGCAATAGCCTCATCGCCTTTGCCGGTACTTGCCAATACCTGAGCCTCGAGATAAAGGACCGTCATGTGCTGGCCTTCGATTGCATCCAGGCTATGGATGGCTTGGTCAGCCGACGTCCAATCTTTTTGTTCAATAGCTATGCGCGCGGCACTTTCCCAACCGATTGGGTATTTGGGTACAGCTTTGGTGATAAGAAAGAGCATATCGAGGGCGCGCTTAGGATCGCCATTTAAGTTATAAAACTGCGCCAATCTTACTCGTGCTGCGACATTGGTTGGATCAACCTCGATCAACTGGTTCATGGTATCGATGGCAAGATCGAGATGCCCCTGGCGCAATAAGACTTCGGATAGAAGTTGCAACGTATCGCGCGATCGTGGCTCATCATGAAGAATGCTGCGCAAATCCGATACGGCACTTTGATAATCAGCGCGGTCGTTTTCAATGTTAGCCCGGATAAAGAGGGCATCGTGGTTGCCGGGATCGTGATTTAAAACAGCTGCCGCGAGCTCTTCGGCCGTCTTTTTATCACCTTGGATATAATCGATGCGCGCCAAAGATGTACGCGCTCTTAGATCAAGCCTATCAAAGCGGTTTTGATCAACGATGCTTTGTAAGAGTTTAACGGCTTTGTCGGCGGCATTGTGCGTCACATAGAGATCGACCAACCAGAATATGAGGTCCTGGTTATCCGGTGCATCCTGCATATATGTACGAACTTCCTTCTCGGCAACATCGACACCGCGCATATCACTTAAAAAATTGACCAGGGCACGTTTCATATCCCAATCATCCGGCAATACGGCGACACCTGCTCTGAGCGTCGCCTCGGCGTCATCGGTTTGACCGAGCTTAAGCTCGATTGCGGCAAGATCGGCCCGAAAACGGCTTTCCTTGGGCCTCAGTTTAAATATGGCATCATAAGCTGCCTTTATCTTCACGATATCCTTTGTGCGCTGGGCAAGATCGGCGCGGATAAGCAACAGCGATAGATCATTGGGGTTATGGGCAATGCCATCTGTAATGGTGGCCTCGGCTTTGGCCTCGTCATCTTCAGCATTATAAAGCCCGGTCAGGACCGAATAGGCTGTTATGTTGGCAGGGTCTTTAGAAAGAGCCGCGCGGGCTTCTGTCTCTGCTGCAGGAAAATCCTTCTTGCGTAAATCGAGGCCTGCCTCAATGGCGTGCGCTTCTGGCTCATCAGGGCTGTCGCTGAAAACCACATCGAGACGCTTTTGCGACTCGTCATATTGATTGGCTGCCATAAAGTATTTGCCGAGTTTTAGCAGGGCTGGCTTATAATGAGCATTTTGTTGCTCGGCTGCTAAAAAATCACTGAGAGCGGCATGTAAGTTGCCTTCGGCCTCATCGACAAGGCCTATCCGGTAGCGCACTTCCCAGTCAGTTGGTTTGATGCGGGCGGCATTTTTATATTCAATTCTGGCCTTCTCATAAGCGCCCTGATCAAAGAGCTTATTGCCTCTTTTAATATAGTTGGCCTCTTTTTGCTCCGGGCTACTGCAACCGGTCAGCAAAAGGCTCAACCCTAAGAAAGCGGCTATCAAGCTTTTATTGGTTAAAGCCATCAAAAACAGTCTCAAAATGAGGAATTGCGCGCGCCAGGGACAATAGCTTGAATATTAAGCTTGCCGCAATCCCATTCATTAAAGCCTAAAGTCTAGACTTTCCTGAGAAATAAAGTGGTTATCTAGGGCTGAAAGTAAATCTAAAATGGACAGTCAGTTCCTTGGCCAGCATGATCGAAAAAATTAAACCTAAGTCCCTGAGCTTTCCAAGTATCGAGGTACATTGTTAGGTCTAGGCACGAAGAGTTTTTACGCCGTGGAGTAAGTTAAATTGTCTGATATTTCTCTTCAGCCAACTCATAATAATGCCGTCGTAGGAATGCCTTTACGTCGCAATGTTGCTGTAGTTGTTGTTAATCACCGCAAATCGAACGTACTTATTGGTAGAATAACGAAGGCCCCTCACGAAACATATGTGCCCCATCAATGGTCCTTGGTCGAGGGTGGCGTCGAGCTAGAAGATAAAACAATTTTAGCTGCCGTCCGGCGCGAAATGGAACAGGAAATTCATGTTGAGGCGGCCGATATATTTCATCTGACGACGCTCAGGGAACCTATCGAATACCCATTTGACAACGGTCATCAAAGATATTCCGGAAAACAAAACTGGGTAACCTTTGTTATCGTCAACCCCAATTGCATAAGGCTTCATCCGGATCCCGATAGAGCCGATGGAAAGCCTGCCTTTCAGGAAATTAGTTGGGTACAACCGCACGCGGTCACTCACCACTTAAAAAGATCTGCGCACCCAGGTCGGACAAGTTTTGTCAATCAGCTGGATACCGTCATTTTAGATGTGTATGGAGCCATGGGTTCAATTGGGCATTCTGAAGGGTTAGGTAGCTTAAAAACCATAGTAAACAAAACCCTGGCAGATAGGGGCTTTACCGGTGATGATTTTGATGTTCCTGCCGTAGAATACAGAGCTATTCGTTCTCCGCGTCAAAGCACGGGTCAGGCATGGCGAGAATTTAGACGTAAGGATCTGAGGTTCAAAATAGCTTAAGAGGCCTATTGTGTTTTTGGTTATCCAAGATATGCAATGCCTGGTTGAGATCTTGCCTGATTGGCGCGGGTGGCAGGCGAGGGGAGAAAATCTAATTCATTTAAGCGCTCATGAACTTCTCGCGCGGTCTCATAGGCCAAAGGAGCGCTCGCTGTTACACCTGGGGTATCGCCGGTAAGACGGTTCACAACATACATGCCTGTCTTTCGGTCAAAGCAAACGGTTGTTATACAATCGCGCTCATCATCTTTGCGCCTGTGAGCATGAAAGGTGCTCCCAGCAGGCATGAGCTTCCAATCCTTAGGGTCAAATTCCGGATAGACAACTCGGGCTTTGGCCACCATATCGGCAATCATGTCAGCGTCTAATTCGGGAAGCGGCAACGCCTCGCGTTGGCCCACTTTATGGATCGGCTGCGGAAAGCTAAAAGGACCAATGGTAATGGTGAAACCATTTTTCCTGCGCATGCTTAAATACACATGGGCGCCAACCGTAGAGCCTTTGCCCGTGATTTTTGCATTACCGGCAAAATAAGATAAATGTTTCGCTTGCGGCGCTTTGTCTTCAGGCCCATTCCAGACATAGACGTAGAGATTACTGAACGAAAACCGTGGATTTTTAGGAGGTGAGGCCTCAGCACCTAGACCACGTTTTTTTGATGTGCGTAAGGCCTTCGCAGCCTTTTTGGCGACGACACCGGCATATGTCCCGGTGCAGTTGATGACAGCGTCACCACGGAATACAGTTTTACCTCTTGGCGTATCACAGATGACGCCCGTGCCGTTACCTTTGCCGGCTTCCGTTGGGATAGTGAAATCAGTGACCTTATGCGCGAAATGCAGCTCGCCACCGTTGGCCTCGAACTTCTTTCTTAAATCTTCGATACAATTGGAAATATGTTCGATACGCACATCCTCTAAAAGGATGGCTGCCTGCGTGTTTTTAGAATTTACGACTGTTTCGCCGAGATCATTGAGCTCCTTAGCCGTGGCGAGCATTTTAAACTTAACACCTCTCGCCGTCAGGGTCTCAGCGATCTGGGCAAGTTTCTCCATATCCTCGGGGTGGCCGGGACGAGCAACGACTAACTTTCCTGTTTTTATCGAGTGCCGGCGAAATATCCGCGTTACATTACCGTCTTCGCGCGGGTCTCCGTTTAATAGTTTGTAGACATCGTCGCAAACCCAAGCGCGTTTGTTGTCGGGAAAGAAGGCGCCGCTATGGATAATGCCGTATTGATTAAATTTTGGCCGCCACGATAGACCGCGTCCTAAATTGCGTTCAGATTCTAAAACCGTGACATGGTAGCCCAGTTCCTGAAAGGCAATGGCTGTCGATAGGCCTTGTATACCGGCGCCGGCGACAATGATGTGCTTTTTTTTAGCTTTAAGTGGGCTCAACCTGGCCCGGGGGTTACGTTTTGTAAGCTCGCGTCCGAGACGTTTCGAGGCAGCAAAGGATGAGCGCGTAGACGTTCCTCGCCTGGCCGGCTTGGCATAATGATGAGGCGATTGCCGTATTGGTGCAAAAGTTGTCATGATGAGATGATTAAAAATATCCAATTGAAAAATGGTTTGAGGCCTAAGTCTAGATCTCTTCGAACTCTATATCTCTTCCTTGAGTGGTTAGCTCTCTATACCAATAATGAGAAGTGGATGTTGCGGATCTCAAGACTAGTTAGATTACAGATCAGTTGTTTTGGCAATTACCTAGATGCCTACTTATTAACTATAAAAAGTTGTTTTATTAATCAAATCAAGGTTCTTCGCCTAGCCACCTTCGCTAGCCACGTCTTAATCTTTGGGTGTATCGGTTTTTAGTCAATCTTCTTACGAGTGCTTTACCTGCACTACGTCTCAAGGGGCTGGCATCTTCATGGGCAAGATTGTTATTCGAAGGTGCATCAGCTGAAGAGATAGGCAGACATGGCACAAGATCATCTATTTCATTGCTGAATTGTTGCCATGAAATGAGCTCGGCTGGCTGGGTTGGAATACCTGCATTCATCTTCCATACCATGCCCTCCTTAAAATATTCTGTGCTGTCGGGTGGCAACCAATGACGCTTAATATATTCAGGTTGATGATAATGGGCATAAAGAGTTTGGCTCTGTGGAGCATAGTGTAAGATTAATCCGCTTGGATGTTTGGAGCGTACAATTTGAATGTTTTCGGCTATATCTTCACGTGATAAGCCCCTTGGATCAATAAGGCCACCATCTTCACCGTAATAGCGAAAGGTGCTGAGTGAGGGCGTCTTGAATTGACGCTGGAGCCATAGCTGGAACGTACGGTCATTGTCGGGCGCCACCATTCTATCATTGCGCCAAATGCCCGATGTAATATCATGATGCCTTAAATCAAGCGCCTCAATATCACGAAAATGATCAGGATCAGGCTGTCTCATGATTTTTCTAAAATCAGAACGAAACTTACCGCGTCCCTGCAATTCGGATGAAATGAGCTCGCGCCATTCGGCCCTAGCGCCTTTTGACAGAATTTCAGGTTCTTCTCTTTCGCCTATATGAAAGCCCAATGAAATGAGAAAATCTTTAAGACTTTCAAGGCCGCCATTGAGGGCAAAGCCCACGGCTTTATCGCCAAATTCACGCGCCATAGCCACAGGATCATCTTTTATCGCTTGGAACAAATCGATGGCGCCGTACTGTACGGACTCGCTCGCACGGTAGAGCCACAAAAGTGGCTCGTCTTTAAAGGCGAGGGGATCAAACCCATAACGAATAAGCCTAAGTTTAGCACCAAAATCGGCGGCGATGAGATTGCCGAGGCCTTCTGTATCAAAATCATGAACGAATGAGCTATCGCCATTATCTTGCATCCCGACGGTCAATAAAACCGGAGGATGATGACCTCTTCTTAAAAGGCCTCGTGATGCTGCACGCATAACTTGTATGAGACCATGCGCTGTGTCCTCTTTATGGGCAGCAAACACGCGGTCTGGCGCGTCATGAAATAACCCATCACCCCGTGCACGCGTTGTGATGAGTACGCGCGCTTTCGAAGCGGCTTCTGTCTCGTCAGGAACATGATAGCCAATATTAAGGGAAGCCGAGGAAGTCGGTGTTAATTGCTGGAGAACGCCTTCATGAAACAGAATGCGTGGCAAATTTGTTCCAATTCTGGTTACCTCGCTGGCAAGCCAAGGCACATCGAACACTTGCCTTCCATCTCGCTCTAAATCATCGGTCAGGGATTCGTGGCCTCTGACAAGCCACAATCTATTTTTATGAATAAATTCGAGAGGAGCATTTTCTGATTTTCGCTCGGCCCTTAAATCATCGGGATGCCATCCGAAAAAGAGAAAGAATACGCGCGTGCTGGGCGAATAACCTAAGCGGTAACAGCCGGTGTCGGTTTCAATAATACCATCTTCATGAAACATGATCCCCATAGGGTCATGCAAATGGGTATACAGAAAGCTGTATAAATTATTTAATGTAAGATCTGTATTGGCGTGTTCGCTCATCTCAAAGGCAATATTTCTGTAGTATTATTTCTAGCTATAAATTTCGAAAACATCCGATAACCACCTAAGCGCTTATCTCGTCTCTGTACATATACTTGAGAGTGCTGAAACTAACTATCTTTCATGTGAGAAAGTGGTTGCCTTATAGGGGTTAGGTCTATGATTGAGGCGATCTGTTTTTGCCAAATTTAACAAATCTGAATGGTATGCCTGATGCTTGAGTGACTGTTGTTATCACCTTCAAACCAAAGAGAAAATCTCTCCATGAGGGGACTCTAGATAATGGCGCCGTTCTCTTTTAACCATAATCTATATTGGGCCGATGCGCGCAGAACCATTAATTACTTTCATAAGTCTGCGGTAGGATGCTCTTAAACTTAGATTCAGGAGCGTTTTTGTGAACTTGTTTAGGAACATCTCTAGATTGGCAATGATTGGCGTAACGGCCCTGCCAATTCCTGGCTCGTCAAGCCATGAGCTGGGAACTCATGAGCTCCCAGCTATTGAACAACCGGTGGTTATGTTCATAACCACCCCCTCACGTATGCCTTTAGATGAGGCAATGAAATCATTTAATGATCCCCGCTATCCGGCTACTGCCTTTGTGGCTAATCGTGTTTTGAGCCGTTCCTTAGACATAAGTGTTATGAGAGTGGCGGATGGTCAACTTGTTAGAGATGGGGCCAGTCGTAACTTGGCTTCAGATGGCATTGAGTCACTATTTGATGTAGCCGTTCGAGCCAAAGAAGCCGATCCACGAAGGACGGTGTGTGAGGTATTTGGCAGAGATCAGCAGCATAGGCCGGTTGCTCTGGCCGTTAGCCAGTCATATGATCCTTACGAGGCAATGGCACTCACCGAAACTGTTCGAGATAGATTAACCCAGTTGGATTTCAAAGGTTATCAACTTGGCGCAACGGTATGCATTATTTAACTTCTGTTGTCTAAAGCGGGCAATCTGATCTTCATCTTCCTTGCCGTCTATCTATATTGCACCTGGAATAAAGACCTTAATCTCTCCATTCACGATATTCAGAAAATCATTTAACCGCTTTTCGGCTACGGCTTCGTCTTCGCCGTGGGCTAAAGGGGTTACAAGACGTATCAGTGAGCCGTCCGTGCGATGCATGAAAATCGAATCCCATAAGAGATACCATTTAGCGATGGAGGTTTCGGTAATGTCATGGCCGCGCTCATCAAACCAGTAATAAACCAGTTCAGCCTCGTCGCCCTCGCGAATGAGAAGTCGGGTTAGCCTAATAGGGGAGCCATCAGCCAATTGGATGGTCTCCACACGGCTATTTTCGATTTGCCAGCCACCGCCAGGGATACAGTTGGAAGGCGAGTGGGTCATTGATCCGACATGCTGAGTGGCATAGTAGGCCATGTAGAAATTTACCGTTTCTGTATCCTTAGGACGCTTATAATCCGCTAGCCAATAATCGCTGAGCTGAAGGGCATCCAAGACATCGGGCGCCAAACTGTTTTGGCGTCCACGCCAGTCACCAAGCTCAAGAGGAAAGGTGGCCATCTGTGGTCGGGAAGGGATGATCTCTGTACGGTGCTCAATCAGTCCTGACCCAAAGATAATCGCCAATAAAAGAGTGCACAAAAGGGCTGTAATCCAGGGCGCTTTTCTGACACTTTCTCGCCCAAAGAGAGTGCCTCGAGCGAGGCCTAGATAGACATAACGAAATTGTCCTTTAGAGCCTATGCGTAGGAATATCCAAACCTCAGCCATGAGAAGAGCGATACATATCATAAAGACGGTCCAACCTTCAAAACTATGGACAAAACCTTCTGCCATTTTCTCGCCCCATAAATCGACCGTTACGCCAATAAAGGCGATGCGCAGCGAGTTCATGATGATGGTTATCGGTATCGTTGAGAGAAATATAAAAAGACGCTTCCATAGCCTGTCTTCCAAAAGATAAGCCGCCAGAAAACCAAAGCTCATCAAAGGAAAGAGATAACGTAAGCCACTGCAAGCTTCGACAACTTGTAATCTATAGCCGCCAAGATCGATGACATTGCCTTGCTGAAATACCGGCACACCAAATAGATCGAGAATATCGACGCCCAAGGTTGAAGAGAGAAGCTGGAGATCTTCCGATAAATTCGCTTGAACGAGATGGGGCAGGGGAATGGCGAATATTAGATAGAAAAAGGCAGGCGCCATGGCCACGGTTGCTTGACGTCCAAGGAACGCAAGGCTGATACCTATAAGAGCTAGCACCAACCCATATTCAGCAACCGTGCTAAATGCGGATAACTGTGCGATTAGCTGTAAGGCACCTGCTACCAAGATAAATCCAATACCGAGCCATGACGGTCGTAGATTAGGTTTGATTTCGGTTAAGCGATGCCAGGCCAATAGGAGGGCAATGAGGGGAATGAGCATGCCATGGCTGTATTCTTCTGTTTGCCAGGCACTAAATAAGTCCATCTCTGCTTGGCGTTGAGCAAAGAATAGCAATAATAGGGCAATAAGGCCCCAAAAGAGGGGCTTAGATGTTATCTGCCAAAGACCCTTTCCCTTCGATCGGGTCATCCGCTTTTCCTATGGGGGACCATCCATTTAATCATTCTGCCTGCACGAAAGGCGACGCTTCTTGTGAGCTTATCCACCAAATAAAATTGAACCCGTAAGGGCTTGATAAAGGTTGCTAATCCGTCGATAGGCGATACGCTTTTAACGGCACTAATCAACCGCCTCCATTGCAGACGGCAATCAATGCTGACGTAGTGTTTGCGAAGCGCTCGTCTTTCTCGCCCCGATAAGCCGGGGAGCTTTGCAAGCGTCAAGTCGCAGTTTCTCAAATTAAGCAAATCATCTTCCGTATGTTTACCACTCAACGAGTCTTTTCTGACCACAGACACATAACCAGGCGACGGCACAAGAAGAAGTTTGGCGCCACAGGCCAAGGCATGCGCGTAAAGTTCATAATCTTCGCCAAGGCGCATATGTTCTTGGTATCTGATTTTGTGTTCATTGAGAAAACTCCGCCGCATAAGGGGCTTGATAAAACCAAGTTCGCCGCGCTCACGCTTGGGATCGGTAATATTAGATAAAACAAACTCTCTAAAACTCACAGATTGGGGTGCTGTTAATGTCTGTTTCAAAAGTATCTTTCGCTCTCCTCCAAGGTCATCTTCAGGAACTTGCCAAGCATTATCAGCTATAAGATCCGCATCATTGCAATATTTAAGCAGTTCTTTAATTCGCCCCGGTATGAAGAAGTCATCGGCATCGAGGATGCTGATCCACGGTGCCCAACTTTCTCTAATAGCTCGGTTACGGGTTGCCGCCGGTCCGCGGTTGTCGGTTTGAACGATTACTTTGACGCGGTGACGGCCATCCTCAACGCTACTAGCAAGATTAAGCGTATTATCCGTAGATCCATCATCAATGACGACCACTTCTGACACTTCTGGCTCTAACAGAGCTGATGTCACAGCACGAACGATCGTCTTAGTGGCGTTATGAGCAGCTATAATAACAGCTACCCCACCATGGGAGGGGTTGAATGGGGATGGGGAGGAATTCACGATATTCTCCGATAGGTGCTAATCACTAATATTATAGTTTCATTTGATTACGAGGCGTGAGGCTAATATCACGATGGGTGCAGGTTGGCAAAACTAGTAAATTAGGGCTGTATATAAGCCTAGTGATGGGCAATTAAATGGTATCCCCAAAAAATTCCTTTTTAATTCTTGTATTCCTATAGCGTAATCGATGTAATCGACGAAATAATTCTCTCGGGTGACGCAATAGATATTTATGTAAAAGATACTCCTTAAATATACTTTTAGATCTACTGTGAGCAGTGGCGTGGCCAGTACGGTAAATTGCCCCAGTAAATGGCAAAGGCGTCAATGGATGGCCCGATGAGGCCAATCTATCACGTATAAATATATGACTTCCGAGCATCTGGCGTATGTTGGTCTCATCGGCTGACTCAATGCTAGGCTGTATCGACAATTAACCAAGGATTAACGCAGGATTGATTCAAGAGTCATAGCAAGGAGATAGCTATGACCAAGCGCTATGAGTTGAGTGAAGCCCAGTGGGCTGCAATCAAAGACCTTCTTCCCGGCAAAGTAAGTGATGTGGGTCGAACAGCAAAAGATAATCTGCAATTTATGAATGGTTGTTTGTGGGTGATCCGAAGTGGGGCGCCATGGTGTGATATGCCGGAACGCTATGGCAAGTGGAAGAGCGTGCACAAACGCTTTACGCGATGGGCAAAAGCTGGCGTATGGGAACGGGTTTTTGCGGCACTGCTCAAGGACAAGAAAAATGAATATCTGGTAGTTCGCAGATACCCCTGCTGGCTTAAATGGCATCAAACACTGTCCTCACTTTTATTATACCGCTTCGCCATCCCCAAAATGCTGGGGACTGGCAGCAGGTAAAACTGAATTTATCCCAAACTATCGGATCTATTTGTCGACAAGATTGCAATGATTGGAAAGCTATTATTATCGCAAACAATGAGGCAGATTTACCCAGTATTCCTATTGGTTTTGAAGTTAAGCGTGTTGACTTCCCACCAAACGCAAAATATCAACGTGGCAATGAAACACTTGAGGAGTTTTACGAAGCTGTGCGAAGCGATAAGGGACGTCGTGTTCTTGCTGGCATGCTGCATGCGGGAAGTACCGGACACTTTATGATTGTCGATGACGATGATTTTATTAGCTCTCGCCTGACGTCATTCGTTGCTGCCCATCCAGAAATCAATGGTTGGTATATTCGAGA
>Ga0206811_1068_pt2 | contig 23114 bp, 20 predicted proteins | sample Alteio_BWOrgCont_53_FD_152886 | JGI IMG/M metagenome (GOLD analysis project Ga0206811, IMG submission 152886) | Enriched cells from forest soil in Barre Woods Harvard Forest LTER site, Petersham, Massachusetts, United States -... | ecosystem: Environmental > Terrestrial > Soil > Temperate forest >... | reverse complement strand
ACTGGTTGGCGTGGAGCCGTCCGTAGTATAGAAAATCATGGCGCCAGTAGTAGAGTCGCTGATAGTCACGCTTTGGATCGAAGTGTAGGTTCCGGCTGCCGGTGAAAAGGTCGGAGTTGCTGTTACCGGAGGCGGAACGGCCACTCCAGCTAGGGCAAAGTTTGCAGAACCGGTTACTCCGGTTGTAGTTGCAGCCGCCGTCAGAGCTGCTGCCGCGGTTGGGATAGCCATCACCGACGCAGTACCATCCGCAGCGGTAGTTGCTGTCGCGCTGGAAAAGCTCAATGCGGAACCGACGAAATTAACGATGACGCCGGGGACAGGATTACCGTTCGCATCTTTGACAATGACAACCAAAGGCTGACTGAAAGCTGTTCCCACGTTCGCTGTTTGACCTGATCCGGAAACAACACTGATCGTAGCTGCGGCACCGATAATCGTCTCCGTCAAAGTGCCGGTGCTGGCTGAGTATGTCGTGTCTCCAGAATAACGGGCCGTAATGGTGTGACTGCCTGCTGCCAGCGAACTGGTTGCATAACTGGCGTGGGCGGTACTATCCAGAGTGACTGCCGTGCCTGCGGCGCCGTCGATACCAAATGTGACCTTACCGGTGGGAACACCTGTTCCGGATGCAGTCGTCACATTTGCAGTGAAGGTCACCTTTGTGCCAAGCAACTGCGGGTTCGCATCAGCCGAGAGACTGGTAGTCGTGCCAATCAGAGTTGTGGTTGTCCCCAGCGTAAACTTCGTTATAAAAGCATTCGAATTTCCGCCGGGAGCGCCTTTGTTTGTTGTCTGGAATGCGCCCGCCGTCGTGGGAAAATCAGCAGAATACGTAGTTCCTGCGATGTAAATGGCGCCGGATGCATCGCGAAAGATGCCATATCCCGCATCCCCGCTAGTGCCCAAAGGGCGCTCGGAGGTGTTTCCGGAGCCTCCAAAATAGGTGGAGTAAACTAGCGCAGTTCCGCCCGGATTCAGTTCCGTGAGAAACGCATTTGCCGCATGGTTTGGGAGGCCTTTGTTGGTCGACTGATAGGCGTCGGAGGTCACAGGAAAATCGGGAGAGTTGGTATATCCGGTTACATAAGCGTTTCCCGAGTCATCGAAGATAATGCGTTGAGCGCGCTCGCCGTCAACATCGCCACTTCCCCCCAGATAGGTGGCGTAGGTCAGAGCGCTCCCTGTTGCATTCAATTTGCACACAAATCCGGTGGGCAAGCCGGCCGTCGCCTCCTTATCCACCGTCTGAAACGCTCCGGTAGTGACAGGGAAATCAGTGGAGGCTGTCGTTCCAGCGAGAAAAACATTGTTCGACCCATCCAGCGCCATGGCAATAGGCACATCGCCCAAACCCGGTAGAGCCGAACCGTTTGGAACACCTTTTGTGCCGCTACCGCCCACCAGCGTGGAATAGATAAGGCCATTACCTGTGGGATTAAACTCGGCAACGAAGCCGGTGGTCAGGTTGTTTGGCGCGGCTTTGCTGACGGTTTGAAAGGCTCCGCTGGTAACCGGAAAATCAGAAGAAACCGTAAGACCGCTGACAAAGATGTCTCCAGTTGTATTGAGGGCCATCCCGTTGACGGCATCGAGAGGAATGAACGAATAGTAGAGTGGATTCCCGCTTCCTCCGAGATAGGTGGAGAAAATGAGGGCAGTGCCATCGGGATTCACTTCGGCGATCCACGCATTTGTTCCGTAGTTTGCCGAAGCCTTGTTGACGGATTGAAACGCACCCGCGGTTACAGGAAAATCGATGGACCGCGCGTATCCTGCAACAAACGCATCGCCATTTGGATCCATAGTAATGCTTAACCCGGCATCTCCATACACATTTGCATTGCCAAACACGTGGGCAGTTCCGCCCAGATACGTAGAGTAAAGAAGAGCTGTTCCAGCAGCATTCAACTTTGCAATCCATGCATCGAATCCGTAGGGAAATGCTTTATTCGTGGGTTGAATTGCGCCGGTGGTGACGGGAAAGTTCGAAGACCATGTAGCGCCTGTCAAATACACATTACCTGACGAATCTATCGCCAGAGCATTCACGTCGTCACCGCCTCCGGCATTCAGCGTGTTCCCGGTGTAACTGCTCGAACCATTGCCTCCGATATAGGTGGAATAGATCAGAGCGGACCCAGTAGCGTTCAACTTGCTGACGAAACCGACCGATGTATAGAAATTCCCATCGGTGATTCCGGGGTCGGTGGCTTGAAACGAACCCGTGGTGATGGGAAAATCCGGAGACCATGTGTAGCCGCCTATGTACGCATTTCCTGAAGCGTCCACAGCGAGGCTGGTCCCGTTATCGGTAAAATTCCCCGAGTTGCCACCGCTTCCACCGAGGAATGTGGAATAGGCGAGTACGGGATCGATGACGACCGTTTTGGTCTTGTCATAGGCACCGAGGACGAATGTAACCGAATTGTTCGCCAGTAGAGCGAAATGGGCCTCCACAGAAGTGCGCTGATCCTGGGCTAGTTGATACGCAACCGGCTTTTTAAAAGTGATCTTGCCGTTCTTTCCGATCACCTTTAAGTTGCCATGCTCATCCAGTTGCAACTTACCGACGCCGGCGAAATGCAGCCGGATTGGCCTGATGTTTGCGCCGGGCGCAACGACAAAGTCGTATTCCAATTGATGTTGATTGCCGTAGTACACCAGATCGATGCCGGGATAAACATCCGCGTATCGTACTCGGTTGTAGGTTGGTACGCGGGTGCGCCACTTCGCAGGATCGTTTCCCAGGAAGTAATTTACCGTACCAGCCAACAGCGCATCTCCGCTTATGCACGGATTACGATTTGCGCCGCGCACTTGCATACGCACGACATCGAACGTTTGCGCTCCATAATCCTTCACCTTGTGGGGGGCATTCTCCGCTCTCCCCGGCGTGCGCAACGCCAGCACGGCCTCGGAATCAGTGAGAAAGAGCGAATAGCCACCTCCACGGGTGAGAAAACGCACCTTTGGATCGACTTGCCCCTCGTTGGCCTCGAAGCTTAACGGCAATTCGCCGTATTTTTCTGTAATCGCAAGCGCACCTGGTCGGTTGTTATCGAGTTTCTGCTTCTGCGCACCTGCGAATATCGTCGATAAAAAGACGACGGCGGCAAGCGCGAGTCTCAATGCACGAGGGTTTTGGCAAAGAAAATCGGACTCGAACGACCGAATACGACAATCGGTTGCGCGCATGATTGCTCCATTCTGCGGCTTGATTCGCCACGGCACGGCTTTAGACCCATGGGAGGAGCGCGGGAGAATCTCTGTGCTGCTTACATCTGCGATAAACCTTGGAAGTTATGTAAGTTACTTTGCTTTTTTGTGATGAGTACGCCGTGCAATTCACCGAGACTGGAATCAATCAAAACGGCTTCTCATACAGCGATACTTTAAATGCAGAAAATAAGCTCGGAACCTAAAGAGAGCCGCGAGGACTGCAGTAATTAAGGGGGATTTACGGGATATAGCAGTATTGTGTGGTCAATACAATTACACTTTGGTAATCAGAACCTACCTAAGGTCTTACAGCCTTATGGAGGGTGAAAGCTTCCGGCAACACTAGGTTCATACTTCTTCCTCTGTTGTGTTGCGTACGTCTTAAACTCAACAGGACGGCCGAACCGGAAGTTGCTCGAAGTGGCATCAAGGAGATGCCAGCCCGGGGGTAATGCAGGTATCGAAAACTCTTCCGAGGCGGCGGGAAACTGATACCGCGGTGCACGATAAAACGGCATTTTACGAAAAGTTGCCGCGTATGCTCTACGCTATCGGCCAATTTACCGAAAACTGGGATGAGACGGTCGCTCTGGAGAAGAGAGAGAGACTAAGCGGATGAAAAAGCATACGCAGGACCTCGTCGCGGAAATACCACGGGGCTGCTCTCAGGTTGGGATCACGATCGGCATCGACCTTGGGGATGTCTGGAGCCATTACTGCACGCTCAACGAAGATGGTGAAGTTGTCGACCGGGGCAGGTTCCGCACGAACCCATCCAGCGTCGATAAGTGGTTTACCGACCTGCCTCGAGTGCGGATCTCCATGGAGGCAGGGACACACTCGATATGGATCAGCGAGCAGCTTCAGGAGTTGGGCCATGAAGTAATCGTGGCTAACGTGCGCGAGTTGCGGGCGATCTCGCACAGCGATCGGAAGAGCGATCAGGTGGATGCGGAAAAGCTGGCTCGTTTCGCGCGGCTTGATCCCAAGATACTCAGGCCGATTGCGCACCGCACAGTCGCTCAGCAGGAGGCCCTTACCCTGATCCGTGCGCGTAACCTGCTCGTTCGCCTGCGGACCGCTGCGGTGAACGCAGTGCGTGGTCTGGCGAAGCCCTGCGGATATCGGCTTCCAGCTTCTTCTACGCTCTGTTTCGCGAGGCGATGCGTGGCCGTGCTACCACCAGGTTTGGTTCAGGCGCTTGGCCCGGTGCTCGAGCAGATCGCCGAGATGACCGTGAAGATCAAGGCATATGACCGGGCGATCAAGAAGCTGACTGAAACCGAGTACTCGGAGACTTTGGCTCTGACCAAGGTCTATGGAGTGGGCCACCTCACGGCGCTGACGTATGTCCTGACGCTGGGCAGCAAAGAGCGTTTCCAGCGAAGTCGGGACGTTGGCTGCTATCTAGGATTCCGACCGCGGCGCAGCCAGTCCGGTGAGCGAGATCCTCAGCTCGGCATCACCAAGGCGGGCAATGTCTATCTCCGATCCCTGCTCGTCGAGTGCGCCAATCATGTCCTCGGACGACATGGAAAGGACTCCAGCTTGCGGCAGTGGGGACTGCATCTGGCTTCGCGTGGAGGCAAGCAGTCCCGAAACCGGGCCATCGTTGCTGTAGCTCGAAAGCTGGCCGTGCTGCTGCATCGCATCTGGGTGACCCAGGAACCATACGTTCCCTTTTACGCCGCCGCCGCTTGATAGGTGATTATGTTTACTTGTTGCGACGACCCCGTGTTCCGATGACTGCGTGTCGGCTTGGGCCCTCAACGAGGCCGACCGAAAACTGGCAGCATCGACTTCTCCTACTGGACCTCAACCGGCACCGAGCCAGGACGGCTTACACAAATTGCGAATAGAAACACGGTGGAGAACACATGCGTGGCAACCGAAGCAAAGAACAAAGGCCTTACCCAACAAAGAAAAACGGAGACAGTTATTGACAATCGGCGACCGTCTCATAGAAACCTGACTTTTCGGGAGACATCAAAAGCCCGCGTAAAGACGGGCTACTCTTGGCACAGCACCTCGATACCTGCGACTTGACGGTCTGTGGCTCACATTTTGTGGTTTTCCCTCGATCCCAATACGAAATCAGCAGGAGGGGCAGCTGGGCTGTAGGCGCTCTCGATCTGCACTGGCTCAACGGGGATGCCGTGGAGCAGCAGCGGCAGGGCAAGGCCGTAAAAGTTGCTCAGGTTGGGATCGGAAGACTGAGGAGACGCACGCTGAAACATGAGCGTGTCGGAGACTAGGACACCGATGCCCTGAGTTCCGGCGCGCTCCCATCGAGTCGTCGCAGTGGGTTGATCCATCTCCGACAAGGCATGAAAAACAGTCTGGAGCTCGGTTTCATAGGATTTCGGAATGACCGTTTTCGGCGGGTTCGGGTTGTCCGATGTGGGCTCCTCTGAGGGCCGGGTTGAGCCAAGGCCGAAGATGCGGTCGGGCCACGGCAGCACCTCGTAGCGCGCCACCGCGGGCTGCAATCGCGAGGCGACGAAGGTGCTTTCCCAATTTAGGCGGTAGTCAGTCTAGGAATGGCGAGGGTTGTCCTCGATGGGGTCATTCAGAAACCATATCGGCTTGCCCGAAGAGCGAGCAATGTTCTGGAGAGCGCAGTACTCGAGGAATGCAGTTTCAAAGGTGCGTTGCCTGCGCTCGCCCTGGTACACATTTGGCTCGGACAGAGTCAATAGTTGAGAATCAGGGGCATGACCCGATCAGAATAACCAGTCTTAGTCAGCGATTCCAGGATCCGGTGGGTCGATCCCGAGCGCGGTTGCCAGTGCGATCAGATGATCTTGTTCCTGAACCAGAATATTGCGGAGGCTCTCGGTAATGGCAAACTCGTTGAGTTCGTCGGCTTGCTTTACACGGCGACGATATTGACGGATAGTCTCTTTCTCATTCTCCAGATCGAATCGAAGCATGTCCTCGGCTTTCTCGGATGTCTTGACAGGTTTGGGAGTGACGGAAGGCATGCCACCTAGATAGTCGATATGATTGGACACTTGTAATGCGTGGGAAAGCTCCTCGGCGGCATGAACCGCAAGCTCATCGGCGATATTCATATAGGCGGCACCTTTAAGCACTTGCGAGTAGTTCACATAAGAGATAATCGCCTGATATTCGCGGGAAAGATCCTCATTGAGTGCCTCAATTAGTTTCTCGCGGTTGATCTTGCCATTCTTAGTCGTCACTTTCTATTCCTTTCAGTTAGTCAAGGTCATCGTCTTGAATTTGGGCAGTGGGAGCGGGCCTCTTTCTGGTTCGACCAGATGCTCTGGCTTTACTCCCCTTCCCAGGCGGCTCTTTCGCGGTTGCCTTTCGCAGTGCGTCATTGACAGTCTCCTCAAGCACATTCGCGGGAACACCCTTTTTCACCGCTTTGTTGACAGCTTTGTCGAACTTCTTCACTGCTTTGTCTCTCGTTTTGACTGAGCTCTTCTTTGCCATCTTGGGGGAATTCCTCGGTTGTATGATGCCAATGTTCAGCGTTTCGACGGGTGATTTGTCTACAGAAATGCCCGAAATCAACGGTATGGCTCGTTTTCGCATCTGACGCTTTAGGTCGCGATGATCATTCCTGTTGTTCAAGAAGCCGAATGGATGTCACTTTTGTCTGACTTGCCACCTTGGCAGCCACCAGAGAAACATACGGTCGTGGTTTCGCCTCACCCTGACGATGAGACCTTAGGAAGTGGCGGCCTTATTACTCGGCTTCGTTCTAAAGGAATAGATGTCACTGTCATCGCAGTAACCGATGGCGAAAATGCTTACGGAGAGGAACCCAGACTTGGTGAAATCCGTGAGCAGGAACAAGCGAACGCCCTCGGCAAGTTGGGCGTGGATCCTAAGCATATAATCCGGTTTCGATTCCCAGACAGCGGTCTGTGGAACTGTGAAAGAAGACTCGTTGGAGGGCTGCGATCTGTTGTCTCAGCAAATACGCACATCATCGCTCCTTGGAGATTTGATTTTCATCCGGACCATGAGGTCTGTGGACGAGCAGCAGAAGCAATCGCAAAAGAGAAAGAGATTCAGCTCACGTCATATTTCTTTTGGACATGGCATAGGGGTGATAGAAAAACTCTGGAGGGCGTCAAACTCGTATCGCTTCCGTTAACCGCGACCGAGATTCGCGCAAAACAGAGTGCGCTCCATTGCCATCAATCGCAATTACAGCGTGCTGGCGGTTCCCCGATCCTTCCAAATTATCTGTTGGGACCTGCCCGACGATCTTTCGAGGTCTTTTTGCCAGCATGACGATCCCTGATACATCCAGCGCAGCTTTCTTTGAGGCTATATACCAACGCGAGTCGGATCCTTGGAATTTCCGCCAGTCCCCTTACGAATGCGCCCGATACGTTGCGATTCTTAACGCGCTTCGCGGTCGTCATTACCATCGGGCCTTTGAGCCCGGGTGTTCTATAGGAGTATTGACGGTTCGCTTGGCAAGCATTTGCGACGAAATCGAAGCTTCAGATTTTTCCCCAACAGCTGTAAAAGAAGCTCGCGAACACTGTGAAAAACTCTCGAAGGTTCGCATACGATGCTGTTCTCTGTCTGAGCAGAAGGATTTCGGCCGATTCGACTTGGTCATTTTGAGCGAAATTGGTTATTACTTTTGTGCGCCAGACTGGCGCGAACTAACTGAGCGCTGCGTCTCAATGATGGGTCGAGGCTCAACATTGTTGGCTGCACATTGGCTGGGAAAGTCAGCAGATCATCAAATGTCCGGAGACGAGGTTCACAACATTCTGGCATCGAATGCAAACCTGCGTTTGGAGCGCTCTGAACGGCACGAATTTTTCAGGATTGATCGCTGGATGCGGTCATGAGACGGCGTGGCTGGCACATTTCGGTCCTTATTCCGGCACGTAACGAAGAGGATCTCCTTCCCCGCTGTCTGTTCTCTATACAGCAGGCACGCCGGAGTCTGCCAGCTACTGTTACAAGTGATGTGATCGTTGTTTCAGATTGCTCTCAAGATCGAACGCGCACAGTCGCAGAGGCAATTCTCGAGGATTCTGGGCTTGTGCTCGAGACGACATCTGGAATCGTGGGATCGGCTCGGGCTATGGCTGCGGTTGCGGCGATTGAACGTTATCGCGGACTTCTTAACCGCTGTTGGCTGGCAAACACAGATGCCGATTGTGAGGTTCCGGAAGATTGGCTTGTCAGTCACCTCGACTTCGCAAAACGGGGTTTCCAAGCTGTCGCAGGAATTATCGATGTGGATTCATTCGTCGAGCAAGAGCAGTGTATAGAAGAAAGGTTTCGGCTCACTTATCTCATTTGTGCGGATGGGAGTCACCCGCATGTCCATGGTGCAAACCTCGGTGTGCGGGCAGATGCATATTTGGCAGCGGGCGGCTGGTCGCGCATGCGTTCTGCTGAAGACCATGATCTGTGGAATCGTCTCGACCGGGAGGGTCATATGCGCGTGTCCGATGCGACGCTCAAAGTAATCACAAGTGGAAGGCGCATAGGAAGAGCGCCTTCCGGCTTTGCTGAGGCGTTAGCCGCGCACAGCGAGATTGCGGCATGAGCCCTGATGAACTCAATTGCCGATTGACGAAGATTTCGAAGGAAATCCTTCCTTTACCGGGAAGAGGAAATACGGCAGAACGTCATCGTCGTTTATTCGAGATTGGCCGCGAAGACTTAATCCTCGCGAAGCTGGCGGAAGCGCACTGGGATGCAGTTGCGATCCTCGCCGAAAACGGTCGAGAGCCTGTGGCTGGCGCCCTTTATGCAGTTTGGGCGTCGGAAATTCCTGGGCAACCCGTTCAATTGAATAAAGAGGCAAAAAACATTCGAGTTGTCGGAAAGAAGATGTTTTGTAGCGGCCTTGGTATCGTCGATCGCGCTTTGGTTACAGTGAGTGATCCGGAACCGTGCCTGGTCGAGATTGATGTGAAGAGCAACGCTGACACGATAGAAATGGACACCTCGGATTGGAAAACGGAGGCCTTTCGCTCGACCAATACGGGGACGATCGTCTTCGATAGGGCTAAGATATCTGGCCCCATCATCGGGGAACATTCCTGGTACCTGGATCGGCCGGGCTTTTGGCACGGGGCAATCGGACCAGCAGCTTGCTGGGCTGGAGGTGGAGCGGGTCTGCTTGAGGCCGCCTTGGAGAGTAAGCGAGACGATGTTCATACTATGGCTCATCTCGCCGGAATATATGCGAACGTATGGGCCACAGAAACTTATCTTGCCGCAGCAGGATGCGAAATCGACGAATCATATTCGGACTGTACCGCTGCGATGCTTCGCGCCCTGCGAGTCCGTCATTTGATCGAACAGGCATGTACGGATACGTTACGTCGCTACGCCAGAGCTTATGGTCCTCATCCGTTGACAATGGTCGGCGAGACTTCCCGTCGCTATCACGAGTTGGATCTGTATCTACGTCAATCCCACGGGGAACGCGATCTGGAATCTCTCGGCCGCACTCTGCTCGCTGATAAAGCTATTCGGATTGAATAAGTATTCGTATCTAGACGCATTTCGCCCTCAAATATAACGGTAGGCAGGTACGTGAAGTGCCAGAGAGGTATCGGAATGAAGTCTTGACCGATCCAACGAAGTTGAGCCCGATTAGCAAGGAAGACAACCTTCTTCAGGTCATTATCGAAACTCCTGCCGGTAGCCGAAACAAATTCGCATACGATCCGGTGTTTTCGCGCTCAAGAAAGTTTTGCCGGCAGGCATGGTGTTTCCCGACGACTTCGGGTTTCTGCCTCAAACCATCGCTCCTGACGGTGATCCCCTCGATGTGCTTCTGCTGATGGACGAGCCTGCTTTCTCAGGATGCGCCGTGCGCGCCCGACGGATCGGAGTAATCGAGGCGAACAGCTCGACGGCAAAAAGAAAATTCGGAATGATCGTCTTGTGGCAGTCGCTGAGGCCAATCACATGTATGCTAACCTGCGAAGATTGAAAGACCTTCCTGCAAAATGGATGAAAGAACTTCAGGATTTCTTTGTGATCACAACCTTGAACGCAAAAGATATCGATTGCTTGGGTGCAAAGGCGAAGACACGGCATTCCGCTTGATAAAGGACGAAAAAAGGCGGCCTAACAGCACTTGCGGAATAGATCTCGATCATTTTCTTCAGGGACTGATCGCTTAGAGTGTGCTACAGACACCGCAAACTTGAAAGGAGGCTGCAATTGGTGCTTTACATCGCAACCAATCCCACATCGGTTCACTCGATGCGCTTTATGAAGCGTTGCTCCAACGAGACCATTCCTATCCCATCCACGTATACTGAGACCCGCTGCTGAGAATCACCTCCGATCGAGTCGTTACGAAGCCAGACCACACGCCCTGTGTGTAGGATTCCTTTGGAAGCATGAGCTCCCTTCTTGTCTTCGTCGGCACACTCGTAAGGGACAGATTGCATAAGAATATATTCGGTTTTGAAATCGGGCGGTCTATCCATGACTTATCACCTCCACGCTGCAACCAGTGCCAGCATAGATGATGATCAAAGAATCGGAGATGTGCGGCACGACATAATCTCATGAATCCAAGATGTAGAGCGAGCTGACTGCATCCTAACTCTAGGATCCGAGGTCATCATGAGCAAAACTCCACGCAAATCGCTCGCCAGCAAAAGGCAAGTCTCACTCAAAAAGGCAGAAATAACTGGGAACGGTGGCGAATTGCACCATACGGCTGGAGGACCACACCCTCCCTTGACTACCCAAACGGGCGCCATCGTTAGTGATGATGAGAATTCCCTCAGGGCGGGCGATCGAGGGCCGACGCTTCTTGAAGACCATATATTAATCGAGAAAATACAGCATTTCGACCACGAGCGTATTCCTGAACGCATCGTCCATGCACGAGGTTTTGGGGCTCATGGGTTCTTTCAACTGACCGACTCACTGGCGGGGATTTCGAAAGCCGCCGTTCTAACCAGGGTTGGAGACAAGACACCTGTTTTCGTTCGGTTCTCGACAGTTGCAGGAAACCTGGGATCAAGCGACATGGCTCGGGATGTTCGCGGTTTTGCCGTCAAGTTCTATACTCGCGAAGGTAATTAATTGGGATTTGGTCGGAAACAACATTCCTGTTTTCTTCATTCAGGATGCGATCAAATTCCCTGACCTGATTCATGCTGCAAAGCAGGAGCCCGATCGCGGGTTTCCCCAGGCTCAAACCGCTCACGACACCTTCTGGGACTTTGCGTCGCTGATGCCCGAAAGCACGCATATGCTCATGTGGATCATGTCTGATCGTGCGATCCCGCGCTCCTTTCGGATGATGGAGGGATTCGGGGTACACACTTACCGCTTCCTGAATGAAAAGGGTAAATCGACATTTGTAAAATTTCATTGGCGGCCGAAGCTTGGGATGCAATCCGTGATATGGGATGAAGCGTTAAAGATCTCCGGAGCTGATCCTGACTTCCATCGGCGAGACCTCTGGAATGCCATCAATGAGAGAAAGTATCCGGAATGGGAGCTCGGCGTCCAGGTCTTCGATGAGACATTCGCCGATAAGTTCGACTTTGATGTGCTGGACGCTACCAAACTCATTCCTGAAGAATTGCTGCCGCTCCGTGTGATCGGGCGGCTGGTTCTTGATCGAAACGTCGACAATCACTTCGCCGAAACGGAACAAGTCGCATTTTGCGTCCGCAATGTCGTTCCAGGCATCGATTTCACCAATGATCCTTTGCTGCAGGGACGAATACTATCCTATGTCGATACCCAGTTGAGTCGCCTTGGTGGCCCCAACTACGAGCAGATTCCGGTCAACGCTCCGAAATGCCCGGTCATGCATATGCAGCGTGACGGACATATGCAGTTTGGAACACAAGCGGGCCGTGTCGCGTATTCGCCAAGTTCTATCGAGGAACGTTCGCCACGCCAGGACACACCGCGAGGCGTGTCATCGTTTCCAGAGCAGTTCGAAGGCAACAAGCTTCGTATACGGCCGGAATCCTTTGCGGACCACTTCTCACAAGCCCGTCAATTTTTCTACTCGCAAGCGGAACCGGAACAAAATCACATTATTTCCGCCTTCATCTTCGAATTAAGTAAGGTGGATACTCGCGCTGTGCGGGAAAGAATGCTCGGGCAGCTGGCCAATGTCGATCCAAAGATCGCCTCACGCGTCGCCAGTGGCCTAGGCATGGAGGGGAAGGTCATTCCTGTGCCAACAACTGTAAAGGCACAGCAGAATCTTTCCTCATCTTCTGCACTAAGCATCCTCGCCAAGGCCAAAGCGACGTTGGAAGGACGTGTTGTCGGATGTTTGGTGGCTGACGGCTCAGAGACAAGAGTCGTTTCCGCGCTGAAGAAGGCTGCCGTGAAAGTCGGGGCCGATTTTAAGATTGTGGCCCCCAAGGTTGGCGGAGCGGTTGCGATGGACGGAAGTCAGATAGAAGCCGATTTTCAGCTTGCGGGTGGATCTTCTGTGCTCTTTGACACTGTCTTTATTGCACTTTCCGAAAAAGGTGCCGAACTCTTGTCTTCTGAAGCCGCTGCCGTCGCTTGGGTTCACGACGCATTTGCTCACCTGAAGGTAATCGGAGCGACCGATGGATCGCAGGCATTACTGAATAAGGCTGGTGTGATACGAGACGAGGGTGTACTTGTTGGCTCTGATTCTGAAACCTATCTGAAACGAGCTGCTGAAGGCCGTGTGTGGAACAGAGAACCAAAAGTTAGAACAGTGTTCTAGAAAAGATAGAGGAATGCCCTCCCCATATTCGAGAAAAATGTCGGGAGAGATTATGACGCCATCAAACCATATTCAAGACCACATCGATACTATCGCGAAACACGAACAGGACTTCCAGGCCAGTCGATCGAGGGCGGAACGCATTGGCGACAGGATTGCCGCATTTGCTGGCAGCTTTCCATTCGTGGCTATTCATATCGCTTGTTTTGCCGCATGGATGTTGATCAACACACTGTCCATCCTAGGCATTCGCCCATTTTGACCCAACTCCCTTTCCGCTCCTGGATACAGGCGTAGCCCTTGAAGCGATTCTGCTTGCGAGCTTCATCCTGATGCGTCAATCAGGGCTCGCGAAGCGAGCGGACGAACGAGAACATCTCATGCTTCAACTCCTTCTACTTACCGAAAAGGAGGTATCAGCTGTCGTCCGAATGAACCAGCAGATTGCCGAACATCTTGGACTATTAAGCATTTCGAAAGACGAAGAGATCAAGGAACTGGGACGCCCGACCTCAGTTGATGAGGTTGCCGAGTCGATACAAGAGAATCTTTCGAGAGAATAATTGAATAATATGTTGCTTGAGGCGATGCTCATTAAATTATCGTTCGGTGACCCACACAATGATGAGGCAACGGCAGCATCATTCCGAAGTCATCCTGTCCTTACTTCCACTTCAGGACTTGGGCGCTCGGAGGACAAAGCCTCTCTTGGATGGTCCGGCTCTGTTCTGTGCTTTGCTGTCGCTCGAGAATAATAGGTGTCTTCAGATGCGAAATTTGCGTTTTGCATTGTCACTTGCCGCATCTTATTGTGAGTCACCATGGAAAATGCGTTTGCATCGCGTCCTCGCGTTTTCGTCGTCGACGACGAAATAGAGATCGCAAAATTGCTGGTCGTGATCCTGCAAATGAATTTGTTCGACGCTGTTCCTTTTGCCAATCCACAGGCGGCACTCGAAGCAGCAAGAGCTGAGGCGCCGGACTATCTCATCTCCGACATCGTGATGCCAGAGATGACAGGCATCGAGCTCGCGATCGCCATCCGGCGTGAGATTCCCACATGCAAGATTCTCCTGTTTTCCGGGAAAGTAGGCGCCTTGGAGTTGATCACTAGTGCAGTCGAAGCAGGCCATAGCTTTCCTTTGGTGGAGAAGCCTATACATCCGACAAAACTAGTCGAGGTAATACGAGACTTGTAAGCGCAAAATTTAGTGGAGAGGAGATTCAGACCACGCTTTCTTGCTGAGATTGCTGCAACGTGTGGCAAGCCTAAGTTGGATGATCTTCGAGCTCTTTGATCGATCGGTGAAGCTTCTCGATGTGGATACGGTTCGCTTCTTTGAGGCAATCTCAATTCTGGATTTGTTCTGGCGTTGGCAGCTTCGAAGCTGCACTCTGGAGATAGATCTCCTTGAGGTCGAGTTCATATTTGTCAAGCTCCTGCTTAAGCTCGTCCAGCGTCGAGTTTTCTATCAGCCTTTCGTTTTCCATTTAGACCATCTTTCCCGTTCTCCCAGTCTGCTTAAAGAAACGATCATCTCTAACCGAGTGCATGTTGTCGGGAATAATCCAGAGATGATGGATTGCCGATTACCGTCTGAGCTATTCGTTCACTGGAGCATACACGCAATAACCCCGTGGCGGCGCGGGAACTTCTGAATTGCCTTCGCTGTCGGTGGTTCGCTCATCCGGATGGGCCCCATCCTTACCGTCCCACGCTACTGGCCTGAACTTCTGGTTGTGCCATTTCGTTTATCGACGTCCCACTCCATTGGCGTTCCCAAATTGTTGAGTACATAGACCAAGCCACTCTGCGAATCTGTTCCGCCACGCTAGGAGATGTAGAGATCCTCTCATAGCTGCGAGAAGGTCGCCTGACGACTTCACCGATGTCGGCATTATGGCCGAATCATTTAGATCTTCCGGCGACTGGCCGGTATCGTTGCCGCTCGTGCCTTCTAATCTGATTGTTTCTGAAGCTAATTCTTTGCTGTACTTAAGCGCGAGTCAGCTGGCGAGAGTCCGATGACAACACTCCATTTTAAAGGATGCCCTCTCTTGATGCTCTCGCCGGTTATTTCTATCGCTCCGGCGTCGCAAGAGAAGACTTGCAGATAGGTGGCTACCGATGCTTACACACGGGGCATCTATCACCCTATAGAAGTCATCACCGAACGGGAGAGTGCAGCATCTGTCCCTCCGACCCCACCCCACGACAGTCTCAGGAGCAAGAGCCGCAGAGCCGCGTCTGGGATCTCGTTTCACGATTCCCGCTTAGCTCACTTTGGAACCTCGAAGGTATACCCATTCGGGTTATAACAAAACGTACCTGGAACTCGCTGTTCGAGGATAATCTTGCGGGTCGGGCCGCTGAGTTGGGTTTTTATTTCATTTTTGCGCTATTTCCTTGCCTCTTCACAGTAACGTCTCTGTTAGGACTTGCGGCCCACTCGGCTTCGCACATCTACTATCTGCTCCTCGGCTACCTTTCTATCGTTCTCCCACAGGCCGCCATGGGTACCCTGCTCGAAACATTCAATCAGATAACATCCTCATCCACAGGTGGCAAACTGACGTTCGGTATTGTTGCCTCTCTTTGGTCGGCCTCTGTCGGTTTCTCAGCCATTCAGGATGGCTTGAATATCATCTATAAAGTGAAAGAGACTCGTCCTTATCTGGCTGCCAGGTTCTCGGCAATCAGCGTCACGATCCTTCTCTCGATTCTGATTACTCTTATACTGGCGTCGCTATTGGGCGCCGATTACTTCGGGCGGATGGCCGACGCTCATATCCATCCAAACTTTCTTGCGATTCTGGCCAACTATTCCGTCAAAAGTTTAAGTTGGTTGCTCTCTACGTGCCTCCTCTTTCTGATGTTTGCGGTGATCTACTATTTCGCCCCCGATGTAAAGAGGAGCCACTGGCATTGGCTCAGTCCCGGTGCCACTGTCGGTGTTCTGGGCTGGCTCGTGGCTTGCCTGGGGTTTCGGATCTACGTCCACCTCGTAGGTGATTATGCCGGTACCTACGGCTCGTTAGGGGCCGTCATCATCCTTCTGACTTGGTTCTATCTCACCGGCTTCGTGCTTCTTTTAGGCGCAGAGATCAACAGCGAGATCGAGGCCGCCGTTGTTGCACAGCGAGTTCTGCATAATTAGAGTCAGGCTCGATCGGTTGCTCCTTTGTTCTGCAACTCCGGGACAACTATGATTGTCGTGGCGCGTTCAGGGGAGGGGCCTCTTTGGACTCTAGATCTCGCAGAGGCCCCCTTGGTTTTGTTCAATCTGCAGGAGCCAGATTCATCTTGTCATGGCATGGACTATCACCGATCTATGCCGATTGAATCCGGCGTAAAGCCTGTGGTGTCGAGACAGTAATCTCACCATTGTTTCTTGATGAGCGTGTCCACGCCGAAGCCACCGTTCTGGTCCCGGGTGGCGCTGACCGACACCCGAGGCGAGACCTGGTACTCTCCCTGGACGGTCTGGTTCTGTGTAGAGGCGACGTTCGTGGAAAAGGTCACGAAGAGCTTTCCAGTGACGCGCTGCTGGATTGTGATATTCGCGCCCGGAGGTCCTTCGCTGCTCCCTCCTTGTAATACCGGATTGATGGAGAGCTGTGAGATACCAGCGACCTTCGAGATGCGGCTTGTTACCTGGCTGCTCACTTGTGAAGCAACGAGTGACTCGGCGGCCTGATTGGCGGGCGTGGAGGGATTGGCCGAATTCGCCTCGGTCGTATTGCCGAAGGCGAGCAGGTTGATGATGTCAGCTGCTGGAAGCGCCGGGTCGGAGCTGTACTCCGTATGTAGCTGTGCCACGGGACCCTGGAAGCGGAGGAAGATGTTGTACTGCTGGATGGTTGTATTCAGCGAAACATTCACAACGGGCTCCGTCTCGGAGGGATTAACGAACTGAATTGTACCTCCATTGAGCACGAATCTATCTCCGTTGAGGATCAGGTCCCCGTTGGTGAGGTTTACACGGCCCAGAATAACCGGTTGCGAAGCCGTGCCGCGCACCTGCAGATTGGCCGAGCCGCCGATGCTCAAGGTCCGGCTGACGAGATCGATATCGTTAGTGGAGTGCACACCGATGTTCAGTTGAAGATTCTGACTGAAGCCCGGTGTTGGAGGGGCGGAGACACCGCCTGAAAACTGGCTGATGAAATTGGTCAGGTCGAATGCCGGGGTGAACGAGATCTCCGTGAGGCTAACGTTACCGCCCAGAAGCGCACTCTCCATCGTGCCTGTCAGTCTAAGGTTGGCATCAACGCTTTCACGCACGCCTTGGGGATACAAGGCTCGCACCCCCTGGGCCGAAACGCCGAGATCGAACTGTACATTGGGATGAAATGCAATACCACCCTGAGCGGTGATCTTGCCGCCACCTATCGTGCCTTCAAATCGCGCGATGTTGAGACGGTCCTTGGTCAGGGTGAGCACACCATTTCCTCGCTGTAAGCCGACCGGCAGATCAGCAGAGGCATAGTTGGTGTTTACAACGTCGATCTCGCCGCCGATCGCCGATTCATTCATAGGCCCGTTGGAGTTGATGTTGAACTTGAGCTGTCCTGAGCTTCGTACATCGGGATCAAACAACTGAGCTAGCTTGAGGTCGACCGTTCCCAGCAACATCAGCGACATGGGACCGCTGCCGCTGGTCGGTATAGTGCCCCCAAACTGCAGATCGGTATCGGTACCGCGAATGGCCGAACGCTGCACCTGGACGATGGAGTTTTTGTAATCGATCTTGATTGGTGCGGCTGCCGCCAATTGAATATTGTTGGTGTAACCCACGTTCAGGACAGGAATCGTGACGTGCGCTTCGAGCTGGTTCTTATTCTTGAGGGGGCCGTGGAGAGTCGCATGCAGTTCCGTCTGCCCTGTAACGTCACCTGCCTGATCGGGTGCATAGGCGGCTACGAGCGGCTGCAGCGGAATGGTCTGTGTATCGATCTTCGCATCTGTCATGTAGTCGCCCGTCAGCTCGACACGGGCCTGTCCTTGAATCCCGGTTCCAATAGCGGACGTGGAGAGATTCGCATTCGCCACATGATCGGCCACACTCATTTTCAGGTTGAGAGACTTGACGGTCTGGTTCTGGATAACGAGCTGGGGGATCGCCAGAGTGGCATCGAGTTGCGGATTATCGAAGCTTCCCTGACCGCTCGCCTGGATTGCAAGGACTCCGTTTGCACTCAGATTCCTGCTCTTCAACGCCTGCAGCTCATCGAGACGGATGCCGGCGGAATGAAGCTGCGCCGTGTAGGTCTTCTGCTGCGGATGTACGCTCGCTGTTCCCTGAATGCTGCCTGCCGGTAGATCGACCGCGAGATTGCCATGTACCTCGTCGCCAGTCCCAGCGAAGATCAGATTGACGGACTTTATCGGTTCCTGATACGCAACAAGATTTGTAACTGACAGATTGCCATTTCCCACCGGGTTTAACTCTGTGCCGTGCAGCTTCACATTGAGATTGAGAGTTCCGGTGACTGGATATTGCTGACCGGCGAGGCTCTTGAGTTGAGCGATATCTAGCTGTGAGGCGGTCAGATCTACCTGAACGGGACTAGTTTTGGTAAAGGACCACTTCTTCAACTCAGTACTCGCATTGAAGGCGAGTTTCCCCCGGCGCGCCAGTTCGACGTCCGCATTCTGCAGACTGGCATACGATGGGCTGATATCGATATTGGTGCGCAACAGCTTTACAGCCGAACCGTTGACGTGCATGTTCGACGCCACGAGTTGTCCCTGCAGAAGAGGTGCTGCCGTAGTGCCGCTCACAGTGCCCTGAAAACCAGCTGTCCCGCTGAGCCCCAGGGGATTGACGGGGTGTCCGGGCGTAGGCGTGCGGAACAACATGGATATCGTCTCAAGCTCGTGCAGATCGTTAGCTTGAAGCTTCACGTTCAGGCTGGAGCGATTGCTCACCATCCCGTTGAGCGACAGATTTGTCGCCGGCGTGCGCAAATAGCTGTTCGTCAGCGCCACCTCCTGATTCTTTCCGGAGTAGGTGCCATGGATGGCGCTATCGATCGGGATGACCTGGGCGTCGGAACCATCCAGATTCGTGCCAGCTACCTTGCCGCGCACGATTGCATCGGCTTTGGCCACAAGGTCGTCGAAATTATTTCCCCAGCTGGCAGTCGCCTGTGCACTGAGTCCTCCGCTGATTCCGATATTTTTCGGAACAGCCATCAGCGCGAAGGTCCGTCTCATAGCAGCAAGGGAAACGCCACGTACATCTGCACTGAGCTTGGAATGGGTATTTGCCGTCAGATCGTCCATCTCGCCCTGCGCGCTGAGCACACCTCCGAGCAGGCTGGCTTTGAAGTCCTGTAGAGTGACGTTCCCGTGCGCAAGTGCGTAATGTCCCGTGATGTTGCAAATCTGCGTCCGCAGTGCAGGCGCCCGCACATCGAGGAGTGTGCTGTTCAGATCTCCCTGCAGAGTCACGGCATTCAGCGCGGGCTGGCTTGGCACGGCAGCATACTGCAGCGAGCCCGTGGCATGGATGACGCCGGTTGGGACCGTCGCATTCTTGAGGGTATTTCGCACCTCGGCCCCATCCACAGAGGCATCATAGTGCGCCTGCACGATGGGGTTCGAGTAGTTCTCGACTGTCGCGGTCAGCGTCACCTGCGAGAGCCCACTGGTCAGCTTTGCATTCGTAAGATGGAAGGTCGTCGGAGTCGCGTCAAACTGGGCTGTGAGATTATGCGGGATCGGCTGAAAGGTCCCCGAAACCAGATGGCCATCGGTATACGAGAGAGTTCCCTCATACCTGGTCAGTAAGGGATCGAAGGAAGCGTGGAAGTCGAGCTCATGCAGATCCGCCGTGAGCACACTCTTGCGGTCGTTGTAGTAAACCTCTCCCCGACTCAGTAAAGCATGACGAATTCCAACGTCGAAGACACTCGTATTGCTGCTACTTTTCTTGCTGCTCTTGATGGTGGGGATATTGGAGATGCCCTTCGCATCTACGTAGACGCGGACGACCGGCCGATCAATGCGTATGCTGTCGATGTACCACTTCCGATGCAGAAACGAGGTAATGCGCACGCCGGCTTCGGCATGATCGACTTCAAGCAGCGGCGGGTTGGGATATGGAACTGCCCCGTTGACGCGCAGCCCGTACAAATCGAGGCCCAGGTTCGTGAGATGGAATGCGAAGTTCTGAAGATGGACTTCTGTGCCGAGGGTCTCGCTCGCGTCCTTCTCAACGGTCGTCAGCAGGTAATTGTGGAAGCGCGCGTTGTGCAATAGGACTTCCAGTGTGAGTCCCACGAGCAACAGGAGAACCACAACCGCGCGCACCAGCCACGCGGCAACAAGCATCAGCAGATGCTTGCGCCGCCGCGGTTCTGGTTGAGGATTCGATTCGGATGTAGCGCCAGTGAACACAGAAGGCCTCCGCTTAGAATGCTTGCCCGATACTGACAAAGTACTGTGTTGCATTAATGCCGGGCACGGGATTCAGATTGCGTCCCAGGTCGATACGCACCGGACCGACCGGCGTGGCGTACCTTAGGCCGATGCCTACGTTATTCGAATACAAAGACGTGAAGTCGTGAAATCCGATGGTCGGGAAGACATTGCCGCCGTCATAGAAGGCGACCATCCCCAATCCTTTTTTGATTCCAAGCGGAAAGCGCAGCTCGGAGTTGAGCAGCAGAAGCTCATTGCCACCGGTCGGGACATTAATACGGGGGGCATTCGGGTTGGAGCCGCAGTCCACGCTGTTTCCCGATTCACCGATACAGACCGGTTGCTGCGGTCCCGCGCTGTCGAGCGGGAATCCGCGCAACGAGTTGCCGCCGCCTGTAAAGAACTTCTCGCTCAGCGGAACGCGACTGTCTGCCAGCGGCTGCACCAAACCAATGCGGATACTGTTTGCCCAGATCAGATTCTGATGGTGCATGATCGGCATGTAATAGGCTGCCTGTGTGATGAGCTTAGCGAAGTCTACGCTGGAGCCAAGCTTGGAGGTGTTGTAGTCGAGTTCGATACTGTCGAGCATACCTTTATGTTCATCGAGGACGTTATCGCGTGTATCATGCGTGAGGTTGGCCGCCAGCGTCGACAACCGCACGTTGCGGTCTTCCAGAGGGACCAGTGCCTCCAATTCCACACGCGTTAAATCGGTATGGCTAAAGCTATAGCGCAAGAATAAGGTGTTCGACTTCTTTTTATCCAGCATGCGCTGAATCTGATAACTTGCGAGCTCCTGCTGTGAGGAGAAGATTGGGTTCTCTTCATCCCGCTCGCCAGAAACCGAGAGTGTCGCCCTCCAAGGTGACCAGCGTAAGCTGGGATCGATGTAGTAAGCGGCCAGACGCTGGTCGAGGCGTCCGGCGAAGGCGGTAAATGAGAGGGATTCTCCCTTACCGCGGAAATTGTTCCGAGTGTACTGGAAGGTCCCACGTGGACCATAGAAAGTTTCCTGGTTCGTTCGATAGGAGGAGGGCAAGCCGATGGGAGGAAGATTCGGCAGGGCGACCGTACCGCTTGGGATGCTGCCACCACGGTTGATAAGCTCGAAGCCGAAGCCGTACGTGATCTGGTTCTTCTTGGCCTCATGCACCTTGACCAGAACATTTTCCTTGGTCTGGGTAGTGATCTGCCGGCGAGGGTCGATTTCGGCCCAGTCGAAGACGCCGGTGTGGTCGTAAAGCTGGCTCTCGGCTGTTAGTAGATGATTTTCGGTAAGCGGCTCATCCGGCTTGATGTATGGATGGACATCGCGATCGATCAGGCGCTGCTTGGTGTGGATACGGCCTAGCGTCACCACATCGCCAGTGAACACCCGCGGACCTTCGTAGATGTGATAGACCACGTCGATGTGGTGCGGGTCCGTCTTTGAGACTACGGTAGCAGTCTGGCGGAAGCTTGAGGTTAGGTAACCTGCCTCAAGATAGTGCGCCACGATGCTCGCCCGGTCGGCTTCCACGAAACGCTGCGAATAGGGCCTCCCGGGAGCCAGCTTCAAGCCCTGCGGCGCGAACTGGGCTTCAGGGAATGTGTCCGCCCCCTCGATGCGCAGGGTATTGACGATGTCACGTGGGCCCTCGGTGACGTGGAAGATGACATTGATATTTCCCGCTTGCTGCGTCACCGCTGGGACCACCTTCACACTGCTGAACCCCTCGGACTTGTACACATCCTCGAGGTTTTTTACGCTGCCTCGCACCAGCTTCTCACTGTAAGTGCCATGTGAGAAAAAGTGCGCCTTCTTCACAGTTACGCGCGGCACGAGGTTCTTGTTCGGCAATGTCGAGTTTCCGGCGACATCGACGGACGTGACCTTGTGTTTGTCTTTCTTCTCGATCTTGTACAGGATGGTCACTTCGCCACCGTTCGGCTTCCGGCTGAACTGGGAGGTAACCGCTACATCGAAATAGCCCTTGGCCTGGAAGTAGGAGACAAGTGCCTGCTGCCCTTCCTGAACCGACTCCGGATCGACGCCCACCCCCTGATACATGGGCAGAAGCGACTTCTTTGTCCAACTCCACAAATGGGCACCTTCGACATTGACTTTGATCGGTGGGCCCTGGTGCACATCGAAGTGAATGTCCGCACGGTTGGTCTCCGCGTCATACTCCGCACCCTGAAGTTGGACACGGGCAGAGAGCCACTCTTGTTTGATGAGGTTGTTCTGAAGAGAAGTTGTCGCCCGATTCAGAGTGCCGTGGCGATAAGTCTTGCCTGAGCGTATAGCCGACCCGCGGATGCGGGCCATGAACGTCTGCAGGCTGTGATCGAGATTGGCTGCCTCCGCTGGAGGGACATTGGCAATGTCCACCTCTCCGAACTTTGCTCGCTTCCCCAAATCGGTGCGGAAGGACACATTGGCCAATCCATGTGCATTGTCCATCTGTATCTCGGGCCTCACCGTGGCCTGAAAGTATCCCTCCTGACGGAAAAAGTTCAGTAGATTATCCCGATCGACAGCGATGTCATCCGCATTGTAAGGGGCCTGCGGAGGGAAGTTAGATACCTGAATGAGGCGTGAGTATGCAAACCGATCTGCGCGGGAAACTCAAACACGCCGAAGAAGATCGCAGGCTGCAGCACCAGCAAAACGCGAACACCCTGCGCCTCCGGGTCAACCTGAAGTTGTATTTCACTGAATTTTCCTGTTGCCTTGAGCGCCGCGATCGTCTCTTGCACCTTCTGCAC
>Ga0206811_1063_pt3 | contig 23819 bp, 15 predicted proteins | sample Alteio_BWOrgCont_53_FD_152886 | JGI IMG/M metagenome (GOLD analysis project Ga0206811, IMG submission 152886) | Enriched cells from forest soil in Barre Woods Harvard Forest LTER site, Petersham, Massachusetts, United States -... | ecosystem: Environmental > Terrestrial > Soil > Temperate forest >... | reverse complement strand
GTCATCGGCTATACCACCGACGATCAGGGCAATCCCGTCATCGGCAGCGCGCTCGGTGGCGATCTCGCGGAACCATCGCGCGACTCGTTCGTCAAGATCAGCCAGTTGCAACAGTTTCCGCTGCGCGTTGTCCAGAAAATGCAGCAAGTGGTTGATGTGGAAACCAGCGAAATCATCGAAGTCCCCGTGGATGTGACGGAATGGCTCGATCCCATGTGCGTCAAAGGGACGCCGATGTGTTTCGCACTGCATACCGCTTATGGCATGCTGGAACGCTGGATTTCGGTCGGTAATCACAGTGAGTGTTTTCCTCCGATCGTCATCCACATTACCGACGGCGAAACATCCGATGGGGGCAATCCGGAAGAGTACGCGGAAGCGGTGCGGAGTTTGGCGACGGCGCATGGCAACGTGCTGATGTTCAACTGCCATCTTTCCATGCAGGCTGCCGACAAGATCGTGTTTCCGGGAAACATCGAGATGATGCCCGACGAATTTTCGCGGACGCTGTTTCGCATGTCGAGCGTGCTGCCGACACCGATGAATCGACTGGCGACCACGGAAGGCTTCAAACTCGAGCCCAATGCTCGCGGGTTCGTCTTTAATGCCGACACCGTCTCGTTGCTGCAATTCCTCGATATGGGGACGCGAGTCTCCAAAAATCTGCGTTGATTCCTTGCGGCAGCGGCGTTCAGGGATTGAGCCGGTATTTCGCGACTGTTCTTCACGTCATCACACGTCATTAAATCCAACGAAAGAACGATCTCCATGAGTACGAGTTCGGTAGAAAGTCCCGGTTGCGTGATACTTCTGATCGATGAATCCGCCGCCATGGAATCGGCAGTTCAGGAAGAGCCACTCGAACTTGGGCAAGAACCCAAAAGCAAGGGGGTGTCGATTGCAAACGCCGTCAACTCGTTGCTGAAACAGTTGGCAACCGGCCCGGATTTCGACGTGACCGTCATTGGCTATCGTTCGGAGGATTCGGGACTTTCCGTCGCCCAGGCTCGTTGGTCGGGACCGCTTGCCGGTCGTGAATTCGTTTCCACGAAAGAACTCGCGGCCAATCCGGTCACCGTCGAAACTCGCCAGCGTCGAATCCCCGATTCGACGAGTTTTTCAGGATTCCGTTCGGAACCCGTCGAAGTCCCCGTCTGGTACTCGGCCAAAACCGGCGGAATCGCACCGCAAGTGCTCGCGTTCCAGAAGTGCAAGGAAATCCTGGAAAGATGGAGTCAAACGGCAGGCCCCCATCCGGGACAGCCGCTAGTCATTCACTTGTTCGCCGCCGGCTCGGGCGATGGCAATCCGACCAAAGCCATTGAAGAATTGCAATCGTTGGCAATTGGCGATCGCCAGCCGCTCGTCTTCCAGGCCCATATGAGCACGGCGAAGGCGGTTCCCGCAACTCTTTACACGTCGAATCGAACCTTTCTTGCACCTGGACCATCCCGCGATCTTTTCGAACGCAGCAGCCTGTTGACTGCCGACCATGCATCTGCCCTCAAAGCGGCCAACGTGATCGTCGGGGCCAATGCCCGCGGAATGCTGTTCAATGCGAAACTGATCGATATTGTCCGCTTCCTGTCATTGGTCAAGTCGCACGTCCAGAACTGGCCGCCGAGACCCGCGAACGTGGCACCCGCACCCATTGCACCTTCAGCGCCCGTTGCGTCTGAGGCATCAATCGTGGCGGATGCAGTGGCTCCCGTCGTCGATCCGGCTTCCCGATCCGAGTCCCCGGTCGATGAGATCAGCGCCGACGCCCTGACCACCGAGTTTCCGGTGGAAACATCGGGGGATGCGGAAGACGAATTCACGTTAGCCGACTTGACCGCCGTCCTCGAACGAGCGGCTTTGGTGATCTTCTTGCTGGACCGTTCGGTGCAGGATCCCTTCGCCGCCGACCCGAACAATCCCTGCATCAGACTCCAGGAACAGGCCAACGACTGGTTGAGCAAAATCGCCAAAAAGCCCACGGGACAGATTGAGGTCGCGGCAATCTCGTACGGCCTCGACTCGACGGGCGAGGTCGAGGTTCGCAACTCGTTTGAAGCCGGTTTGTCGGGACGGATTCTCGTCACGGATACTGAACTGGAATCCGGGGCGACCCACATCAGAGAATTCGAAGAGCAGCTTCCCAACGGGGTCGGCGGTCTGATTACCGTGCCGCAAAAGCAGCGCATCTTCCTGGAACTCGAGCCGACAGCGGCAGCATCGCCGCTGACTGCCTTTGAAGCAACCGCGGCTGCAATCACCGACTGGTGCGAACGGCATTCGCAGGCCTGCGTACCTCCGGTAGTTTTGCACCTGACGCGCGGACAGCACTCCGCCAGTGATCTGGAGTCCGCGGCTGCAAAGCTTCAATCGCTGTCGGTCAGTGCCGGACCCGTGGCGCTGTACCACACCATTGCAACGGAAACTCCACATTCGTCGATCAGCTATTGTGAAACCGACATCGAACTCGATAGTCCGCAGCTCAAAGCCGCATTTGCTGTCAGCAGTCCATTGATCGGTCGAGATCAACTCATGCAATCGAAGCCGGCGCTGGTCAAGCCGCAGTCGCGAGGGTTCGTCATCAATGGCAAGTTTGACCTGTTGCTCGATGGCATTCGTGAGGCATTGTCGGGCGATTGAAAATTGTCTCGCGATGGAAATGTGTCATTCATGGCCGCGAGCATGGCCAACGTCAGGGAATCAGTTGTTCGACAACCGGGGACGCTTCATTCGTTGAAGCCGGGTCCGCCGCAATGAAGAAATGATATGGAATCGAACCTGCCCGTGATCCAGTCGAATGCGTGGTATGTCGCCAAAGATACCGCGTTCGCCGCCGAGTACGAGGACGCCTTTAGCGTTCAACTGCAAGGCGGACGGGCGGCGATCGCCGACGGCGTGTCGTCGGCAATCTTCTCGGGACGCTGGGCCCGGATATTGACGCGGAAAGCCGTTGACGACCCGCCGGACCTCAGCCAGCCCGACGCGTGGGTCAACTGGCTGGCGGAGCCGCGTCGACTCTGGCTGGAAGACATCGACTTCCCGCGAATGCCCGCGAATCAAAAGCAAAAACTGCGACAGGTTGGCGGTTCCTTCTGCACGCTGTGCTGGATCGAATTCCATCCAATACCCGGCGCGGACGACGAAGCGCCTCGTTGCCTGGCGCGGTCGTTCGCGCTGGGTGACAGTTGTCTGCTTCATATCCGATCCGGCGAGCTATTAAGGTCGTTTCCTCTGACGACATCCGAAGAATTCGATCTCGACCCCGATTCGATTTGCAGTGTGGCGACTTCGAGAGACGGACGGCAGCCGTTGGCGTCGATCGAATTTGGATGCCTGGAAGGCGACACGATTGTTCTCGTCACGGACGCTATCGCCAAGTGGATGCTGACCTGCATTGAGACCGGCATCGCGGCTCCGTGGGAGCAGCTATGGTGTCTGGATGAAGCCGAATGGGCCGCCGCCATCGAGCGACTGCGAGAAACCAATATTATGAAACGCGACGATACGACCATGATCGTTCTGAATGTCGGCGAGGGGATACCGCCGTGGTCGCTTCCGGTTGCGATCGTCGACCAAGATGCACAGGCGTTGCTGGCCGAGGCTTCGTCAGTCGAGGAACAAGCGCCAGACGAATTGGAATTTGTCGAGAATCCGGAATCGGAACCAATTGTCGTATTTTGGGAGTCCGTCGACGATGACAATTCAATTAGTGTCGTCGAGGGCGTAATTGACGACCGAGCGGAATCGTCTTTTGAGTCGGTGCACGATGTCACAGCGATTGTTATCTCCGAAAACGTGTCATCGGAGATTGACGATAACGGTGGACCCGCGGGGAACGCCATGAACGATGTGTTGCCCGAAAAACAAGGATAACCGTTGATAAAACGTGCCACTGCCTGGCCGTCTTCGGCAAGCAGTGTCTTTTTAACACTCGAAGCGAATTCCAGGACACTGCTTCTCCGCAGACTCCGAAGCAGTGGCACGGTTTTTCGACGTGCTGGCGAAAAAACTCACGGAGTTGCAGGGGTATGAGCGAGCGGTTTCCTTTCATCAGCACGCTATGACGGTGTCCAACAATCACACTTAACCAATTCAAACCACGCTGGTCCCACCCTCGATGAGGAAATGCGATGTCGCTTGCTCGAATGGCCTATTACTGCGCTGTGATCGGTGGCTGGAGCGCCTTTTTCGCTTGGATGATTTGCGAAATCGCCTTTCTCAATCGAGGTGGAGATGCGACGTGGCAAGTCGTGTGCGCGGCCGCCATCGTGGGCGGTGCCATCGGTGCGGGGCTCAATGCCGTGGCGGGGATGTCCAATGGAGGGATCTTTCAAACGATCCAGCGTCTTGGACCGGGACTGATTGGCGGCGGCATCGGTGGTGCTATTGGCGGACTGGTGGGTAACTTCCTGTTCGCGTACCTCGGCATGCCGCGCGTGATCGGCTGGGTCATTATGGGTTTGGGAATTGGTGTCGTTGAGGGCCTCTATGAAAGATCGCCTTCCAAAATTCGCAACGGGCTGATCGGCGGGGGACTCGGCGGACTGGCGGGGGGCTTGCTGTTTGATCTGTTGCCGAGTTTGATGCACGCCGGTTCGGGCATGTCCAGCCGGGCCACCGGTTTTGTGATTCTCGGCTTGTGTATCGGCGCACTCATTGGGTTGGTGCAAGTTGCATTACGCGACGCATGGCTCACGGTGGTCGATGGATATCGCGTCGGGCGACAACTGATTCTGAGTTCTCCGGTGACGGTTCTCGGACGCGGCGATCACTTGCCGTTGCCATTTGTCGGTGCCGCGAATGCGGAACTGGAAGTGAAACATCTTTCGATCGAGCGCCGCCCCTCGGGCGTTTTTTTCTTGCGAGATCTGTCCACTCGATTGGGGTCGTTTGTGAATGGTGCTCCCGTCCGGGGTGAAGTCGATCTGCGCGATGGCGACACCATCAGGCTCGCGGGAAACTTCGTGCGTTTCAATCTGCGTCGACGTCGATCCGGTGCGGCTCAGGATCCGGCGCAGACACCGTCCCCGACCCGGGTGCCGCTACCTCCGCCAGCCACTCGAAAAACGGTGCCGACGCTCGCGACGACTGATTCGGAATCGAGTTCCCCGCCCGTCCCGCAAAATCCTGTTCCCCTGCCGCTGCCGCCTCCGGCAAAAGCAGGAGCGACTTTGCCGAAACCGGTTGCATCCCCGCAGGCAGCGACGCCTTCCGCTGGTGCCAGGCCGATTGCAAAGCTGCCTCCTTTGCCGCCTCTACCACCGAAAAAGAACTGAATCATTGCGTAATGGCTTGCCCTCAATCGCTGTCGAGTGAGATCCAATCATGGGCGACGTCTTCCGCGGCTGGCGAAGAAAATCGGGCGTCGTGACACTTGTGATAGCGCTGGTGTTGCTGGGCGGCTGGATTCGGAGCAGTCTGGTCGCCGATCAATTGTTTTATCGTGTCGCGCCTTCAACACAAATTATCACTTCTGGCAACGGAGTCATTGAGTGGCAGCTCATTACGGACGTAGCGTCTGTTGAATCCCTGTTCGTGAAAGAACCGATGTTTTGGATCTCGCCCTTCAGTCATCGCGTCTATGTGTTCGACGGAGCAGAGACGACATGGTCGTGGCGTTGGCAATGGTGCGGATTCGATTGCGGTGAGGGTCGCTTGCCCGGATCGGTTCCCAGATGCGTTTGCACAATTCCGTATTGGTTCGCCGTCCTCCCGCTGACCCTGCTCTCAGCCTTTCTGCTGCTTGTAAAACGGCAAGTTGCGAACCCGAAGATCGTTGTCGAAAATTGATTCGCGTTGGACAGCTTTTCAACCCGTTGGGCAAATCCAGCTTAACCTACGCAATTGGGACCGATTGAATGGTATCTCCAAATCCGCCGGATGTGACAAATTCATCGGGCCAGTCGCTGCGCGATTTTTCTGCTGCCGGAGCTCTGGCGATCGCGTTGGTTGTCGTCTTTCTTGTGGATCTGTTCTCGAAAGCGCCAGAGGCCCCGCGGACCGTCACCAGTCCTGCCGTGACGGTCGTCGAGCCGCCAAAGGAATACGTCTCGCTGAAAATCGCCGTGACGGAACCGGAATTCGATGACATGGGCAGCCTGCTGACGTCACTCGGTCCAGGTTACCGATATTCCACACTCGATCTCGACATGTTGCTCGACGAAAAACAATTGGCGGAAATTGATGTCCTGTTTCTGACCTGTGGAGGCGTGAAGCGATCGTGGGTCGAGAAGGTTCTTGGAAGCACAGACCGTGGTCAACAAAGCGTGACGGTGAAAGAGGAAATCTACAGTCGTGCCATCGAGAACCTGCGCAAGTTTGTGAGCCGGGGAGGAATTCTTTATGCCTCCGACCAGCGATTTATCTTTGTCAAAGACGCATTCCCCGAGGTCGCCAATTTGTCATCCACCGAACGAGGTGCCGCGCAAAATGTGGATGCCGAAGTCGTCGATCCGGGGCTTCGCGAATTGGTCGGTGAACGAGTTCCACTGAAATTCGACAAGCCAAGCTGGTACCCCGCCGCTTTCAAAGAGGACAAGGTAACCGTTCTCATGCGCGGATCGTTCAATGGCACGGAAGGCGAAAAGTCGAGTTCCCCTTTGCTGGTTCGTTTCAAGTCGGGAGAGGGAGCCGTCATCTTCACTTCGTTTCATAACGAAAAAGTGAACGGGGACGTGGCGATCAAGCTGTTGAAGTACCTCGTCTTCGCCACGGTATTGGCCAAAACCGAAGAAAGGACTGCCGAAATCATCAGCAGTGGCGGACTTGTCGCGAAAGGCAAAAGTCTGCTAAGCGCTTCGAGTTCAGATCCATCCGTGACGCAGATCTACAAATGCGCAAAGTCCGGTCTCCTTCGCTTTGTGCTGGGGTTTGAAGAGCGCGGCGCGAAACTCAGGCTAACCGTGGAATCTCCCAGCGGTCAAAAACAGGTCAAGGAAGGAACATCGACATTTCATATCGATATTCCTGAAGCCTCCGTCGGAAACTGGAAATACACGATTACCGCACTGAAAATGCCCTACGATAATTTCCCCTACACGTTGAGCATCGGCTCGAAATAAAAGACGGGCGCACCAATCATGAGCGAACAAGTACAGGATCTTCAGGCTGAAGATTTCGTACTCGTTCCTTCGCCTCATTTATGATCGGATCAGGCGTCTGGTTCAATAGAGTTACTTATTTTCATCATCGCCTTCAGCCGCATAGCGATAATAGACTTCAAGCGACAACACGGCCCAGGCGGTACTCAACGTGCGTCCGTAACTGCCGAGCCAATTGCTGCCAAGCCAGCTTCCCCGGGTGCAGTCCGATTTCGCTTGCTGTTTGACGAGGGCGTCGCGTACCACACCGTTCCATTCCTTCCAGGCGTCGCCCCGCGCCAGAAATGAAGCCAGCGTGCCGTTGTATAATGCATAATAGTCGCCGGACGGCCCGATTTCCGCCGCGCGAGATTTCAGATTCTCGATCGCCTTTTCCGCGAGCGGCGAGTGGGGCTGCTTGAGGATAAATTGCTGGAAAATCAACCCGACGGCAGTCGTCAGATCCGTACCGCCGCCGCGTGTTTGATATCCGGTTCGGCCCGTTTCGGGATCGCCAACGAATTCGAAGAAACGTGTCAATTTCTCGATCGTGCCGGGTGAGATATCGATCTCGGCTTCCATTGCAGATTTTATCGCCAGCATTTGCCACCCGGTGACGGACGAATCGCCCAACTGATCGCTGTCGAGCGCGTACTGCCAGCCGCCGCGCTGATATTGATGGACCTCCATGAATTTGATCGCTCGCTCTGCCGCGGAACGATAACGAGGATCGGGAGTTTCGGCATTGGCCAGGGCAACCGCACACGCTTCCGCAAGGGCAAATGTGGCCATGCCGTGTTCGTACCACGTTCGGACGGGCCCGAACAAACAGCCGTCTTCTTTTTGCTGCGCCACCAGCCAGTCGAGACCCTTCTTCACGGTTGCGGAATATTTGTGATTGTTGAAGTAGTAGTTTCCTCCGGCCTGAAATGCCAGGATCGCCAATCCGGTTTCCGCGACCGGGGCACCCTGCCCATTGTATTTCAATTGATCGCACGCGTGACCTGGTTCACATTTCGCTCCCTCAGACCAATGCCCATCGTCGGCCTGGTGACGTGCCAGCCAGTTGAGTCCGTCCTGGACCGCCAGTTCCGACTCAGTGGTGCCGCCCAGCGTGGCGATCACTTCAGTTCGATTGAGCGCCGTACGCAGCGCGAAGATTCCTTTGACTTGCCCGATTTCGGGGGACTTGCCCGGCTTGTCGGGCGACAACCTCGCCAAGAGGTTGGCGGTCCTCTTCTGTTTGTCGGCCTTGCTGTTCAGCTTCGCCGGAGCGGCATTTGGCCCCGTGAGATCGGTGCCATCCATCGAATAGAAGCGTCCTCCATTTCGATAGAGAGGCAAGCAACGCTCTTTCTCGGCCGGGTCAGCCTGAACAATAGTGACAATTTCCCGTTCGCCGATTTCTGTCGCAATCGTGTCAAACTCGGGGTCATCCGTCACTGGATTTTTGGAGATCAGAAATACGATGACCGAACCTTCCACGCGAAAATCCAGTGCCAGAGCCTGCCGCAGCGCCTCGGTACTGGACGCTGCCCAGACACCGTTCGCGTCTGAAGGAGCCATGAGCCGTTGCTTGAACGTCGCGAGATCGCCCGTCAGCGGCACCAACGGGACACGGCTTTGCTTGCCTCCGAAAGGAACGACCGCAAAGCGACAGTCGGAGCCGCCGGATGCGAGCGATTGAGCCTTCTCGAGGCAGTTCGCCTTGATCGCGTCGATGAGGCTCTTCATGACCGGTTGCTGATCGATCACAAATACCAGATCGACAGTTGCCTTCTCGGCCCCGACACCGGGCGTAGATCGGTCGATGAACTGCACCATGACAACAGCCATCAGCAACCCGACGAGCAGTCCCGCGTCAATCATCGGTTGTCGTGTGCGACTCTGGCCAGGATCGTGACTGGAAGAATTCATAGAGCGAGCTGTCCATTTCAATAATCGATTGACATGGAAACGATATCAACGCACCTCATGATCAACTTTATGATCAACTTTGGAAAAAGAGAACCAGGATTTGAAGCGAATCACACGGTGTTCGCAAGCAAGAACGCATGAGTCCGAACTGTGGGTAGTGCCGTTCACGTCGCAAATGATCTGAGAATACGCGTACGAAATCTTCAGTCTGAATGGCTGACAGAAACCAGCCCAGCGGCAAGCTCGCCTTGCGAGCGCCGCCTTTATCAAGCTTCTTCGTCCCGGAATGACAGCAGGAAATGGGTTTATGCCTCCGCGATCCGACAACCGCGATCAACCCGAATTGCTGGCATCCCGCCGGGATCCCGCCGGGATGCGAATACTTGAGAAAACCGGTTCCGGTGGTGTCGCTTCGCTCAACCTCGCTCAACCACCGGCTAATAGTTCAAGTCCGCTCCGGGACGAATTACCACGAGTATTGTATGCCGCCCGAACCGATGAGCGCGAAGAAGCTCGCGGCGACTTGCGTGTCGACGTTGCCGTAGATGCTGAAACGCTCGGTCACATAAGCGGTCGCACCCAGGGTGAACAAACCGAAATCGCGGCCGGTATGATTGCCTGAGGTCGCGAACTGTGCCGTCGGCGCTCCGGAGAACGACGACGAAATCAGTTGCGTGCCATTGCCCCACTCGTGCTGATAGCGAGCCGATAACGAGGGAACGACCAGCGTGTTGCCCCACGTCGTTTCGTAAAGCAATCGTGCTCCGAGCGAGTTGCGGACACTGTTCACGATTTGATGGCCGGTCGTCATGTCCAGACTTCCCGCGCCCGATTCACTGTAACCCCGTTGATCGAGGTACATGTATTGCAGTCCTAAAAATGGCTGCAGTCGAAGCTCATCGAAGCTGAAGGTCGTTCCACCTTCGGTGTAGTGAGCCCACTGGTTGCCGGAACTGCTGCCCGTCGCCGTTTGCTGGAACGTCCCGAAGCTGATGGGACGAGTCACGTTGAAACTATCGTTACTGAAGGCGTCGACGTTCGACACATAAAGCAGATCTTCGCGAAAGAGTTCATAGAGTCCCGCCTGATAGGCATTGATTGACGCAGTCGAACCATCCTGCCGATCATTGACCGATGTGTTGGCATATCCGCCGAGCACGCCAACCAGCAGGTTTTCGCCCAGCCAGCGTTCGACGCCGAACAGCGTGCCGCCCAGTCGATAGTTGGTGCCTCCGGCATTTCCATCTCCGGCGATATTCCCGCCAAGGCCGTAACCTTGTGCCCAACTGGTCCAGGTTTGCCCGCTGGCGCTGGAAGGAGTGTCACTCGACTGGCTCGAAACAAATCGTATGCCATTCTTCTGTGGGGCGGCACTGATGCCGGAGATTCCTGGCCCAGCCAGCGTGGCCAGGCGGTTGCTTAGCAACTGCATCTGAGCGGTGGTCGTCTGTCTCTGGATTGTGCTGAGGCTCGGGAAAATGTCGCCGGACAACTGATTCAACGCGCCGGACAGTTGCCCGGGATTCAATGTGGTCAACTGAGTAATTGCGTTGGCATAAGCGCCGGTCGCGGATCCACTGGTCCGATCAAGGGCCGCGGCAACCATCGCCTGATTCGGCGACTGCGCGCTGCCGGAAAGATTCGAATTGACTGTCAACTGAAGGTTGTTGGGATTGTATTGCTCGGTGAAAACGACGTTCTGACTGATTTGGGACGACTGGACGAACGAATACGTCCCCGTCAAACCACCCGCCGCCGCGAGGATGTCGTACTTCGATCCGACCGTATAGCGACCTGGGTCAAATACCAGGTTGAGTACCGTGCCATTATTAATTTGTGCGGCACCGGTCACGACGATCTTGTCGCTGGCCGACGGACCAATTTCCGCCGTATAGGTGCTGCCGGTGTTCTGGGTAAAGTTTCCATTGACTGTCATTGGAGCACCAATGGTGCCCGGCGCAATTGTTCCTCCGGCATTGATGACCGTGGAGGCGACGGATCCTTCGCCCATCAGGGTCCCGCCATTATTCACGTTGACCGTTCCGGCAATTGATCCGGTCGAACCGACGATCAGCGTGCTGCCGCTGTCGATGGAAGTTCCCCCGGTATAGGTGTTGAGTCCCGAGAACGTGATGGGGCCGCTGCCGCCGATTTCGACGCTGCCGGCTCCCGAGATCACTCCCGCGAACGTACCGCTCGCCGACTGATTGAATTGCAAGTGCCCGCTATCGAGGAAATTGCCCTGCAGGCTGTGAGTGGTACCAATCAGCGTGCTGCCGTTGTCGATACTCGTTCCACCGGAATAGCTGTTCGCTCCGGAGAACGTCACTGGTCCTGCACCGCTGATCTGGACGAAACCTGCTCCCGAGATGTTTCCCGCGTAAGTGCCGCTGGCAGCCTGATCGAATACCAGGATGCCGTTATTGCTGAAAGTGCCCTGCAAGCTGGTGGTCGTGCCAATCAGTGCACCGTTTCCGTCGACGATCGTTCCACCCGAATAGTTGTTTGAGCCCGTGAATTTTACGATCTCACCGCTCGAGACTTCGACACCACCCGTCCCCGAGATGTTACCGGCGTAGATGCTTGCCGGAGCGGTCAACGTCGGGAAGACGCCGTTATTGACGAGGCTGTTTGCCAGCAAACTGACACCGAGCGGGCCATTCGCCGGACTGTTACTGAATACGACCACTCCGTTGTCGGTGAAATTCCCTTGCAGGGAGTTCGTATTGCCGATCAGAATATTGCCGGCGTCGACCGTTGTTCCACCCGTATAGCTGTTTGTTCCGGTGAAAATCAATGTTCCGGCACCTGCGATTTCGACGCTGCCCGTTCCCGACATGTTGCCTGCGTAGGTATTGCCCGTCCATAGTGTGGGACCACCCGGGACGACGATGTCGGGCACCACAATGGGTTCAAAAATCGGAGAAAACAGAATGGGCGTCGGAATAATGAATCCGAGAGCGTTATTGAATTGCACAGTGCCGTTGTTGACGATCGCTCCCTGTACGCTGGCCGTCGTACCCGTCAGAGTACTGCCGCTGTCGACCGTCGTTCCACCGGAATAGGTGTTGAGACCGGTGAGCGTCAGCGAGTCGCCGCTGACCTCGACATGGCCCCATCCCGAAATGACGCCGCCGAACGTGCCGTTCGACCCGTGGGCGAATTGCAGGCTACCATTGTCGAGAATCGCCCCTTGCACACTGGTGGTCGTCCCGATCAGAGTGCTGCCGATGTCAATGGTCGTTCCACCCGTGTAGTTGTTCGTCCCCGTGAACTGGATTGGTCCGACGCCGCTGATCTCGACACTGCCGGAACCGGAGATGATGCCGCCGTACGTGCCGTTCGTCGCCTGATTGAATTCCACCAGTCCGGAATTGGTGATGGATCCCTGAATGTTATCGGTTGTACCGAACAACGACGTGTTGCTGTCGATCGTCGTCCCGCCGGTATAGCTGTTAGTCCCCGTGAACGTGACTCTGCCACCGCCTCCGATCTCGACGCTGCCAGCCCCCGCGATGTTTCCGAAAAACGTGCCCGTTGTGCTTTGGTTGATATTCAGGGTTCCGGCAACTCCGAAGGAACCCTGCAAACTCGAAGTCGTACCGATCAGCGTACTGCCGGCGTCGACGATCGTTCCACCGGCATACGTGTTCAGACCCGTAAACGTCACCGCTCCAGGTCCGCTGATCTCGACCGTGCCCGTCTCCGAGATGACACCCGCATACGTGCCACTGGTCGTCTGATGGAATGCCACTCCGCCGAAATTATCGATTGAACCCTGCAGGCTGGTTGTCGTGCCGACCAGCGAACTGCCAGCGTCGACCAACGTTCCAAACGAGTAACTGTTGGAACCCGTCAACGTGACTGACCCGCTTCCACTGATCTCGACTCCTCCGGTTCCGGAAATATTTCCCGCGTAGGTACCGTTCGTGGTCTGATTGAACTGCACCAGCCAGTTATCGAGAATGGGGCCCTGGAGGCTGGTTGTTGTCCCGATCAACGTGCTGCCGACATCGACCGTTGTGCCGCCCGAATAGGCGTTCGTTCCCGAGAACGTTACGGCCCCGGCACCGCCAATCTCGACATGGCCCGTTCCCGACATGTTGCCGGCGTAAGTATCGCTCGTTGCCTCGTTGAACTTGACGGTGCCATTGTTGGTGACAGGGCCCTGCAGGCTGCCGGTGGTGTCGATCAGCGTGCCGCCGTTAATGGCGATTGGCTGAGCGGTATTGGCAATGTTCAGATTTTGCAGCGTGACGGTGCCGTGGTCGATCACGAGCGGTTGATAGAGGTTTGCACCATCAATGGTCTTCGAGTTCCCGGACAATGTAATGGTCGCATTGCTGATGATGTCCGGCACCTGCTGACTCATCGTGAATCCGTTGAGCAGGTTCAGCGTGTAGTTGTTGTTCGGGTTGTTGTCGATCGTCTGAATGGCACTATTGAGATCGGCCGAGCTGCCGACGTTAATCGTCTGCGCGATTGTCGGCGAAGTTGTCGCCAGCGCGAGGATCAGCGCGCAGCAAGCCATCGCCGTTCGTCGGCGAATCGCCCTACGTATTGACAGAGCGATCCTGTCAACATCGTCAATGCAACCAATGGAGATCTCACGGATCACTGTGAAATTCATGTGATTCACCTGGGAACTGTCTGTCTGGAATCCACCGGAAATGTCTGACTTCATTCGTGTGGCTGATGTGACAGCGCGATGGGAGAAGGGCCAATCCGTTTTTTTTCTGTCAGCGTCCGAGCGTTCTACGTGGCGTCACGGCGACGATCAACGTGAGATCTCGTGTTGATTGCGAGCGGTTGTATCGCATTTGAATCGATACAACGTAAAATCAGGAAAGGAGGTTAAGTCTCGTGGTCGGCCTCGTTTTGCTGATCCGGTCTGCCGTGACGAATCGACAGAATTCAGAGTCTGGAATGGTAATCGGCACAAATTGCCGATCGCTGCTTTCCGTCAAAGAATGAAAAGGCCCGGCCTGCGAGCGGCAGGCCGGGCTGTCAATGTGAGAACGCCATTCCGGATGATCGGGGTGCGGCATAGCCTCCGCAATCGTCGCCATCCTGTTCCTGAGTATGGTGGCCGGAACCACGAGACTATACGGAGGGCGCGAATTTCGCGCGGGTCCGTTGAGCCGTGTGCGTTGTCGATGTTTCTCGCGAAGCGAGTCTGTTTCCGCCGATGTCGCGAACCAATTCCTGGTCCTGTGAAGGGTTCGTACGACACCGTTATCAATCGCATTCACAACGTGGATTTATCTGCAGGCGGTCCGTGGATCAATTGCCATCCAGGGCAGAGCAATTCCTCATACCGTCTCGGAGTCATACGCAAATCTCCATTCAGGTTCGGGGTTGCATAGCATTCGGGTCACACTTTGATTGTGCGCTCCAAATGCACGACGGGCGCTGATGACAAGTGATCGTTAGCAAGATTCCCGCTTGTCGAGAGATCTCCCGCGCCGAGTTCGTAAGAGTCGGCAAAGTCTTCCGGGCCGGATGGCGGCGAAGTTTGCGCAGTCGTCACGACACGAATCGACAGTGCTCCAAAGCTGCAAATCGGGAGCCGTGCTCCAATGGTCCGGCCTGGCGATCAGGACGGGATCGAGAGGAACGGGTTTGGGCCGCTTGCGGCAATCGTCATCGACTCATGCGGTAAGCGTATTGGCCAACGAATCTTGTGTCGGAACGAATAAAACTGGACGACACTTCGCATTCCCAGACCTCGCTGAAAAGGATATTCTTCGCGCGGTCATTGCTGATTCTGTCATTTCTGCTCGCGGATTTAAGTCGAAGTCCCGAACGGTCCCAATACCTGTCCAATCTTTCAGTGTTGCCAATCCTACTGTCGGGTTCAATTTGTCGATCCTAATGTCAATGACCAGAGCGCCGTCGTCGATTGACTGACCTGACGCAATTGAAAGCCGTCACCGCACCGCAGGAAGATGGCCATCAATGACAATCGAAAACGGAGTGAATATTGTGCCAAAGCGCATCGGCTTCATTCGCACGATGATCGTTTCGACGGTTCTGTTGGGCTTGCCTGTTTCCGTACTGGCGCGTGGGGGCGGTGGCGGCGGCGGTGGACATGGCGGCGGAGGCGGTGGTGGCGGACACTTCGGTGGAGGTGGCGCGCGAGGTGGTCCTGGCGCGGGCGCAGGAGTTCGCGGCTATGGAGGCGGTGGATATCGCGGGTACGGCGGCGGATACCGGGGTTACACTGGAGGACGTCCAGGTTTTGCCGGGAGATACGGCGGTTATGGCTGGGGATATCCGGGGTACTACGGCGGTTGGGGATATCCGTATTACGGTACTGGTTTGGGCCTCGGACTGGGACTGGGACTGGGCTATGGCTTGTCCTCTGGATACGGATATGGTGGATACGGATATGGTGGCTACGGCGGATATGGATATCCAGGCTATGGCTACGGGAGCGGTGCCTACAGCGGCGCGAACTACTACAGTGCCAATACGGCCGCCCCTTCAACTCAGAGTCCACCGAGCCCTGGTCCCGTTGTGCCCGCTTCGGCGACGAAACCGACGGATGCAGCAAGCGTCGCCAGATCTCGCGAATTCGCAGAACGGGGAGAAGCGGCATTCAAGTCGGCCGATTACGAAGGAGCTGTTTACGCCCTTCGCCATGCTGTCGTGGACGATCCGCAGAACCCCATGCTCGTTCTGCAACTCGGACAGGCATTGTTTGCAACGGGTAAATTCCAGGAGTCCGCAGGAGCAACGCAGGCGGCGATGCATTCGCTTCCGAAAGAAGAATGGGGTTCCGTTGTCAGCCGCTACCAGGAACTGTATGGGAACAAGCAGGATTACACTCGCCAGCTTCGAGACCTGGAAAAGGCTGTCAACAGTAAACCGGACGATCCGGCCCTGAGGTTCCTCGCCGGTTACCACTACGGATATCTGGGCTTTCTCAAACAGTCGATCGAGCAACTTGACCGAGGCGTTCAAATCGAGTCTCGCGACGAGATGGCCAAACAACTCGGCGAGGAAATGAAGAGCAAACTTGCGATGCTCGAAGTTCCACCGGCAGCGGCTCCGGCGACAACGGCAAACTGGATCAAGTCGAAATGATTCCACAGAGACAGGCGAGCGGGGGGTGTCAGCCCCTGATTCTTCGCGCACGAGTGACGCTTCGAAGTCCAGTGCGGATATCAGAATGTCGAATCGGATGAAGGGAGCACCATGCGGCTGATCATCACTGTCACCTGCTTCGTGCTGTTTGTGGCACAAGGCATGGACGCCATCGCGCAAAACGTTATCCCTCCACCGGGTTTTGTCCCTGGACAGGGAGATGACGTTCCACCAACCCCTCCTCAAGAGCCTCCGGAGCCTCGCTGGACGCCTCCAGCATCGCGTACATTCACGGGTAGCAGCGACGACTCGACTCCGTACAGCTACTCAAGTTCGGGACGTGACTACGATCAGGTTCGCTCCATGCCACGTGCGGGCCGGGGCGGAACATTTCGTCAGCCGATCGTTCCCGAAGTCGTGCTTGACGATGGTCCTCCGCTTCCCAGGGTCTGGTTCAGAGCCGAGGCACTTTACTGGTGGAGCAAAGCCAGTCCCTTGCCTGTCCCCGTTGTGACTCAGGGAAATCCTGCCGACACGACGCCGGGTGCCATCGGTCAACCGGGAACGTCAGTATTGCTGGGGAATCAGAACCTCGCTCTGCCGAGTCAAGGAGGCGGACGGTTCACGTTCGGCTTTTCATTCGACCCGGACCAGACATGGGGATTCGAGATTTCCTACTTCTCGCTGGCGACCGCCAGTCTGACACAGGGAGTTACATCCAACGGAGGATTGGGATCCGGCCTGTTGGCATTCCCGTTCTTCAATCCGAACACGGCCAGCGAAGATGCATCACCCATCGCGCTGCCTGGGGCCTTTGCGGGAACGGCCGTATTGAGCATGACCAGTTTTCTTCAAGCGGATGATCTGAATTTCCTGCACAATGTGGTCTCATCCAACGGAATCCGACTCGATTTGCTCGGTGGCTTCCGCAACGTGAACCTTCAGGATGGTCTCCATTTCGCGACCAGTAGTCCCAACGTCCCGCCCAATGCTCCGGCGTTCTTCAACACATTCGATTCGTTCACGACCAACAATAACTTTTACGGCGGCCAGGTCGGTGCCCGGGCCAGCTATGACGCGGCCCGTCTATTCATGAATGCCACTGGCAAGCTGGCACTGGGTGAAACGGTTGAATCCGTGTCTGTCAACGGTGGAACATTTACAAACATCGGAGGCGGGTTTTCGTCCTCGAACGGAGGGTATCTGGCTCAACCAACGAATATGGGCAGCCAATCCCACAACCAGTTCGCCGTCGTTCCGGAAATGAATCTGAACGTCGGGCTCCGCCTGCGACCCTGGGCCAGTATCATTGTCGGCTACTCGTTCCTGTATATCAGCTCGGTGGCTCGGCCCGGAGACCAGATCGATCGAGTGATCAATCCCACACAGGCATCGGCCATCAGCAACAATTTCCCCGCAAACCTGACCGGTGCCGCCCGCCCGGAACTGAGTGTGCAAAACACCAGCTTCTGGGCTCAAGGCATTAATCTCGCGCTGGAATTTCGATTTTGATGAATGTGCCCAAGTCCCGCATTGTTCTGCTGATTCCCACACTCGACCGATCCGGAGCCGAGAAACAATTCACGCTGCTCGCCACTCGACTGCCCAGAGACGAGTTTGAGGTCTCGGCGATTGCTCTGACCCGTGGTGGTCCGTATGCCGATGAATTGCGGGCGGCCGGAATTCCAGTGACTGTGATCGGCAAACGATCGAAGTTCGATCCGATGACGTTTGTCCGGCTTCGCTCGGAGCTTCACCGGTTGCAGCCGGACATACTTCACACGTGGTTGTTCGCGGCGAATGCCTATGGCCGACTGTGCGCTGGCATCGTTCCTCACGCGAAAATCGTCGTGTCCGAGCGATGTGTCGACAGTTGGAAAGCGGGCTGGCAGCTTTGGATCGATCGTCGCCTGATCGACCGCACCGATCGATTGATCGGGAATTCGCCGAGCGTCGTCGATTTTTACCGCGAATTGGGCGTTCCGGCCGAAAAGCTGGTCTGCATTCCGAACGGTATCGATACGCCTGCGTTGACAGCGTCGACAGACGAGAACGACCGGTCGGCGATGCTTCGCGAACTCGATTTTCCGACCGACGCATTCGTAACCGGCTACATCGGACGTCTGGCGAAACAAAAACGCGTTCAGGATCTGATCTGGACCGTCGAAACGTTGCGGCAAATTCGTCCCCGGCTTCGTCTGGTGATTGTGGGAGATGGTCCCGATCGCGAACGGCTGGAAAACTTTGCACGCGATATCGGCGTGACAAAACATGTGCGATTCCTCGGTCACCGCGAGGATGCGTCACGCTGGCTGGAACTGTTCGACGTGTTTTGTCTGGCCAGCAGTTTTGAAGGGATGTCCAACAGCCTGATGGAGGCGATGTCGGTCGGAAAACCCGTCATCGCCAGTGACATTCCGGCGAACAGGGAACTGGTCGTTCAGAGCGAAACCGGATTCCTTCCCAAACTGGCAGATACAGTCGGCTTCATGCAGTTTCTGCGGCGTTTGATCGACGAACCGGGCCTGGTTGAGAAGTTTGGCCAAGCGGGTCGCGAGAGAATTCAACAGTTCTTCAGCATTTCGCGTATGGTGGATGCGTACGCGGATGTCTATCGAAGTATCACTGCCAGATAATCAACATTATGTGCGGAATTGCGGGAGGAAGCTGGACGCAGCGCGCGGAACCCCTGGTGGAAAATGTACTGCGGCGAATGACCGACGCACTGAGTCATCGCGGGCCGGATGATTCGGGATTGTTTTTCGCCAGCTCGAATCGGGAACTTGCCGGAGGTGCGGCGCTGGGGTTCCGTCGGTTGTCAATCATCGATTTGTCCGGCGGACATCAGCCGATGGCGAACGAAGACGATACCGTCTGGATCGCGTTCAATGGCGAAGTCTATAACTATCGTGAACTGAAACCACAGCTCGAAGGGTTCGGACACCGTTTTCGTTCCGCCAGTGATACCGAATGCATCATTCATGCCTACGAGCAGTGGGGCCACGACTGCGTTCAACATCTGCGTGGAATGTTCGCCTTCGCCATCTGGGACGATCGTCGCCGGGCACTTTTTCTGGCCCGTGACCGGATGGGTCAAAAACCGCTCGTCTACCGTGTGGCGGAAGGACGCCTGACGTTTGCGAGCGAACTCAAGTCCTTACTGCAAGTGCCAGGTTCCCCGCGCGTGATCGACCCGCTCGCTGTGGCCGACTTCGTCACTCTTCAATACGTGCCCCACCCTCGAACCATGCTCCGGGGCTATGCAAAATTGCCACCCGCGCACTGGGCGGAATTCAGCGCCGTGACGGGCGACTTTGTCGTTCAGCAATATTGGGAGGCACCGTATCAGCGCCCACATTCGACCGAGGCAACACAAGTCGGCGATCAGACATCGCTGAATGGCAAAAAGCTTCTCACATCCGTCGACTGGAAGCAGCAACTTCGCGAAACGCTGACCGAATCCGTGGAATTGCGGATGCGATCGGACGTTCCATTTGGCGCGTTCCTTTCCGGCGGAGTTGATTCGACCATCATCACCGGCCTGATGCAGCAACAGTCCACGCAAAAGGTTCGGACATTCTCGATCGGGTTTACGGAGAAACAATTCGACGAACGAAGTTACGCCCGCGAGGCGGCGGCGAAGCTGGGCACGGATCATCACGAATTTGTCGTTGATCCCTCGGCGGTGGAAATGCTGCCGAAGCTCGTCTGGCATTATGACGAACCGTTCGCGGACAGTTCGGCAATCCCGACGATGTACTTGTCACAATTGACTCGGCAGCATGTAAGTGTCGCTTTGACGGGTGATGGCGGCGACGAACTGTTTGCCGGATACGATCGCTATCTGGCCGTCGATCTGGCCAGCCGGATCGATCGCCTGCCATGGGTATTGCGAGCGCCGCTGACCAATCGGATCTGGCAAAAATTGCCGGCGTCGGTTCAACAGAAGTCAAGGCTGCGACAGGTCAAGCGATTTCTGGCGGCACTGGGGCAATCACCCGAGCGGCGATACGCGAACTGGATCAGCATCTTCGACGATGCTCGTCGTCCGGGACTGTTCTCGGCGGATTTCAAACAGGCATTGAATGGATATGACCCGGCGTCGTTTCTGCTCGATGCGTACGGCCGATGCGCCGAGAGTGACATTGTTCATCGGACGACGTGCGTTGACGTCGAGACTTATTTGCCGTGCGACATTCTGAACAAAGTGGACATCGCCAGCATGGCATTCAGCCTCGAATGCCGCAGTCCCTTTATGGACCACCGCATCGTGGAACTCGCGGCCCGGATTCCGCGGGAATTGAAACTGCGCGGTCGACGAGGGAAACGAATTCTGACCGAAACGTTCGCCGATTTGTTGCCGGTTTCGATCCAGACTCGTCGCAAGATGGGCTTTGGAGTTCCGCTGGATCATTGGTTTCGCGGCAAGCTTCGATCGCTGATGGTCGACACGCTGCTCGACCCCAAATCGCTCAATCGCGGATACTTTGAACCGTCCGCGGTGCGTCGCCTCGTGGAAGAGCATACGACATCGCAATGGGACCACAGCGCGCGGCTTTGGTTGCTACTCGTGTTTGAACTTTGGCACCAAAAGTTCGTGGACGAAGTGACGTTGTTCTAGGCAGCGCTCGATGTGTGTTTCCTGGCGAGCCGGGCGGCGTAAGCCTCCGGATTCTTCGTCGCATCACCGATGATCCGATCTCTTATGCCGGCACCGCCGAAAGTTGCTCATGCGCCGACAGGATCAAACGCTCGGTTTCGTCCCAGCCGATACAGCCATCGGTGATTGAGACACCGTATTGCAGCAGCTTCAGGTTGCTGGTCAGGGTTTGATTGCCCGGTTGCAGATTGCTTTCAAGCATCAGACCGACGATGTTCTCGTTCCCCGCCAGACGCTGGGCCAGACAATCGTCCCAGCAGACGTGCTGTAGCCGGTAATCCTTGTTGGAATTAGCGTGGCTGCAATCGACCATCAGTCGGGGCGGCAAGTTGGCTGCGTTCAGACGACCGAGGCTTTCCTCAAGGCTGGCGGGACTGTAGTTCGATCCCGATCGACCACCGCGCAGAATGAGAAACCCCCAGGGATTTCCCTTGGTATTGACGATACACGTCTGTCCGCTGTTGTCGATTCCCAGGAAACTGTGTTGTGATCTCGCCGCGAGCATCGCATCGATCGCGACCTGCAAACTGCCGTCCGTGCCGTTTTTGAAACCGACCGGCATCGACAGTCCGCTGGCCATCTGACGATGTGTCGGCGATTCCGTCGTGCGGGCACCAATCGCCGTCAATGAAATCAGGTCGGCAATGTACTGGGGGGTGATCGGTTCCAGCAATTCGGTCGCGGCGGGCAAGCCCATATTGGCGATTTCCAGCAAGATTCGCCGGCCGATTCGCAAACCCGTGCCGATGTCGAAGGTGTCGTTCAAATGGGGATCGTTGATCAACCCTTTCCAGCCAACGGTCGTACGCGGTTTTTCAAAATAGACGCGCATGACAACCAGGATTCTGTCTCGAACTCGATCGGCGAGTGCCTTGAGTTTTCGAGCATATTCCAGCGCGGCACCATGATCGTGAATCGAACAGGGCCCCACAACGACGATCATGCGCGATTCTTCGCCCGCCAGAATCCTTTTGATTGATTCGCGTGCGTCGATAACGGACCTTATGGCGGCGTCGGAGATCGTTTCTTCCTGTTTCAGGTATCGCGGAGAAATCAGCGGCACCGTCTCGCGTACGTGAACGTCTTGCAGCGGTTGATTGGACGATAAGTCGGTCATTGGTCTTTCCTGAGTATTGATGAAAATTCAGTATAGGATCGACACGCGCAGCCCGCCATTGGTTCTCGTCCATTTTTCGGATCGACACATCCGGAAGTCATGCCAGTGCTTTGTTAACGCTTAAACCTGGGGTTGTGCGCCACTGGCGGCGGCTTTGAACTGCCGGTGTCCTGGTATTTCCCTTGTGTCGAAAGACACTGGCGGTTCAGAGCAACCGCCAGTGGCACCCCCATTTTTTAGCCTCGACGATGCACCGGGGGACCAGACGGTCACAACACGCAGGAGACAAGCCCATTCGAAACCCGTCATTGTCGCGCATGAAAAATCCGTCATTGACGCGCGTGAAAAAGACTTGAGGCAATCTTTTTTCGCCATTGAATTCTTCCCCAAGTCCGTGATCCTTCCGATCCAACGATCTGATGAGATGTGTCGGGTGGCTCAAGTCGCACGGCCTAACCGACGATCAAAGTGTCATACACCTGGGATGATCGAGTCGCCCGGCACGCAGTCGCGTCGGACGACCTACTTTGAAAAATGGTAAGGAATACCGAATGTCGCATGGGAATCACGACCAGTTTCGGTTGGGCTTCCTGACGGCGGTTGAGGATACCGAACGAGGATTCGTGGGCGGATTGCTGATCACCAATCGATTCGGTCGACCGCTCGAATTCCAGTGTACGGCTCCCGTGAAACCGAACCGGACGCAACAGATTCTGTACGGGCCAACACTGAAACCGTACGTCCTGGGGGAACTGATCGGCCGCACACTGCTCGAAAAGGTCGGAGTGAAGCCGCACATTGTCATGGTCGAATCGCCCGATCTTCTCGATCTGCGCAGTGCGACGTCAACACCCGTTGCCTGTTTGCTTCCACCGGCTGACCCTTCCACGCGTAACTTACCCGACTTGCAAAATCAGCACGACGGGCAAATCGCGTCAACTCGGTTGCAGCTGGGAAACGAGATGGTTGCGTTTCACCGATTGCACGAGTCGGACCGAAACGAGATCGAGAAGTTCGCGAAGCTCGTTCCCGGTGACGCCGACCTTCGCGAACCGTTTGAACGGATTCGAGAAGCATTGGTGGAGACAATCCGGCTAAGCATGGCACGGCCTGCGTAGGACTTGTCGCGTCGAACAAAGGAGTGTGCCACCGGGTCCGCCAGTGCTTGTGAACCCGACAACTCGATCACGCTCTGAAGAACACTGGCAGAGCCAGTGGCACACAACCCATTGAAACGGGCATTGACGAAGGATGAAGTCATGGCCGACAGTCAATCGCCACCCGCCACTTCGCGAACAGGACATCGCCCGTTGCAAGGGCCGCACTGGACGCCCCTCCAGGAGATCGACGCGCGCGAACTGGGCAGCCATACTCACGATTCGCTTGACGAACTGCTGGGTGAGGTCACCGTCACACCGATCTCCCTGATCTTGCGAGCGGAAATCCTTTCGTCGGGTCTGAACGTCGCGCTGCAACGCTGGCCCCAGATCGAAATTACGCCGCTTGGTCTGCCGAAGTCTGCCGCGCTGATGCCCACGTGGAAGGCGTCGCGGCAGAAAGTCACCACGTTCGGACTTCAGTTCCCCGAGGGCGCGTCGATCATCGCGAAGCAAGCGGGAGACGCGAAAAACGACAAGCCGGGCAATGGCGACAACCGGCAGTACGAAGCCCCGCCGATTGAAATTATGCCGGACTACGTACCGCCGACCGTCGCATCGTTGCTGGAGGGCGCGGCCGATTTGCCGAAGAAGAAGCAGGTCACGCGCATCAAGCCACCTGACGACGCCTTGTCGATCGAGGATCGACTGTTTTACCTGCTTCAGCCCCCGCTTCAGTCGTGGCTGGCCGGACAGGAAATGATCATGCCGTTCGAGCCCTTCTCGTATCAGTACGAGGGAATCGGATGGCTGTTTTCCAAATCGTCCGCGCTGCTGGCCGACGAAATGGGACTCGGCAAGAC
>Ga0206811_1076_pt1 | contig 24085 bp, 15 predicted proteins | sample Alteio_BWOrgCont_53_FD_152886 | JGI IMG/M metagenome (GOLD analysis project Ga0206811, IMG submission 152886) | Enriched cells from forest soil in Barre Woods Harvard Forest LTER site, Petersham, Massachusetts, United States -... | ecosystem: Environmental > Terrestrial > Soil > Temperate forest >... | reverse complement strand
TTGTTGTGCTGAGAACGGAAATAGCAGAGCAGCGGATAGGAGATGTGGCTCTCGAGGAGCTCGGCGGACCAGCGCTCCCATTCGATGAGGAGAACGGATAGCTGCTGCGCGGCGCCGTCGTAGGAGTGGCGGCGCATGAGCTCGGCTGCGGATGGCGGAGAGCCGGCGCGGGCGTCGAGGAGAGCGATGTTGACTTCGCGGCGCGAGAAGGCGCCGTAGAGGACGGGGAAATATCCCATGACGACGGCGAGGAAGCCGAAGCCGGTGCCGCATTCAAGAATTAGGAGGAAGCGCGTGAGCGGGCTGTGCGGCGTGACGTCTCCGAGGCCGAGGGTGAAGAGGGTAGTTCCGCTGACGTAGAGGTCGGTGTGGAAGTTGGCGGGCTGCGCGGGGTCATTGAAGGGACTGCCGATTGCGTAGTAGATGAGAGCGAATCCGAGGACCATGGCGGCGGCCCAGACGACGAGAAGAAGAATAAGCGAGAGAGGACCGTAATAGCCGAGGAGAGTTTCGCGCTTGCGGGGATGGTGGAGGCTGCGGGCGAATAAGGTCCAGGGTGTCCAGGTGGAGATGTAGAAGAGGCGGGTGAGGCGGAAACGGCCGGTGGCGCGGCGGGGAAGAATGATGGTCTGGAAGGCGTCAAAGAGCACTGTGAGGATGAGGAGGATGCCGGCAACCAGAGCTAGGGTGCGCATTGAGGGTCTCCGTGGGGCGCGAGCGGAAGCAAGTTAAGGGTGACTGCTGGCGGCTCGGGGATCGTCGGCCGTTGTTTGGATTGTATTTGGGATGGGTTGACTGGAACAGCCGCGGGGGTTGAGGCGATTATTCTGGAGTGTGACTGACGAGCCGCAGAAAACGCGAAAAGCCGTGCCGCGGAAGGGGATTCTGCGGGCGATGGTGAAGTGGCTGGCGGTTGGGCTGGTTGGTCTCTGGCTGCTGGGCGCGCTCATGTTGGTAATGATGAAGTGGATTGACCCGCCGACGACCGCGGTACATATGGAGCGGCGTTTGGAGGCCTGGGTTCACGGCAAGCCTTATCACGAGCGCTATAAGTTCGTTCCGCTGCGGGAAATTTCGCCTGACATGCAGCATGCGGTGATTGCCGCCGAGGACGCGCGGTTTTACACGCACCACGGGTTCGATTGGCAGGCGATTGAGATTGACGCGGAAGGCGATATGGAAGGCGGGCGGATTCGCGGCGGTTCGACGATTACGCAGCAGCTGGTGAAGAATTTGTTTTTCGGGACGGGGCGGTCGATTTTGCGCAAAGGGGCGGAGACGACGCTGGTGCCGGTGGCGGAGTTCGTTTTGGGCAAGCAACGGATTTTGGAGATTTACCTGAACGTGGTGGAGTGGGGCCCGGGAATTTACGGCGCGGATGCGGCGAGCCGGGCCTACTACGGGACGGCGGCGCGGAATATCGACCGGGAAGAGGGTTCACGGCTGGCGGCGATTTTGCCGGCTCCGCTGAAGCGGCGGCCGGAGCGGATGGATCGGTACAGCGGGCTGATCCTGGAGCGAATGCGGCAGATGGGCTGGTGACGGCGGGCGCCATTTTGCGGGAGATGCGCGCCGGAGTTTTGTTGGGCAGACGCCGGTGGTGCGGGTCGGCGGTGAGGGCCGGCTGGATGGGCCGGGTCCGGCGGGTTGAAGAAATAGCTTGCCTACAGTGATAGCGCGTGTTTAGAGTTTGTGAAGCGGTATTCCCCCCTTAGGACAATTGACACCGGAGACGGCGGCAGAAGAACTGTGATCAGTGATCAGTTTTTCGTGGCAGTCGGCGGCTCGGGGTATTTGTGTCTAGGCGACCAGGCAACGAGGGAGCGAATTGGTGGGGCCAGTGACGGGCAAAATTCTGCAGGAGGAGAGACAAGTGAAAGCGGTGAGACAGGTGAAGACAATGATGCGAAGTGGATGGGTAGCCGCTGCGGCAGCTTTGCTGTGCCTGAGCGCAGTGGGATGCGGGACCAACGTGAAGGGGCACACGTATGCGGCTGCCGACAATTCTGTGACGATCGATTTTCAGTCTGGCGGGACGGCGTCGGTTAATTTTGGTGGAGTTCCAGGCGCGTGCACGTACACACAGAGCGGAAAGCAGATCAACCTGACGTGCGGCGGCCAAACGGAAACGCTGACGATGGCTGACGATGGCTCACTAAGTGGGGGTGCGGATAGTCCGCTCGGACATTTGACGAAGGTGAAGTGAAAAAAGCAGGGAACAGGGAATAGGGATTGGGGATTAGGAAGAAGGCATTTTAGTAGAGTTTCAAAAATCGGCGAGTCGGTAAGTAAGCAAGCGGATGGCTTGGAAGCGGAGCGTTCGGGGCGGGATCAAAGCGAACAGCGATGCGATGAAAAGCCATTCAATGAAAACAGGCAACGGTCTTATAGAACGCTTTACTTAATGCGCGGAAAGATGCTACTTTGATCTGCATCCCCCGCCCCCGGAAGACAGGAGAACAACTATGTTTTGCCCACGCTGCGGCGCCGAAAACACGCCGGAGAACAAGTTTTGCAAGAGCTGTGGATCGACGCTGGGAGCGGGCGCCGCGGCAGCGGCTCCGCAGGCAGTGCCGGCGCAGGCTGCACAATGGCAAGCGCCGCAACCACCACCGCCGGGCGTGACTGCTCCTCCCGCAGCTGGACTGCCACAGCAACCACCGCCAGGGATGGTGGCACAGGTGTACCAGGCGTACCCCGGGGGCCCACAGCAGGTTTATTACGTGCCGGCAGTCGCGGCGCACCCGCACGCGCAGTCGGGGCTGTTGGAGAGTCTTCGCTCGCGCATCCGGATGCTTTCGTCGACAGACGCTCTGGAAGGATTCAGCCTGAAAGAGATGTTCAAGCAGGTGTTCAAACACCACGGCGTGGATGTGGTGGAAGAGTACATCATGGTGGGCACGTCGAAGACGACGCCGCCGCTTGAGCAAGTGGAGACGGGCTGGCCGAATCCGTGGATGTTCTTTCGCCTGCTCGGAATCCTGGGGATCGGGTTTATCGCGCTGGCGTTCCTGTTCCACTTCACCATGAACGAAAAAGCCGTTCCGGCGATCTTGTTCCTGGGCGCTTTCGCTGTGCCGTTGTCGACGCTGGTGCTTATTTTCGAGATGAACACTCCGCGCAACGTTTCGATGGTGATGGTTGGGAAGTTGTTTATCGTGGGAGGCCTGACGGGATTAGCCACGGCGATGCTGGCCTATATGATCCCGATCTGCGGAAATATTCCGGGAATCGTGGAGGAATCGGCGAAGCTTCTTGCGGTGATTCTTGTGGCGCGGGGCGTGCGCTACAAATACGAGTTGAACGGAATCCTGTTTGGGGCGACAGTGGGCGCGGGGTTTGCATGTTTTGAAACCTGCGGCTACGGCTTCGACCAGATCCTCGCGACTCTGACTCAAGTTATCCAAGCGGGAAATGTGGCCGGCGGATTTCCAACGGCGCAGGGTATATCGGCTGCGGTCGAGAACATGATGGCAAACCTGGTACTGCGCGGGGTTGAAGCGCCGCTGGGCCATGTGGCGTGGACGGCGATTGCCGCGGGCGCGTTCTGGCGCGTGAAGGGAGCCAAGCCGGCGAGCCCGGCGATGCTGATGGACGGCCGGTTTTTGAAAGCGTTCGCGATTCCGGTGCTGATGCACACGACCTGGGATCTGTCGATCCTTATCCCGACGATGCCAACGATTTTGGCGGCGTTCGTCCTGCCCGCGGTTACAGGGCTAATCACCTGGTATGTTCTGTTCGGCCTGGTACAGCAGGGGCTGAGACAGGTGAAGGACGAGCAGGTTGCGCATTTGCAGGGCACACTTGCAAATGTGGAAGCGACGCTGGGACTGGGAACGGTGAGGCCGCCTATGCGACCGGCACCGGTGGCGTAGGAGCGGGGATTAGGGACCAGGGATTAGGGACTGAGGAACAATACTCGAGGAGAAAGAGCGTATGGCAGTTTTCTGCAGCAAGTGTGGCGCACAGTTGGAAGGCAATGAGCGCTTCTGCGTGAAGTGCGGGCACGATGTGACGGCGGCAGGGGCGGTTCCGGCAGCGGCTCCGGTGCCGGTTGCGGCGGCACCACCTCCGATCGCGCCTCCTCCACAAAACTACGCGGCTCCTCCGCCTCCGGGCTATGGAGCGCCGGGACCGATTCCGGTGATGGGCGTGCCGCCACCGGCACCGCCGAAGAAAAACAACATGATGTGGGGAGTGATTGCGATCGCCGCGGCGGCTGGCGGGTGGTACTACTACCACAATCAGCAGACGCAAACGCCGGCAAACAATCCTCCGACGCCGATCGCGGGGCCGACACAGCCGGGCGGCGGCGGCGCACCGGGCGGCGGCGGTGCACCGGTGCAGCCAGCGGCTCCGGTGCAGCCGGGAGGCCCGGGACCGGGTGGACCGAACGCGGCGCTAGTGCAGGCACAGCAGTGGTCCAGCACGGAAGCGCCGGCCAACGGGCAGGTCCAGGTGCAGAACGGGAAATGGGTGAACGGGTCCAACGTCGCCATTCAGACGGCGGTGCTCGAGTGCGACCAATACAACGCGGCGCAAGCGGTTATCGCGCAAAATCAAACCAATTTGACGCTGAGTAACCCGCCCCTTGTCCCCGGCAACAACGCTACATTCAGTTCATTTAATGCGGGAACGATCGCGACGGGCGTGAACTCAGTGAATTGCGGCATTGTGGCCGTGACGCCGGCCGGAAACTGAAGCAGGTGGGGCAGCGGGGTTAGCGGAGCTGCCGGACCGTAAGCAATGGCGAAGCAGGCGCGTGAGGTAGAGCGGAGTCCGTTGGCGAGGCTGACGGGTGCCCTCTACCTCGCTTACTTTGCGACGACGATCATCACTACGATTGTTCAGAGCCATATCCCTAAAGCAGCCGGAACGGCAGGGAATCTGCTGGCGTATGTTCTCTACGCGATCACGACGCTGCTCTTTTACGACCTGTTCAAGCCGGTGGACAGGCGTCTCTCACTTGTGGCGGCGCTGGTGAGCCTTGCGGGATGCGTGGTTGGTTCGCTCGGCGTTTTCAATCTGCCGACCTACCATTTAAATGTGCTGTATTTCTTCGGGCCGTACTGCCTGCTGCTCGGAATTCTCATCCTGGGATCGAAATTCCTGCCGCAGATTTTGGGGGCGCTGATGGCGCTAGCCGGATTGGGCTGGCTGCTGTTTTTGATTCCCGCAGTCGCGAAGCACTTTGGGACGGGGATTGAAGTGCTGGGCGTTGCGGCTGAGGGATTGCTGATGCTTTGGCTGCTGGCGATGGGTGTGAACGTGCAGAAGTGGCAGAAGCAGGCGAGAGCTCAGGCGAAGGCCGAGAATAGCAGGGGCTAAGGCCCCGTGATTTTTGCGCGTCGTTTCGGCATGACTGAAGTCAAGCCCTGATACAAGGCCAGTGAGTTTGCGTTTGTGCTATCCCACCCTTCGCCAGATTTCCAAGAAGCAGGTCCTTCGACTCCCTTCGCTGCGCTCCGGTTGCTCAGGATGACATTAAGGATAAGGCACCCGTGCTTTTGTGCCATGGAGCAGTGCGGGGGGCCGGTTCCGGTTTCTTCCTGATTCCAGTTTCTTCCTAAGAGTTTGGTGGGTTGCTTCCGGCGGGGGGCTGATTTTGAGCGGCTGCGCCCACGGAGACCTGCGCGCGGGATTTGCGATAGACGTTGGCGACGGCGAGGGTCCAGAGAGGGACGAATTCGACACCGGGGATAAGTTTGGCGGCGAAGGAGGGCAGGAACTCCCAGTGCCAGCCGAGGAGGTATGTCAGCAATCCTCCGATACAGAGGTCGATTACGTCGTCGGGTGGAGATGCGGCGCCTTCGAGTACGAAGGGAAAGACGGCGATCTGGAGAATGTCTGCTACGACCGCGAGGATCATCGCGATACGCAGGCGCGGACCGGCGGAGACTTTGACGGATTCGCGATTTAGGTCAGTGGGCGCGGGCATGGATCACGTCTACAGGGTAGCGCGTCCGGCGGCTATTCGTAGCGGAGGGCTTCGATGGGGTCGAGGTTGGCGGCGCGGATGGCGGGGATCATGCCGCTGACCAGGCCTGTGATGATGAGGATTGCCGCGGAGACGACGATCGACGCGGGCGTGATGATGAGACGGATGTCCGCGGCCTGCGCATTTTTGGCGAGGGCGCTGTAGAAAGTGATGCGCCCGACCATGACGGAGACGAGATAGGCGAGACCAATGCCGCCGATGCCGCCGACGCCGGTGATGGCGAGAGCCTCGGCAAGAAATTGAGTAAGGATGTGACGCCGGCGAGCGCCGAGAGCTTTTTCCACGCCAATCTCGCGGGTGCGCTGCTGCACGGAGACGAGCATGATGTTCATGAGCCCGATGCCGGCGATGCCGAGGGTGAGCGCGCCAACCATAGAGAGAAGAACCTGGAGAGCGAAGGAAAGAATCTCAAATTGATGCAGTTGGGTGCGCAGATTGGCGACGTGCAACGCATCGTGGTCGCTGGGGCGGAAGTGATGGGCGGCGGCGAGAGTTTCGCGGATGGTCTTCTCGATCTTCTGATAGTCGCCGACATAGCCGAGCCAGACTCCGTCGATGTAGGTAGTGTCTTTGAGATCGCCCATGGTGTTGAATGGAATGTAGACGGTGCGATTGATGTCGTCGTTGTTCTCCTGCATCTTGGGCTCGAGGACGCCGACGACGGTAAAAGCGACGCCGTTGAGCCGCACGCTTTGACCAACGGCCCAGGCACCTGAGAATAGCTTGGTCTTCGCCTCAGAGCCGAGAACGCAAACATGGGCGCGCTGATCGTCCTCTGCGCCGTTGAAGAAGCGGCCCTGATCGACACTGAGCTTGACGATTTCGGTGTACGAAGGGCGGGAACCGACGACGGTCCAGGTGTAGGTGTGAAGGTCGTTCTGCACGGTGGCGTCATAGTAGACGGTGGGCGAGATGTGCGTGATTTCAGGGACCACGGCGGAGACGCGATCGACGTCGTCGAGGGTGAGCCGGACCTGGACTCCGGCTTTATCTCCGCCAGCCTGCTGGCTGGTTTTGCCGGGGAAAAATCCGATGGTGTTGGTGCCCCAATTGGCAAAGATGGTTTCAATGGCGTGGGAGAAGCCGTTGCCGTAGGCGAGCAGAAGCACGACAGTGGCGATGCCCCAGGCCATGCCGATGGTGGTGATGGCGGTGCGGCGGCGATTGTAGAGCATCGCTTCCCAGGCTTGGGCGAGAATGTCTTTCAGCATGAGTCAGCTCCTTGGGCCGAAGTTGCTTATTCCTTGCGCAGGGCTTCAATGGGATCAAGAGCCGCAGCTTTGTTAGCGGGGTAAAGCCCGGCGGCAATTCCGCAAAGGGTCAGCGTGACAAGGGCCAGAGCCGCCGACCAAGGCACAATACGCGGCGGGTCGAAACCGGGAATCTTGTCAGTGAGGGCGGACTGCAACAGGCCCATGAATCCCCAGGAGATGGCGATGCCGATGAGGCCACTGATGGCGGTGAGCAGGAGCCCCTCCCAGAAGAACTGTGCCACGATGCTGCGCTTGGTGGCGCCCACGGCTTTCATGACGCCGATTTCGCGGGTGCGCTCAGTAACCGAGACCAGCATGATGTTGATGATACCCACGGCGCCGAGCGCCAGCGTGACAACGCCGACGCTGCCCAGGAATATGTCCATTGATGTGAAGATCACACCGATCAGGTGCGACTCCGTGATGGTGTCGAATTCATTAAAAGCGTCGGCGAGCGATGGATCGAAGCCGTGGCGCTGGGCAATGACGCGATGCACAGCAATGTCTGCCGCGGTATTGTCGTTCTTTTTGGTGGGGTTGTATTGGATGGAGTTGACCGCGTCCTGAGGAATGTTGTCGCCTTTGAGGGGGAAATACTCCTGCATGGTGGTGATAGGAATGTACATTTTTTCGTCGTCGTAGGTGTTGTTACCGCGACCGACCTTCTCGCCGATGCCGATGACGGTGAAGTCAATTCCGCCGATGGAGATGGTCTGGCCAACCATGGGGTGGCCAACGAAGAGGATAGACGCGGATTTTTGCGCGATAAAGACGACGCGCCGCGCATCCTGGACGTCTTCATCGTCGAGAAAGCGGCCGGCAGCAATGGGAAGGTAGCGGACGACGGTGTAGCTGGGTTCGTTTCCGCCCAGATGGGCCGAAGTGTTGCTCCACTGGCTGACTTCGTTGAGGTCGGAGCGGGAGAGCTCGCCGGTCACGGCGCGGACCTGCGGCAAGGCGCGAATGGCGGCTTCGTCACCGAGGGTTAGCTCGTAGGGGCGCATGCCGGTGTGCTGGTTGGCGATGGCGGGGATGGTGCCGTTCATGACCATGACAACATCGTTACCGAACTGCGAAAGCTGCTTGCGCTGGCCGGAACGGAAACCTTCGCCGAGGCCGACGAGCACGAGCAGCGAGCCGACTCCCCAAGCGATACCGAACATGGTGAGAAAACTCCGCAGCTTGTTGGCCATGATGGCACGGTAGACCTGCCCGAGAGTGTCAGCAAAACTGCGCATGATATTGAGACGGCCTGAAACCGGCTTGGCTTGCTCTTTATGTCCGGTAACTGCCTGCTTGCTCCTTAAATCCGGAAACGGTCCCCTTGATCCTTATTTCCGGAAACGGCTCGGCTTGTTTCTTCTATATGAACAATACGACGGATATAGGGGAGTGGTTCCCGCAGAAGGGGATGGTTGCGTCCGCAGGGCGACATTCAATCCCGCAAACGGCTCCGCCGGACCCGCGATTGGGCCGGTTGGACCCGGCGCGAGAGGGTTTTGCATCATTCTGGAATTGCGATATGGAGCGAAATGGGGCGATATGAGGCGGCGATATGGAACTGGGATGCATTGCCTTGCGTAGTACAGGCTGGCAGGTTACAACGGTGGTTAGATACCGTCTGAACTTGTAGATCATTTTCATGTTAGGGTCATTTTCCGGCAACGTACGCTCGGGGAGCAGCGCTCTTCAGCGATTTTTGGGGGGATACTGTGGCAGCGTCGCGAAAGAACAAGAAACTTTGGATCTGGGTGAGTATCTTAGGCGGACTCGTGTTGATTGTGGTGGTTTTGGCCGCGATTCATATCGCAAAGGGAGACACCATTGACCCGAACCGGCTGGCCAAGGTTACGCGCGGCGACGTCGCGAAGAGCGTAGTGGCCACAGGCGACATCCAGCCGATCGTTAAGGTTGAGGTGAAGAGCAAGGCATCGGGGATCGTGGAAAAGCTGCTTGTGGACATTAATGACCGAGTTCACAAGGGCCAGGAGCTGGCGCAACTGGATCAGCAGGAGATTTCAGCGCAGGTGGACGCGCAGCATGCGCAACTTGCGAGCGCCGAAGCTAATGTGACCACTTACGAGGCGAATATCGACCAGGACAGGGTGAATGCCGCAGCTCCGGACCTGCCGATGTACAAGGCGACACTCGACCGCAACCAGGAGATGAACAAGGATGGGATCGTCAGCAAGCAGACGCTGGATGACGCGAATCGCGATTACCTGGCCGCGCTGACAAGGCGCGATTCCGCAAAGGCGCAAATTGGCGTGGATACGGCAAAGCTGAAGCAGGCGAAAGCACAGGTGATGCAGAACGAGGCCAGTTTGAAGCAGCTCGAGGAGCAGCTCTCATATACGACGATTGTGGCGCCGATGGATGGTGTGATTCTGTCGCGCGACGTGGAGATGGGCGACGCGGTCAGCTCGATCCTGGTGCTGGGGTCGACAGCCACACTGGTGATGACCGAGGGGGATACGTCAGAGGTTTACGTACAGGGCAAGGTGGACGAGGCGGACATCGCGCATGTGTACATGGGCCAGCAGGCGCGCATCAAGGTGGAGAGTTTTCACGACCGGCTGTTTTATGGAAAAGTGACGAAGATTGCGCCGATGGGAGTGGAGAAAGACAACGTGACGACGTTCGAGGTTCGCGTGTCGATTAACAATCCCGGCGGCGAGTTGAAAGCCAATATGACGGCGAACGCGGAGATTCTTCTGGATGAGCACAAGGGCGTGCTGACGGTGCCGGAAGACGCGGTGATCTACGACAACAAGCAAAACGCATCGGTGGAGGTTCCGGACAGCCATAAGAAAGAGGGCTTCCGCAAGATTCCGGTGACGGTGGGGTTGTCGAACGGATCGGTGACGGAGATCGTGAGTGGAGTGAAGGAAGGCGACCAGGTGGTGCTGCAGCAGTAGGGATTGAGTTCTACGTTTGGGCTGGGGCTAACAGATTAATTTTGGGGGCGTCGCCCAAAGCATGAGTTCATTCTTCCCGGAATTTACGACCTCGTGGTTCGGGCAAGGGCGGTGGCCCGGGCGGTAACAGCAGTTGCGTCCCGCGAGGCGGAGGCGGAAGCACTTCCAAGATATCCAGGATCGTGTACTTAGGAGGCAACGCCTCGTTCTCGTCGTCGTATGCTATCTCGACTTCGACGAGCGCCCGCAATGCGGAGCCAGGAACCACTCCTGTCTCATTGCGGCGAAAACGAGCGAGCCAATTCTCGTCTGAAATTTTGGCGTCAATTGTATGCCCGGAGAACATGAGCTCCCACATCGATGATCCTATAAAGTCCGGCTTTTTCACCTTCAAGATCATCTCGTTCGTATTTCTAACTACTCGGCTTGCCAGCAACGCATTCATCTCTTCGCCGTCTACTCGGAGGCCCGCGTTCAGGGCCACCGGTGGTCCCTGGCGCCCCTCGTAGGTGACGGAGTCGCCTTCCTGGAGGCTTTCCATACCTAGGGTGATGTCTGCGATGTGGGCTGCGAGGATTGAGCGCGACATCTGAACATATCCGGGGAGCCCACGCACTTGCGTTCTTTCGGCTTCCCGGTAGAGGTCGCTCTGGATTGACTCCAGCAGTCCCGGTTCGGTGATCGTGGACTTCCCTTGGAGCTTCTCTAGAACTGTGTACTTCCCTTTAACGAGATAATCTCCGACGACCTTCTTCCAGTCGCCGCTCTTCAGCGCGCTGTCGTCTGTGGACTTGAGAATCGTCGCAACCCAGGACTTGATGGAACTCGCCTCGACATCTTCGAGGAGAAGAACGGGCTCAATATTGACGTCAATGCACTTAACCAGATCACGGTCGAGCCGGGTCAGCGCGTCAATCAGCGCGACCATTGCGCGAAAAGGGCGCGATGGATCGCCGACGCCCCTGACAAAGTCCACCTTGATTGCGAATGCGACGCTATCGCGAATTTCTGGGCGCTGGGGGGCATCGGGGAGAATTCTAGCACCCCTGCGTAAAGGCCAGCTAAGGTTGTCGGTTAGTGCGCAAGCAAGCTTTCGTTGGCGAGGATGCGATAGAGGGTGGAGCGGCTGATGACGAGTTGGCGGGCGGTGCGGAGTTTGTTGCCGCGGTTGAGGTCGAGGACAAAGTGGACATGCTGGCGGACGATGGCGTCGAGCGAGAGGTCGGCGACGCGGGCGGTTTGCGGGTCAAACATTGGCGCGGCGCCGGCGGAGGGGCTGGTCCACTTATTGAGGAGGGCATTGAATTGGGGATGGAGATTGGGATTGAAGGCTGGGTTGAGTATTGGATTGAGGAGAGGATTGGCCGGGGAATTGCCGAGAGGATTTGCCGCGGAGTTGGCACCGAACGGCAAGTCGAATAAAGGCTGCAGGACGTCGGGCATGGCGAGGTCGGAGGCGCGGATGACGCCGTTGTCGGCCTGGAGGAGAGCATTTTCCAGGATGCCGGAAAGCTCGCGTACATTGCCGGGCCATGCGTGCTGCAGGAGGCGGGCGAGCGTGCCTGGGCCGAGAATGACGGGGCGCTGCTTATAGCGGGCGCAGATGCGGTCGAGGAGGAAGTGGACGAGGGGGGCGATGTCTTCGCGGCGCTGGCGCAGAGGAGTGACGGCGAAGCGAATTGCGGTGAGGCGAAATGCGAGGTCTGGGAGGAGCATGCCCTGACCGGCCATGTGGCGGAGGGGTACTTGCGAAGATGCGAGTATGACGGCGCGGCCGGGCGGCCGATCCTGAAGGTTCTTGAGAACGCCGAGGAGCAGGCTCTGACCGTGAGGGGCGAGAAGGTCGACTCGATCGAGATAAGTGAAACCGGCGAGGGTGGAAGGGTCGGCGTCTGCGGCTAGCCATTCGCGGGCGTCGCAGCGCTCAAAGGAACTGGCGGCTAGTGGTGAGCGATCGAAGAGATAGCGGGCGAGAGTGTGCTTGCCGGAACCATGCTCGCCCTCGATGGCGGCGACCTGGAGATGGGGCGCGGCCATTTCGGCTTGCATAAGGAGTTTGCGCCATGCGGCGCTTACGCCGACGACATGCGTTGAGGCAGTTGCAGAATCCAACTCCACGAGCGCAAGGCCGGAGGCGGAGGGCTGCGCGAAAAATTGAGCGGAGGTCTGCATGGATCTCAACTTGCCTCGCTTGCCAGGCAAGAGTGAAATGCCTAGCCATCACAACTCTCATCGGCGATTTTGTGGAAAACATGAATAAGGCAGGGACCAAGCCACCCCAGCGACGAAGAGCTGTCGCTGGGGACCCCGGCAGGGAACGAGTGAACAAGGGAACGAGGCAGCAAGAGACCAAAGGCCTGACGGTCTGAGGGACAGAGGAAGCAAGGTCTTGGGAGCGGGTTATACTCAAACATTCCAGCCGGGCGAATTCCAAAACCAGCATTTCTTGTTTGCAGAACCTGAGTGAGCAGGGCTGCAAGCGATGACTCCGTCAAAGGGATGGAGGGATGGTTTGCTGTGGGCGCAGGGGCGCATCGGTTGGGTGAGGGAGTATGTTGTGGACGAGCAGGGACCGCGGACGGGACGGGCTGCCAGGCTACGGCGATGGGGCGCCGGGTTGTGGGTGGTTGCGATTTTTGGATTCGTGGCGCTGCACGGGTGGCACTTGAGGGCCGATTTTCCTAATGGGTCGCCTTGGGTGTTCGATTGGGCAAAGTTCACCGACGAGGGTTGGTATGGGGCCGCGGCGATACGGGCGCACTTGTTTGGGCACTGGTATCTGGCGGGGGATTTTAATTCGGCTGTGGCGCTGCCGGTATGGCCGTTTGTGGAGTGGGTGCTGTTTTTCTTTACGGGCGTGACCGTGGAGGCGGCGCGCGGGCTGGCGGTGGGTTGCTTTCTTGTGAGTCTGGCGCTGACGTACATGCTGCTGCGTGGGCGCGGACCGCGGTGGATGGCGTTGTTTGCGGTGACGCTGGCCGTGACCAGCCCTTATCTCTACTGCTTCAATCGGTTGGCGATTCTGGAGCCGCTGGAGACCGCGCTGACTTTGGTAGTGCTGAATCTGGCGGTGCGGCTGCCGAAGATGAAGCGGCCAGTGATGGTTTCGGTTGGAATCGGGCTGCTGTTTGCGTTGATGTTGCTGACGAAAACGACGGCTGCATTTCTGGCTCCGGCGGTTGGGTGGGCAATGATTGTGCCGCTTTGGGAGAAACGAAAGCTGGCGTTGAAGTGCGCGCTGGCGGGTGCGACGAGCGCGGCTGGTGGTTATGGCGCGTGGATGGCGCTGATCGCGAAGGCCGGGTTGATGGGGGACTATACGTATTTCTTTGTCGGCGCGAATGGCTACCCCATGCCGTCAGGACATACGTGGCCGCTGGCATCTTTCTGGTGGTCGATTCACGGGCTGCTTTGGATCGATCACAGCCTGACGCCGCTGGCGGTAATGCTGGCAGTGGGCGCGGTGCTGGCTTGGCGAGCCGGTTGGGCGCGGGGGCTGTGGCGCGATCCAGTATTTGGGGCGGCCATTTTGGGAATTATGGGACTCATCGGGTTCATGACGATGAAGGACCATCCCCAGCCGCGCTATTTCGTGGTGCCGGCGTTTCTCGTTTTTATTGTGGTGGCGATGGGGGCTGCGGCGCTGGTGGATCAGACGGGATGGGGACGCAAAGTGGGATGGGCCGTGATTGCGGTTGTTGCGACGGCGGCTGCTGTTCACGGGATGAAGACGGTGCAATATGCGATGCACCCTGAATATACGTGGGTGAACGCGGCGACCGGATTGACACAGTATATTGATACGCATCCGAATGGGAATAGATTGATGGTGTCAACCAGCGGGGACGAGATCACGCTGGTGACACATCTGCCGACGATCTGCGACGAGTTGACGACGGAGGATCTGGCGGACAAGGTGGGGCGCTTCGAGCCGGGATGGTTCTCTTCATGGAACGACATTGACCCGAATACGCTGGCGGATCTGCATACGCGGTACTCGCTGGAGCAGGTGGCGAGTTTTCCGGCGTTCGACGATCCTGAACGCAACGTTCTGGTGCTGTTCAAACTGCATCCGCTGCCGGGAGGCGGGGTGCGCGAGGCCAGCGACCCGAGGCTTAGCGGCGTTTTGCCGGACGATCAAATTGAGGTTCCGGTGGAGTGAAGACAGGGAACAAGGGACTAAGGGCCGAGGGAACAAGAAGGCAAAGGCCCCCGGACATGGGAAGCAAGGGAGCGGACAACTCAGCAGGGACAAACCTTCATCTGACAACTGAAAACCGATGGGAATCCTGGGCGGAGGCGTGAGCTGTCGGGGGAGATTCTGTGGCAATTCTGCCGCCGACTCCGCGCAAATTCCGTGGCAAGCCAGCATTCGGGGATGATTTGTGAGCACGGCTCGCGAAGGGTGAATCGTTGCCGAAATTAGGGCTCTTACGCCCCACGATAGCAATCACTCGACAGAGGTGTATGTGGATGATAGGCTTCCGGTGGCATTTCCCCGGTGTTTGAGAGGCCGGTAGAGCAGCCGTATTTTTGAACGGCTGCAAAACGTAAAGCATGGAGGGTATGTGACTGTAACAAATTGGGTGGAATTTTTTCTGGGCGCAAGCGCTTTTTCGCTCATTGCGGCCGTGATTTTTGCGCGGCAGGTTCTTGGGTCTGAGATTGGGACGGCAAGTATGCGGAAGATTTTCGCGGTGATGAAAGAAGGCGCAGGGGCGCTGTTGAAGGCGCGGTACAGAACCGTGGCACCGGTTTTGGGAATGGTGCTTGCGAGTTTGTTCCCCACATTGGCTTACGGGCAGACTGAGCACGCGGGTGGGGGCGAAGCCAACCTGACGCTGCCGGATTTGTCGACCGTGAATTTTCTGGGCATGAACGGACATGCGCTGCTGACGATCGGATTGCTGTTCTGCGCCGGCGGATTGCTGTTTGGACTGGCGATCTATGTGCAGCTGAAGAATCTTCCGGTTCATCGCACGATGCTCGAGATTTCCGAAATGATCTATGAGACGTGCAAGACGTACCTGGTGACGCAGGGCAAGTTCATTCTTTTGCTGTGGGCATTTATCGCGGTGATTATTGCGCTCTATTTCGGCTATCTGGCGCCGGTGCCGGGAAAATCGATTGCGGTTACGCTGCCGATTATTTTGGCGTTTAGTCTGGTCGGCATCGCGGGCAGCTACGGAGTGGCGTGGTTCGGAATTCGCGTGAACACATTTGCGAATTCGCGGACGGCCTTCGCGGGGCTGCGCGGCAAACCGTATCCGGTTTATGCAATTCCGTTGAAGGCCGGCATGAGCATTGGAATGCTGCTGATCTCAGTGGAACTGCTGATTATGCTGTTCATCTTATTGTTCGTGCCGCGGGACTATGCGGGTGCGTGCTTTATTGGTTTCGCGATTGGCGAGAGCCTGGGCGCTGCGGCGCTGCGAATTGCCGGCGGTATTTTTACCAAGATCGCTGATATTGGCGCCGATTTGATGAAGATCGTATTCAAGATCAAAGAAGACGACGCGCGTAACCCCGGAGTGATTGCAGATTGCACGGGCGACAACGCGGGCGACTCGGTGGGCCCGAGCGCGGACGGCTTTGAAACTTATGGTGTGACGGGTGTGGCGCTGATCACATTCATCCTGCTGGCTGTCAAGGATCCGACGACGCAAGTGCAACTGCTGGTTTGGATCTTCACGATGCGCGTGGCCATGCTGGTATCGAGCGCGGGCGCGTACTTCCTGAATGGCGCAATCGCCAAAGCGAAATACGCGAACTCCGACGATATGGACTTTGAGACGCCGTTGACATCTCTGGTCTGGATCACGTCCATCACATCCATCATCCTGACCTACATTGTGACGTATCTGATGATCCCCGACCTCGGCGATGGAACGCTGTGGTGGAAGCTGGCCTCGATCATTTCGTGCGGAACGCTGGCGGGCGCAATCATCCCGGAATTGGTGAAGGTTTTCACCTCGACCAAATCGAGCCACGTGAAGGAAGTTGTTAAGTCGGCGCAGGAGGGCGGAGCTTCACTGGGAATCCTGTCGGGATTTGTGGCGGGCAATTTTTCGGCGTACTGGCTGGGACTCAGCATGGTTGCGCTGATGAGCATGGGCTATTACTTCAGCACGGGCACATCCATGGTGCAGTTGATGCTGGCTCCAGCGGTTTTCGCGTTTGGCCTGGTGGCGTTCGGATTCCTGGGGATGGGCCCGGTGACTATTGCCGTCGATTCTTATGGGCCGGTGACAGACAATGCACAATCTGTTTACGAATTGTCGCTGATTGAAAATGTTCCGGGCATCGAAGCCGAGCTGAAGAGGGATTACAAATTCGACGTGAAGTTCGAGCGCGCGAAACATCTGCTGGAAGCGAATGACGGAGCCGGCAACACGTTCAAGGCTTCGGCAAAGCCGGTGCTGATCGGCACGGCCGTGGTTGGCGCAACCACGATGATCTTCTCGATCATCATGGCGCTGACCGGCGGACTGACGCATGACGTGGAGAAGCTGTCGCTGCTACATGCGCCATTTCTGCTGGGGCTGATCTGCGGCGGGGCGATGATCTACTGGTTCACCGGCGCTTCAACACAAGCGGTGACCACGGGCGCTTACCGCGCGGTGGAGTTCATCAAGAAGCACATCAAACTGGACGGCGTTGAGAAAGCGTCTGTCGCGGACAGCAAGAAGGTGGTGGAAATCTGCACGAAGTACGCGCAGAAGGGTATGTTGAACATCTTTCTCGCCGTCTTTTTCGCCACGCTCGCATTCGCGTTTATGGAGCCGTTCCTCTTTATCGGCTATCTGATCTCGATTGCGATTTTCGGACTGTACCAGGCGATCTTTATGGCGAATGCCGGCGGCGCATGGGACAACGCGAAGAAGGTTGTAGAGGTGGACATGCATCAAAAAGGCACGCCTTTGCACGATGCAACGGTGATCGGAGATACTGTCGGCGATCCGTTCAAAGACACTTCTTCGGTGGCATTGAACCCGGTGATCAAATTCACGACCTTGTTTGGATTGCTTGCTGTGGAGCTGGCGGTAACGTTGAGCGCGCAGAATCCGGTGCTCGCAACGTCGCTGGCAGTTGCATTCTTCCTGGTGTCAGTGTTCTTCGTTCATCGATCGTTCTATGGAATGAGGATCGATACCAAGGAGAGCAACTGATTTCTGTTTTTCCGCTGTTTCTCAAGAGCTGTTAGCAGACCCGAATTGGCCTCGCTCGCCACGGCGCGCGGGGCCGATTTGTTTTTTACGGCAGGCGGGGCGTTCAGGGGTTTGAGCTCGCGCCGCTGAGCGAGGTGACGCTGCCAAGGGAGCCGAAGGTGTAGCGATGAGTTGCCCGAAGTGTCTGCCCGGACGGAGCGACGGGGCATTCATTCATCTTCATCTTTTGAGACGACATCTCCCACAATCGAGACCCAACTGAAGAGGACGGCCGCAGCACAGCCGAGGATGCCGGCGAAGAACATGAGCTCCACGACGTGGATAGCGAGAACCGCCAATCGGAAGGAAAGTGTCATGAAAGTCAGAGCGAATTCCACCATGTTCTGAAATCGCTCTGACGTTAGTGGGGTGCGCTGACCGGGTCAACCTATACAAAGGTATAGTCGTGCTCGGACTGGGTATCGGGACGAGAAGTCCCGGAGTCGGTGGAGCGCGTGGAGGCCAGACTTGGGCGGGTAGGGAGATTGGCAAAGTATGCCAATTTGTCTAAAATGGAGATGAGGTGGTCCGATGCCGACGCGCAACGTGAACCTGCCCAAAGGACTCGACCGGTTTGTGGCCTCCCGCGTGAAGAGCGGAAAATACGCCAATGCCAGCGAGGTGATGCGCACGGCTTTACGACTGCTGGAAAAGGAAGAACGGGAGTTTGAGGAGAAGCTTGTCGCGCTCAGGACCGCAATTGCCGAGGGAGACGCGGGCGGCGCAATAGATGGGGAGGAGCTCTTCGACGAAGTCTTTGCTTCTCTCGAAGGACCAGCGAAACAAAACGGCAAGAAGATTGCCTAAATATTTCCTATCCGATGCGGCAGGCTCCGATGTGCGCGCCATCATCCAGTTCACCAGCACCCAATGGAGTGTAGATCAGGCGCTGCGATACATTGCGGGGCTCAGGAAGTGCTTGCGGAGTCTAGCCAGGAATCCCGGGATCGGGCGCGCCTGCGACTTGATCAGTCCGGGCCTACGCCGGTTCGAACATGGGAAACATGTTGTGTTTTACCGCATTGTGACGGGAGGGGTTCGTATCTCCCGCGTGCTGCACCAGCGGATGCTTCCGGGGAAGTCGCGGTTTGAGCCTTAGCGGCGTTTCCGATCCGAGTTACGCCCCAATGTCCACAACTTGAACAGGATTGCCGTAGAACTGCACCAGTCCTGCGCCTTGTGCCGGGGTCTGGGCGGGGCTAGGGTTGGGGTGTGGGATTGGAGGTTCTGGACGGCTTCCGGCTTGCCCCGACGGACCGGCCTCAGGAGTGCCCTGGATTTGAGGCAAAACTGACCGGGCAAATCCGCGACCGGCAAGGGTGTTTCGAAGTTTCCACAGGCAAATGGCAATGTTTAGGGAGCAGATGCCCGAAATGTTACGAAAATACTAGATGTTGTGGTTTGTTCTTGACACGCACCATGGAGAGCGGTAAGTTTTCATCTGCGGCTGTAAACAGGCGGTTAAAAAACACCGGCGCAAACCGAGCAAATCCCGAGTTCAGGTGCTCCATCCAGCGTCTCGTAAGCGGTTAATCGAATCTAATTACCGGGCAGCGAGAACGGATTGAAAGTACGGCGAAATGGGTAAGGCGACAAGGTAAGAGCTGGATGTGACCGAGGGACCGCTGAAGACGCCAGGGTTCGCGAAGTTCGGTTTCCGATTTTCTTTGGTTTCCAAATAGTTGCGGGTTGTGCCCGCGCTCCGGCTGGGTTGCCGGTGATAGGGCTTTTTACGTTGATTTTCGGGCTTTTAGCTTGATTTCGATTTGCCGATTTACCGATTTTGATTCAGGGAGAGTAACAAGATGAACGAGACGCACGTGCAGACATCGACCGCAGCCTTACCCACCACCACCCGCGCGCAGGGTCTTACCTTTTCAAGGCGCTTTTCTACAGAGGGCGTTTCCCCCTACGACGAGATGCAGTGGGAGAAGCGGACCGCTTCGATTACCGATACGAAGGGGAACTCGATCTTCGAGCAGAAGGACGTGGAAGTTCCCGTGGACTGGTCGATGACGGCCACGAACATTGTGGCCTCAAAGTATCTGCACGGACAGATGGATACGCCGGAGCGCGAGACAGGCGTTCGGCAGTTGGTATCGCGCGTGGCGGAGACGGTGCGCGATTGGGGCATGGCCGGTGGATACTTTGCCACGGAGCTGGACGCGGGGATCTTTTACGATGAGCTGGCGCACCTGCTGCTAACGCAGAAGGCGGCGTTCAACTCGCCGGTGTGGTTTAACGTGGGCTGCGACCGGCTGGAGCCGGAGGCGGACGGACTGAACTGGCATTGGGATCCGGTGACGGGGGGCGTGCAGTACTCGGCGACGGGCTACAGGAACCCGCAGTGCTCGGCCTGCTTCATCAATGCGGTGGACGACTCGCTGGAGTCGATTCTGACGCTGGCGAAGACGGAAGGCATGTTGTTCAAGTGGGGATCGGGCACGGGGACGAATTTGTCGTCGCTGCGCGGATCGATGGAATTGTTGTCAGGCGGCGGGTCGGCAAGCGGACCACTGAGCTTTATGCGGGGGTTTGATGCATTCGCCGGAGTGATCAAGAGCGGAGGCAAGACGCGGCGCGCGGCGAAGATGGTGATCCTGAATGTGGACCATCCGGACATTGTGGACTTTATTGAGTGCAAGTCAAAGGAAGAAGCGAAGGCATTCACGCTGATCAAGGCGGGCTACGACGGATCGGGGCCCGACTCAGAGGCTTTTTCGTCGATTTTCTTTCAGAACGCGAACAATTCGGTACGGGTCAGTGACGAGTTTATGCGCGCCTACGAGGCCGACGGGGACTTTACCACGTATACGGTGAAGGGCCACCAGCCGGTGAAGGAGTACAAGGCGCGCGAGATCATGGGCAAGATCGCCGAGTCGACGTGGCTGTGCGGCGATCCGGGAATGCAGTTCGACGACACGATCAACAAGTGGCACACGAGCAAGAACACGGCGCGGATCAACGCTTCGAATCCGTGCAGCGAGTACATGTTCCTGGATAACTCGGCATGCAATCTGGCGAGCCTGAACCTGATGCGCTTTGTGACTCCGGCGGGGACGTTCGACATTGCGGCGTACCGGCACGCGATTTCGGTGCTGATTACGGCGATGGAGATCCTGGTGGATAACTCGGGGTATCCGACCGAGGCGATTTCACGGAACTCGCATGATTACCGGCCGCTGGGTCTTGGCTATGCCAACCTGGGCGCGCTGTTGATGTCGATGGGGCTGCCGTACGACTCCGAGGCCGGACGCGACATGGCGGGAAGCATGACGGCGATCATGTGCGGACAGGCTTACTTGCAGTCGGCGATTATTGCGGCGCAGTGCCCGCCGCTGAGCTCGGCGACGCCATTAACTGCGTCAGTCGAGCACCAGGGCGGCGCGTGCCCCGGCTACTACGTGAACCGCGAGCCGTTTCTGGATGTGATAAGGATGCACCGCGCCGAGGTGAACAACATTGGCAAATCGCGGACGGCGGGTGAGCCGTTTATGGTGCCGCAGCTTGAGGCGCTGATCGACGCGAGCCGCGAGTGCTGGGATATGGCGCTGCTCTATGGCGAGCGCTATGGCTACCGCAACTCGCAAACGACGGTGCTGGCGCCGACGGGAACGATCGGCTTCATGATGGATTGCGATACGACGGGGATCGAGCCGGACCTGGCGCTGGTGAAGTACAAGAAGCTGGTGGGCGGGGGCATGATCAAGATTGTGAACAACACGGTTCCCGCGGCGCTGTTCAAGCTGGGCTACGACAACGACGAAGTGAACGCGATTGTCAGCTACATCGATGCGACGGGCACGATCGAGGGCGCGCCGGGAATCAAGCCGGAGCATCTGGCGGTGTTCGATTGCAGCTTCAAGCCTTCGAAGGGCACGCGGTCGATCCACTATATGGGGCACATCAAGATGATGGCAGCGGCGCAGCCGTTCCTGTCGGGCGCGATTTCAAAGACGGTGAACTTGCCGCACGAAGCCGCGGTGGAAGATGTGGCCGAGGCCTACGCGGAAAGCTGGCGGCAGGGCATCAAGGCGGTGGCGATTTACCGCGACGGGTCGAAGGGCACGCAACCGCTGAACGTGAGCATGGACGTGAAGAAGGAGCCTTCGGCACTGGATGCGGTGGGTGGACGCGTGCTTAGCCATCTGGCGGCATCACAACCTGCGGCCGAAGCCGATGTGAAATTGATGGAGACGCACGGCGCGGACAAGGTTGAGGTGAGCGCGAAGCAACTGCTAGCCGTGTCGCAGGCATTCCAAAAGGCGCTGGAGGAGATTGCGACGGCAGCGGCGGTTCCGGTGCTGACGCCGACGCCGGCTATGAATGCCGCGACCGAGATTCCTCGCGAATCGCAGGATCTGAATGCTCCGCCGCGGGCGATCCGCCACCGGCTGCAGGAGGAGCGCGCTTCGATTACGCACAAGTTCTCGATTGCCGGGCACGAGGGCTATATCACCGTAGGACTGTATCCGAACGGCCAGCCGGGCGAGATTTTTATCCGCATGGCCAAAGAAGGATCGACGGTGAGCGGGCTGATGGACGCGTTTGCGACATCGATTTCGCTGGCGCTGCAACACGGCGTTCCGCTGAAGGTGCTGTGCGAGAAGTTCGCGCACACGCGGTTTGAACCTTCAGGCTGGACGCAGAACGAGCAGATTGGATACGCGAAGAGCCTGATGGACTACATCTTCCGCTGGCTGAGCTTGCGCTTCCTTTCGGGCCAGCAATTGACGCTGTTTGCGGGACTGGCTCCGCAGGCTCCGCAACTGGCCGCATCGCCGAGCCTGCTTGCGGAGAACGATCTGGACGAGGATGAATCGCAGACGACGCAGCAGCACATTGCGCGGCTGGCCGAGGAAGTAGCCAAGAGGCTGAATCAGGTGACGGCAAGCGGCGCACACTCTGGCGGCGGCATCGCTCCGGAGCCGCGGGTGGAGACGGGCGGTGGCGCTCAGCAGAGGCGTATGACCGAGTCTCAGGCGCACTCACAATCGAACATGGCGCCGGCGGCAGGTTCTTCAGAGCTGCCGGGTATGCAGGATCGCGGGCTGTATCATGCAGCCGATGCGATGCGCGATATGTACGACATGGGCGATGCGCCGAGTTGCGGGACTTGCGGAGCCATCATGGTGCGGAACGGGAGTTGCTACCGGTGCATGAGCTGCGGGTCGACATCAGGCTGCTCGTAAGAACGAGTGCTCCTGGGAGCGAGTGCAGTTCAGCAACGTTGCGACTAAGACAATTTGGGGACATTGAAGGCCAGGAGAAAATTTCCTGGCCTTTTTGTTTTGATCGGATGACGCGAAGCGCGGGACTGCGGAAAAACGCTGAATGACTTTCAGGAAAACTGCGGTAGAATCCGGGGCAGCAGGTTTCCCCCTGAAAATCCTGAACTAAATAACTTTTAAGCGAGCATTGCCATGACGGAGCAAATAAGGGTCCGCGCTGGGGCTGTGACGGGAACACTGGCGTTGCTGGTGTTTGTGGCGGGTAGCGCCTGCGCGCAAGAGACGCCAACAACGACGCAGAAGCCTGTGACGCTGAAGGGCGGAATTACCTACGAGGATCAGTCTTCAGAGAGCTGCGAGAAGCAGAACGAAAACAATCCGTACACAGGGATGGACCCGTTGACTTGTTACGGCGTGATGGCGCCGACGGATTCGCAGGGACAATGCAGCCTGGGCGGGATGCAGGTGTGGAAGCACGAGGGCAACACGTGCTACTACTGCTCGCCGATCACTTCGCCACCGAGCACGATCATCGTTCCGATGGACCAGGTGGGCGCGGCGGACAACCAGGGCTTCAGATGCGGCGAAGATCAAGCCGATGCGTGCATGGCGATTTGCAGCGGGGGGAACACATACAGCCCACCGCCGGGGACGGTGGTGCAAGGCGGTGGACCGGGATTGCCGCCGACACCCGCGCCGAAGGAGGGAGGGCCGCCGCCGAATTACGCGCCGCGCCCGGGACCACCGCCGGCGGCTGGCGCCAGTAATCCGTGCTTGCCGTTTGGGCCGGGCGGATACGACTACTGCGCGAATCCCGCGGGCACGCAGCCGGCAGGTTGCCAGTGCAGCAAGCAAACGCCGGGCAACGCGCAGAAGCAACCTGCAGCTACCCAAAGTGCGGCTGCTGCGAATCAGAAGCTGCTGGCGGACGCGCAGACTATCCTGCTGAACGCGGGAAAAATTTCGAAAGAGATGACGGATGCGATGAACCCGGCGACGCACAACAACGTTGGAATCGGCATCGCAGTGGGCGCATATTTTGGCGCGGCGGGCAAGCTGATGGGAGTTGTGGCGCAGGAGTACAAGCTGCTGGCGGCGGCGAACGCGATTGCCGCCGCGCAGAAGGCGCCGATTGTGCAGATCGCGGATGAGGCCGCGGCGCAGTCGGGAACACTGGCAGGCCAGGCCGAGCAAACCATCGCACAGGCGGGGAAGACGGGCGCGACGGCGACGGGAACCGCGGGAGGAACGCCGTTGGGGTCTGGTGCGCCGTCGGGGATTGCCGGAGGAACGAACTACCAGACGGGGATGGTATTGAAGGGTGTGGCGGGCATGCCCAGCCAGGGCGAGCTGCCCATTTGCGGAGTGCTGAGTTGCGCACGAGTGGCGCAGATCCTTCAAAAAAACGTTCCATCGTTGCGCGTGCTTTCCACGGGGATAGGGCCCGAGGGGCTGACTCCGCAGCAGATTGCGGCAG
>Ga0206811_1075_pt1 | contig 24211 bp, 24 predicted proteins | sample Alteio_BWOrgCont_53_FD_152886 | JGI IMG/M metagenome (GOLD analysis project Ga0206811, IMG submission 152886) | Enriched cells from forest soil in Barre Woods Harvard Forest LTER site, Petersham, Massachusetts, United States -... | ecosystem: Environmental > Terrestrial > Soil > Temperate forest >... | reverse complement strand
TGCTGACAATGCCTTGCCCATTTCTCCATGAGAAGACGGCGTTTTTCGAAAAGATCACTCCGGCGATAGGCGGCTTCAACGCGACTCTGGATTGAATGGGCCAATGCAGCCTCAGCCACTTCGCGCGGGAAGTTGGTCTGCTCAGCAGCCCAATCACGGAATGATGACCGGAAACCGTGAACAGTAATATCACGCCGGTTCATGCGGGTTAGTAAGGCCAGCATCACCATGTTGGAAAGAGACGCGTTTCCTTTCGCGTTTGGAAACACATAAGGGTTTGGTTCTTCACCGGCTATTTGGCCGCTGTCCTTTTCATGCTTTAGCTCTTTGAGAACAGTAAGGGCTGGAGTGGTCAGAGGCACTCTGTGTTCCTTGCCAGTTTTCATGCGTTCAGCAGGTATCGTCCATATTTTGTTGGCAAAGTCGATTTCGTCACATGTCATGCCCAACACTTCGTTGCTGCGCGAGGCTGTATAGATCACCAGCTTCAAGGCTTGCGTTCCAAGTCCACGCTGCTTGTCGAGACTCTGTAGGAAGCCATTGATCTTCGTATAGGGTAAAGCAGAAAAATGCTCGACTTTGATAAGCTTGGAAGGACGGGCAAGCAGATTATCCAGGTGCCCGCGCCAACGGGCCGGGTTTTCGCCTTGGCGGTATTCTCTCACCTTGGCCCAATCAAGGATGCATTCAATACGACCTCTCAGCCTTTTGGCAGTTTCGGTTTTCTTCTGCCAGATGGGCTCCAGCACTTTCATAATCAGGGCTGTATCAATTTCTTGCACGGGCAACTTGCCTATTACGTTGTAGGCATGTTTTGCCAAAGATTGATCCCATTGCTTGGCATGCCTTTCCTGCCGCCAACTGGCTTTATGGGCCTCGATATAGGCTTTGGCACAGGTTTCAAAAGTTGTGCCTTTGGCGGCAGCTAACCTTGCCTGTGTTTGTTCACTCTTTTTGGCATCCAGCGGATTAAGCCCGGCGGCCAGCAGCTTACGGCAATCACCGGCTTTTACTCGCGCCTCTGCCAGAGATACGGCATGCAAGGCTCCCAAGCCCATCGCGTGGGCATTACCATGCCGCATAAATCGGAATAACCACGATTTGCCCCCACTCATGCCTATCTGCAGGTACAGACCACCGCCATCAGCATAGAGGCCTTTCTTCTTGGCCTTGCCAACGGCCAGGGCGGTCAACTTTGAAAACCTGCGCGCCATTTGTGAGTCAATTTGTAAGTCGGTTCGAGTTTGAATTCCGAAGATTAGAGATTATTATAACCCACAAACTAACCCACAAACAAGAGTTGGATTGTGGTAGACGTTAAGAGACCACCGGGGATATGACATTAACTAAATATCAATGAAAACAAGGTAAATAATGATTAATCTAAACGTCCTGAAACAACCAGAAACTACAGTTCGAAGGACGTAGGGGACGCCATTAAAATACGCCAATTTATTCAATTAGATGCAGACCAACCCCTACGGGATTTCGAACTATTGCACATTATTTGAGTGCTGACTTACCATCAACCACACTTTCCAATCATTGAGTTGTCATAATGACAAGTCTTGCTCAGATAGAAAAGAATAGTCGGCGCGAAGCGCTCTTAGCCGCTGAGGGGCGAGCCAACGAGTTAATGGATACAATCGAACGTGCAGGATTGATTGTTTCTGGACGTACAGAACGCATGGTTGAAGAAGATATCTACGTCTTAGCAGACGAACAGTTTGGCGTAAAAAAGCATTGGCATAAAAGAATTGTCCGTAGCGGGCCAAATACACTTTCCATTGCTTCTGACAACCCTGCGGTTCGAATTATTGAACCAAACGACATAGTCTATGTTGACTTGGGACCGGTATTTGAAGAATGGGAAGCTGATATTGGGCGTAGTTACGTGCTGGGCGACGATCCCTCAAAGCAGTCCCTTGTGACCGACCTCCCTATTATTTTTGATAAAGTCCAAGGGCACTTCATGGCTTCTTCAAGAATTACTGGCAAAGAACTATATGATTTTGCGTCGAAAGCCGCGTCTGATGCAGGTTGGTATTTTGGTGGGCAAATAGCAGGACATCTTGTTGCTGAATTTCCTCATGCACATATCCCCGGCGATAAGGATATAGATAGAATTGGACCACGCAATTTATCTGATATGCGAAATCCAGATGCGCTTGGACGTGAAAGACACTGGATTCTAGAAATTCACCTTGTAGATCCCACGCGAACATTTGGCGGCTTTTATGAGCGCCTTCTGTAACCAATCAAATTATGTTCTAACCGAGTGCCTTGGGTAGCATTCTTTGAAGAGTTAACACATGATCAATAAAATGCTTCCAAATAAGGTCGCAGAGTCTTGATATTTATCCCTTGACGATAGTATCGTATTAGGATACGATAGTCTTTATGATAAGAAGCTTCAAAAAACGTAACCCTGCCCATGAAATATTTGAGGGGTTTTTTGTAAGGGGTATAGACAAAACCATTCAAAAACGGGCGCATATGAAGCTTTTGGCTGTTCACTATGCTATCAAGCTAGAGGATTTGCGTATTCCTCCGGGGAATAACCTCGAAGCCTTGCGCGGTAGCAGGAAGGGCCAACACAGCATTCGTATTAATGACCAATGGCGTATTTGCTTCACTTGGAGTGAGGGTGGGGCAGAAAACGTCGAAATCGTCGATTATCACTAAGGAGGAGGAAGCTATGACACGTAAGCGCGATATCAAGCCGGTACATCCTGGCTTGTTTCTAGTAGAAGAGTTTATGCGCCCTATGGGCGTAACGCAGTATCGGCTTGCCAAAGATACGGGCCTCTCCCCCATTCAAGTGAGTCTTATTGTACGTGGTAAGCGTTCGATTACAGCTGAGACAGCTATGCGTTTGGGTCGGTTCTTTGGCATGTCTGCCGAGTTCTGGATTAATGCCCAGGCCCATTATGATTTGCAAACGGCGACAGTTAAGCTAACGCGGACCATTGAACGAGAAGTCACGCCATTCACGGACTATGTTCACGCCTGAACGATGGCAAAATTTTGTGGAGATTCAACACATGATTCACAATTTGATGTGGTCTAATTATATCTAGCAGGGCCGCCAGTTTTTTCGGATCAATAATTTTAATATGCTGCAAGCTAAAGTCATCGACACTAATTTTAGATTAGGAGGAAAGCGGCCATGGGAAGAAATATTCATTTAGACCTTACACCACAAAGAGGGCCCAACTGGGGCGCTTTCCTGAGCCCATACGGCTTGCTTTTTGTGGGCGGACTTGCTGTGTGTGGATATGGTCTTGGAAAGCTTGGGATTGAATCGAAATGGAGTGATCTTATAGACAAATCTTTTGCCGTTGGTAATCAAACCCCTTTTGGAACGGTTGCGCAAGCAGGGGCTGTGCTTGATGGACTTATCAACATCAAAACTAATATCGTCTTTCGGGATAACAGTTCGGCTGCCGTGTGTTCATTAGAACCTTGGTTTTTTTGGGTACAGGCAAAAGGGGATGGCAGTCCTTCCTCTGAGTCAAAATGTGAAAAAGCTAGAGACTGGCTTTATGAACAAGATCGGCAACCCCAACGCCCGCTTAAATCTTCTGCGTTGCCATTAGCAGACACCAGAAATGGATAGATTAGGCCTGTCCTTGGCAAATTCGTAATTACGTGGTGATAGCAGATTACCCTGACGCAGTACGAATACTTGCCTAACCCAACGCTGGCGGCAAATTTCTGTGTAAATTCAACAGATCGTTACGGAATTGAGTTCGAAGTGTAGCTATTAGGGGACGCCAGATTTTTTTTGTAAAATATTCCAGCGCTTTAAGAGCAACCCCTACGGGAGCTTTCGAACTCATTTAAAATCAAATAATTTAGTGGATGTAGGATGCACGCTCCAAATGGCTAATTTTATTAGCGATATTCAATTAAGCCAAGACAAGCAACAGAGATTGTTGGAGCACTTTGTAGCTAGAGCAACAGCACGAACAGCTGCATCGATGGGCCTCTTGCGGGTCATACTGTGAAGCAGCCGATAGATATGCCGAGTTATCAGCGAATCCGAAGTCAGAAACCGGTATCAGGAAGCTTTTCTAGGGTCAGATGATAAGATACGGTCATGTCTCTTGTTAAATCTTTTCCAGTATTTTCGAGTGAATGGTAGCGTAAGCATGAATGGTATCATAGAGCAAATGTATCAAAACATCGGCCAAGCGGCGCTCGGCCTCGCCGAGGGCTTGAAGGGCAAGCTTCTGGTCTACGCGGAGGTCGAGGATGAAGTGATTTCGGCCGATATATTTTATAGGAACGAGGCTGGGATTGTTCGGTTCCTCTTTTGCTCGGAACCGATGCGGCAGCTTATCTATTCATTCTGGAACAAATGGAAAGAACAGCCCGGCAATAGGGAATGGCGGACTATGGCGTGTGTTCTTGAGAATGGAAAGATGGACATCACCCTGACTTATCCAGACCAAATTGATTCGGATGAAGATACCTCTGATAGGCGTCCGAGAATCATCGAACAACATTTTAGCGGTATGAAAGTGGACTATTCACGGCCCAAGTGATTCATCAGTCCCAGGAGTTCGTGGCGCATGAACTATTCGTCTATCAAAATTATAGATGATTTTAAAAGAGAAATTTGAAGGCCTTTGACCGTTCTGGCGGCAAACATGAATGAGGATCATTAGAGATGGCTGCAGCATGGAAACAGTAGGTGGATACAATCGGATCCGGCCGTTGACCACTGGAATAAATGCTGGATAACATACTTCGAAAACTTTTGGAGCATATCATGATGCGATCTACTTTACTGAAATCATTCGGGTTAAAGGTGAAAGAACAAAACGGCATCTTATGCATCTATGGTCAGTCCATTTTAGCAGCGCCCGCTGCGATGCTTGGTGGTTTGTTGGCGGTAGTCGCTGTCTGCTTTTTTTCTCCTTCTGTCGATCCGGGTCGGCTTTTTGTCGTTCTTGTGATATTTGAACTGACTCTTGTGCCATTTTTATTATCCCCACTGCCTCGTTTTGCTCTCGACAGTCTACACAGCCAGATTCTATTTAAGAATAAGGACTATTTGTTGAGTGCTTTGGATAATATTCAGATCAATTCTATTGGTGGACAGAATAACGTACAAATTATTGGAACGCTTAATGGCAAAAAAGTCTGTCTTGTTCCAGCGGCGTCTACGAAACACGCCGGCGAGCTTAAAATGGTAATTGAACGCATCGAAAACCTTCGTGCTCACGCGAGGAAACCTGTCATCCCGCCTCTACGCGGCGCACAAAAAATATTTGATGTTATTATGCGCCTCCTATGGGTTTTGTGTGGCTTGGGTTGCTGCGTCGGGGTCTTTGCAGTGGGGTACGAATTGATAGCTGCCGTGTCTTCATCTAACGATATCTCAAAGATGCTGTTCTTGGTTTATTTCTTTATCTTTATGGTTGGTTTGCTATTTCTTTCTATAATCTTTTGTATGGAGGTAGTCGCGTTTCGCTCTAACTATGCAGGAATAGGAGGGCGAGCACTTTATCTAAATTGGCCAAGACGGTCTTCATTAGGCGCAATAAATGTGGCACGATTTTTAGGCGGTTTGATTACTATTGCAGCCATGCTGGCTATTGTTGTTGCCTTATTGAATATCTATGTCGCTCTTGGAGCTCCAAATAATGTTAGCAACCCTTCTCCCGAATCTTTGCAGGCTCCCGGAGTTATGTGGGTTCTGGGAATGATCATTCTTTTCATAGGCATGAGTGTAAAACGAGGCCCGAGCGCTCGAACAGGGCAGGACCGGTAGATTTGCCGTTCTTCGTCCCGACGGCGATATTACGCCACACGACATTAATCGGGCGCATACCCCCCTGACACGACTTATGTCTGCATTAGCCTTGAGGCGATTAGAGGCGTAGTTTCGACCTTGGCATTACTAGAATTGGCTGGGCCCGCGCCTTAATTTAGAAAAACCCTAAATGGATTCGAACTTTTTAGCTCAGGCCGTGCGGTAAAGTTTTGTGGAGATTCAGTACCTGATTCGTAAAATGTGTTCGAATTGCACATATCAAGGGACGCCACTAGACTTGCCTCCACTGCCCAGGGCGCGCCGACGAGCGAGCAAGGAGATATCGCCATGAAAAAATGGATCACATTATGCAGTTTGCCGTTCTTACTCGGACTTCTGGCGATTTTTTCGACTCACAGCGCCTTCTCTTTTCAAACAGATGAAAATTCGCGGCCTCTTCAATTTTCAAAGTCCGTTGAATACACGATCAGTTCAAAGTTTGGAGACTGCCCTATTTATTTCAGAAAATCTTGCGGAGAAACGCTGCGTCTAATATGTAATCGCCCGATAGATAATATGCGGACGAGTAGAACGGGTTATTATCTTGATTTTGATTTGAATCCTGTGGCCCCCTCTTGCAATTGGTTTAATCAAAAGGACTGCCAAGAACCAACAGCATGGAACATCTGTGAAAAAGTAAGAAAATATCAAGGCATCGCTCCGTCGTCTGAAATGGAACGATCCGTACAAAACAAGTTCGGCAGTGGTGATGGTTACACCTGTAAAGTAGTGAGTACCTGCGGCGACATGCTTTATGTCGATTGCGGTGCTGCTGCTGATGGACCTGCCTATCTTCTCGACCGTGAACTCAACATGCTTGCCCCGTCGGGAGGATTATGTATGGCGGGTTGTGCCGGTCATGATGATCAATGGAAAAAGTGGGACAACTGTCGGGAGCAGGCTAATAAAGACTTGCGCAAGAAACTGGAAACCGGAGAGGACGTGCCGCCTTCTTCTCTCATGAGCGATTTTTGAAATCAAACATAACTGAGGCCAGACTAACTTATGTAATAACTAAACAACCAAGAATTGCGCACTTAAGCATTCCCTTCGGAAATGTTTTAACTCTGCGCCTCCAGCGCAAAAGGAGGGGTCGCCATGCGACCTAGCGCCGCTTCCTGGCGCGTTTATTCAGCAGATAAGTAGTTGATAGTGAGGTACATAGATCCATCATCTACAAGACGTCTACTTTTTCAAGCAATAATTTCAATACGTTGCAGACCAACTCCTGCGGGATTTCTAACTCCCAAAACTATTGTGTATGGTTCTGCCTCACTTTGCGAATGCGGCATTATAACTTTATAGAAGAGATAACATTATGCGTGTAGTTGTGGTTGTTTTTTTGTCGGGAATGCTGTTGCTCAACACATCTGTATATGCAGAAATGCCATCAGAATGGTCAGACTGTGAAACATCTGTTGACTGCGATGTGGTGTCCAGTTCCTGTGGGCCAAGCTTGGGAATAAATGTTCATCATAAAGCCGAAGCTCAAATAGAAATCTGCAAAACGGAGAACTGCTCGGGAAACTGTAATGGCTCCGCAATCCAAGCATATGCAGCTATATGCAAAAATGGACAATGCGTTCCCGACTATACAGCGAAACCGCCTTCTGTTCCGGACGTCCACTATAAATTGAAGAATCTTGAATTGAGGTGCCCAAATGACAACCCCAACTGCGGAATTGAACCTCGAGAGTAAATAGACATCAGAGAGAATCCCCTAGAACCTCCTCATCTCTTTAACGATACATATTAATGCTGGCGGTAAAGTTTTGTGAAGATTCAACGCATCATCTATGTACAGGGAATTGCCTATGATAATTCATCAAATAAAAGACTAAAAACTCCACCATCATGCTCATGCCGAAAGTTATCAGAATAATTTGACCAACACCGAGCGTCATACCTCTATGGCGTTGGCCTGGCAGCTGGATCTGTCGTCAGGCCAGCCTGTCGGACATATCTCTTATTCGAAGTCCACTATCGCGATAACCTTTTTTTAACGTGTTTAAAATTAGCATATCCCGAGTTATTCAAAACAAATCTTAGAGAAGGTAGATCCATGCAAAGAACTCCCAGAAGTTTTCTATGCTTGCTGTTTTTGGCAATTTTTTCTATTTCTCCCAAATCCTATGCTCAATCGACTAATGGCACTGAAGTTTCATACCCGCAAAATATTGTCTGTAATCAATATGAAAATTTTGGCGAAATTACTGACGGGAGCGCTACACATCCCCACAACATAATAATGAATTTTGAATCGTCCTCCGATAGTCAATATATATATAGCGGAACCGCGAAAAACTGGAAAGATGGCGGCGGAGGAGAAAGCGTAAACGCTTACTACGACTCTACAACAGGTAAGTTCCTCAATGGAACTTCTGGAATTGTTTGCCCACCAAATCTTTAGCTTCAAAACGTAGCTTCAGATAAGTGCGCACTTAGGCCTTCCCCACGGGGGTTTGCTGCTTTTGGTAAATAAAAATAAACTTAATAATCTCATTAAGTTTTTATTAGTAGTGCGAAGATTATGTAAATCTATACTGCAATGAATTTAAGGTGTGATTCGTGCTTCATAGATGGACTATCAAATCCCTCTTGAACTTAGCCTGTCTGGTTGTCGCGCTCCTTGTTCCACCGACTTCTGGATATGCAGCAAAACTTCAACCTGGTGATCTCGCGAATATTGAAAACGCTTGTGCAGCGGCTGTCGGAAAAAATACAAAAGAATATTACCAATGTTTACAAGAAGAGATGACAAAGCTTGCTGCGCAGCCCGATAGTGCTCCCAATAATTCAGGCAATCAAATGCCTCAAGCAACATCTCCCTCAAATGAATTTATTACAACTTTTGATGCTGGCGCCATATCACCACCTCATCAAGATGCTCACATAACCTATAATCTAAACCCAACCGCCGAACGTTTTTACATCCATATACCTGCTGCCGCCTCAAGTTCAACTCGTTTTGGATTGTTAGTTTATATTCCGCCTACAGAACAAATCATAGCATTGCCAGAAGACTGGGCCGACGTTCTCGATCAACGCAACCTGTTATTCATTGCGCCTCTCAACGCAGGTAATAACCAAATCAGTTCACGCAGACTTGGACTTGCTGTGCTCGCAGCTCTGGAAATGATGCGATATTACCAAATTGATCCACAGCGCGTTTACGTATCCGGTCTTTCGGGAGGTGCACGTATGGCAGGCTTGCTTGGTTTCTATCAGCCCGATGTATTTCATGGCACCATACAAAATTGTGGGGCTGATTTCTACCAACCCGTTCCAAAAGTCCTTGCCCAATCGGAGGTCGATACCAATGGTGGACCCTATGGAATATTTGATGCAACACCCGACGAAATCAACCAAGCTCAACGTGTGCGGTTTGCCCTCATCACAGGTAGCGGCGACTTTCGCCACGGCAATATCCTCGATATCTATAATGGCGGTTTTGCAAATTCTGGGCTTAGGGCTAAATTATTTGATGTCAAAGGAATGGGCCATCGAACGGCCGATGCCACGACATTAAGCGCCGCACTTGATTTTGTAGAAACGGGACGCTAACTAGTTTTAGGAATGTCGCATATACCAACTTATCCGTGGACATCATGCGTTCAAAAGTTAAGAACTGCCCATTACTCTCCAACGCACCGTCAAATTACGCTGACATCTTGAATACCCCCAATCCTAAATAGATCACTGAGGGAGTTACATATGAAACAGAAAGTGTGGCAGGTATTATCTATAATCGTTTTGCTAGGCTGTATTACGCATACGGCTTATGCATCTCGCAGCCTTATACCAGTATTGTCGAGCACAGATTTTGGCACGGCAGAACCTACAATCTCTGCGCTCGCAGGAACCGCAGAAAGCGCAACGTTTGGGAACAACAAGTGTGTCTATGATGGCACGGGACACTATTCCGTGAAAGATGATGCCCAACTTTTTGCTGAGGCCACAATGAAGTGTGGAAATGCAGGGGTTTCGGCAGGACACTTAATTTGTCAACTGACAACCAATTTAGATTGCGGTCCGGTTGATGGCTATCGTCATCACTATCAACTGACAGAACAGGGTATTCAGGTTGATAATCAGTTGATTGCCTGGAGTATTAATCAACCCACCAATGTTCAAGTTGTATTGAAAGGCTTGGTCTCAGGAAGTGGAGCACACGGAAAAGAAATTACGTGTGTTGCTCCACGGTCAAAGTTTTCTACTACAGAGAACGTAATGAATTTGATTTTGATGGAGAATAATTATGATCACAGTAAGAAAAATGAGATTGATAAAATGTGCGATGGTAATCTTTTTGTCCAATATCTAGCTGCCGCTAAAATTGGCGATACCGTCGACCAAAATTCAGTAGCCGGGCAATGCTTTACCATATCTAACCTGGTCAAAGATTGGGCAACGACAAAATGTACTGTTGCTAGCAAATAAACTTGTTGATGGTTATTGATGAAGAAGCATGAGCATAGAGCGCTCACTTAATGTGTGTTAGTTGTAGCCGTTGTAAAGCTTCTCAAGGAGAGAAAATCCATTAGGGTCATACGAACGTAAACCGTCGCGTCCATCAGCAGGGGGCGTACCGTTCATACGGCGATCTCCATGCGCTCCGAAATACCACATTGACAGTTCAGCCCAAAACTCTTGTGGGTTTGTGGCGGCATAGGCATTTTGCCATAAACCCGCCGACATAGATTGCGCGTATTGCTGTTTTATCAGCTGGCGCTGCGCCGGATTAAAGCCGTAATCCATAATTGCATGGGCAAATTCGTGGATACAGATATCGGCGCCACCTCCATATCTGTCGCCTGGCAAGTGGAGTATGTTCTCTTCCCCACATGAAGACATTAATCCGCCTTTGCCGCGCGTGCGCAAATCAATAGTCGTTTGCTTGCCGGTATTATCTGTGTAAACAACACCACGCTGGCTGCGAAATTCCGGTAAATCGGAAGTATTTTCACTATGCCCAATGATGTGCAGTTCGGCACCTCGTTGAACAAGATTTGCACGTATTTGAGGAATATTATTCAACATCATCGATATTTTATTACAGGCAATTTCCAGCGCTTTATCATCGACAGACGAAGACGACCGAACGGGAATACCGCCGCAATCAATGTGTTTTGCATAAAATTCAGCGGCAGATATCTCCGCTTCTTGGTTGGCCTGCTGGGCGTGTAGACATAGTGGCAACGATAGTATGCCAAGAGCGAGAAGAGCCAACACTAGGTGTAATGGTCCGAGACGGTCTACTTTGAACATTTTCACCCTCCTTAAACGCGTTTCCATAGCTTAAAGGGTCGATATTAAGCGCCAAACATCATTGCTAAAGCCTTAAGTAGTCCAATTGGGCATCATAAATTCGCTGAATTAATATCTGAGGATAACCACCTAGAATGCCGCTGCGGTGCAACATATAAATAGCCAGGCTTGTCCCAAGCCAGAAGAAACTGCCGATATTCGAGCTCATATTGAGTGCAGGACAGTATGCGCCTATATTCTGACACAGATGTGTGCCCTAATAGCTAAACGTCCTAGCCGTTATCATTTTTAAGGGAGAGGTTTGTTATGAAACGCGTAGCCCTAGCTGTGATCATCACTTTTCTTAGCCTCCTACCTACCTTACCTGTGCAAGCTCGCGGCGATGGGATTTTGCTGGGTGTCGGCATAGGTGGAGGTCTAGCCTGCTGCGGTTATTACCCCTATTACTCACCCTATTACGCAGGCTACCAGCCCTATTACGCGCCACCGCCTACCGTTGTTTATACTCAGCCATCAGTTGTATATGCGGCGCCTCCGCCCGTTACCTACATAGCACCACCCCAGACCATTGCTGCCAGTCAGCCTGCGCCAGTAGGCGCTACGCAATCATGCCGTCAATTTCAAACGACAATTAACGGAGCGCCCGTTAATGGCACGGCGTGTCTACAATCTGACGGAACCTGGCACGTTGTTGGTAATTAGACGTCATTGAATAAGGCACTTCCACTTATCCAACTAAATATATCAAGGTAAATATCGGCAGATATCTACGTTGCTTTGATGTACGCCATCTCGCAAGGCGTGTTGTGAAGCTGCATAAAAAAATAGATGAAAAATAACGATATCAGAACAAAATTGAACCCCTTTGGCAGATCATCTCGACGATCTGGATCCTATCAGCTTCTGATGAGATCGCCGAGGGTTGTCATTGGAAAGCTACACAACTAACATAGTTGAGGCTTTGGAGGCGACAGGATGACGCGCATTATTTCTATATTATTGACCATGCTATTTATTACTGTTGGATGCAGTGACGACCAAAGCCAACAGAAAATCGCTTCAAGCCCACCGGCAAGATTTATTTCAGAAAGCAGCCATAGCAAGGTGTATTTTTATGCGTCCTACGTAAACCCTGACACTAGACCTTATTTTGATGAAGTGTTTCGCCTTCACATAGATGGCGGCTATATTCAAGATATCAGTGCCGATCAGTACCTTGTAAAAGATCTTCCTCTAGGAGACCATTTATTCGAAGTCGATGAGATTTCATGGACAGGTTATGTGACAAATCATTCGGCAGTAATCGTGCGCGTTGATAATAAAACACCGCATTACGTAGCCGATGACATACTGCCGAAAGATAAAGCCGTATTTTCAAGTGTACCTATTGAGCGTGGGGAAAAGGACATCACCTCACGAACACAAACCTGCCCTTGCGAATACTCTCTCTTGCGATAGATGGACTAAGACGAGAATATACACTTTTTATGTCGCTGGTGGTGAAGGTGGCGATGTAGCAACAACCTCGGGCAGCGGTGCAACCGACGCTATAGGTACAGACTGAGCGGAAGATGAGTCAGTGGTTTGTTTCGCTCCGCCAGAATTTTTTCGAGTTGCAGCTGATTTACGTGCTTCCTCAATAAGGGTGCTCGCAGCAGCAAGCGACTCGCCTGTAATCGCTTCACCAGCCAACATGCGTGAAACCTCATCAATACGTTTTTCTAAGCTCAAAACTTCGACAATCGTACGTGTCGATGTGCCATCGGTTTTTTTACTTACGTGTAAATGTTGATCGCCACGTGAGGCAACTTGCGGGCTATGCGTAATGACAAGGATCTGTGTCGTATCGGCGAGGCGCGATATGCGACCACCTACCGCCGCCGCCGCCGCGCCGCCAATACCTGTATCGATTTCGTCGAACACAAGCGTCGACACGGCCTGAACTTGCTGCAGAATCATCTTCACAGCTAAAATCAACCGAGATAATTCGCCACCGGAAGCTGTTTTTGCAATTGGACTGAACGGCATGCCTGGGTTCATTCTTGCTGTAAAAGAAATCTCGTTTATACCGCGCGCACTTCGCTTAGCCGTGTTTTCAATAACTTCAATCTGCACTTGCGCGCTCAGCAGCTTTAAGGGTGGCATTTCTGCCGTAATTTCAGCACTCAGCCTAACCGCAGCTTTTTTCCTCTCTTCGGATAAAATGAGGGCATGATTGCGATAAACTTCGTTAGCTTTGATGAGCTTGTTATCAAACTCCTTGATCTTTGCCGGTGCTCCACGTATTCGCGCCAGCCGCGCAGTCAAATATTCATAGTGTTCAAAAAGTTTCTCTGGCGTAACCTTCCGCTCAGTTGCTATTGCCTTTAGTTCCGCAAGTGTTTTCTCGATCTTGCCAATCCCGCTGGTATCTACATCGATGTAATCCGGCGTTAGCATGCGCATTTCGGAGATTGCTACGCGTGTTTGCTCAAGAGCCGTCTTAATGCTGACCTTTAAATTGTTTAATACCTCGTCCGTCTGGGTCGTAAGGATGCGATCAACACGAACAAGCGAATTTTCCACACCAGATTGTGCAATTAATTGTGCATTCATCGATTGAAATAATTCGCATATGCCCCGCGTGTTAATAAGCCTCGCGAGTTCAGCCGATAAGTCCTGATAGGTCGTACTGTTAATACCAATTTTTTCGATAGCAGTGACGACACGATCAATTCCCTGCTTCTCCCGCTCGGCCGAAGAAAAGAATGCACGCTCTTCTTCAAGTTCGCGCGTAATACGGCTAATGTCGTCCCATGCTTTAATAACATTACCCAAGATGGCCGGAGGATAAGCACCGAACAAATCAAGCAAGGAGAGTTGCGATTCCGGCGCCAAAAAGGTCTGGTTGGCATTTTGTCCATGGATTTCAACCAAATAAGTGCCAAGTTCTTTTAAAAATGGCAGTTGTACAGAATTGCCGTTTACGCTGATCTCTTCATCCCCAGCCCTTCTGATGATCCGCTTAATCTGCAGTTCAGCTCCAGCTGCCTTCATTCCCTCCTGCTTGGATAAAAATGCCCAAACCGGATGTTTCTGAGGCGGATTAAATGAGGCTTCGATACAAGATTCTTCTGAGCCCTGCCTGATGGCTTCGCGATCGGCGTCGTCACCTAATATGAGCCCTAAAGCATCAAGCAAAATGGATTTACCAGCGCCGGTTTCACCTGTCAGAACCGTAAGACCCCCGACAAATTCAACGCTAAGGCTGCTGATAATTACAAATTGTGAGATAGACAAACTTTTGAGCATGAAGAAATCTACTTAGTTAGGTGAATTTTTTGAACCAGCGTAGTCTAGGCATTTACTCTTTCAAAAAGGTTAAGGCTTGTTAACTGATTGTCGCATCGTGCCTTCATTTACTTAAGGCTTAATCAATTATTAGGAAGATTTTCGGCCATTTTCTCGCCTTCTCGCCCCTCGTCCACCCTAAATAGCAACCTTGGTATGAAACAATAAATTCATTGCCGCTATTTAGCACCATATACATGCCACGTAGAAAGACCGGGTAAAACTTCTTCGAACTTCAATTTACCACCAAATTGATTCTCCAGAAATTCTATGTCACATAACGATGCAAATGACTTATCACCGACATTAACCGGTAGTCCTTCAAAAAGAGTCTCCTGCAAAGGATCGAGACAAACATCGTACACTCTGCGGTTTGTACGTTGGGCAATTTCAAGAAGTTTCTGCGCACTAACAGAGTCAAGAGGATCTTTTGAGGTTATTAGCTGATTTTTCGGACCATAAAGCGCTTGGATAAAATAACCACCCCAGGATGAGTAGTTGACAATCGCGGAAGCCGCGCGTTGTGGATCACTGAAATAATCAAATATGGCTTCCTGATCTTGCCTCATATTAATGGCAATCGGTTCTTGTGTAAGGACAAGCATGGAAAGCACGTTGAGAGCAAAATAACATAACGTCACGGTTAAAAGTGACGTAGGGGCTAGGGCGGCAATAAGGTCACTGAATAGCAACAGGACCGGCACCCAGAGAAAAATAAAGTGATGTCCTGCCCATACTTTACCTAATCCTATAAAGACAAAGAGAGACATAAAAAATGACAAACCAAGAAGTACGGTCCTAGGCCGCAGAGGCAGAAATAACTTTCGCTTAATAGCGAGTGTCAGACACGCAACTATCAGAGCGGCACAAAGAAGCATGCTCACGATCATTGGCAGCATATTAGAGACTTGCATATCAAAGACACGATGTGCATAAGCCGGCCAGGTTAGAATAAGTAAGAGTGAGGTGATAAATACCGTCTTGCTACCTTGCTCACTTTCCAGACGAGCGCCAACACGGCTGAGATGATCGAAATAGGTCCCTCCACCCATTTGGGCGAAGAGTAAAGTCACCAATCCTAACAGCACGATTACCGCCATCAAAAGAAGAGGTATGCGACTTTTTACTAATTGCGCATAGAGGCGCTGCCAACTCAACTCGTCTAGAACCGCGATGCAAAAGAACGAGAATGATGGAATAAGGTAGACAAAAAATATTTTATCCTCAGCAGCCAAAAGAATTAACAAAGCCAACGCAATTCCATAAGCACAACGCAAAGCAGAAGAAAGTGACAATATCATATGACGGGCAAGGACAGCGCCAAGAGGAAAACACATCAACGAGAATTTTACCGGCCCTGTGTCGTGGACAAACTGAAATACAAATGGAAAGAATGACAAAATAATGGGCAGACAGAGCTGGGGTTTTTTCGAATATCTAGCCAGCAGTAACGCAAAGCCTAAAAAGAAAACAAGGCCATAGGCGTATTGAACTCGCGGCGCGTGAAATAAATAGTAAAAAGGCGCATAAAGGACAGAGCTTAACAGCCCGACATAATGATAGGCGCCGGAGATGCGTAGACCGAAGAAAGTAATGCGATCATACCGCCCGTCACAGCCTTCCTGAAAAATATCTAACTTGGCAAAAGGATGATCAAAACAAGCAAGTACATGATAAGGCAACACCTCATCCATGTTCATCGGCACAAAAAAGACCGCCCATATGGATAACACGACGAACGTCAATAGCCCGCAAACGGCAACGAAACGCTCGGTCTCGGCCATGTCAGGCGGTGCTGAGGAAGAGGTAAACCAGGATCTCATGATCTTGCCCGAAACAATAGTCTATGGGCAGCTGCGGTCAACCCCCGATTTATGATGGGCACAATCGTTTGTAGAATTTATTGAGTAGCTATCTTGCCCAAAAGATTCGCCAAAAAAATGTTGAACAAAGCCCCGTCGACGTACTTATCCAGCTTTATCAATTTTTTCTAGCTTAATCACCACACGACGGTTCTGGGCCTGATTATCCGGAATAGGATTCCCATTGGCATCACGGTTTGGCGCTATTGGAAATGTGTCGGCATAACCCGCAGCCCTCAGCTTCTGTGGCGAAATTCCTTGCTCCAAAAAGAAATGAACGACTGCAGCCGCACGTGCCGTAGACAATTCCCAATTAGAAGGAAACTGCACGGTGTCGATTGGCGTGTCATCCGTATGCCCTTCGACGGTTATCTGATAATCATTAAATTGATCGGATTTCAAATTTCCTGCCACTTCTTGGAGGATTGATTTTCCTGAGCTGCTTAATGTAGCCGATCCACTGGCGAAAAATGCTGCGCTATTGATTTGCAGCGTTGTAATTCTATCGCCCTTTTGCTCAAAATTAGCATCACCTTGTTTCTTTAGATTATCTACGATTTGAGGAAGGGAATGAGAAGATGTGTTATCCGGTATGAGCGGCGTTTGAGCCGCCTCAATAGGTGGTGGCGCAGCCGTCGCAGGTACATCAGTTTTCACTGTATCTTCAACTTTTACTTCGGGTGATGGCACCGCTGTATTAACGAGTTGTTGCACTTCTGCTTTGGGTTGGCCGTTTGTTGCCGTACCTGGCAACTGCGTCGGCGGTTGTATGGGGCGTTGAGGATCTTCTTCAGGCTCTTGCTCGTCAAAATTTTCTGGAAATTTTACAATCGTAGCGCTGGGCTGGGGCACGTAGACTTTCGGCAGATCGTAATTTATTGTTTCAGGGTATTTAGTTTGTTCGGCAATCTGCACCGCTTCTTTCTTTGGTGTCGTATCTTTTTTTGCAATCGATAGTGAGAGTATTACAGCAAAGAAACACAATAGCAGCGTAATCATGTCGGCATAAGTCATCAACCAATCGTCTGCATGACTAGTACTTTCAGTTTTTTTACGCCAATGCTGCTTCATGCGCCAACCGCCTTCAAGATAGGCGGTATTGCTTGATTAACCGCAAGCTTTGGACGAATTATTTTTGCCTTAAAGTAATCAAAGTAGTCGTGAACATCGGGGCGTAGAAAACTATTCAAACGATCGTGGATATACATGGGGTTCTTATTTGCAACTAACAAAACCATTCCTTCTGTTATCAGCTGATTACGAAATCTACGGCTGTCCACTTCCTGACGAAGCCTGGAGGCGGCCGGCATGTAAACCATCCGCGCCGACATGACACCGTAGAGAGTCGATAAAAATGACACGGCTAGACTTGAACCAATAACTGCAACATTGTCACTCAAGCTACACAACATTGTCACCATACCAACCAAAGTACCAACCATGCCAAAAGCAGGGGCATGGCTTGCCATGGCGTGAAGTACGTCAACCGGTATACTGTCGCGCTCATAACATGCGTCCGCCGCAGTTTCCATCATGGCACGCACTTCTTCCGGCGAATATTGGCTCACAACCATATTAAGTCCATATTTTACGAAAGGATCATCCATACCGTTCTTAGCGATGTTGGATTCGAGGCTACGCATTCCCTTTTCTTTAATGAGACATGCCCAGTCGATAATGTTGGTCATGTCACGATGAAGGTTTTGATGTGACATCTGAGGAATTTTAAACATTTCAATAATTGCATTGAGGGCATTTTTTACATCACCAGCGCGATAACTCATAAAAGCGACTGCAATGACGCCACCAATAACGATGATTAAACCTTCGAGACTAAAAAAAGCTTGGATACTATGTGCGCTCAGTATGATTGAGCTTAAAACGATCAAAAGACCGAAGGCCGCTCCCATCACCGGTGCGCGGGCATAGATCTCAAAAAATGGCTTCGTAGACTTCGACATTTTCTTATCCCCCTAGATAGATACCAGCGTCATGATGGCTCCTGAGTAAAATGAGCCCTGGCTCCTACAAGCAACTGCCATGCCACGCGCAGTAATTTACTAACCCACTGATAGATAATGAATTTCTTCTGAGAAATCCGAACCGCCGCATTCTCTCTGTTTAAAACTGGGAAGAATACGGCAACGATCAGGACAAAAAATGCCGATACAAATTCGTTCGAGCAATTCAAGATAAGCGCTTGCGTAGACATATAATTTCTAGTCGCAAAAGCGAATCACCCCTGCCGTAGCCAACAAGTATGGAGGCTCCTCATCAATTAGATCAGTCCTCGCCAATATTGCTTTGATCATTAGAGAGGTCATACAATGCGGACCCCGCGACTAAATCCACCCAAAGGAGATGTCCCATGAAGAAAACGCTCGCATTTGTCACAGCATTAGCCCTCATCATAGGCATCGCTTCTGCCGCCGAAGCTCAAACGGAGCCATCCGGCCAAGCCCCTTCTGGGACAATGACCGGTCCTGGTGGCGGTGGACATAATGAAGCGTATGAGCGCCATCCCGAAATCCACCGCGCTATTCATGTCTTGGAAAGAGCCAAAGATGACTTACAACAAGCGGCACATGACTATCAAGGACATCGCACAAAGGCTATCTCTGATATCGACGCCGCATTGACCGAACTCCATGAAGCTCTGCAGGTCGACGAAAAGTAAGTTATCGTTTTCTTTTCGAGCGCGCTTATTTAATGAGAAGCCCACGTCGCTGGCCTTTTTCTATGAAACATTCCGGCGATGTGGGCTTTTCAAAATAATGAACTTTTCTAGATAAGAAACATTTCTATTTAACCATGTCGCACGAAGCTAACAATTTCAAAGGCCTACTATTTTTTTCCTGCCATGGTTAATGATCAATAGAACCGATGAAAGTAATTATTGCGCTTGCTCTAATGAGATTAGATCAATAGCCTCAACACCATAATTTTGCATATTTTATTTTATTCTGCCTATCAGTAGAGAATTTTAATGAAGAATGTTTGTGAAACAGCTCACTTCGAGCCCGTGATCGTACATACCGAGACCTTGGGAAAAAAGGTCTCGAGCCATGTATATTCAATCTGTGAAGCGCGTCGGGCGGTCGAAAATACCAGTCAAATGGAGATCGTGTCGCACTACGAAGATAAACGGCAGTCTTTGATAAATAAGATTATTGTTGAGGGCATTCAGCATCTAAGTCTAGCAAAAGCCGCCGATGCGATGCTTGAGAAAGAGACGACTTGTATACACGCTGCGTTGCCCTTCGATTTGGCGACGGCACGTTATTATATGATTGAACTTTCCCAATCCACACAAGATATTAACCTCATTTATATTCGCGATTACCTGACAGTACGTCCATTATCAATGTCTGACTTTTGTCAGCGTATTGAAAACACGACCGCCTATCAAACACTCAAAGCACACTCAAAAAAGGAAGAATTATTTATTGCTTTGCAGGTATTTCCAGTTGTTCAACTTGGTGAGAGCCTACGCGTTATTAGGCCGTTGCCCGATGAATACACACCCAAAACGATGATGGTTTTGACCATATCGACTAGCGCGATTGACGCACCTTTTCAGCTAGCGCGACGCGACGTGCCGCAGAACTACAATGGCAGTCCGGTCATTGACGTAAAGCTTCTGATACGCACCTACGAAGAAGAGCGCTTATTATCTCTCTGCGAATAGTCCAGAATTGCGCCTCTAGTACGACAAACAGCTTGCGCGCTATATCTTAACACCTATCGCCCCACGCATATCGGCACGATTAAGTTTTGCATCCCTGAGATCGGCACCGGTTAAATCTGCATCAATAAAGATCGCATCTTCTAGATTGGCGCCTCTTAGATCGCAATTCGTTAGCATCGCACCTTCAAAATTTGAGAAATTAAGTATCGCATCTTTCATGCGACCACCACGCAGACTTGCGCCAGCAAAATTTGTCGGCCAATTGATTGGGCGTGAACTGGCAAAGCCAGTAAGAATAGACATTGGCGAGCAATTGGCGCCACGCAAGTCAATTTCTTCAAGAGTAGATTCTGAGAAATTAACGCCACGACAATCAGCTTTTTGAAGCGAAGCCCGCGCCGCATTACATCCAGCCATATCGGCCATAGAAAATATGGCATTGTTGAACGATGCATTAGCCAGGAGTGCCATCTTGAGATTTGCGGCTTGTAGTTGCGCCCCATTGAGGATCGCCAAACTAAGGTTGACACCGGAAAGGTTAGCCTGTTTACCGTGTTGCCCGATTGTATCAACCCAAAGCTTGTGGCTTGTTAATATTTCTTGAATTTTAACATCCAAATTTTCCATGGAACGCGGAAGTTTGGCGCGAGCAAAAGCCGTATTCGAATAGTCTGCCGAATCTATGATGCTGGCCGTCAAGTCCGCATCTTCGAAAGTGGCACCATCCAAAATTGCGCCGCTTAGAATGACAGACTGCATGTTTGCGTTACTAAAATTACAGCCCGTTAGATTGGCATTAGCAAATGTGGCGCCGTGTAAATCACTACCAGCAAAATTTACCCCGCTAAGCCTTGCCGTACGAAAGTTCGCAAAACTAAGATCTGTGGAAAGCGCCAATGCACTGGAGAAGCGCGCTCTTTCTGCCGATGCGTGGCGAAATATTGTATCGCTCATTCGCATCCGATTGGCACCCAGATCATGAACAGGCGCTATGTTGCCGCTCGTATCGCGACGAAACAATGAACCTTCACCAAAATTAGCATCCGTCAATGTGGCGCTGGTAAAATTGGCACTGCGCATCAGGGCGCCACGCATATCTGCCTGACTGAGATCTGCGCCCTCAAAATTACAGCGCGTCATGTTGGCACCAAAAAAATTCGTTCGCGGCGCGGTAACAGCGACAAACTGACTACTTATAAGTATTGAACCAACAAAGTCGCCTTCAGTAATATTGCGCCTTGAAAAGTCTAAGCCCTGAGCTGATTGCATACCAAGTTCAAGCCTATGGGCATTACTTAATCCCTTGAGGAACTTTTCGTGGTTAACCAACATTGTGTTAAGTTCGTCTTGTGTGATACTGGTCATAGCCCCGCTCAGTGCTCCCGATCCCCGCCCTAAATGCCCGACAATTTTATATTCTTAGAGAGTTACAAACTAATTAAGCACAAGGAATCACTCGGTTTTCCTATGATTTACCCCCTAATTCTCTTCCCATCTCTTCAAGGTTTATGGCAAGCCAAATGGGTTAGTCGCAGGAAGACATAGATATACCAACTGGTATAGAGGTGCGCTCTTGATGACGTTCGTCGAGGCAGAGATCAGTTTTCCGACGTTCGCTTAGATCTTAGCTATGATGTTTGGGTCGCCATGATCTGTGATGTCACTTATCCAAAATCAAAAGAGAAATGCGAAGGTGCGCGAGGCTATACTCATCCGTCCATTAACAATCAGCAGCGCGGTTGATGCCCAAAAAAAGGCATTAGACTTCGTTAACTATTCAGTTTTGATATCTAAGTGCGTCAAAAAGTTAAAATACACGCTTAGGAGACATAAATATCTAATGTTACCAACAAGAAAAGTTGTATTAACCATATTAGGACGTTGACGAATCTGGCCGGTTTGCGTACCCCCAAGTGTGTCCGTATTCGCAAAAGCTGCTCACACACCATCGCGAGGATATCCTCCATAAGATGAAACTAATTGGCCTATTGTTTGGCAAGGAGTTGCCATATATCAATAATCAATTAGTTGATAATTGCTTTTACGACTTATGGTTGTGCTGATAATTGCGGCACATTTTATTGTTACGCCGATTAAGGATGCGCTGGAGGCATTGAAGTTTATTTTAATGCGCCACTGCATACAAAGTGGTCAAAGGCAGATTGCGAAAAAATGAAACAGTTAAACCCATATCAGTTTTACGAGCTAGGTGCCAAGTTACACGGCCTGTTCGATAACCGCACGCAAAACCGCGTGGCAGATATGTTTGCGCCACTCACAGAAGCACAGACACTTCTCGATGGTTTCATCAAGGGCGATCCATTTGCTCTTGATACCTCGAAAGCCGATGCAAATCGACTTCTGGCAAAAATCAGCTCCATTTTTAATCGTTACTTTATTGATCAGACGAGTAAGCAGCTGAAAGCCTCAACCGGTGAAGACCGTATCGATCCCCATGAGTTGGCGATGATCTATTCTCTCTTGGAAAAATTCGAACACGCTTTAGCGGCAGAACTCAATCGCTCTCCTACCTATGTCGCAGGTAAAATAGGGATTTATTCGACCTATGATCTCATTGAAAATGCCCATCAAGTTTTCTCTAAAAACCTACTAGAAGCCATACCAACTTCTGCGCAAAACGAATTTGATAACGCTGGCAGAACGCTCGCCTTCGGCCTAGGCACCGCGGCAACCATGCATATGCTTAGGGCGATAGAAATCGCACTCAAAACTTACTATGAGCTGTTCGCCGGACAAGCAACCGCTAAAAACGAGCGCAACTACGCCGCCTATCTTAAGAAACTAGGCACGTTGGCTGACGAAGAAGAAAATGAATTTCGTCCCGATAAACGTGTCGTTCAGATGCTCACCCAAATTAAAGACCATTACCGTAATCCACTGATTACACCCGATACGAATATTTCGATCGAACAGGCGACTTCATTGTTCGGTATTGCGAGTGCTTTAATTTCACTCATGGCCGAACAAATCGGTTCCCGTCAACAGAAAAAAGGCAAGGGAAGCTCGAAGCCGGTAGCACCTGGCCCCGTCAGTGCCATTGAAGAAGATGATGAGATGTACGAATTTCGAATTTCGCAAGCGGGATAAGCATTTAGCTTTTTATTGTTTTGTTTTGATTTAACATTAGTTTTTTATCTTTCAGACATTGCAGTATTTTATTGCGGCATTATGATCAAGAATATTTGAGTTATTGGAGGAATACATGCGAAATCCATCAAGACGCCGAGCTGCCCAAACAGGGGCTATCCAAGAAGGTACTGCGGAACCAGGCAAAGCGTTAATCTATCCCGACACTTCATCGATGCACATTTCCGGTGGTTGCTCTTTCTCTCCGTATAGAGCTCCTAATCCTCCACCACGACCTCTACTTGCTAGTAGCAACGCAGTGTTTACACGCATTACAGGGCCAACCCACCTATCAGGGCCAACTCACATTGGCGGCGCAATGCATGGCACTCCGTTCGGCGGAGCAACTGAAGATACGGCAAGAGGTCATGCTCAACCAAAGGACACCGTAGTAGCTTCCGCTGCTGAAGCTAGCGGCGGCCAAGCAGAAAGATCAAAGCGAGTTCCAGGAGCAGGCAATGTTCTCTTAACAACACCTCGTCAAGCGATTTTCGGTTGAACTTATTGGCCTCTTTAGCCAACATCGCAGTGACTGATATTAGAATACCAAACGCAAATATGCAGCTATCAGCTCGATAGCTCATGTATAAGTTCATGAACGAAACAGCTTCTCGAAATATTTTTTGTTTCCATTATCTTGGCTTCTAGTTTAATAGTGAAGTCATGATGAGTGCCATATCCGTGACTATCCAGGATGTCCAAGAAGCTGCCGAACGTATTAGCGGACATATAAGGACGACCCCTCTCATTGAAGTCCCCCTACTCAACAAATTGTTGGGGTTTCGTCTCTTCATCAAGGCAGAAAATACGCAATACACCGGTTCTTTCAAAACGCGCGGCGCTTTCAATCAGTTATTGCAACTAACAGATGAAGAAAAAAAACGCGGTGTAATAGCTATATCTTCGGGCAACCACGCCCAAGGGGTCGCCTATGCCGCACAAATACTTGGCATCCAAGCGGTTGTTGTGATGCCCTTGGATGCTCCAAGGCTCAAGTTAGAAAATGCGCGGCAATACGGCGCAACAGTCATAAACTACAACCGTGAAACAGATGATCGCGAAGCTATCGGAAAACGTATCGCCGAGGAACAA
>Ga0206811_1074_pt1 | contig 24307 bp, 23 predicted proteins | sample Alteio_BWOrgCont_53_FD_152886 | JGI IMG/M metagenome (GOLD analysis project Ga0206811, IMG submission 152886) | Enriched cells from forest soil in Barre Woods Harvard Forest LTER site, Petersham, Massachusetts, United States -... | ecosystem: Environmental > Terrestrial > Soil > Temperate forest >... | reverse complement strand
GGGCGTCTGAGTTACGTGTTCTAACCGATGGCAAAGATGCCGGCTATTCTCTTGCCAACGGTCCAGCACCCCACATAGATTTTCGCCTCCACGCAAGTGCCGGAGGGATGGCTGAATTATATAAGCAAGGGAATTTGGCATTTATCCATGCCTGCGGTTTAACAGATTCTACGCGCAGTCATTTTGTTGCAACCGATATGATAGAATGTGGTGTTGGTACTGAAATAGATCTATCGCGTACTGATAATGGTTGGCTAACGCGTGCCATTGAAGCCGAGGGTTCAGCATCTGGTGGTTTGCAAGCTGTAGCGGTCGCTGGAGCTGCCGCTGGTGATTTAGAGGGCCTCAATCGTGTAATCGCCGCACCCGACATTAGCAACGGGTTGCCTTATATTGGCGGAGCAGGCATAGCGACGGCACTATGGGATATGTATCGAAACTACCCCGGTCCCATAGGCGATGCCGGAAGACAAGCGTTACAATTACCAGCCATCATTGATCAGAAGGTTCTGCGTGATGCTCAGGGTCATCCCATAGCTTATCAAGCTGAAAATGGCGCTAATTACGATCCGGCTGGTGGTTTTGGCAACACGCTTAAATCTGTTGCTAGACTTATCAAGATGGATGTTGGACTGCGAGCCATCACGCTCGATTATGGCAACTGGGACACGCATGAATATCAGACAGGGCGATTTCGCGGACTTGTAGAGCCACTCTCAAACGGGCTGGCGGCCTTTTGGAACGATATCGCGGCCTATCATAAATCCATTGTCGTCGTTTCCTTGACCGAGTTTGGTCGGCGCCTGCGTAACAATAAGAGTAATGGCACTGATCATGGCCGTGCTGGCCTTATGTTCGTTTTGGGCGGCCGTGTACAGGGCGGAAAATTTTATGGTACGTGGCCAGGACTGAGTTCGGGGCAACTTGATGAAGGCGTTGATTTGGCCGTTACGACAGATTATCGCCGTGTATTGACTGAAGTACTCAATCATACTGATGGACCCAAAAGCGGTGCTATCTTTCCAAACTACAAACATGAAAATGATTTGGGAATTTTTCAGAACCAGCCAATCTAGATAGAAACGAAATTATGGGGCGGTCGATTTATCCGTGTCTTGTTTTTTCCAGCCACCCCCTAAACTTTTATAAGTTGAAACTAAGTCTTGGGATGTTTTGGCCTGAGCTTCCGCTAGCTCTTTTTGTGAGGCGTAAAGCGCGCGCTGGGCATTCAAAACTTCTAGATAAGATGTTTGGCCTTCTTCATATCTTTGGTTTGCTATTTTGTAGGTATTCTGGTTCGTATCCACAGTTTCAACAAACGATTGATAAGATTTTTCTTGTTCGATGTAAGCCGTCACTGACCGCTCAACGTCAGACAAGGCATTAATCATCGTCTTGCGATAAGTTGCCATTGCTTCTTGCTGCTCTGCATTGGCGGCATCCAAATTGGCCGAAAGAGTGCCGTAACTTAAGATCGGCCATATTACGCTGGAACCCATCATCCATGACTCACTGGAAGCTGCAAATAAATTGCCGGCGTTTGTATTTAAAAGACCAATGAAACCAGAAAGTGATATATCAGGAAAAAACTTAGCTACGGCGACGCCTTGTTGTGCCGTTGCTGCTGCCAGTTTGCGTTCTGCCATGCGAATATCGGGACGATCAGCTATCACGGCTGCGGGTGCTGCAAGAATAAGCTTTTTGTCAGATACGGGGATGGGTGCTGCCGTGCTAACGAAGACCTGTGTCGATCCTGGTTGTTCGCCAAGCAAGACATCCATGCTGAATTCTGCTTGAGCCAACATATTGCGGTAAGTTGGTAGCTGCGTCTGCTCTTCCTCAAGCTGGGCATTTGCTTGTGTCAGATCGAAACGTGGGTCTTCGCCAACCTCAAAGCGTTGTTTTATTATATCCGAAGTTTTGGCATCCGCATCAATGGTGTTTTGTGCGATTGCCAGTTGTGACTGATACTGACGTATATCGATATAAGTGCGCGCAACTTCAGCCAAAAGACTGATCATGATATCGTCACGCGAAGCTTGGGATGCCTCGAGGTCTGCACTAGCTGCAGCGAGTCGTTTGCGATTGACGCCAAACAAATCTAGCTCCCAACTAGCATCAAAGCCTGTTTGAAAAATATTAAATGGCTTTGTGATACCGGGAAAAGAACCGGGCACGGCGAGTTGATTGGCCTCGCGTGTTGCGCTGCCCATAACATTGCCTGTGGGTAACAGGCTAGCTACGGCACTCGATCGCGCTGCCCGCGCCTCGGTGATCCTGGCCTCAGCAATTTGTAGATCTAAATTGCCTTGCGACGCTTTTGCAATCAGCTGCGAAAGAACGGGGTCATGAAAATTTTGCCACCAGTCCTGCTGAACGGGCTCGCTCGACGACTGATCATCTGCCGATAACCATTTTTGAGGAAGTTGTGTGTCAGGTTTCACATAGTCTAGGCCCATACTGCAGCCAACGAGCGCCACAACAGAGCCAATCAAGATGAATCGGCGGATTTGTAGAAGTAAAAAATTGCGCATACGTTCTCCTAATGCACCGCTGCAGCTTCAGGCGACGGTTTTTTGTTCAACTTGACGCGCGGCATAAGCAAGGCGACGAAAGCCAGAACAAAGGTCACGCAGGAAATAAACTGAAATGCGTCTGTGTAAGCCAGAATTGATGATTGGCTTTCTAAGAGTTGGTACAAATGCCCTACGGCTGCCTGCGTCGCTCTAATATGTCCCGCACTCATGATGGTATGACTGTACTGGGCCAGCGTGTCGCGATAGCCGATATTTGATGGCGACAAATGCTCAATCATAAAATTCTGGTGCTGCTGTTGGTGTCGAGCGACATAGCTTAGCAAGACAGAGATACCAAAGCTTCCGCCAAGGTTACGCATAAGTGAATAGATGGCCGAGGCTTTGTTGCTCTTTTCGGGTGGAATAGTAGAAAAAGCCATGGTGCTGCTTGGAATAAAGAGAAAAGGCAGACCGATGACTTGCGCTATACGCAGCATGACGAACGTATGATAATTAATTTGAGGCGTGAGTTGCGATGTTAAAAGCATGCCAGCACTGATTGATATCATGCCGAAGGCGATTAAGTAACGCGATTGGATTTTATTCACGAGCTTACCGGCAACCGGCATCAAGAATATCAGGGCAATTCCTCCTGGCGATAAGACTAAGCCCGCCAGGGTTGCGTCATAGCCAAATTGGGATTGGACTAAGAGTGGCAATAAGGTGCTACCGCCATAAAGCGAGAACCCAACGAAAAAAACCATCAAACAAGCGAGGCCAAAACTGCGTTGCTTAAATAAGCGCACATCTATAATCGGGTCTTTTTGCCGTAGAAGCCAAAAAACGGCGGCGACCAGACAAGTGCCGGCGATAACGCTAAAAAACACAATGAAGTGACTAGAGAACCAATCATCCTCTTGTCCCTTATCGAGGACAATTTGCAAGGCTCCGAGACCAAGTGCCACCAAACTTAAACCAATATAGTCGATTGAAAGAAACCCCTTGGCTTTAGCGTGTGGAGGATCTTGCACGAGACGATTGATCAGAATTAAGGCGAGCAGGCCAACCGGAATATTAATAAAGAAAATCCAGCGCCAGCTATAATTATCGGTAATAAATCCGCCTAAAGTTGGCCCTAATACGGGCGCTACGATCATCGTAATACCGGTAATGGCGAAGGCCGTACCACGTTGGTAAAGTGGAAAACTGTCCATCACGATAGATTGCTGCATCGGCTGTAATCCGCCGCCAGCCAGCCCTTGTATGAGGCGAAAGAAAATAAGCATGGGTAGCGAAGTCGCCATACCACAGGCTAGCGATGCTAATGTGAATGCGGCAATTGAGAGCATAAAATAATTTTTTCGACCCAATACGCCGGCGAGCCATCCTGACAAAGGCAAGACAATGCCATTGGCGACCAGATACGACGTTAATACCCAAGTGCTTTCATCCTGACTGGCCGCTAGGCTGCCCGCGATATGTGATAAGGATACATTGGTAATCGTCGTGTCCAAGACTTCCATAAAAGCAGCCATGCTCACGACCGCAGCGATCAGGAACGGATTTATCTTGTCGTCTTCGGCTGATATTGGATCGCTCATAAGTTTTATTCTTTGGTTGCTTCATTCTGATTATTGCCATCGCGCGGCAGATCGCCATGGGTATAAACGGTCGCTATCACAGACATGCCGGGGCCAAGCGTTAAAGCAGGATCAGGCGCTTGGTTAAACACTAACTTGACCGGCACGCGTTGGATAATTTTGACAAAATTGCCTGTGGCATTTTCGGGAGGGAAGGTTGAAAAGAACGACCCCGTGCCGGATTGAATGCTGTCAACCTTGGCATCAAGATCGAGATGTGGGAATGCATCGACCGTAATCTTCACACGCTGGCCGGGATGCATGCTTTCAAGCTGAGTTTCCTTGAAATTTGCAGTAACCCATAATTCAGTACCGACAAGAGAGCCCAACTGTTGTCCTGGCTGAACATAATCCCCGCGTTCAACAGCCCGTTTTGTTATGCGCCCGTCGACAGGGGCTATAACTTTTGTGTTGATCAAATCATTTTCGGCTTGTGCCAAGTCGGATTGCGCTTGCTTGACTTGAGCCTGTAACTTATCTCTCTGTGCCAAGGCGGCGGCGATAGCATTTGGCGCAGTTTTAGCAGAGCGTAATTTGGCCCGCGCGTCCTGCATATTAGAATTAGCCGCCTTTTCTGCGGCAATCGCTTGGTCTAACTGTTCTTGACTGCGTGCTTCGTTATTGAGGCGCTGCATGCGCTTGAGATCGGCAAACGCTTTTTCCCAATTTGCCTCCGCGGATGTAACTTGGGCTCTAGCCGCGTCCAGATTAGACGGAGCCGAAATATTGGTTGTATCCGCGTCTGCAATTGATCCTGTCGCTGCAGCCTCCGCCGCTTCCAAGGCAGCTTGCGCATGATCGCGGCGAATAGTGTAGTCGGTTGGATCGATTTCTAACAAAACATCCCCCGCCTTCACGACTTGATTATCGTCAATATTGAGGCTGATGACATAACCGCTAATTTTAGGGCTGAGTGTAATGACATGGCCATCAATAGCCGCGTCGTCGGTACTTTCTTCGCCGCGGTGGAGGAATAGATATGTACAGCCCGCAATAACGGCGCAGAGGATGAAGAATAGGAGGATAAGGCGAGAGCGGGTGGATTTCACGGAGCACCTGAGGTTGTTTGAGGCTGGTAGGCGGCAAGAAAGAAATCGACTGTGGCGCGAACATGTTTGTGGACCTCTTGCGCCGTAGGGGGGTGGTGTCAAAAGCAACAGTGTTTTCATCAGCATTTCGCCCTTTAAAAGACTGAAAAACTGTGCCGTCGCCACCGGGACATCTGGTACCGCCAATTGCCCTTGACGATTCCACTCATGCAGCAAATCGCTGAAAGCATCGCGCACGCGTTTGGGTCCGGCAGCGAAGAAGATTTGAACAACCTTGGGGTGGTGGGCGGCCTCGGCCTGCATAATGCGCTGAAGGCGGATAGAATCCGGACTGTATAAAAGGTTGACCATGTTGGCGCCTATATGCAGAAGGGCTGATTTAACCGGCTTTTGCGCTAGGGCCATAAAAGATCCAGGCATTGCTCGCTTATCACAACGCTGTCGCACGACTTCCTTGAAGAGCTCGTATTTATCCGCAAAGTGACTGTAGATAGTAAGCTTAGAGACGTTAGCCTTCTTGGCTACGGCATCCATGCTTGTGAGCTCATAGCCATCTTTGAAAAAAAGAGCAGAGGCTGAACGCACGATATCGTCGCGCTTTGCGCTGTCCTTCGGCCGACCCGGCGCTGCCATCTGCGCGGTTTTCACTGTCGTTTTTTTGCGCTTCATTGTACTATACCGTACAGTTTAGTAATTGTATTAATATACTATGCGGTATACTAAATGCAAGCGCCTTATATGATCATTATTTATTGATAATAGTGAGAATTTTGCGCAAGATTGTTGCCCCTAAGATGGCGATTTTGTTGATTTCTTTGCCATAGACGCCGCGACAGCATTATTAAAGCTGTTAACAGGACGGGCGAAAAATCTAAATAACGTGAGGGGCAACGAGTAAGGTAAGTACGGCAAAAAAGTGTAAGCAGGCCGCGGTCAAAACACAGCCATGCCAAACGGCATCAGTCCATCGTCCAATGTCACGAGCAAAAATAAGTGCACCCACCGTATAAACGAAACCGCCCAAGGCCAGCAAACTTAGCGGTAAGAGGGCTACATGCTCAATGACGCCTTTGATTGATGCAATGATTAACCAACCCTGCAACAGATAAAGACCCACAAAAAGCCGATCGTAACCGTGGCGCAGGATAAGACGAAGCGTGATGCCGAATAGAGCCAACCCCCATACACAGAGCAGAAGGCTAATACCAAATGGTCCTTTGATACCGGTAGCCGCAAAGGGTGTGTAGGTGCCGGCGATAAGAAGAAAGATCGCCGCATGATCAAGGTGACGCATGAGCCAGCGTAAGGGAGCGGTTTCATAGCGGGTGTATACAAATGAACAAAGTGAACACAACAGCAAACACGTTCCGTAGATCAGACTGACCGCTATTCCGTGGTGATCATGACGAAAAATAGCCAAGATCACGAAAGTTGCGAGCGCAGCACCACTAAATGAAAGTGTTGCCACAAGTATCGCACGGTTTACGGTCCGTGAAAGGCCGACAGGATGTGTAATCGACATGCGACACAATCTATAGAGATTCTTCTGAATTGCCTATGTAATTTCACTAATTTCTTGAAGCCTTCCCCAGGTTGTCAGGATATAACTTAAAATGGCCAAATCACTTATATTAGGCTTTCTTTATTGCGCTAATGGCCTGCGCCAATTTTTCGTAATCGGCGGCTTTATTGTAAATCTGTGCTGAAATACGGATATAAAGTTTATTGCCGTATAAAATGCAGGGGCAGGCGATCTTATAGGAATTCCACAAAAGCATCTGGAGTTTACGACGTCCTTCATCGGTCGCAGGAAAGTTTATGTCCGCCGGTAGCGGAACCAAGATCATGCTTCCTGTCATGCTGGCGGGGGTCGTGGAGCTAATGTGCCACGCTTTGGCTAGCAGAGCGGCGCCTTCCTTAATGAGAGTGTGGTTATGTTGTCGGACATTATTTTCGCCTAGGTGGTCCATAAAATTAAACGCCGCCGGTATTGATAACCAAGTCGATGGATCTCGTGTTCCAATCCATTCGAAACTATGAGGAAACGGCTTCTCGATATCCCATGATAAGACACTCGGCACTAACTCAATCTGCCTTTGTTTTCCTGCCCATAAGAAACCGCAACCACGTGGAACAAAATACCATTTATGAAGATTGGCAACGTACCAATCAGCATGGATGGTTTGTAAATCAAGGGAAAGTTGGCCTGGAACGTGGGCGCCATCAACTAAAACAGCGACATTATATTCGTGACATAACTGAACCATTTTTTCGATCGGCAAAACGAGGGCCGTAGCGGACGTGATGTGATCAACAATGGCAATCTTTGTGCGGGGTGTAATTGCCGCCTTTAAAGCTTCGAGGCATTGTTCTGGGTTAGGGTTTGGATAATGAAACGGCGCTTCAATGACGCGAGCGCCTTGGCGACGAGCCATGTAGCGGGCGGCATTTGCTATGGCTCCATAAGTCCATGAGGTAATCAGAATCTCATCATCTGATTGAAGCGGTGTTGATCGCAATACGGCATTAAGGCCGTCCGTTGCATTATTGGTAAGGGCCAGGTCTTCAGCTTGCGCTGAAAAACGTTGTGCAACCATGGCTGCGTGTTGTTGCCACGTGTTATAAAAATCAAACTCAAAAAATGGGCGAGGTGCTTCTTCGACCTTTTGGCATTCTTCAATATATGCTGACATAACCTCTCGGGGTGTAGCGCCATAGCCACCATGATCAAGATAGGTTGTATCTTCGTCGAAATAAAATAATTGTGCAGAACTTGATGTTAACACCTCGATCTCCGTTAGCGCGTTCTCTTACTATATTCCGTTACACATTTTCCAAAGACAAGCGGAATTTGAACTGCCAAGCGGAGACCTCGCATGGCAACCTGAGCTTGTTTCTTGGTGTGGCTTTAGCCACTAAAATATACAATGGCGATAGTTCGCAATATAAGAAATAGTGGCTGATCTGTAGCTGGTATAAAATCCGTTTATTCAACCAATACGGGGGGAGATTTCATGCGTTATAATCTTTTGGGCGAAACCGGTCTTTATGTTTCTGAACTATGTCTTGGCACTATGACATATGGCGGACAGGGCATGTGGTCGGCGATGGGTGGAATAAAGCAAGAAGATGTGACGGTGCAAGTCAAGACAGCCTTCGATGCCGGCATCAATTTCTTCGATAGCGCCAATGTTTATTCTTTTGGGCAAGCCGAAAGCATGCTCGGTGCGGCCATTAAAATTGCGGGATTGCCGCGCGATGAAATAATAATTGCTACCAAGGCCACCGGCATCATGAGCGAACAGCAACCCAACGGCCGTGGCCAATCACGTTATCATTTGATGAATGAGATAGATGCAAGCCTTAAACGATTGCAGCTCGATCATATTGATCTCTATCAGTTGCACGGTTTCGATCGGTTGACAGGGTTCGAAGAGGTATTATCGACACTTAATGATTTGGTGCGTTCGGGTAAAGTTCGATATATTGGTCTATGCAATATGCCGGCATGGACCATTATGAAGGCGCTGGCAATATCCGACAAACGTGATTGGGCGCGGTTCGAGAGTGTGCAGTCATACTATACAATTGCCGGCCGGGATTTGGAGCGCGAGATTGTACCTCTTTTGCTAGATCAGAAGCTTGGTCTGATGGTTTGGAGCCCACTCGCTGGTGGACTACTAAGTGGAAAATATCAAGCCGACGGCAAGGGCCCTGAAGGTGCAAGGCGTACAAAATTTGATTTTCCGGTTGTCGATAAGCAGCGTGCCTACAAATGTATAGATGTAATGCGCCCCATAGCCGATCGTCTTGGAGTTTCGGTGGCGCAGATCGCTCTTGCTTGGTTGTTGGCAAAACCCTTTGTTACCACGGTTATTATCGGCGCCAAAACCCACGAGCAGCTGCAAGACAATATTGCCGCGACTAAAGTTAAGTTGACTAATGATGACCTCAATGCGCTCGATGGCGTCAGTCAGCTGCCCGCGGAATATCCTGGTTGGATGTTGGCGCTTCAGGGGCAATACCGCGCTAAACCGCCGCTAAAAGAATAACAACTTTCAACATAAGTCTTTTATTAACTCTTTCGCCAATAAATTGCGTCTATGCCCGATGAAAAAAAACGTATCGCCGTAATTATTGGGGCGGGGCCCGCGGGCTTGACAGCCGCCTATGAGCTCGTTCGCCGCACCAATTACCGCCCCGTCGTCATTGAAGCTGCCGATGATGTTGGCGGCATTTCAAAAACCATGGTCTATAATGGCAACCGAATTGATTTTGGCGGCCATCGGTTTTTTTCAAAATCAGATCGCGTCATGAAGTGGTGGCTTAATATCTTGCCACTGCAAAAAATTAAACAAGGCGGAAAACCTCTCACGGTCAGTTATCAAAACAATCAACGCAATTGGTTGGCCGATGAAGATGGCCCAGACCCCGATAAGGTCGATGATGTCATGTTGGTTCGCTCGCGCGTTTCTCGCATACTCTATGACGGCAAACTATTTAACTATCCACTGAGCTTGTCGGTTAACACCATCTTGAAACTTGGCTTATTAAATACGTTCTGCATTGGCTTAAGTTATCTTCGGGCTATGGCATGGCCGATCAAGCCAGAAGTTTCCCTAGAAGATTTTTTTATTAATCGTTTTGGGCGTAGGCTTTATAGCCAGTTTTTTGAGGATTACACCGAAAAGGTTTGGGGTGTGCCGTGTCGTGAAATCGCCCGCGAGTGGGGTGCCCAGCGTGTTAAGGGATTGTCGATAGTTAAGCTTATAACCCATGCCATTAAGCAAATTTTTGGTAATGCCATGGATCTTGCTCAACGCAAGACAGAAACCAGCTTAATTGAACGATTTTTCTATCCCAAATTAGGCCCCGGTCTCATGTGGCAACGTGTGGCTGATCGTGTCCGCGAAGGCGGCGGAGAGATTCGTTTTAATGAGGTCGTGTGCGGTTTAATCCATAAAAATAATTCTATTACAGATGTTGAGATCAGAAATCGGATAACGGGTGAGAAGCAAATTATCAAAGCTGATGTTGTTATCTCGACTATGCCGGTTCGCGAGTTGATGCAAGGGTTGGAACCGACGCCACCAGCTGCGGTCCGTGCGATATCGGATGGGCTCGTCTACCGAGATTTTTTGGTGGTTGGCCTACTTCTCGATCGTTTAAAATTTGGTGGTGGCACGACGGCTGAAAATCTAAGCAATCAGCTGCCGGATAACTGGATCTATGTTCAGGAGCCCAACGTCAAAATAGGGCGTATTCAGATTTTTAATAACTGGAGCCCTTATCTCGTCGCTGACCCCAGTAAAATATGGATCGGTTTGGAATATTTTTGTAATGCCGGCGATGCGCTATGGACGAAAGACGATAAGGAAATGCTTGCCTTTGCAGTCGAAGAAGGCGAGCGTATTAATCTTTTTAATAAGAGCAGCGTATGTGATGGCGTCGTAGCGCGTATGCCTAAGGCCTATCCGGCCTATTTTGGCACCTATAATCAATTCGATACCCTGCGCAACTATCTTGATACATTTGAAAATTTATATCTTGTAGGGCGTAACGGTATGCATCGTTATAACAATCAAGATCACTCGATGCTGACGGCGATGATGGTCATAGATGGTCTTGAAAAGGGGACGGTTAATCGCGCTGCTATTTGGAGCATTAATACTGAAGAAGATTACCACGAAGAGAAATAGGATTATGCACCATGCAATCAAGCCAAATATCGATTAAAGCGCATGTGATTTCTAGGTGATAGGCCCTAGGCTGCCCGGCGTAGCATTTCTTTAGGACTAAGGACGCCATGCTCGGTGATAAAAGCGGTAATCAGTCTTGCAGGTGTTACGTCAAAAGCAGGATTTGCGGCAGGTGAGTTGGTGAGCGTAACTGTTTCAATGCGGCCATCAGGTAATTTTCCTGTGATTTGTGTAACTTCATTTGCTGTTCGCTCTTCGATGGGTATGGCATTGCCGTTCGATAAGTTGGGATCAAAGGTCGAATAGGGCAGGGCGATATAAAATGGCACACCATTATCGTGGGCTGCTAACGCCTTGAGGTATGTGCCTATTTTGTTGCAGACATCGCCATTGCTGGTAACGCGATCAGTGCCGACAATACATAGATCAACCTTACCTTTTTGCATCAGGAAGCCCCCGGCATTATCGGTAATAATCGTATGGGGAACGCCATGTTGTTCCAACTCCCATGCAGTCAGGGAGGCTCCCTGGTTTCGTGGCCGCGTTTCATCGACCCAGACATGCACGGCAATTCCGGTGTCATGAGCCAAATAAATAGGCGCTAATGCCGTGCCGTAATCGACAGTTGCTAACCAGCCCGCATTACAATGCGTGAGGATGTTGATGGGCTGATTGGGTTTCGCATTTGCAGCTGTATACAATAGTCCAAGCCCATGTTTGCCAATCGCCTGACATAGAGCGACATCTTCATCACATAAGTCCGCAGCTCGTGCATAAGCTGCTTTAATGCGATCTCGGGGTGGAAGGCTGGCTACAGCTGCAAGCATTCGATCAAGCGACCATTTTAGATTTATGGCCGTCGGTCGTGTCGACAATAGAGCCGCATAGGCCCTTTCAATCGATTGGTCGGATGCATCTTCGCGTAACGCTAAGCAGAAACCATAAGCCGCGACGGCACCAATTAAAGGCGCGCCACGTACCCACATTTCGCGTATGGCTTGTGCGGTTTCATTACAGCTGCCAAGTGTAACAAAAACCAGATGCCAGGGTAGTTTGCGTTGATCAATGACGCGCACGCCCCAACCATTTTCAGCCAATTCAATTGAACGATGATGTTGATCCCCAATTTTCATTTTAATCTTGCCGCATCAACCAAGGTGCTGGGGGTGGTGTAGTTCTCGCGATTGAGAAGCAGCTCTTTGGCGAATAGTAGAGCCTTGCGCTCACAAGATGCGCGCAGTTTTAGGTCTTCGATGCTTTCCATATCCTCAACGTGGGCTAATCCGAGGGTGCGGCGGATTATTTTTGCGCCGGCAAAACCAAGTGTATCGCTCCAGATTGCATCAAGACGTTGCTTAATAGCTTTTTCGCGCATCGCTAATACACGCGGTGCATAGACATGGCCGCCGGGTTCTTGAGATGTGCGTTGTTGGCATAGATCGGCAAATAGAACAGAGAAAGATTGCCATAAAACAGGAATTTGAGCCAAAATCCAATCAGCATAGGCCTCTCGTTCGCCCGATTTTTTGGCGTGGCCAGGTTGAGAAAAGTAAGCCAGCAAAAAGTTTCCAATTATGGCGCCGATATCGAAGCCCATAGGTCCAAAAAAGGCGAATTCCGGATCAATCGCTCGTGTATCGTTTTCCGTAACCATGACGGACCCGGTGTGCAAATCGCCATGGATCATAGCTTCGGCATGATTGAGAAATCGCCACTTCATCTCCTGTACGGCATCTTTTAGGTCTGCATCGTTTTGGAAAGAAACCGATACTTCATCGAGACCGACCGAATGCCGGTTCATAGGAGCCTTAAAGTAAGGTTCATCGAATATTAAGTCTTCGCTGATTTTGCACATCGCCGTGTTGTCAGCAAAATCAGCTATTTTTTTCTTTTTGATCTCTGCCGGTAAAAAAAGATCGGAGGTATGATAGAGCGTAAGAGCAAGAAATTCGCCGAGATGCTTGGCCACGAGTGGATATTTAATACCTTGGATCAGCCCCTTCCTCAAAATGATGTGAGGCGTGAGATATTCCATGACCGTCAGCGCCATCGTATCGTCGTAATAGTGGGTGGCGGGGACAAAACGCGGTGCATATTTTGCTTCTTCAGTAAGGGCTAGATGTTCAAACCATGCGCGTGATAGAGGCAGTGGCCAGCTCTCACCCACCAGACGCACGTAAGGAAGCGCCTGTTTCAGGCACAAACTGCTGGCAGGCCCTTCAATGATAAAAACAAGGTTAAGGTTGCCATCGCCAACTTCACGGACCTGCCATTCTTTTGGTTTGCCGCCAAGACGCGTAGCAAGATCGCGAGAAGACGCAAGATAGTCGGATACAGTTTCCGGCACCAGGGCACGATAGCCCTTGGGAGACGTAAGTTTTATGGCTATGTTCATGCGGCCTCCGACAATAAAATGGTGGAAAAGTCGTAAACACGCGGATGTGCTTTAGTGTCTTGAACGCACCTTTCTCGATCAAGCAGAGTTGTTTTAAGGCCAGCCGTACGCGCGGCATCCAACTCCTCAATAATATCGGATAAAAATAAGATCGTCTGCGGCGGTAGTCCAATGTCTGATGCTATCTTTGTATAGGATCCTTGCTCGCGCTTGTTCCCTATAGTGGTATCAAAATAACCAGCAAATAAGGGCGTCAAGTCACCATGCGGCGAATAGCGGAAGAGAAGCTTCTGCGCGTAAATTGAACCAGAAGAATACACATAAAGGGGTATACCGGCCGCGTGCCACTGATTTAGTCTCAGGGCAGCATCATCATATATATGTGTCGTGAATGTGCGCGATCTATAGCCCTCCTCCCAAATCATGCCCTGGAGAGTTTTAAGAGGTGTAATTTTTTTATCTTCCTCTATCCAGTGCAGGAGCAGATCAATTATTTCTTCAGTTGTGAGTGAAGGATTGTTTTGATGTTGCCGGACATCGTCGAGTACCTGCCGCACTCCTGGATCATTCAAATGATTTTTTACATAAAGAGTGAGATGTTGATGCGCATAGGGAAACAGAGTCTCCTTGACGAAGCTAAGCGCCGTCGTCGTACCCTCAATATCCGTTATAATGGCACGAACCGTTGCCTTATTCATTAGGCTGCCGCTTTTTCAAATTTCGGAAATTTATCGGCAATCTCATCGCCGGTATATTGAGCCACCCATCCGTCGGGATTTGTAAAGAAACGAATCGCCGTAAAACATGGTGCCGCGCTGGTGTCGAACCAATGGCGCACACCGTCCGGCACGCCGATGAGATCGCCGCGTTCACACAAAGTCATATACACGTTGCCATCAATGCGTAGATAGAACATGCCTTCGCCTTCGACAAAAAAGCGCACTTCATCTTCTGCGTGTGTGTGCTCGCTTAGAAATTTTTTGCGCAATTCTGGAATTTTAGGATTATCTGGCAATACACGCAGTACATCGACGGACTTATAGCCTTCTTCGCTTTTTAGTCTTTCGATTTCGTGTCCATAGGCGGCCATCACCGCGCTATCATCGGCATTTCTTGGCAGCACCACAGCTGCTTGCCAGCGCTCGAAGCGAACACCCATATCGCCGAGTTTGGCTGCGATGGCGATGGAATCCCGGCTTTCCCAGGCAATGACAGAGGGATTGCTATCTGCGTAAATACGTAACCAGCCCATGATTAACTCCTTAATTCAAGTTCGCAGCCGAGCATAAATTCTGTTGCTTCAATAATGGCCCTAGCTTCTGTCATATCGCGGCCCCAGGCATAGAGACCATGGCCACGAATAAGATAAGCCGAAATATCTTTTGCTAAGCGCGGGGTAATTGTAGCGCTTAATGCTTTCATGTCTTGCGCATTATCGACAATTGGTAAACTTACCCGCGCTTCATGTGTTTTAATGTGTGGAAATACTTTCAACAATTCATAATTTTCAAGCACGATAGCATCGAGTTCGGCGTAGCGCTTTGTGAATACGGTCGAGTTCAGCGAGTGGGTGTGCAATACAGCGTGGCAATCGGGATAGACGTGGTATATGCCCACATGCAGAAGTGTTTCGGCTGAAGGGATGCGATTGTCGCAAGGTGTGCCATCGGCCTCTACGATCATGATTGATTGTGCTGTTAATGCGCCCTTGGTACGACCAGAGACGGTAATCGCAATGCGGCCATCTTCTAAGCGCATCGAATAATTGCCGCTGGTGGCAGGCGCCCAGCCTTTGGCGCCCAAAAAAAGGCCGGCGGCGATGATTTCTTCTGCTGCCTTCGAAAACGATGATGACTTCAGTTGTGTTAGGGTCATAAGAGCAACTTAAACTGAAAAAGGCGGGATAATCCAGTGTTTTCAGGGAGCGCGAGCTGTGATTGGCTCCCCTTTCAGTTATACGCTAGACAGGTGATATCTGATCTTGTCGTTTAGGAGGGTGCCATGCGTTCAATTAGGCTCATTATCTTAATTACGCTGATTGCTGTCCCGGCTTTTGCGGCTAGTCACTTATCTACTGATAGCTGGTTACGGAAGGTTATTCATGGCGTCCAACGTGACAAGGCGTTTGTAATGCGTGATAGCGCACGGCATCCCTATGAAGAATTGGAATTTTTCGGGATCAAACCCGATATGACTGTGGTTGAGATATGGCCATCTAAAGGGTATTGGACAGAAATTTTGGCGCCTTATCTTAACCCTCATGGTGTGTATTACGTTGCTTTTCCTGTGCAATCTGGGGATGCCCCAAAAATGGAAGAGGCCATTGATCCGCTGCAAGCAAAAATGAATGCCAATAAATCTGTGTACGGAAAGGTCAATATTACGCAATTAGGGCAAGATCATTATGATATAGCGCCTGCGGGATCGGTTGATATGATCCTGACGTTTCGCAATCTGCATAATTGGATGAAAGCCGGTTACGCTAAGGAAGTTTTGGCCGGTTATTATAAGGCCCTAAAACCCGGCGGTATTCTTGGCATTGAAGACCATCGTGCCGCCAATGACACTCCGCAGGATTTAAAGGCCCTGAGTGGCTACATACGTCAGGATTATGCAGTCACTCTGGCTGAGCAGTCCGGCTTTGAATTTGTGGGTTCGTCTGAAATCAATGCCAATCCGAAAGACACGAAGAATTGGCCCAAAGGGGTGTGGACTTTGCCGCCGTCTTTTGCGCTCGGCGCCCAAGATCATGACAAATATGAGGCGATTGGCGAGGCTGATAATTTTGTTCTCAAATTCAAAAAACCGGATCGATAAGATCAACTTAATTTTGTGGCGCACGATCGCGGCAAGCCTCGATCCAGAAGTTCTGATCGGCATACTTTGTTGGATCTTCGACTTCAGCAAGATGAAAGGCTTCTCGGCGCTCAACGCAAGTGCCACAACGCCCGCAATGTATTGCGCCGCCTTTATAGCATGACCAAGTTTGTGCCAAGGGTACGCCGAGCACCTCTGCCTGCCGAACGATATCGCCTTTGCTCATGCCTATAAATGGCGTCAGTAATTTTATTTTCCAGAATCCATCAAGGGCCTTCTGTTCCATCTGTTCAAAAAGGTTGGCAAAATCAGGACGGCAATCAGGATAAATAAAATGGTCACCGGCATGAATAGCCATACCGACCGCGTCAAGGTCATGTGCCGGAGCTACGCCAAAAGCAACGGCAAGCATGATTGCGTTGCGGTTAGGCACAACCGTTTGTTTCATGCTTTCAGCCGCATAATGCCCATCTGGTACTTCAACGTCATCTGTTAGCGCTGAACCTTTTAGATGTTTTGTAATACTTGTAAGGTCGATCAAGTGATGGGGCGATCCGAGTTTTGTGGCGGTATGCGCAGCAAACTGAAGTTCCTTTTTATGGCGTTGGCCATAATCAAAGGAAAGCAAACCGCCTAACTGGTTCTCGTGCGCCAACTTATAAGCAAGCGTGACGCTATCGATACCGCCCGAAACGATTGCCAACGCTTTCATGGACCCGACAATATAACTTCCAGTGCATGCCTCAGGCCGCGCGCAGCATCTGCAAGCGCTGTTTCCCACGTCGCAGCAGCATGGCCGTCAGCGCCATCGGTTATGAATTTTACGCATCCAAAAGGAACATTTTCGAGTGAACAAACTTTAGCAAGGGCATACGCTTCCATATCGACGACATTCCATGGCCCGACTTTGCCATCGGTCACGAAATTATCACCGCTGCCGCAGGCACCTTCCGCATGACCTTTAATTCGTAGGCCATTCGTTAACATTAAGGGGCCATCATCAAAGGGAGTGGCATAAGCTTCAGTACCCAAAGCGGTTGTATCCATATCGCGTTGAATGAACTGTGTACAATTCACCAATGTTCCGGCCTTAAAATGTGATGATCCGGCGCTGCCTAAGTTAAGGACCAGACTAGGCTGTGATCCGTGCTTGTGTTGCCAAGACATGAGTTCGCGCGTTAAGTGAAATGCGGCATTAACTTTGCCAACGCCAGAATAGACCTTATGTAAATCATCAAATAGTCCTTGCGCCTCCACCTTGAGCGCAAAAACTATGAGGGTACCTGATTTGGTAAATAAATGAGGCATGAATACAAGTTAGCTTGGGTCGATCTTAACAGCAACCAGCATTACGAGACTACCAATAACAGCGGCTGCGGGAATTGTCATGATCCAAGCCCAAGCAATGTTACGCGCAACTCCCCAGCGCACGGCTTTTAAGCGTTGAATACTGCCGACACCCAGGATGGCACCTGTCGTTGTTTGTGTCGTGGAAACTGGCAATAATAATTCGGTTGCGAGAAGAATGGAGAGCGCTGCTGCAGTTTCGGCGCAGAAGCCGCTACTGGGACGAAGCCGAGTTAAGCGCCGGCCCATCGTGTGCACAATCCGCCAGCCACCAAAAAAAGTACCAAGTCCCATGGTCCCATAAGAAAGCCAAAGCACCCAGATGGGCACCGTGAAATGTTGAAAATATCCAGCCGTAAATAAAGCTCCAGAAATTATGCCCGCTGTTTTCTGTGCATCGTTGCTTCCATGCATGAGGCTGAGAAAGGCCGATGATGCCAACTGGCAATAGCGGAATACGCCATCAACTTTGTTGGCGCGAACTTTGTAAAAAAGGACAATAGTTAAACGCATAAGGAGGTGTCCAAGGGCTAAGCCAAGGATAGGGGCTAGCACGATAAATAAAATTGTCTGGCTCCAACCTGAGGAAATAATCGGATCAAGAAATGAGCGCATGCCATGATGTAGAGCACTATAAGTCATTGCAGCACCTGCGTAGCCGCCCAAGAGGGCATGCGAGGAACTCGTTGGTATTTTAAACCACCATGTGACTAATCCCCACGCAATGGCACCAATGAGGCCAGCTAGAATAACGACCGGCGTTACGCTGTTGAGGGAAATCATGCCGCTACCGACCATTTTGGCCACACCCGTGTTGAAAACAAACACGGCGCTAAAATTAAAAAAAGCGGCCCATAATACGGCCTTAAAAGGCGTCAGTACGCGTGTGGCGACAATGGTGGCAATCGAATTTGCGGCATCATGGAACCCGTTTACGAAGTCAAAAGCTAGCGCGACAATGACAACGAGTACGGCCAGGATAAACGATGTATTTATTTCCATTTAGGTATTTTTAACTTGAAGATTTTGTAGAGTACCCGCTGCGTGTGCGTAGGCATCCATGGTTTGCTCAAGCGAGGCGTATATTTCGCGAAATTTGATAAGGTTTATCGGATCCGTCTCGTGGGCAAATAAATCTACGATTGCCTTGCGATGTATATTATCGGCAATTTTCTCTAAATCAAATATTGCTTCGCCATCCTCCCGTATGGTTTCAAGTTTGGGCAGAGGTGCTAACATATGGGTTAATTTTTGCGACGCTTCGAGCAGACACACACACATCTCGGTTACGACAGCGGAAACAGTCTTAATTTTATACGCCGACAAACAATAAGCTGTTTCTTCCAAGCCATCCATGATGTCGTCGAGATGGCGCGCCAACGCCAACAAGTCTTCCGGATCGAAGGGGGTAATAAAATTTCTACCAAGCTCTGTTATAATTTCTCTTTTGATCAAGTCACATTGATCCTCGAGCTTAGCTATTTTGTGAGCCACATCGATGAAACTGGTAACGTCGCGTGAGAGCACGCCTTGATGTAAGGCAACCGTTGCAGCTTGAATGAGCTGTCCCTGATCGCGGAAAAACGAAGAGAACTTTTCAGGCCGCGCGAAAAAAAACATGAATAGCCGACATCCCAATAGTGACCAGCAGATGGATCATTCGTGGCGGTGCTTTCCAAGTCAATACGGTTACCAAAGTTTCGGTTGCCGTGAAGCCAAAGGGCACGTGTCAAAATTTGTTCGTCAGTTGTTGCAAAAAGGACAACCGTGATATTTTGTAATATCTACGATAAAGGCCAAATAAACTCAGCCAATTGATGTGCGTTGTTTAACTTAAAGTAAAACATGAGGAAGTCTTGCCATTCATTGCGAATCAACGACTTTCATGATACCCACAGCGGTTCTAGGCCCTTCCACTCTGTAGGGGCTACGCAGTTTTCCGCCTGACACAACTTAAATAGGGAGCCTCAAGATGGCTGATCGTATGATCTACTGGATGTCTGTAGCTTTAAGCGCTGTAGCGCTCGTGCTGCTGTTGATAAATGTTTCGCTCATAAATGGTAATCGCAATCTGCAAGATGAAATCGCCAAGCGGCAGGCGACGATTAATAATGGCATTACCATGAGCCAGCTGGATCAAAGCCTAGCTCAGGCATTGGCTCAAGCCTCTGTCAGCAGCAATAATCAGGATATCCGTCAGCTGTTAGCCGGTCAGGGCATTACAATCAAAAACAACAAGACGACGAATAATGATGCTGACACTGACAAATCGAAATGAGGAGATTAATCATGGCTCTTAACGATAACAAAGTAACCCCGGCTCACCTCCTTCTTCCCCTAAGCTTACTGGCGTTCGTCGTCTTTGTATTCTTGGCGTTCCAGACTTCGCAAATACTGCGTGATCGCGATGCCATGCATGAAGCGAGAGGACGTCAAGACAAACCGCTCGAGGATGCTCAGCGCGTTCAGGCTCAGCTTGATGCGTTGGCCCTTGGCACGCTCAAATTGTCGCAGCAAGGTAACAAGGATGCCAAGACGATCATTGATCGGATGAAACAACTCGGCATTACAGTTAATGCGAATGCTCCAGTTGGCGGCGCCACGAGCACACCAGCTACGGATGCTGCACCTGTTGGAACGGCAACGGCGCCTAAGCCTTAATCGTCGGCCCATTACTTGATTAAAGCCGGGTTATAAAGCCCGGCTTTTTTCATTTGGCCTATTTGCCGCGATGGGCGCACTCTGGCAGACTACTATATAGATTTAAGTGAGGAATGAATATTGTGACCAACACCTCCACGCAGAAATATTTTCCAGTTAGTTGGGATGAGCTGCATCGTAATTCGAGGGCGCTTGCTTGGCGGTTAGTTGATCAAGGGCCTTGGAAAGGCTTAATCGCGATTACACGCGGCGGCATGGTGCCGGCAGCGATTATTGCACGTGAGTTGGAAATTCGAGTCATCGAAACCATTTCAATCGCTGGCTATGATAAGGACGAAGATCCGCAGCGTGCCGCCATGGCGAAAATTATTAAACCGCCGGCTAATACCGGCGATGGCGAGGGTTGGCTGGTCATTGATGATCTAGTCGATACGGGTCGAACGGCTGAAATCGTGCGCAAACTTATGCCAAGAGCCCATCTCGCCAGCGTCTATGCCAAACCACTTGGCAAACCCCTGGTTGACACTTTCGTTACTGAGGTTAGCCAGGACACCTGGATTTATTTCCCCTGGGATGTCGATTTGCAGTTTGCGCAGCCGATCGCTAATCAGCACAAAGACCGTTGAGGTCGTGGTAAAACCCCCCATTGTTCGCATGCAGCCACAACGCCATAAGCGCGTTATGAACGGCCATCCTTGGGTTTATTCCAACGAAATTGTAATGGATAGCGCGGCAAAAGCCATTGTGCCTGGAACCATTGTTGAGTTTCGCGCCCATGATCAACGGTATCTAGGGACGGGTAGCTTTAACTCACATAGTCTTATTGCGGGGCGCATTTTTACACGCGAGATCGGCAAGAGCATTGATGGTGCCTGGCTTTATGCGCGTTTAGAAGAAGCGCTATCATTTAGGCAAAAAATAATTGCCGACCCATATTATCGGCTCGTACACGCCGAAGCCGACCAATTACCAGGGCTTATCGTTGATCGCTTTGGCTCTCATCTTTGCGTCCAGTTGAATACGGCCGGTATGAACCAGCTCTGGCCGCATCTGGAAGAGGCGCTTGTGAGGCTATTGCAACCCCAGGTAATCATACTGCGTAACGATAGCTCTTCGCGCGCCTTAGAAGGTCTAGAGCGAGAAGTTAAAGTAGCATATGGATCCTTGAGTGGCTTGTCAGAAGTTCGCGAAAATAATTTAACGTATTTTGCAGATCTAGCTAGCGGCCAAAAAACCGGATGGTATTTCGATCAGCGTGATAATCATGCCCTGGTAGCGCGATTTTGTCATGATGCGGCAGTGCTTGATCTTTATTGCCATGCCGGTGGTTTTGGGCTGCTAGCTGCACGTGCGGGAGCCAAAAGCGTCGTTGGCGTTGATTCTTCTGAGGCTGCGTTGGCGCTGGCACAGAAAGCGGCCCTCCATAATAAACTTGGTGGACTATGTCGGTTTGAGCGCGCTGATATATTTGAAGATCTGGAAAGGCGCATGACAGGCAACGAGAAGTTTGATGTGGTCATTGCCGATCCACCGGCATTCGTCAAATCACGCAAAGATGCCGCCGCCGGTGCTCGAGGTTATCGTAAACTGACACGGTTATGCGCGCAGGTGATATCGCCGGGCGGTATGCTGTTCATTGCCTCTTGCAGCTATAATATGGAATTATCTGTATTTACAGAACAACTAGCCTTGGGACTACATGAGGCTAACCGACGGGGCCGAATACTCTATACGGTCTTTGCTGCGCCCGATCATCCAACGCATCCGCAGTTACCCGAAAGCGCCTATCTCAAAGGTCTATTGGTGCGTATTGATTAGACTTGTTATTTTGCATGGGCCGAAGGAGGCCGAAGCTAGACCGCATTACGTTGTGCCATAGACCATAAGTATTTTGCGCAGATCATGCGATATTTCGACCGGTTTACGCGTTTTTTGATTGATGAGAACCGATACGCTTTCGCAATAAGCGATGCCGTCAGAATCCCGGAAGACAGCGCTTGCCATTTTCATCGACGTGCGGCCAAAAGATAGCACTTGTGTGCCGATTTTTAACGGCGATGGAAAGTGCAGCTCACGCCTATAATCGATAGCGAGGTGCGCCAATACGAATAAATCGTCACGCTTTGGCCAGTTAGGTGTTACTTCCATAAACAAAAGTGCGCGTGCATTTTCAAAATATTCACTAACGGCTTTATTGTTAACGTGTCCCAATGGATCAAGATCACTAAAGCGAACGCGGTCTTCAACCCAATGTTTATAGTCCGTTTGGTCGAAACGTTCTAAGTCGTCCATGGTAAAACCGCTGTTTATTTGAAGAGATACGAAATTTAGTCAGGAACTTATCCACAGACTAACATAGGAATGCCGTATTGCAGCAAAAAACTTGACCGAATCTTGGCTTTGTGCAGTTTTTATCGTGCGAACTTACGGATTTGTATCTGTGGGCTTTCATTTTATACAACAGCATTTGATAGGAAAAGTCGCCAATGTTTTCACCAGCTAAATCACAAAAGACAAAATCGGTCGTTCGATTGCTATCGATTTTTTTGATTGCGCTTGTTGCATTGCCTCACTTTGCATTCGCAGATGACGCAGCGGCGACAATTAATTCAGGCGACACCGCTTGGATGCTGACATCAACGGCCCTCGTTCTCTTGATGACGATCCCAGGCCTTGCCGTGTTTTATGGCGGAATGGTGCGCAAGCACAATGTGCTGGCAACCGTCATGCAAAGTTTTGCCACAGCTTGTTTGGTTGCCGTGTTGTGGGCGGTCGTTGGCTATAGCCTTGCTTTTACGAATGGTAACACTTACGTCGGCGATCTCAGTCGTGTGCTGCTCTACGGAATGAATATGAACGCTCCATTCACGCTCGGCGCTGGTACGGCCAGTCCCTCAGCGATGACCATTCCTGAATCGGTCTTCATGATGTTTCAGATGACATTCGCCATTATCACACCGGCTTTGATCGCGGGGGCCTTCTGTGATCGCATTAAGTTTTCTGCCATGTTGGTATTCATGGGGTTATGGTCGTTGGTGGTCTATGCGCCGATTGCCCATTGGGTCTGGCATCCGAACGGTTTTTTATCGGCGGCTGGTATTCTCGATTTCGCAGGCGGCACCGTCGTTCACATCAACGCGGGTGTGGCGGGACTGGTCGCGGCAATTTTTATCGGCAAACGCATCCATCTTGAGGAAACTTACGCACCACATAACCCTGCCTATAGTGTCGTGGGCGCTTCCCTTCTTTGGGTTGGTTGGTTTGGCTTCAATGCAGGTTCTGCTGGCGCTGCCAACGGACGTGCCGGTATGGCGATGACGGTGACTATGGTGGCGGCGGCTATGGCGGCACTGTCATGGATGACTGTTGAATGGATTGCTAAAGGCAAGCCAAGTGTTCTTGGTATGATAACGGGCGCTGTAGCAGGCCTTGTGGCTATTACGCCGGCGTCTGGTTTTGTTGATACTGTCGGCGCCTTGGTGATTGGTCTTGCTGGTGGCGCAATCTGTTATCTTGCCGCCATGACTGTCAAAGAACATTTTGCTCTTGATGACAGCCTCGATTGCTTTGGTGTTCATGGCGTCGGTGGTATGTTGGGGGCCTTTCTCACGGGCGTATTTGCTAAAGCTTCAATTAGTGGTGTGGCAAGCCAGGCCGGTGCTATTGATGGTCATCCTGGACAGATATTGATCCAGTTGGAAGGTATGGCCTTTACCATTGGTTGGTGTGCTGTTGGCACGTATCTTATCCTTTTAATCGTCGAGCACACTATTGGGCTACGCGTTTCCGAGGATATCGAGCGTGAGGGCCTAGATCGTGCCTTGCATGGCGAGGGTATTCATCGCTAGACCAAAATCAGCACGCGGCTATTTTGCAGTTGGCGTTGAAGACATCAGCAAGGGATTTAATCTCGGTAATCTGGTGCGTACGGCCCATGCCTTTGGCGCGAGCTTTTTCTTCACGATTAATGCTTCAGTAAGCTATGCCGAAGTTAAATCTTCGGATACCTCACACGCCGAGGTGCATTTGCCGTTTTATACCTATAAAAATCTAGCAGAATTTTCCTTACCCAAGGACTGTGCTTTGGTTGGTGTGGAATTGTTGGATGAGGCGGTGGACTTACCGAGTTTCCGTCACCCCCTACGCGCCGCTTATGTTTTGGGGCCTGAAAAAGGGAGCCTAT
>Ga0206811_1073_pt1 | contig 24320 bp, 21 predicted proteins | sample Alteio_BWOrgCont_53_FD_152886 | JGI IMG/M metagenome (GOLD analysis project Ga0206811, IMG submission 152886) | Enriched cells from forest soil in Barre Woods Harvard Forest LTER site, Petersham, Massachusetts, United States -... | ecosystem: Environmental > Terrestrial > Soil > Temperate forest >... | reverse complement strand
GGCGGATAAATCGGCTGGAATTTGCTACCACACGCGTTACGATATGGCAAGCATAAAATAAAACTAACCGCTTACTTTGGTTTGACTTAGGCTATCCGGCTCCCTACAATTCTAGAGGGAGGACTATGAACGCTATCGCAACTGTAAAAAGCAGACGAATTCCAAAGCTCTCGACTTACACCGGAGTTGTCCTCGCGGCCATGCTTGGCCTCTTCGGTATGAAGGCTGCTACACCTGCCGCCGCCACCCTTAACCCCCAGCCGCCTGTGCTTCCGGACCATAATAGTGCCGGGAAGAAGACCGATGCCAAAGCCGACGCCGAAAAGAAGCGTCACTGGTATCAGATTGGCAGCGCCTCCTGGTATGGCGATGATTTCCAGGGACAGAAGACGGCCAGCGGTGAAGATTTTGATGAAAATCAGTTGACGTGCGCTCACCGCAGCCTTCCGCTCGGCTCGCTCATTCGCGTCACAAATCTGCGCAACCACAAAACAGTTGTGGTGCGTGTGAACGACCGTGGCCCGATGCCCGAAAGCCGCGTGATCGATCTCTCTTATGCCGCTGCGCGCTTCCTTGGTTTCAGCAGCAGAGGGACGGCGCCCGTGCGCCTGGACCTGGTGAATTCGAAGACAGAATTGGCACAGTTGAGCTATCCGCTGACGCCTGCGGCCGTTAAGCCGTAAAATCGTCTTCGTCATGACCCCCTCTGAACAAGTACCTCTGGAGGCCCCTGCGCGCTCTACCGCGCAGGGCCGCCCCGATCCAAACCGGACTCCGGCCGATAAACTGATCGTCGCTCTCGACTTTCCCGATGCCCACCAGGCGCTAGCCCTCGTTGACTGTCTGGATGAGCTTTGCCGCTGGTTCAAAGTAGGGCTTGAGCTTTATCTTGCAGCGGGAAACAGCATCGTCGAGACGCTGAAACAGCGTGGATTCTCAGTTTTTCTTGACCTCAAACTGCATGACATTCCGAATACCGTGGCGGGGGCTGTGCGTTCTGTTTCCGGCCTTGGGGTAGACATGCTGACCGTTCATGCCGGCGGTGGGCCGGTCATGCTGGCTGCTGCCGCGGACGCCGCGGCTGGGCAGTCAGCCGCTCCTCGACTACTCGCTGTGACCGTTCTGACCAGCATGGACCAGGCCCAACTATCAGCTGTGGGCATCGACGCCTCGCCAAAGAGGTTTTGCAGAAAGTTGGGAATGCGGAAAGCTGCTCGAAAAGCGTCCGCAGCATCGGAGTTGCCGAAGTAGTGGGCAAAGACACGATCGCGGACCAGCCCAACCAGGCGGCTGAGCAGAATACCCGCAGCGACCGCCAGCGCCGAAGCCCGGGCCGAGAATGTTTTTTGTGAAGTGGTCTCGTTCAAAACATGATTATAAGGGTTGTTATTTCTCTTCTTTCGAAATACAAACAGACGATTCGGCAGTCCAATTCGCAGGAGCGATGGGATGTGGAAACCTGCCGTTTGCGTTCTTTTGCTGAGTTGCGGTTTTGCCGGATTGAATGCGCAAAGCCAGCAGGCAGCTAGATGTTCGACTGCACAAGAATTCGCGCCTGTTCTGGTTGACAACCCTGATCTCAACGTCACGTTCAAGTGCAGTCAGGCGACTCCCTTTGATCTGATTCAAGCCATCGGCAGGCAGACACGCATTCCGATAGGAGTCGTTTTAGGGCGAGAAACCGACGCACTTTTGAAGGAACGGCGATCCTACGATCTTAAAAACGCGGCAGCGGAATCAGCGTTAAGAGAGGCCGTGCAAAATACCGGCTACACGCTGAATCAGGAAGGACCCGTATGGGTACTCACAGCAAACGATCTTACTTCCCGTCAGAACCTGCTGCTCACGCAACGCTATCCCGAATTCAAGCTAGATGGCTCCAGCACAATGGTCAAACTGGGCGTGTCGCTGACGATGTTAATGTTGGTCACGGCGAATCCAGAAATCCAAGGTTTCGGTGGAAGCATTCTCGGGTCGACCAACGATGAGCAACTGACCGCGCAAGTGCCTTCATCGGCAAGCACCGAGGAAATCGCGAACATGATCGTTTCCCAAGGTTCAAAAGGGATGTGGATATTAAGGGTGAGCCCCGATCCTTCCGCCGATGTGTCAAGCGACCGGGTTGACATCGAGCCTTACCAGCACTACTCCAATAGCCCAAATGTCATCGAGTAAGGCGTAGCGAAACTGTGTTCGCCTTTGGACAGGCGCTTGGCAAATCCGGACACTCGGGAAGAAGAAAATGCACGCTCGACCTTATATAGATCAAAATCTTACGAACATCTCCCCATTCCTCCGTGACGGCCACAAAATTGCTCCAATCACAGCGGGTTTGTGTATTTCAGGAGGGACGCAATGGCGCACTTTGAACGGATTCGTGATGTGATTCATGGGCCTTTGAGCGAGCAGTTGATGCGGCAAAGAGCCGATGCAGGCTGGCAGGTCATATCGATTGAATGGCGGCGTGAGCTGCCGGGGGATGCTCCGGCGGGCAGCATCGACACGGAAGACGTTCCCTATGGTCTGCGGCTATCGGAAGACTGCCTGCGCCTCGAAGTCGATCAGGAAGAAAATCGAGTCCTCATGCAGATGATGGAGCTTCTGGTACAGGACTTCGCTTTTTCGAGCGTGTCCAGCGATCTGAACGAAAAAGGCTATCGGACGCGCGACCGAAAGCTGTGGAGTCCAGTGACCGTCTTCAACATGCTGCCGCGGCTGATCGACGTCGGGCCACGCGTCTTCTCGACGGAAGAATGGGATCGCCGGCGCGAGCGCTTTGCCGCCAAGGTGGGCTGAAGGATTCAGGGGCTTCGGGTAAGGCGTCCGAAAGGACGTGTTCAGTCGTCTAAGATGACAGACGAATGATGCGGACACGAGCGCACCTGTATCTTGCCCTGTTCACCGGGCTTTTTCTTTCTCCCTTTTTCCACGTGCATCCGGCATTTGCCGACACCGTGGACACAAATCCATTGAACCGCGATCCCCAGGTTCGCGATGCCTTCCTGCGCTTCTACATCATGGATTACAACGGGGCGATTTCGCGGTTTGAGACCGTCCAGGCTGAGCACCGGAACGACCCCCTCGCAACGGATTACCTGCTCTACACGACGCTTTTCAAAGAGCTCTACCGCCTCGACCTGCTCGACACGACGTTCTACGCCAACGACGGATTCCTCACCGGCAAGCACACGGTCGTCGAAGATCCGCAGGCGCGCGATCAGATCATGGGCCTTTCGGACCAGGCAGTCGATCAGGCCAATGTCGAGTTAAAAACAAATCAAAACGACGTGAACGCGCTCTTTGCCCGTGGATGGGCCAAAAGCTTACAGGCGACCTATCTCGCCATGGTCGAACGCAGCTTCAGTCCTGCATTGCATCTGGCATTGCAGGCGCGTAGCGACCATGCGCGCGTCCTGCAGCTGAACCCGAACTACGTCGATGCAAAGCTGGTAGTCGGCACCTATGAATATGTGGTGGGCGCGCTTGCGTTTCCCTTCAAAATTCTCATCGGCTTTGCCGGGATTCATGGCTCGAAGGCGACCGGCCTGGAGATGCTGCAAGACGCTGGGGCGAGGGGCGTCATCACCTCCGTCGAGGCGCGCACCTGCATGATGCTTTTTTTACGCCGCGAGGCGAAGTACCAGGATGCGGAGCTGATTGCCGAAGGCCTTGTGACGGAGTATCCGCGCGATTTCCTCTTCCGCCTGGAAGTGGCCAATCTACAGAAAGATGCAGGGCTGGGACTGAAGGCGATCTCGAGTTACCGCGAGGTGGTCGATCTGTCGAAGAAACCGGGCTACTTTGCAACGATGCACCTGGAGCTGGTGTACTTCGGATTGGCCGATAGCCTGCGCGGGCAGCGCTTGTATGCCGATGCCGTCGGAGCTTATCTTGAGGCAGCCCACCAGCCGACCACGAGTCCTGAGCTGAAACGCCGTTGCATCCTGGCTGCCGGTCAGGTCTACGACCTGATGCACGACCACGATAAGGCAAAACAGCAGTATCAGGCGGTCATCGACGCAGGCAGTGACACTGCCCAGGCCGACCAGGCGCGCAAGTACATAAAATCGGCTTATGTGGGGAAGTAGCCTCCGCCAAAGGTGGGCACAAATGGAACCCTGCAGCTCGATTTTGCGTAGAATTCAGGAGGCGGGAAAAGGAGCAGGCAATGGCAGTTTTCTGTAGCAACTGCGGCAAGTCACTTGGTGATGATGCACGGTTTTGTTCTGCATGCGGACGTCCGGTCTATGCAACCCCTCCGGCATATGTGCAGACGCGGATGGTTCGTCCGCGCGAAGGGCGCATGATCGCCGGTGTCTGCCAGGGGCTGGCCAACAACTATCACTGGGACGTGGTCTGGGTGCGCGTCATTACTGTGCTGGCGACGATCTTTTCGAGCGGCGCCGGGCTGATTGCGTATATTGTCTTCTGGCTGGTCATGCCGGAAGAGCAGCTCGCCCTGCCGCCGGTGACGACGACATACACGCCCACGAGCGGCAGCTAGGATTGTGTTCTACACCTCCGGCGGGACAAAGCTCTTTGTAGAAACGGTCGGCGAGGGGCAGGATGTCATCCTGCTCCACCCCACTCCTATGCACCACGCCTTCTGGTCGCCTGTAGCCGAGATGCTGGCGCAGCGGTACCGGGTCATCCTGCCGGACCTGCGCGGCCATGGACAGTCCGAGGCAGGCGACGGGCCCATCACGGTCGAAACGCTGGGCAAGGACATCGAGCGGTTACTGAACGAGCTTGATATTGGCAAAGCTCTTTTTGCCGGATGCTCGATCGGCGGCTATACCCTCTACGAGCTATGGCGCCGCATGCCCGAGCGCATCACCGCATTGGCCTTTTGCAACTGCAAACCGCAGGCCGATGCCGATGCCAATCGCGCCAAGCGGCAGGAGTGGATCGAAGGGCTCAAGGTGCGCGGCACAGGCGATTTTTTTGAGCAGATGCTCAACAGCCTGATCGGGCCAACAGCGCGCAGGCGCTTTCCGCACAAGATAGCCGAAGCGCGCGAAATGATGCAGGCCATGTCTCCCGCTGCGGTGATCGCCGTCCAGCAGGGGTTGGCGGCACGGCCTGATTCCGTCGCCACGGCAAAGACGATTCGCGTGCCTTGCTGTGTGGTAGGCGCGGCAGAAGACAGCGGCAGCACCGTCGAGGATATGAAACTGCTCGCCGAGCAAATTCGCAACGGCGGCTATGGGGCAGACTTTCATGTGCTCCATGACGCAGGCCACTATGCACCATGGGATCAGCCGGAAACCGTAGGACCGATCCTGTTGCGCTTCTTCGATTCCGTGGTTGGCTAGGACAGCGGTAAGCTTTTAGGGAACTTCGACCTAAGTGATTGCGTAGAGCACACTTGAGGAGTAGTCATGTCACGTCGTTGGCTCTATCTCTGTTTTGCACTTTTCCTGGCAGCCATCTATGTACCCCGCGCCCATGCGTCGGCCGACCGCGTTTCTTTCATGCATGACATTGTGATCGACGACGGAGAAGATGCCGATGACGCGGTCTGCTTTCTCTGCTCGATTCGTGTGAACGGAAAAATCAATGGCGACGCAGTAGCGTTTCTCGGCAGCATTCATCTGAATGGCGAAATCAGCGGAGACGTCGTTTCGTTTCTCGGTGATGTGGCGATGGGTGACCAATCCCGCATCGGCGGAGACTGCGTCGTCTTCGGCGGCCCGCTCCACCGCAGTGGAAGCACAACCATCGGCGGCGATACGGTGAATTTCCCGCTCATCGTGATCATGCTGCCGTTCATTTTTCTGGCCGCGCTCATTTACGGAATCGTCTCGCTCTTCCGCCGCAGGAGATACCCGGCATATCCAATGCCGCCGCCTCCACCGATGCGGTGAAGCGTTGCTTGTGATCCAAAAGGCTTGAAAGCTGGACGTGAAATCGAAAGATCGTTAGGCTCGAATCAACTTCCCTTTGATTTTTTGAGGCCGCTTGATTTCGACACGTCCGTTTGCTCATCCTGATGCTCAATCTCCACTAGCCTGCGATGGCGTTGGCCTCGATACGCTGGCAAAAAAATACGGCACGCCGCTCTACGTCTATTCCGCGAATCAGACTCTCCAGCGCCTCCAACTCTTCACCAAAGCATTCGCACCCATCTCGCATCTCGTCTGCTACTCGGTGAAAGCGAATTCCGCGCTTGCCATTCTGAAGCTGCTGGACGAAAACGGTGCAGGCTTCGACATTGTTTCTGGCGGTGAGTTGGAGCGCGTCCTGCGCGTGAACAGCAAAGCGGCACAACGGGTCGTTTTCTCCGGAGTAGGGAAGACAGCGGCAGAGATCGACCTTGCGCTACGATCCGAAATCCTGATCTTCAACGTAGAGAGCGCAGGAGAGCTGGAGCTGCTTGCCGAACGCGCCAGCAAGCTGCGGAAGCGCACGCGGTTCGCCCTGCGTGTCAATCCCGATGTGTTCGCTGAGACCCACCCTTACATCTCGACAGGCCTGCGCGAGCATAAGTTCGGCATCGATATCCGCCAGGCACGAGCCGTCTATAAGACAGCGGCAAAGCACAAATTTCTCGCCCCCCACGGCGTAAGCGTGCATATCGGCTCGCAGATTCGCAGCACGGACCCCTTTGGCGCAGCGGCTGAGCGCGTAGCGCAGCTGGTGCGCGACCTGCGCGCCGATGGATTGCCCATTCGCTCCGTCGACGTCGGCGGCGGACTTGGAATCGAGTACCACGCAGACCACAGCTTCAACCCCGAAGAAAAGACTCACCAATATGCCGCGGCCTTGTTGAAAGCGCTTGGGTCGATTGATGACTTGCAGCTATTGCTTGAGCCGGGACGCTTCATCGTAGCCCAGGCCGGAGCGCTTCTGACGCGCGTGCTCTACGTGAAGAAGAACGGCGAAAAGACATTCGTCGTGACAGACGCCGCGATGAACGATTTGATTCGTCCAGCACTCTATCAAGCTCACCACGATATTGTGCCGGTGGTTCGACGCAAAGGCTCACGCAAGAAAACGGTGGATGTTGTCGGGCCCGTCTGCGAGACGGGAGACTTTTTCGCCCGCGACAGGGAACTGCCCGAGCTGAAAGCAGGCGATCTCGTCGCCATTCTCGACACAGGGGCCTACGGTCTGTCGCTCAGCTCGAATTACAACTCGCGCCCACGGCCAGCGGAGGTGCTGGTCGAAGGCAAGCGCGCACGCGTAATTCGCCGCCGCGAGACCATGGACGACCTGCTGGCCCCCGAACAGATGTAGTGACAGATATAGCCTCCGCATCCGGAATCATCGTCACGACGTGCAATCTTTTCGCTGCTTCGCAACTTTGGGGAAGAACGGCTCTGCTACTCTTCCCTCATGTCCCGCACCCTGCGCGCTCATCTGCTTCTCATCGCGGTGGTCTTTATCTGGGGAGCGACCTTTGTTCTGATCAAAGATGCATTGCGGGATGTCTCGCCCCTGCTCTTTAACTTCATCCGCATGGTCATCGCATTTGTCTGTCTGTCGATTGTCTACCGGTCGCATTGGCAGCACATGACGAAGCGCGCCCTCGTCAGCGGAGCCGTGGTGGGCTTCTGCCTCGCAATGGGTTATCAATTCCAGACTGCGGGACTGCGGCTGACGACGCCGTCGAAGTCAGCCTTCATCACGGGTCTCGTCGTAGTGCTGGTGCCCCTGCTTTCGGCGTTTCCTTTTCTGCGCCCGAAAACGGCGCACGCGCCCCACTGGAATGCTTATGGTGGAGCGGCGCTGGCCTTCGTTGGCATCGTCTTGCTCACCACACCTGCCCACGTCGGGTTCGACTTCACGACAATCAATCGTGGCGATGTTTTGACCTTGGGCTGCGCATTAGGATTTGCGCTGCACGTGCTGGCGCTCGCCCATACTCTACCGCGGGTGCCGTACACACAGCTGGCGCTGCTGCAGATTGGCTTCTGCGCCGCGTTTATGGCCATCACGGGGCCGCTCTTCGAGCACCCTTCGATCCGCTGGACACCGCGCGTAGTATTTGCGCTGCTGATCGCAGCATTACTGGCGACGGCGGCGGCCTTCACGATTCAGTCCTGGGCGCAGCAGTTTCTACCCGCAACACACACTGTGCTCATCCTTGCCCTCGAACCGGTCTTTGCCTGGATCACGTCTTTCGTTGTATTGGGCGAGCGCCTCAGTTCTCGTGCGTCGATGGGAGCGTTGCTGGTTCTCGCCGGAATCGCCTGTACAGAATTCCTGCCGAACCGCATGCAACCCACAGCGCATGAAGCGGTTCCACTTAATTAGGAAGTAGACGTGCAACAGATGATGCGACAGATTTACCGTTTGTGACGTCTAAAGAAATGAGAAGAGAAAGTGAAACTTGCCGATCCAGTCGCCATCTGCTTCATTTTCCTCGGTATACTGAAGTGTGGGACAGGCGCATTCACCGGCAGTTCTATATGTTAGCCCCCCAACCAAGACATGAGGTTAGACCTGAATGAAATCGCTGCTTGAACGGCTCCGTATTCGCCGTCTCGCTTCCACCTTTACGATTTTGGCCACACTCTCCGCAGGGATCCTGATTGGTTCCGTGGTTGCGCATGGAGTGAAGGGACAGGAATCGAAGGTCGACAGTTCCGATGCCACTCCGCTGAAAGTTCCTTCACCGAAAGATCTTTCCACCGACTTCACGAGGATAGCCAAGGAAGTCGGTCCGGCAGTTGTGAACATCAATACTGAGACGCTGCCAAAAGAACAACAGCAGTCGCGCCGTCGCGGAGGCAAGACCTTCAAGCAGGGACCGCCGCAGCAACAGGCCCCTGACAATCCTGATGGCGACGACAACGACGATCAGGATCAGAATGGCGGGCAAGGTGGCCAGGGCGGGCAGGGCGGTATGCAGGATTTCTTCAACCGCTTCTTCGGCATGGGACCAGACCAGCAGCAGCCCGATGATCAGGCGCATGCCGCGCTAGGATCCGGCTTCATCGTCGATCCGAAGGGTTACATCATCACCAACAATCACGTGGTCGAGAAAGCGGACCGCATTTATGTGAAGCTCGCAAGCGACCCCGACGGCAACGGTCCGGGCCATCCGGGCAAGGTTGTTGGCGTCGACAAGGCCACCGATCTGGCCGTCGTCAAGATCGACGTGGATCGTCCGCTGCCCACCGTAAAGCTCGGCAATTCCGATAGCGCACAGGTTGGCGATTGGGCGATTGCCATTGGCAGCCCGTTCAGCCTCAACCAGACGGTTACTGCCGGTATCGTTTCGGCAAAGAACCGTACGATCGAGGGCGGCGCTCGGGGACAGTTCCAGCACTTTATTCAAACCGATGCGGCCATTAACCCGGGCAACTCGGGTGGCCCGCTGCTCAACATGGCGGGTGAAGTCATCGGCGTCAACACCGCCATCTTCACGCAGTCCGCTGGCTACCAGGGCATCGGTTTTGCCATGCCGGCAAACACCGTTGTCGATGTCTACAACGCCATTATCGGTCCCGAGCACAAGGTGGTCCGTGGCTCGATTGGCATTACCTTCCAGCCGGCGGTATCGAGCGCAGTACAGCGCGTGTATGGCGTCAAGAATGGCGTCATTATCCGCGGCGTGCAAGCCGGTATGCCTGCCGACAAGGCCGGTCTCAAGCCGGGTGACATCATCACGTCCATCAACGGCCGCCCCGTCAAGGACGGCGACGATCTCGTTGGCGATATCTCTGCCCGCAAGCCAGGCAGCACCGTGCAACTCGGCTATATCCGCGACGGCAAGCAGTCCACCGCGACGGTTTCCATCATCGACCGCAGCAAGATGGAAGCAGCTCTCGGCAGCGGTAGCGGGGAAGAAGAAGAGAATGCGCCAGATAACGGTGTCGATGCCTCGCAGAGCAAGCTTGGCATTACCGTTGCCGACCTGCCGCAGAATGCACCGTCCTCGCTGCACGGCGTGTTGATTCAGAGCGTGAAGCCAGGCTCATTTGCCGATGAGATTGGCATCTCCGGCCTTGAAGGCGGTGTCATCACCTCGGTCAACAAGCAGCCCGTGCATAACAAATCCGAGTACAACGCGATCATCTCCGGCCTCAAGTCCGGTTCGGATGTGGTCTTCAATGTTGTCGATCCGCAGCATCCAAAGGACGGCGGCACGTTGCTCGGCGGCACATTGCCATAATCAAACCATGAACCAAACTGGTACTGGCGCCTCAAAAGTCATGAGGCGCCGGTTCAGTTTTACTTGCAATTCATAGGGATCGCCTTTACCCTCACAAAAAGGTCGACTTAAGTTTCCCCCAGCGAGGTTTTTACTGCATGCTTTTTGTTCGAGCCTGCTCGACAGTCCTTTTGACCGCCGCGTTAGTTGCCACCCCCGCATTTGCAGGACGCAGCCATCGCACTCCTACCTCCGGCCACAGCAAGAAGAAAACCGTATCACATAAAGTCCAGGGTCAGCGCACCATTGACCCGGATCGCGCCCGCGAAATCCAGACAGCCCTCATCAAGCAGAATTACCTGAATGGTGAGCCTTCTGGACAGTGGGACGATCAAACGCAAGCCGCCATGCAGAAGTTCCAGTCCGACCACGGCTGGCAAACCAAGCTCACTCCTGATTCCCGCGCCCTGATCAAGCTTGGGCTGGGACCAGATCATACGGGCGTTCTGCCATCGGCAAACAAATCATTGGACGCACCTTCAGCGCCAGCAAATTCTGCAGTAGCAGAAGCCAACACGCTCGCAGCGGCGCACTCCATTCAGAACTGATCGTTTCTTCTCTGTCTTGTCAGGCCGAGGCTGCGCGCGAGCGCAGCCTAAGTCGTCTTAGATCCAAAGTTGAGCGCCGTCTTTGCTACGCAAAGACGGCGTCGAAGAATCTGCTTTTATTTTTTTTTGAAGAGTTAGTGCGCAGCGTCTTCCGTCGATTCACTCCAAGCCTGCGCAAGAAACGCATAGCGAGCCCGCAGCGCATCCGAACGCGACTCCGGCGTCTCATTCAGATGCATCACCTGCCATCCTCCGGCCGCGTTATACGTGGCCCATTTCGGCAAATCGCCGCCATTCGGATCGCCGGTCTTGGCAAAGTTGGTCCAGTAACTCTGGATCACCTCCGACATCTTGCGATCCTCAGGCCGCACGGTCATACCCTGCCGCGAATCGAGATTACCAAAGACGTATTCGATGTCATCGGAATGGAAGGTCGTGCCCGCAGGATGAAATTTATCCCCCGGCGACGGCAGCTCAAAGTGATAGCGATACACCGGCTGGCCTCCCGTGGCTACATGGGCCTCAATCCACCGCCAGGTGGAGAAGGCAATGAAGTGGTCGCCGGCATAATCCTTCGCCGCGCGTAAGGCTTCGTCATCGGTCGTCGCAGCATAGGCTGCCAGAAATTTATCGGCCTGCGCGCCAAAATCCTTCTGTGCCGTTTCATGGAATTCAGCAACGGTTAGCGTTTTCTCCGGAATCCCTCCTTCGTCCGCATTCCAACCAGCCATCAGGGGAACATGCGCCTGTTTGCCCACGGCATAAATCGCGGGAACGCTCTCCGGCAGGAAGTAGCCATCGACATCCGGCCAGAAATGTCCCGGCACAAATCCCGGACGAGGTGTCACGACCTTGAGGACGTCCTCTGCGCTGAGCGCCCTCAGATCGCTGAGCTTGCTTGTCCCGAATACCTGCTGCATCCTCTCCGGATCCGTTTTTTCACGCTGCTCGCGCGTCTTGAAGGGTTCGCGCTGGCTGAAGGCGCCGCCGCTCTCGCCAATCGCGCGCTGGAAAAGATCCTTTGCCATCGGTGAAGCCATCTGCGCGCTCACAGAAAACGATCCCGCCGATTCGCCGAAAATAGTCACCTTGTCAGGATCGCCGCCAAAATTCTTGATGTTCTGATGCACCCACTGAATCGCAGCCGCCTGGTCCATCAAGCCATAGTTGCCCGAAGCATGTTGCGGCGACTCAGCCGTCAGCTCCGGATGCACGAAGAATCCGAAGACATTGAGGCGATAGTTCATCGAGACGACGATCACGCCCTTGTGCGCAAGGTTCTCGCCATCCTGCCTCGCTTCAGACGTAGAGCCGGCCGTGAATCCTCCGCCGTAGATCCACACCATCACCGGCAGCTTGGCGTGCTTGTCTTTTGCGGGGCTCCAGATGTTCAGCGTCAGGCAGTCTTCGCTCCTGCCTGGATCGTGAAAGATCATATCGTCATAGATGTCCGGCTGCATGCAGTGTGAGCCATAGCTCGTCGCCGCCTTCGTTCCGCTCCACTTCGCCGCAGGTTGCGGAGGCTTCCAGCGCAGCGGCCCTACCGGCGGAGCAGCATAGGGAACCCCTTTGAAGATACGAATCTGTCCATCGGTACTCACATACCCTTGCACTTTGCCTTTATCGGTCTTTACCGTCGGTGCATCTGCGGCAAATAGTGTGGCGCTGGCCATAGCCAGGCACGCGAACGCTGCACTTATCAAAACCACCCGCATCCAGAAAACCTTTCCCAAAGCTGTAAATTTTTCTCAAAAAAGAAGTTATCACGTTCGTTCGATACCGGATCGTAGCCCGAAACCAGCGACTCATCCATCTGCCGCAAACGCTCTATCCAAAATGCGCTGACACTTTTCCTGGATGGCCCTACTCTCGCAGCCAGTCGAGATAAGGAGACGTGACCGAGATGAGAAAAGTTCTTGCCCTCTTCGTTGTATCGCTGGCCTTGCACACCTACGCGCAGACTCCGCCCAGCCCAAAGCCAACGACGCTCCGAGGCGTTCTGCTGGAGCAGCTTCGCACCACGCACAATCAGGAAGACTGGTTTGTGCCCGCAAATATCGCCGTCGAAGGATTGACGCCGGAGCAGGCCAGCTGGAAAGACAGCAGTGGAAACCACTCCGTCGGCCAGCTCACCTATCACCTGGTCTTCTGGGATAAGCACGCTCTGGCGCAGTTCAAAGGAGAGCCACTGCCGAAATTCAGCGGCAACAACGATGAGACCTTCAATAACTTTGACAGCAAAAGCTGGCCAGCCTTGGTAAAGCAGCTCGATGAAGTTTTAACCGATTGGGAAAAGGCGGTCGAAGCTGCAGACGATCAAAAGGTAGCTGAATCGGCCTCATTGATCGCGCACGTCGGCGCGCACAACGCCTACCATATCGGGCAAATCATCTATGTCCGCAAGGAGCAGGGCTCCTGGAATCCAGCTAAAGGAGTCAAATAAGGCACTCGCCATAGGGTCAATTTTTTACAAGCCGCGCTTTCATCCATTAGGAGACAATCGCGTTCATCCCGGGATTGAAGGAGATCATCGAATGGACGCTGACACAATCGTCATCCCGCAAGAGCCGCAACCCAGTACCGCGCCGCGGCGCGCTGCCGTTGCTTTCATCCTGATCACCGTCACACTCGACATGCTGGCGATGGGCATGATCGCCCCTGTGCTGCCGCGCCTGGTCACGCAATTTCTCGGCGGTAATGAGACCCGCTCCGCCGAGATGTACGGCATCTTCGCCACCGTCTGGGCTCTGGGCCAGTTCTTTTTCTCTCCCGTACTCGGATCGCTTTCCGATCGCTTCGGACGCCGTCCCGTCGTGCTGCTCTCAAACTTCGGCCTCGGCATCGATTATCTTGTGATGGCCCTTGCGCCGACCCTCGGCTGGCTCTTTGCCGGACGCATCGTCTCCGGTATTACCTCTGCCAGCGTTCCCACAGCCATGGCGTATATCGCAGACGTCACTCCACCAGCAAAGCGCGCACAGGCCTTTGGCCTGATCAGCGCCGCCTTCGGCGTGGGATTTGTACTGGGGCCAGCACTGGGCGGCGTGCTGGGCAACATCAACACACGGCTTCCGTTTTATGTAGCAGGAGGCATGAGCCTGTTGAACGCCCTGTACGGCTTGTTCATTCTGCCGGAGTCGCTGCCGCCAGAACGGCGCGGAAGTTTTTCGTGGACCCGCGCCAATCCTATGGGGTCGCTTGTGCTCCTGCGTTCGCACGTCGAGTTGCTTGGCCTCTCCGCTGTCATCTTTCTTGGCTATCTTGCGCACCAGGTGCTCACCAGCACCTACGTTCTCTACGCCGATTATCGCTATCACTGGACCGACCGCACCGTCGGCCTGTCTCTGGCCGTAGTCGGTATCTGTTCCGCCATCGCGGGTGCCGTACTCGTAAAGCCCGCCGTCAAATTATTGGGCGACCGTAACGCGCTTCTGCTTGGATTGGTATTCGCGACCACGGGCTTCGCTCTCTTCGGCCTGTCGCGAACCGGAGTCGTCTTCTGGTTTGGCATCCCCATCATGTGCCTCTGGGGACTCTCCGGCCCAACCGCGCAGAGCCTCATGACGCAATACGTGCAACCCGATCAGCAGGGCCAGCTGCAAGGCGCGGTCAGCAGTATTCGCGGCCTCGCCGGTCTGATCGGGCCGGCAATCTTCACCTTCAGCTTTGCCTTTGCCATTCGCCCGGGAGGCCGCTGGCATATTCCGGGAATCCCGTTTTATCTCGCAGCAACATTAGTGTTTATTTCGCTCCTGTTGGCCCTCCTGGTTACGCGAAACGTCACGCGCGATACGCGGCCAACGCCATAGCAGGGCATATCGGGATAGTCCGATACACCCTGCTTCACTTCCAGTCTCTGCGAAATACTTCTCGTCAGAGATTGTTCTGAATCACATTCAGCAAAGAATGTGGAGGCAAGCCATCCTGAGAAAGCTCCCAGATCATGATGCCACCATACTTTTTGCCCAGCTTCGTCTCTTTCGCCATCGTTGCTTCGCCCACATAATAGAGAGCGATGCCTCCATCCAGCGAGCCGCCGCTCACTACGTCCGTCTGCCAGGCATCGGGATAAGCAGCCAGAACCGTGCTGTAGGTTTCTTCGATGTTGCCATCGGCACTCTGGGCGAAGAAGGGAACTCCAAGCGTCATGCGGTCTCTTGGCACATGCTTCTGCTCCGAGTAGTACTGCATGGCCGTTTCCGCGTCGGACAAGTTCGAGTAATTCATCACATTGACGAAATCGAACATATGAAGAGCACTGTCAGGCATGGAGTCCTGAAGATACTCCGCCACCGCCGCCGTAACGATCTTGCCCTGCGGATGGAATTCATCGATCAATGTCTTCGTAAACACGGCATAGGGTTCGCCCATATTGTTGGGGTCTTCAATGTCCAGGTCCACGCCATCGAGGTTATGGTCGTGAATGTATTTATTCAGCGATTTGACCAGTGGCTTCGAAAGGCCCGCATTGTAAAACTGCAGGATCTGCTGATCGCCACCGCCGCCGCCAATCGAGAGCACCACTTTCACATGCTCTGAATGCGCCTTGTCGACGAGTGTTTTGATATCCGCATCCGTCTGCCCCAGCGAGAAAGTCATGTCGCTGCTCGCCGTGCATGTCCCGTTGCAAAATGGAGGCAGCCCAAAGGCCAGATAGAGATGCGTCATCTTCTTGAAATCGAGTGTCTGGGCAAAGTCGGCATAGCTTCCGTCATAGTCAGGCAAATAGCCGACCAGTAAAGGTCTTTCATGATGGCGCCACGAGTCGTCAAATCGGTCTTCATCATGGAACGCGGACGAGTTGTCTGCCGATACTGAAGAAGTTGTTTGTGAAAACGCAGCGCGGCTTGCACCGCAGCAGCTCAAGCCAATCACGAGTGCCGTGATGGCGGTGGTCAATCCATTCTGTCGGCGGAAAAAACAGGAGTTCGATACAGAGCGGTACGCAGGCATCGTCAGGTCTCCAAACGCGTGGGGGTGGGTACGTCGGTTCAGTGGTGCCACTGCTACATAGAGATTCTTAGCCGTAGCCTTTCCCCAGGTTTTGGGCCAGACCACGCGACGCAGCAGGTTGTGTGCGCTGAATCGTTGAGCTCGAATCAGCGCCATAGTACGCGTGTATCCATGATGTTTGTCAACAATAATTAGAAACTTTTATGACCGGGACAATCGTTTGTTTCTGAATCAGCTTTTCAAATAGCCATAGCCCAGCCATCATCCTGAAGATAGGGAAAGCCTATTCCGAGTTCGCATCGACAGGCACGAAAACGGGTGCCCCATCCTCGCGCCTGTTTTTGGGCGCTAGGGTGGGAAAGCACAAACCTTCACTCAAGAATTGTCATCCCGAGCAAAAAACCAGAGGAGAATCACAGAGGCTCAACGGGCATGCATCCCCGCAACATACACCGTCTTACCCCCAACAACCGTCCTCAACACCTGCGTCTTCAAAATCTCAGCCGGAGCAATAGCTGTAATATCGCGATCGAGCATAACGAAATCCGCATAGAACCCATTCGCCAGCTTGCCTTTCTTCGCTTCGGCAAACTCCGCATAAGCCGACCCCTGCGTATAGGCATAGATCGTCTGCCAGATCGTCAGCTTTTCCTCCGGATAATACGTTTGTGTACCCGCCTCGTTCATACGCGTAACCGCTGCATAGACGCCGCGAAAGGGCGTGATCGGCTCAACAGGATAATCAGTACCAAAGGCCAGGGGCACGCCCGCGTCGAGAAATGATTTCCACGCATACGCAAACTTCGCGCGCTCCGGTCCAAGCCGCTGCTCCGCCCAGCTCATATCGGTCAGCAGATGATTCGGCTGCATCGACGCAATGACACCCAACTGCTTGTAGCGAGCAAAGTCCGCCGGATCGACCACCTGAGAATGCTCAATACGATTGCGTGAGCCGGTAAGCGTTGCATGGATCATCCTGCGTCCGTTCGGCGCTCGCATCGTCTGCATGTCAGCTTTTAATGGCCCTGCATTCTGCGCGACGGCGAAGGCATCGAGCGCCATGCTCACGGCGCGGTCGCCGATAGCGTGAAAACCCATCTGGAAGCCGGCCTGCGCACGCTCTATCGCCATCTGGTTCAGCTTCTGTTGCTCGTAGCGCGGAATCCCCGAGTTGCCCGGATCATCGCTATAAGGAGCCTTCAGCGCAGCCGTGCGCGACCCGAGCGAGCCGTCCATAAAGCCCTTCAGCATCGTCGTATGCAACATCGGATCATCCGCAGGATGGTGTGCGCGCATTTGCTTGAGCTGATCGACAGAAGCATTGAAAGGCAGCCATTCACTGATGCGCGCAGGCAGCTTGCCTTCATGCTCCAGTTGCTCGTAGACGAGAAAATCCTCCCAATCCGAGTTGTCCTGCACTGAGGTCACGCCATGCTCAACCGCATCTGCGAGGGCAAGCTCAACGCCGCGCCTGCGCAGCTCCGGAGTCGGCGGAGGAATATGTTGATCGATCAGCGCCTGCGCCGTTTCGCGAATGATGCCCGTGGCCTCGCCGTTCGCATCGCGGTCAATCTTGCCACCCTGCGGATCGGGCGTCGTCTTCGTAATGCCAGCCGCAGCCAGCGCCGCAGAATTGGCAATGGCAATATGCCCATCGACACGCACCAGAAATGTTGGGTGCCCATCCGCCGCTGCATCGAGATCAGCCTTGGTCGGCAGCGTCTTCGATGCCCAAAACGTGTGATCCCATCCGCCTCCGGTCAACCATGCGCCAGGAGCCGCCACTTTGGCCGCAGCCTTCACACGCTCCTGCATCTCAGCCAGCGACTTCACTCCCGTCACATCGACAGACAGTTTGATCCGCCCGGCATCGCCCAGGTGCGCATGCGCATCGTTGAACCCCGGCATCACAAACGCGCCACCCAGATCGACCATCTTTGAAGACGGCCCCTGCCATCGCTTCACATCGGCATCGCTTCCGGTCCCGATCACCAGCCCGCCACGAACAGCCATCGCCGAAACACGCTGCGGATGCGCCGATTCCAGATCCACTCCGGTAAGAATATTGCCGTGGTAATAAATCACATCGGCAGGCACACTTTGGTTCTGTCCCGCAGCGCAGAACACCATGGAAAGAGACAAAAGAGCAGAGCAGAGAATCAGGGATGGCTTCACGTCTCGGAGTCTAAGGCATTTTGTCAGATCGCGTAAGAGGAACACACTCCGTGTCCTATGTGCTCTCCGTGGTGAAAACGGTTCTCTCGGCGAACCTCCGCGTTCCTTCGCGTCCTCTGCGGTAAGCTTTTGGGGGTCTTAAGACGAACAAGCCAACAGTAGCAGCAGAATCCTTCGCAGCCCAAGCTCGCGCCCACGTGCGTCGTACCACTCATTGCGCGTGTGAATCCCACCGCCATCGCCGCCCGCTCCCAGCGAAAGCGCAGGCACGCCCAGCGACAGCGGAATATTCGCATCCGTCGATGCAATGCGCGGCTCGGTGCGAATCCCAAAGTGCCTGTCGACCGCGCGCAGGTTTTCAAAGAGGAGCGTCTGCTCCGACAACGCACCCGCGGGCCGGTCCCCGATCTGATCGATCGTGAATTGCAGTGCGTGCTCTTTCTTCGCACCATGATTCGCTTCGATCACCGCATCTTCCACCGCGCGATGAATTTCCACTTCCAGCCGGATCAGTTGCTCCGCATCTGTTGAGCGTGCATCGAAGCGCGCCGTGGCGCGTTCCGGAATAGCATTCACCGATGTGCCGCCCTCCATCGTGCCCACGTTGAGCGTCGTGCGCGGCCTGGTGCTTAATGCGAGATCGCCGAGCCGCGCAACGGCCCGGCTCAGCACCACCACCGGATTCGGTCTTGCCGCATCGGTCCACGAATGCCCGCCCGGACCAGTAATGGTGACCAGATAACGCTTGCTGCCCAGCGCGTGCGTTACGGCAACCTCATGCCCCGCGCCGTCGAGCACCACATGCGCCGCCACTCGCTCGCGCCACGGAGCATGTTCGTAGAGATGCCGCATGCCGCGCAAATCGCCTTCGCCCTCTTCGCCCACGTTGCCGATAAAAATCAGATCGCAGGCCGGACGAATCTGCGCGTGCCGCATCGCGGCAGCAATCGCCAGCAGCGCCACTACGCCCGCGCCATTATCGCAAGCACCCGGAGCAGCCAATCTCGTACCGCTGAGCTGCGGATCAATCGGCGTGTCTGCGGGAAAGACCGTATCGATGTGCGCCGAAAGCAGCACGCAGCTGCAGCCACTTTCCTCGCCGCGGTAGACCCCAATCGCATTGCCGATGCCATCCACCGCGACATCCTCCAGGCCGAGCTCGCGAAACTTCTCGCACAGCCACTTCGCGCGCGGCCCCTCGCCAAAAGGAGGAGCAGCCACCGTCACCAGCTCCCGCTGCCAGCCCATGATCCGTTGCTCGTGCAGATGCAGCCAGCCAAAGGCTTCGTGCACGCGTCGCAGCGCAGCCAAGTGGCCGATGCGCGCAAATGCCGTAGCTATGGTTGGATCCGTGGCAGCCATACGCTTCAGCCTAGCACTCCGCGCCCATAATCCACCGAAACCAGAAACAGCCCGCGCGCCGGAGCCGTCGCCCCCGCAGCCGTCCGCGACCGCGCCTCCAGAATCCGCTTCACCTCAGAAGCCGCAATATGTCCGCGCCCCACATCCAGAAACGTCCCCACCAGGTTCCGGACCATGTGGTGCAAAAATCCCGAGCCCTGCACCCGATACACCAGCAAATCCCCGTCGCCGCTCTCCCAGGACGAAGAAAACACGGTCTTCACGGTGGAAATCCCTTCACCCTCCTGCAAGCGCTGCGACAGATCGGGATCGCTGGCCGCGAATGAGGCAAAATCGTGCTCACCTACGACCGTGGCCGCAGCCTCACGCATCGCCGCAACATCCAGCGGCCAGTTCAGGGCATACACATAGCGAGCCAGCCAGGGCGGGCAAATCTCCCCGCGAAAGATGCGGTATTCGTATCGCTTGCTCACCGCGTCATGCCGCGCATGAAATTCTGGCGCCACCTGCACCGCCTCCAGCACGCGGATCGAAGCGGGCAGGGCACGATTCAGCGCTCTGTGGAAATTTGCCGCCGGTATGGGCGCAGTTAATAGGAAACTTGCTACCTGCCCCAGCGCGTGGACGCCGGCATCCGTGCGCCCGCTGCCCTGTGGCAGAACCCGTTCCCCGGCAATACGCTTGATCGTGTCGGCCAGCGTCCCCTGAACGGTGGGATGGCCCGGCTGCACCTGCCAGCCGTGGAAGTCCGTGCCGTCGTATGCCAGCACCAGTTTCCAGCCGGAACCCGGCTGGTTACGAATTTCTTGAATTTTCTCAACCATTTAGAGCGTCCAATGGCGAGAATAGAACATCCAAAGCGTGCGATATACTCAGTTTTTCCTGTTTGGGTGGTGTTTGCGTCTGTTTTCTACGACATGTCTGTCGATCCACGGAACGAAGCCGGGATGAATCGCGTATAGACGAAGAGTAACTTTCAGAGGTTACGCAACAATCAACCAGTGTGCCCCGCCGCAGCGAGTGGCGCATAAGAGGGGCAGTTAACGAGCCTAAAAAGGGCCATAACTGCGCCTGTAAGTGGACTACTGCGGCTTGATGGAGAGGCGAATGGAATTTCTTAGCGAACGCGGGGAAACGTTGAAGCCGAGAGGCGCGTTCTTCTTAAAATTGAGAGCCACTGCAGCCATTGCTATGCTGCTGGCCAGCACTGCCCCTGGCTGGGCTTTCGGACAACAGCCCCAGCCGGCCCAACAGCCTGCTCCCGTGCAGGGCACCGGGCAGGTGAATGCCCAGACCACCGACAATCAAGCTCTGCCCACCGAGCCTGCGCCAAACTACACGCAGCCGCTCTACATGCGGCCTACGGCACGCGATTTTTCTGCGCCGCGCGGATACTGGCCAAACCCCATCCGCCCTTATCAGGCAACGTCACTGCAGCCGCCCCGGTTCTTCAACTCGATCCGGCTCATCGATCTGATCAAAAACGGCAAAATCTACCTTAGCCTCAGCGACGCCATTCTGCTGGCGCTTGAGAATAACTACGACATCGCCATCCAGCGCCTCAACCTGGACATTGCCGATACGGATATCTTGCGCGCGCACTCTGGAACGAACCTTCTTCTCGGTGTCAGCAGCGGTCTGGTGACCAACACGCTGGGCAACGCGGGCCAGACGGTTTCCGGGGGCGGTGGTCCAGGTGGAACCAGTACGGCCACAGGCGGCGCCGGCACCGGTGCAGGAGGCCAGGCGCTGACCACCAACGGTACGGGGCCAGTGCCTGAGGCGCTCGATCCCACGCTTACGGGAACCATCCAGCTTCAGCGGCAGACCATCCCGCAATCTACCCCGGCATTCGCCGGAGCGCCGGCCATCAGCCAGAACACAAACGAATACAACTTCGCCTACAACCAGGGTTTCATTACCGGCACGGCCCTCCAGGTGACCTTCAACAACAGCTATATCACCACCGGCAATGCTTTCTCGGCCTACAGTCCTCAATTGCTGTCGAGCTTCAACACTCAGCTGACGCAGCATCTGCTACAGGGCTTCGGCTGGGGCGTCAACGGGCGCTTCATCGTGCAGGCAAAGAACGACCGGCGCATTGCGGATTCCGCCTTCCGCCAGCAGCTTCTCTACACCATCAACCAGGTGGAGAACATCTACTGGGGACTGGTGAGCGCCTATGAAGATTTGCAGGCCAAGCAGCGCTCTCTCCAGCAGTCCAGCCAACTGCTTTCCGATGACCGCAGGCAACTGGAGATTGGGACGCTGGCTCCGCTCGACGTGGTGAGCGCAAACAGCGCTGTCGAGACGGACAAACAGGCTTTAATTACCTCACAGAGCAATCTTGAATATCAGCAGCTCATCATGAAACAGGCAATTGCCCGCAGCCTGGAAGACCCCACGCTGGCAAATGCTCCGGTCATTCCCACAGATCGCGTGAGCCTGCTTGCGATGCCTGAGGAGCGAGAGGCCGCCGATGATCTGGTGCGCCAGGCCGACGCAAACAGCCCGGCAATCGAGCAGAGCGTCATTACGCTCAAGAATGACGAGGTTACCCTGAAGGGCGCAAAGAATGGCTTGTTGCCTACGGTCGATGTCTATGCCTTTTATGGAGCCTCGGCACTGGGCGGCGCGCAAAACCCGGGATGCGTGAACTTCGGTGCCACGGGTGAAACTCCCTGCCCGCCAGGACAATATCCTTCGGTCAACTACACCGACACCTTCTCGAACCTGTTTAACAGCACCGGTCCGAACAAGGGCGTGGGCTTCAATATCTCCGTTCCCATTCGCAATCGCTTCGCGCAATCCGTGCAGGCGCGGTCCGAATTGGAATATCGCCAGGCGCAGATGCGGTTGCAGCAACTCTACGTGCAGACCCGCATGAACGTGGTCAATGCGCAGTTTGCGCTTACCAATGACCGCGCGTCGGTCCAGTCAGCCATCGCGACGCGCGATTATGACCAGCAGAGCCTCGATGCAGAGCTGAAGAAGCTGCACCTCGGTGCTTCTACCACCGCTCTGGTATTGCAGCAGCAGCGCGCCCTCGCGATTGCGGAGAACACCGTGATCTCGTCGACGGCAAAGTACGCCATCGACCGCGCTTCGCTCGCGCAGATTCTGGCCAGCACACTCGACCGTTACGGCATCAGTATCACGGATGCGGTGACCGGAAACGTATCCCAGCAGCCAGTCATTCCTGGCCTAGAACCGGCTAAGATACAGCCGGAAGTCACTCTTCCCGGGCAGCAGCAGAACCTGCAGCAAGAGCAGCAACAGCCTGTTCCGGAGCCGCAAAACCCGCCGCAGCCTCCACCGATGCCGCAGCAACCCACTCCACCGCCGCAGCCGCAATAAGCAGCGGCACAGCGCAAATCAGGCCCGGCTCCTCGCCGGGCCTTTCTTTTTCCACCCGTGGGTGTAAAGTTCTTCTTCAATCGCCAAAGGGGGAGGGAATTGCCGGGAATGGCCACGTCCATCGTTACCACTCCACAGCCCCGCGCATGGGGCACCATCGCAGGTGGAGGGCTGCTGGCTGGATTCCTGGACGGCGCCGACGCCATCATCTACTACCATCTGATCTTCGGCATACCTGTCCAAAGCATCTTCCACTACATCGCCAGCGGACTCATCGGTGTTCAGGCATCCATCCATGCCGGTTTGGCCGGCGTAGCCCTGGGAGTGATTCTGCACCTTTCGATTGCCATCGGCGCAGCCGCCGTCTACTACTTTGCCGCTCTGAAGCTGCCGGTTCTCATCCGTCGGCCGATTCTCTCCGGCACAATCTTCGGATTGGGACTCTACGTCTTCATGTATCACGTAGTCATCCCGCTCTCCGCCGTCCCGAAGAACCCGCACGCGACCTTTTCTTGGCCAAACTTCGGCGACGAAATCTTCGCCCACATCGTTCTCGTCGGAATCCCCATCGCTCTCATTGCGCAACGCTCAGCCCGTGTCAAGCCCCTGAACTCGCAACGCACAGCATAAGCAACAGATTCTAAGATGGTTAACGGCCAGACAGGTTTGGCATAGTATTAACCCCTAATTTGCTATTCTGGATATAGGGAAGAAAATTAAGCGCTTCTCTAGCGCGGTCATCCTGGGTAAGTGCTGTCATCCTCAGCAAGTCTTGTCATCCTGAGCGCAGCGAAGGATCTGCTTTTTCGGTTTTTCGATGGGGGACTCCCCGCTAAGTCGTTGAAAACACTACACCGCATCTAACCGGTTTATTTTCAATCGCTTGCACGGGGATCATCCCCCGCTAAACCATTGAAAACAAACAAAACTCCTTCGATAAGAGGGGGGTGGGGGATGCCCCCATCCCTACCGCTCCGCTACAAAATCCAGCAACTGGTAAAACTCAGGAAAAGAAATGGCGGCGCAGTCCGCCCCGTGAATCACGGTATCGCCGGTCGCGCGCAACGCGGCAATCGCAAAGGCCATGGCAATCCGATGATCGTCGCCGGAGTTGATCTCGGCTCCATGCAACTGCTGGCCACCCGGAACGTCGAGTCCATCCTCAAACTCTTCGACCTCCGCGCCCATAGCCCGCAGGTTGTTGGCGACCAGAGCGATGCGGTCCGACTCCTTCACGCGCAATTCCTTGGCGTCGCGGATGCGGATGCCGCTCTGCGTGTAAGGCGCAATGGCTGCAAGCACCGGCAGCTCGTCGATGAGCTGCGCGGCCAGCGCGCCGGAGATCGTCGTGCCCGTCAGCCCATTCGACGGAGCATTGACCTGCACCGTGCCGATCAACTCGCCGTTCTTGTCTTCGAGATTGAGCACGCCGATATGCGCACCAAGCGCAGTGAGCACATCGAGCAGCGTAGCGCGCGTCGGGTTGAGTCCCAGCCCATCGAAAATCAGGTTCGAGCCGGGAAAGAGAGCGGCAGCGCAAAGGAAGAAGGCAGCCGAAGAGATATCTCCCGGAACCACGGCCTCGATGGCCTGCAACTGCTGTCCACCTGCGATGCTGACAGAGTCCGTCGTGCGGTCGACATGCGCGCCAAAGGCACGCAGCGCCAGTTCGCCATGGTCGCGGGTACGGACGGATTCCCGCGCGATCGTCGTGCCTTCCGCCTGCAGTCCGGCGAAGAGCAGGGCAGTCTTCACCTGCGCGC